>LUMS01001160.1_pt1 | contig 10955 bp, 10 predicted proteins | sample 729711 | NCBI WGS metagenome assembly LUMS01 (sample SAMN03860298, study PRJNA289734) | marine metagenome | biome: seawater column; feature: ocean; material: water; isolation source: Red Sea water column Station 192 - depth 25m | place: Saudi Arabia: Red Sea | collected 2011-10-15 | depth 25 m | reverse complement strand
AGATAGATATGGTAATGAACCAAAATACAAAGAATGGTTTGATAAAAACTTCCCAGGACAAACAATAGAACAGGTATTAGTACCACAAATGGGAGATAAAGAAACTAAAATACCAGGATTCCCAGATCCTGAAAAAGACTTGCAACATTATCTAGATAGATACGATAATGAACCAAAATACAAAGAATGGTTTGATAAAAACTTCCCAGGACAAACAGTTAGAGAAGCAGTTTGTTAGATTTCGATAGTTAGCTATATCTTTTCTTTAGAACAATGGTAACTAATGCAAAAATTTGAGATAAATTCAGATTTCTTACCTACAGGAGATCAGCCACAAGCAATTGAAGAGCTTGTCAAAGGCTCTAAAACAGAGATGAATCAGACATTACTAGGGGTAACAGGAAGCGGTAAAACATTCACCGTCGCAAACGTAATTGCAAATACTGGAAAAAATGCATTAATCATATCTCATAACAAAACATTAGCTGCTCAATTATATTCAGAATTAAAACAATTTTTCCCAAAAAATAATGTAGGTTATTTTGTTAGTTACTATGACTACTATCAGCCAGAAAGCTACATGCCACAAACTGATACGTATATAGAAAAAGATACTCAGATTAATGAAAAAATTGAGAAAATGAGACTAGAGGCTACTGCAATGCTTCTATCAGGAGAGCCTACAATAATAGTGTCAACAGTATCTTGCATCTATTCACTAGGTTCGCCAAAAGAATGGGAAGATATGGCCATTACATTAAACAAAAATGAAGAAATATCAAGAAAAGAAGTAATTAAAAAATTAATCAATGCAAGATACGAAAGAAATGATGTTGAATTAATACCAGGTAACTTTAGAGTTAAAGGAGATACAATAGACATCATTCCAGCTTACTCTCAAGATATAATCAGAATTTCATTATTTGGTGACGAAATTGAAAGAATTTTAGTTTTGGACAATGTTTCTCTAGAAGTAAAAAAACAAGTTGAAACATTCAAAATTTTTCCTGCTAAACATTATCTAATTGCAAAAGATATTCGAGATAAGGCAGTAAAATCAATCAAGAGTGAATTAAAAGATAGATTGAGCAGATTGCCCGAATTAGAAAGACAACGTCTAGAAATGAGAACAAAGTATGATTTGGAAATGATAGAAGAATTAGGTTATTGTTCAGGGATTGAGAATTATTCTAGACATTTTGATGGAAGAGACGAGGGAGAACCAGCATTTTGTCTTTTAGATTTCTATGGAAAAGAGTTCTTACTTGTAATTGATGAATCACATGTTACACTCCCACAGTTACATGGAATGTACAAAGGAGACTATTCCAGAAAAAAATCATTAATAGATTATGGGTTTAGACTTCCAAGTGCATTTGATAACAGGCCATTAAAGTATGAAGAGTTTGAGAAAAGACTCAAAGATGTGATTTTTGTTTCTGCAACTCCGGGAGATTATGAAAAGAAAAGATCAAAAAAGATCGTGGAGCAATTGGTTAGACCTACAGGATTAATTGATCCAACAGTTGAGATTAGAAAATCGGAAGGACAGATGGATGATTTGATAAAAGAAGTATCAGTAAGAGCAAAAAAAGGAGAACGAACACTAGTTACAACATTAACAAAAAGAATGGCAGAAGATTTAGCAGAATATCTGTCAAAAAAAGAAGTCAGAGTAAGATATCTACACTCAGAAATTGAAGGATTGCAAAGAACAGAACTGATAAGACAGCTTAGATTAGGCGAATTTGATGTTTTAGTAGGCATAAATCTTCTAAGAGAAGGGCTGGATATTCCAGAAGTCTCCCTTGTAGCAATTTTAGACAAATAAAAAGAATCGAAAAGGAGTTAGAAAAAAATGAATCAAAATGAATTAAAAGTTAGAGGTGCACGTCATCATAATTTAAAGAATATTAACGTGGATATTCCAAAAAATAAAATTATTGTGATAAGTGGACTTTCTGGTTCAGGAAAGTCAACACTTGCATTTGATACAATTTATGCAGAAGGTCAAAGACGTTATGTCGAGTCATTATCAGCTTATGCAAGACAATTCTTAGAGATGATGGATAAACCAGATGTCGATTCAATAGATGGACTCTCACCAGCAATTTCAATTCAACAAAAGACAACTAGTAAAAATCCACGCTCAACTGTCGGAACTACAACAGAGATTTATGATTACATGCGATTGTTATTTGCACGTATCGGAATTCCACATTGTACAAATTGTGGAAGAAGAATCTCAACACAATCTATAGAATCAATTACGGATTCAGTGATTAAAGAATTTAGTCAGAAAAAAGTTCTTGTTTTAGCACCATTAATTCAAAGAAAAAAGGGAACATATGAAAAATTATTTGAACAGATGAAAAAAGATGGTTATTCAAGAGCAAGAGTAGATGGGGAGATAATTTTACTTGAAGATGAGTTCCCAAAACTCGACAGACAAAAGTGGCATAATATTGAAATTGTCGTAGATAGAATTGTTGCCTCGAAATCAGATAGAAGTAGAATTTTTGAAGGTATTCAAACTGCACTAAAGGCAGCAAAGGGTTCGGTTTTAGTTGCATCTGAAAAAAATGAAAAGATTTTTTCCCAAAACAATGCATGTCCTCATTGTGGAATCACAGTAGGAGAGTTAGAGCCACGTACATTTTCTTTTAACTCTCCATTTGGAATGTGTAACCAATGTAATGGATTAGGTGTCAAAATGGAATTTGACCCAGATTTAGTAATTCCAGATAAGACAAAGTCAATTTTAGAAGGAGCAATTGTTCCGTGGAGTGGAAGATTTTCATCATATCGAAAGCAGGAGCTGAAAGTAGTTGGTAGGAAGTACAAGTTCAATCTGATGACTCCAATTAATCAAATGAAATCAAAACAGATCAATGTGATTTTGTATGGTACAGAAGATGTCATGAAGTTTTCATATGAGGCAAAAACTAGTGATACGATTTGGGAATATACAGATGCATTTGAAGGAGTGTTGAATAACCTACAAAGAAAATTCATGGAGACTGATTCAGAATCAAAGAGAGAGTGGTTAAAACAATTCATGAGAGACACACCGTGTTTAACGTGTCAAGGTAGAAAGTTAAAACCAGAAGCACTTGCAGTAAAAATTAATTCGAAAAACATTATGGAAGTTTGTGATCTATCAATAGATTCCGCATATGATTTTTTTACAAAATTGGAATTAAATGATACAGAGCAATTCATTGCACGCGATATTTTAAAAGAAATTAAAGAAAGATTAGAATTTTTGAGAAATGTAGGACTAAATTATTTATCATTGAATCGTTCTAGTGCAACACTTTCAGGAGGAGAATCACAGAGAATCAGACTAGCAACACAAATTGGTTCTAATTTAACAGGAGTCTTGTACGTATTAGATGAGCCTACAATAGGATTACACCAAAGGGACAATGCAAGATTAATCAAAACATTATCAAAATTACGGGATTTGGGAAATACCGTTATCGTGGTAGAACATGATGAGGAAATTATTAGAAATTCAGACTGGATTTTGGATTTAGGACCAGGGGCAGGAGTGCACGGGGGTAGCGTAGTCTTTGAGGGAACATTAAACCAAATTCTCAATAATCATAAATCAGTAACAGGAGATTATCTTAAAGATCATAACTTAATCAACATTGGTGACAAAACAAGAAACCAAAAAGGCAAAATTGTTGTTAAAGGTGCACAAGAAAATAATCTAAAAAATATAGATGTGGAATTTCCATTAGGATATCTAATTTCAGTAACAGGAGTTTCGGGTTCAGGAAAGTCAACTCTCATCAATGACATTTTACTCAAAGCCCTATCATCCTATTTTTATAAAACCACAGGCCTTCCAGGTAAACACAAAGATGTAGCAGGAGTAGAAAATATAGATAAAATAATTTCAATTGATCAATCACCGATAGGAAGAACTCCACGATCAAACCCTGCAACATACATTGGAGCATTTACACCAATTAGAGAATTATTTGCAAATACAGAATTATCAAAAGAACGAGGATATACTCCAGGTCAGTTCTCCTTTAATGTTCCAATTGGTAGATGTTTTGCATGTGAAGGAGACGGAGTAAAAAGAATCGAAATGCAGTTTTTGTCCGATGTTTATGTAAAATGTGACGAATGTAACGGAAAAAGATACAACTCAGAGACATTAGGTGTGATGTACAAGGGGAAAAATATTGCAGATATACTACAAATGACAGTAGAAGAGGCCTTAAAATTTTTTGAAAATATACCAGTAATAAAAAAGAAATTAGAAACAGTCCTAGATGTAGGATTAGGATACATAAAGCTTGGACAGTCTTCAACTACATTATCAGGAGGAGAAGCACAAAGAGTAAAGCTTGCATCAGAATTATCAAAAAGAGGAACAGGGAAAACACTTTACATTTTAGATGAACCTACAACAGGATTACATTTTGCCGACGTGCAAAAATTACTGGATGTCCTAAACAGATTAGTAAACATGGGAAATACAGTAATTGTTATCGAACACAACATGGATGTTATAAAGAATTCAGACTGGATTATAGACTTGGGACCAGAAGGTGGAGACGAAGGAGGAAATTTAGTCATATCTGGAACACCAAAAGAAGTGGCAAATTATTCAAAAAGCTATACTGGAAAATATTTGAAAAAAGTGATTAAGAAATGACTTTTGATATATCAAAGATTTCCATACCAAAAGAGCCTGGAATTTATTTGATGAAGGATTCTAAAGACGAGATTATCTATATTGGAAAAGCCAAAAATTTGAAGAATAGAGTAAGATCATATTTTTTGAAAAATCAAAATTATAAAACACAAAAACTAGTATCAAAAATTGCAGATATAGAATTTGTATTAACAGATAATGAAAGCGAGGCATTTTTGCTTGAATCAAACATGATTAAGAGATACAGACCAACATACAATATTGAATTAAAAGACCAACAAAGATACACGTATCTTAGAGTTACAGACGAAAAATTTCCAAGATTAATGGTTGCACGAAGAACACGTAATGGAGATTTTTTGGGAAAAGGAAAAATTTTTGGACCATTTACAAAAGGTAGTTCAAAGCTTCTAACAATAGGATCATTACGAAAATCATTCAAAGTTAGAATTTGTAAGACACTACCAAAGAAAGTATGTTTAGAATATCATATAGGAAATTGTGATGGACCATGTGAATTCAAAGAAGCGCAAGAAGAATATGGAAAAAATATTGCAGATCTGGAATCAATATTAAAAAGTAAACAACAGATGAAGGAATTTACAAAAAAATTGCAAAAACAAATGGAAGATGCATCAGTGTCACAACAATTTGAAAGAGCAATTGAGATTAGAGATACACTTCAAAGATTAGGAAGTATAGATTCAGGTAAAAAAATGGAAGATACAAAGAAATCTGATGAAGAGTATTTTGGAATAATATACGGAAAACAAGATGCCATGATTATGACATTTCGACAAACACATGGGGTAATTAGAGATAGTGAAAAATTTTCCTTTGATCTTATAGGAGATAATAATTTTACAAATTTCTTATATCAATATTATACAACACATCAAATTCCAAAAACAATTGTTACAAGCGAGGAAATTGAAGAAAAAGAATCACTTGTTAAAGCATTAACAGATAGGGCAGGATTTGTAGTGAAGATAATTGTTGGAAATAAAGGTAAAAGAAAAGAAATGATTGAATTAATTCAGCGCAATTTAGAATTAATTCAAAATAAAGATGCAGAACCAGGACTGGTTGAATTAAGAGATGTTTTGAGATTACCAACAATTCCACGAGTAATAGAATGCTTTGACATATCAAATCATGGAGATGAATATGCGGTTGGTTCGATGGCAAGATTTGTAGAGGGAAAGCCTGACAAATCAGGATACACGTTTAAGAAAAGAAAAAAGTAAATTTCCTGATTTAATAGTAATTGATGGAGGAAAAGGACAACTTAGCGCAGCAACTTCTGCGCTAAAAGAAGTTGGAATTGAGGTACCCTGTGTTTCACTTGCTAAAGAAAATGAAGAGATTTTTGTTCCAAATAAGGCAAAATCAATTGTAATTAAAAAGAACAAAGATTCAATCAAGATTTTACAACATATTAGAGATGAGACACATAGATTTGGTGTTGCATATAACAGAAGTTTAAGAAAATTTGATTAACAGAAATTATCGAGAGAAATTTCACGTAACGGCTGTGCAGAAAAACCAAGTTTATTCAAATCCAGTGCAAATTCATCAACAAATCCATGAATTGTGTATACTCTTTCAGCTTCGGATTCTTTGACAAGTTGAATTAATTCATTATAATCACAGTGATCACTTAACGGAATGGAATAATCAGTTCCTCTTGAAAAGCCAAATTTTTTTGAATTTGCCCATCCACTAAAGCCAATTGTAATAACATCATACTTTGTTTTCATGTGTTTGATGAAATTGTTTTTTGCACTCATCATAGGAGCTACCATAACCCAAGGTTTTTTGTCTAAGAGACCTTTAGATTCAGCTTCTGTATGACCAATAGAATCTTTAAGTGGAACACCCATGGAACGATGTAAATCATTCATTTTTTTAACAGAGTCATGATAGTAGATTGGATCCCAGTCTCCAAACAATTGAGATAGAGTTTGTGCTTTACCCAACTCATATCCAAGAAGTAATACAGGTTTTCCTTTTGAATACAAATTTGCAATAATTTCGTTTACCTGTTTAACAATTTCAGTTACAGGAGGAAGAACAAACTCAGGAAGTCCAAAGGTACATTCGGTAATCAATGTTTTACATTTAGGGATCTTGGCAGCTTTTAGAAATCCACGGTCACGTGTAGAGATATCACCGGTATAGAATATGTCATCAAAGAGTAGTCCTTTGGAACCAAAGATATGTCCACTATCTACAAGAGTGAAATTTTCTAGTGAATCAGTAGAATTTTTGAGCGTAAATCCTCGTAATTGTGCAATTTTGTTGGTTTCAGTAGAAGAGAGGATTGTGCCATCACCACTGTTTGGAAGATGATCAATATGGGCATGTGAGACAAAATGTACTCCCTGATTTTGTATTTTTTTTGGATCTAGGTATACAGCCGATGAAGAATCACTACACTCAATACCATTTTTTGTTAAACGAATATTTCTCAATATTACATATCATACAGATTTGATTATAAATTGCAAGTTTGATCGAATGTTAACATAGCGTTTAATTTATTGCATGAGTAAAATCAGATATTGAAAAATCTAGGGATATTGATTTCAGGAAGAGGTAGCAATATGGAATCAATTCTCAAGGCAATAAAAAAGAAAAAAATTCCTATCAAACCTACAGTAGTTATTTCAAATAAACCAGATGCAAAAGGATTACAAATCGCAGAGAAGATGGGGATTCAGACAGAAGTGATCGATAGTTCAAAATTCAAAGGAAAAAGACAGCAATTTGACAAAGAAGTAATTACTATATTAAAAAAATACAAAGTTACGCCAACTAACGGATTGGTTTGTCTTGCAGGATTTATGCGAATTATTAGTCCATATTTCATTAAAAAATATAAAAATAGAATTTTAAATATACATCCAGCATTATTGCCATCATTTCCAGGATTAGATGCACAAAAACAAGCAATAGAATTTGGTGCAAAATACTCGGGATGCACAGTTCATTTTGTCGATGAAGGAGTTGATACAGGACCTATAATTTTACAAGAAATTGTACAAGTTAGTCCTAAGGACACAGAAAAAACTCTTTCAAAAAAAATTCTTGTTAGAGAACACAGAGCATACCCAAAAGCAGTAGAGCTTTTTGCAAGAAATAAAATAAAAATCAAAGGTAGAAAAGTGAAGATTTCTAATTAATTATCTGGTCCACCAAAAAAATAGAGTACACTAAGTTTTTTCTTATTTCCAAAAAAATAATGTTTAGTATCTTTTGGTACAAAAAATGCTTTGCCCTTTTTTAAGACATAATCCTTATTTTTGATTTTTAAAAATCCATCACCTTCTAAAATGTAATACATTTCATCAGAATCGTGTGGAAGTTGAGTATCTTCTTCTCCAGGTTTCAAAATTAATATTCCAGCAGCAAGGCTTTCTTTGTTTAGAAATGTATCAAAATAGGAATTTCCTTTGTTTATTTTCCGAATATAATCAGTGGTATCATACTCAAATTTCATTTTACTCTGCAACTACATGATAGAAATGACGTTGTGGAGGGGCTTCCATGAAAGCACCTAATTGCCCATGAAATTGCTCATGTTCTGGACTTTGATGCATTTTTTTAAATTGATCAAAATTTTCAAACTCAACCATTATTCGTTTAAAGCCATCTTCACCTTCAAGTAGACGACGAGAAACAAATCCCTCAAATTTTGAGAGAATCTTGTTAGATTCTGTAATCCATGTCTTAAATTCAGGAATTTTTTCCTCTTTTAGACTTACATCTACAATTGCTACGAACATAAAACTAGTTTTAATTCACCAAATAATTTCCTTTCTACGATTTTCAAGGATTTATTATTAGCTTTTAGAATTTACCATCATTGACAGGAACAAAGATTGATGGAATTGAGGTTGCAAAAAATGTCAAATCTCAAGTTAAAGATATTGTTGAGAATTTAAAATCAAAAGGAGTAAATCCATGTCTTGCAACAGTTTTGGTTGGAGATAATCCTGCATCAGCAACATATGTCAGAAATAAACACAAAGCATGTGATGAGGTAGGAATCTTAACAAAAGATCATACCCCAACAGCAGATATTACACAAAACGAATTAAATGAATTAATTCAAAAATTAAATGATGATGATTCAGTACATGGAATTTTAGTTCAGCTTCCATTACCAAAACATCTGAATGAATTTAATACAACAACACAAATTTTACCTGAAAAAGATGTGGATGGATTAACACCACCTAATGTGGGATTATTGGCAATTGGAAAAGCGAGTAAATCCATGTCTTGCAACAGTTTTGGTTGGAGATAATCCTGCATCAGCGACATATGTCAGAAATAAACACAAAGCATGTGATGAGGTAGGAATCTTAACAAAAGATTTGAAAAAAATTTGTTTAGAGTCAGATATTATAATAACAGGTGTTGGAAATAGAGAAATTTTCAAGCTTACACCAGATATGGTTAAGGATGGAGCAATAGTGATTGATGTTGCAACAACTAGACATGAGGGAAAGTTATCTGGAGATGCAGATTACTCAGAAATTATTGAAAAAGCATCATTTGCATCACCCGTTCCAGGAGGAGTGGGACCAATGACAGTAGCTATGCTTTTGAAAAATACAGTGACTGCAGCAGCACTATCAAGAGGAATTGACATCAAGAGGATGTATCAAAATTAGAAAAGGGAGAATTCGACATACCTGAACCAAAAGATAACACTCCAATTCAAGAAAATCATGATGTTATTCTAATTCCATGTATAGGATTAGACAATCAAGGAAATAGAATAGGATATGGTTTTGGGTTTTATGACAAATATTTGGAAGGAAGTGGTGCAGTTAAAATTGGACTTTCATATTCAAAACAAATTGTGAAGACAATTCCAGTTTCTAAAAATGATATCAAGATGGATTGGATTGTTACAGAAAAGGATGTAATTAAAATATCATAAGTAAGAAAGCCCTTTTTTTCCTATATCATTACGATGGTATTTGTTTTTCCAATCAAGTTTTTGACATGCAGAATAAGCATTATCAATTGCATTTTGTAGAGTCAGACCTAATGCAGTAACTCCAAGAACTCTGCCACCATTAGACAAAATATTTTCATCTTCTTTTTTAGTACCTGCATGAAATACAAATGAATTTTCTTGTATATTTTCAAATCCAGTGATTTTATCATTTTTTGGATAAGATTCAGGATAGCCTTTTGATGCTAGAACAACACATACCGCATATTCTTGTTTCCAAGAAATCTTTGGGAGATCTTTTAGATTTCCTTCATAAGATGCGAGAAGATATTCATACAAATCAGAATCAAGACGCATTAAGATTGGTTGACATTCGGGGTCACCCATACGCACGTTGTATTCTAGAACGTATGGCATACCATCTTTAATCATTATTCCTGCATATAGAAAGCCCTTGAATTCAATTCCTTCTTTATTCATTGAAACAATTGTTTTATCAATAATTTTTTCTTGAATTTCAGATGCAAGATGGTCATCAATTATCGGAGTTGGAGAATATGCACCCATACCTCCAGTGTTGGGACCTTTATCATCATCAAAAATTCGTTTATGGTCTTGGCTTGTGGCCATAGGAATTCCTATTTTTCCATCACATAATGCAATGTATGAGGCTTCAATTCCATCAATTCTTTCTTCAACAATAATTTTAGAGCCAGCATCACCAAATGTTTTGTTAGTCAAAATAGTGTCAATCGCATCATTTGCTTCATCTTTACTATCACAAACAATTACACCTTTTCCAGCAGCCAAACCATCGGCCTTGATTACAACAGGCTTATCATATGATTTAACAAAGTCTTTTGCTTTTTGTGCATCATCAAAGATTTCAAAATCTGCAGTAGGAATAGAGTTTCGTTTCATGAATTCTTTCGCCCAGATTTTACTTGATTCTAATTGAGCAGCATTTTTGGACGGACCGAAAATGGGCAGATGTTTTTCATGAAATTTATCAACAATTCCATTTGCAAGTGGAGCTTCTGGACCAACAACAGTAAAACAGTTTTTTTCTTGAGCAAATTTCACTAGTTCATCAATATCATCTACAGAAATCAATACATTATTTGACGTTCCGCCATTACCAGGCGCAGTAAAAACTTGTTCAACCTTATCAGAATTTGATAATTTCCATGTTAGTGCATGTTCACGTCCACCGGAACCTACTACCAAGACATTAACCAATAATTATCCAACAGAATTCCAGTATATATTCCTCAAAGAGATTTTATAGGAAAAGCAGATTCAAAC
>LUMS01000898.1_pt1 | contig 11044 bp, 12 predicted proteins | sample 729711 | NCBI WGS metagenome assembly LUMS01 (sample SAMN03860298, study PRJNA289734) | marine metagenome | biome: seawater column; feature: ocean; material: water; isolation source: Red Sea water column Station 192 - depth 25m | place: Saudi Arabia: Red Sea | collected 2011-10-15 | depth 25 m | reverse complement strand
TATCTTGTGACAGGGTCGAAACTCTAGCGTATCCGTAAACGGCCATGATGATCTCCAAGGTGTATAATAGGATTCTTAGACTACCTATACAGTACGTGGAATCTGCATTAATACAACCCTAATTCTACACCTTATTGGCCCATCTGAGGTGTGTCCTGTGGGCATACCTTGTTTCTACACCCACATACCTTAACCCTACCCTCTTAAGATTCTGTAAGAAGCGTGGGCAACACACGAAAGAGGAGCTAATCTGAGATGAAACTAATACTGACAGCACTGACCGTAGCCGCAACCATGTTTGCCAGCAGTGCATCTGCTTTTGATCCTGATGATCTACAGAAACTAAAAGATACTAATGCGTGTCGTCCTGAATGTAATCTAGCTGAATCAAATCTACGTGGTACAGACCTGCGTGAGGCAGACTTAAGTGGGGCAGAACTATTTTATGCAGACTTGAGTGGAGCGAAGCTAATTGGTTCGATCCTCAGTCGTGCGATCCTAAGTAGTGCGAACCTAAGTGGTGCAGACCTACGTCGCGTAGACCTTAGTGGTGCAGACATAAGTAGGACGATCCTAATTGGTGCAGACCTAACTGGTGCAAACTTAACTGGAGCAAACCTAAGTAGTGCAGACCTAAGTGGTGCAGACCTAAGTGGGATGATCCTACGTGGTGCAAACCTAAGCGGTGCAAACCTAAGTCGGGCAGACCTTCGTGAGGCAGACTTAAGTGGTGCAAGCGTAACTGAAACAGACTTAGGTGGCGCAAATCTAATTGAAGCAAATCTAACGCGCACATATCTGAACGGCGCAACCCTCTGCAACACGACAATGCCAGACGGTTCAGTGATCTACAGTGGCTGCTGACAGTGCAACCCCAGCTATTATAGTCACCATAAAGAGAAAGCCTGCCTGACACCTAAGGAAATTCACAAGCTGCTAGATGGTAATTCTGCTGTGTCCCGTCCGATGATTTCTATGCGTAACTACAGGCAACTAGGCGCTATAAGCAGACTAAAGCACTAACCGATATGCTAAATATGCCGTTTGAGTAATGTATTGTCAGATATTCTGGTTTTTCCAAAATGCGCGAAGCGAAGTTGCCAAGACCAGTTATGGAATGCAGTGTGGATGTGAAGCAAACTTACTCTTGGAGGCGATCAGATGACGGATTTTGATGTTTGGCGATCAAGGCCATTCGACGTGCATGTTTGGTCATGACCTGCCCCCCGCTGGTCCCTCGCTCATGACGAGAGTCTGCGGGTTTGGTCTTGATAGTCGTCGGTTTCGTGCTGGGCAAGCGCGCCGGGCGCGGAGCCCTCAAATTGCTCAAGCGTCGGGCGCGCTTCGACCGGTGTTTTGTTCCCGAGCGATGAGTGTGGCCTGACGGTGTTGTAATCGTAACGCCAGAGCGCCAGCTTCCGACGGGCGTCGTCCAGGGTGTCAAATATCTCCTCGTTCAGCAGTTCGTCACGCAGGCTGCCGTTGAATGACTCGATAAAGGCGTTCTGCTGCGGCTTCCCTGGGTCGATATAGTGCCACGGAATTGCGTTCTGATCGGCCCACCTCAGAATGGCCCGGCTCGTGAACTCTGTCCCGTTGTCGCTGACTATGCATCCGGGTTTACCGTAGATCCGCACCAGCGCATCCAGCTCACGCGCAACACGCGCGCCGGAGATGCTGGTGTCAGCAATCAGGCACAGGTTTTCGCGGCTGCAATCGTCTATCACTGCCAGGATGCGGAATTTTCGGGATGGGCCGAAGCTGTCAGCCAGGAAGTCCAGAGACCAGCGCGCATTGGGATACGCAGCCACCGGCATCGGGGAGCGCGTTCCACGGGCCCGCTTGCGGCCGCGCCGCCGCTTCACTGACAACCCTTCTTCCCGGTAGAGCCGATACAGTTTCTTGTGGTTCATTCTCATGCCCTTGCGCTCAAGCAACACGCCAATCCGGCGGTAGCCGAACCGGCGCCGCTTTCCAGCGATCTCCTGCATCTCCTTGCGGATCTCAGGGCAGTCCGGCGGGCGTTCGCGCCGGACTGTCTTTGGGTCGACACCGACAAGCCGACAGGCCCGGCGCTGCGAGATGCCGTGATCCCGCAGCGCCCTGAGCGCCGCCTCTCGCCGCTTGGTCAGCGTCGTCAGTTCTTTCCCAGAAGATCCTTCAGAACCACATTGTCCAGCATCGTATCGGCCAGCAGCCGCTTCAGCTTGGCGTTCTCGTCCTCCAGGGCCTTCAGCCTCGAGGCCTCCGACACCTCCATGCCGCCATACTTGGACTTCAGCTTGTAGAACGTTGCCGGGCTGAGCCCGTGCCTGCGGCACACCTCCGCCGTCGGCATGCCTGCCTCTTGCTCCTTGATCATCCCAATAATCTGCGCCTCGGTAAAACGGCTCTTCCGCATTCGTCTACTCCTTCAGGGTTGGGCAGACTCTACATCATGGTGAGGGATTTCGCGGGGGGCAGGTCAGTCAGAGCATCCCAAGGTCAATGCTGTGGTAAATCAAGTGTATAACAGCCTTTCGGTCGAGCATCAGCAGTCTATTGAGGGCAAGAGCAACAATGCAGGTCGTGCGAGTGGTAAAACACACCTCAAGCTTGCGCTAATTGACCTTTATGTAGCTTGGAAAACAGACCCATTGCTTTGTATAGGCGTCGCCCTTGGTAATGACGCCTTCAAGGTGAACAGCAGGTATAACGCCCTGCACATATCCCCAAGGATTAGGAACGTAATAAGTGCGCTGGCAGCTGAGGATTTTATTGATTTCAAACTAGGGAGCAATGACAGGACAGGATCAAGTGGCGGCAATCGTACGTCACGCATGATGGCAACCAACCGTCTGATCGACCTTTTCAAAGACATTGACCTTGAGCCATATGAACTGGACCTGCACCACAACAGAGAATGTATTGTTCTCAAAGATCATGACGTAGATGAGTATGGGGAACCAATCCGCGTCAAAGGACGAAAGAAACTCAAAGATATAGAGTACAACGACACGCCTGAAACCGTGCAGATGCGGGAAGAACTAGGTGCCTATAACGAGTTACTCAAACAGACTTACATCGACATTCCCACTCTGACCGACCCCCACATTATCCGCACCAAGAAGAACGGTAAGACTCAGGTCATCCCAATAGGCCAATCCAACAAGTTCGTAAGACGTATCTTTAGCAGAGGGTCTTGGGATATGAATGGCAGGTTTTATGGTGGCTGGTGGCAGCAGGTAAACAAAGAACTCAGGAAAGAAATAGCCATCAATAACAAGCCAACCGTAGAGGTGGACTACAAAGGACTTCATGTTGCCATCCTAAGTGCACAGAAGGGCATTCGTGACGACCCCAAAGACCGCTATGATCTTGGTGGGCAAATTCTCCCAAACTTCGACCTGAAAGAACAAAGGGCCATTGTTAAACTTCTAGTTCTAACAGCCATCAACGCTAAGTCGCAGAAGAGTGCTTATGCCGCATTTAGAGACGACCAACCAACAGGGTCAAAGCAGAAGAAACTAACTGATAAAGAACTATCTGCACTCCTTGCTGCATTTGTTACCAAGCACCCACATCTACAAGACGACTTATGCTCAGATCAGGGCATTAAACTCATGAAAATTGATAGCCTGATAACAGCAGAGGTTCTCAAGGTTAGTGCAGACGTCAAGGTTCCAATCCTTTCGGTACATGACAGCTACATAATCTCATTCTATGACGTTGAATTTCTTCTAGAACTGATGAGGGAAGCAACCAAGAAAGTAGTGGGTTCAAGTCTAGCTGTAGAACAAGAAAGACTAAGCTATGATAACTATGTAGACTTAAAGGCCCCAGAAAGATCAGCAGAACACGACGACTTTTCAGACCTCTACAAAGAAGCATCTACCCTCCATGACAAGACATCCCAGTATGATGAAAGACTAACAAGATTTATCCAACACAGAATACTCAACTACCAAGACACCTACTGGCTACCACCCTTCAACCATTACTAGGAAGAGTAGGATTCTAGATGAATAGCCCTCTGTTTTGATGTTCACAACTGATGAAATACACAACAGCATCAAAATTCTCATTAGCCGCTTCAGTCAATACTCGATCAAGTTCTGCTTGGGTAATTGATGGTCTAACAGGAGTAATTTAACAGAAATAAGATATCAAAAGTTTGGAAAACAAGGCATGACAAGCACCAAGTACGAAGAGCTTCAGGCTTTGACAAAGAAATACGGTGAAGAAACATTAGTATTCTACGAATATGTTAGGGCCATCGGTCCACAGATTGTGACAGCTTATAACGAGTATTTAGGCGGGCCAAAGAGGGCGGCGAATGCTGTCCCACCGGACGGCGACTTCGAACCTCATGTGCTCTATAATGATAGTGCGTTTGATGATTGGGAGCATAGCACAAAATACTTGAAAGCGATCAGTATGGGCATCTGCACCGAAATCGGCAACCAGTCGGACGAGGGTGCAACTTGGGTTCGCACCGTGATCAAATTCCAGCCCTCTGGCGGTGCCGTTATATTACTCATTGGGGATAGCGGCAAGAAGATCTACCTCCACAACAATCCGGAAGCGGTCATGGACGATATTTGCGAGTCGATTTTTCAAGATACCAGTGAAGCCTTTTCACTTGACTTGGACGAAGCTAATGGGCGTTCCCAAATCGGATTTGCACCTAATCCCAGACCGAGCTAAACGATTAACAATGAAGCCGTCGAAGTATAAATCAGACCTTGGGGGGCTGTTTCATGGCCTTTAGTCGTTGTCGGGTAGGGTAGGCTGCCAATAGGTGTAGGTGGGTCATAATCGAGCGCTAATGGGAATACAGACCATAGGACATTGTATGGAAGTCATGGCCTAGAAGTCTTGCTGTTACGTTTTCAGGTATTCCTGCGGTTTCTAGCTGAGTAGCGACACCCTTTCTCAGTGAGTGAAACACGTAGTCAGGGCCGTACCCAAGTTTTCCCTTTAACCTACCAAATCGTTTGCCAATAGCATTGGAGCGATCACCATACTTATTGAGGGTCAAGTCAGATATTAGGTAGCCGTCTGTGCTGTCTTTCTTGAGTTGGATGTAAGCGTTGCCTGGACAGCACCTTCCCAGTTTTCGCCTGAGCTGCGACTCCGTTTCTGACGGATATTGGGCGGGAGTTTCGCGATGGCGACTACGGTAGAGTTTCTCAGGGACTACGGGGTGGAGATACGGGCCAATGGCCAGAAGCGGTGGCCCAATGAGGTCAAAGCACGGATCGTGGCTGAGAGTTTGCAGCCGGGCGTGAGCGTGAATGCAGTTGCGGCGCGGTATGGGCTTCGGGCGAACCATTTATCGGAATGGCGGAGTCAAGCACGCGATGGCCGGTTGGTTTTACCTGCGGGCGATGACGACGCCTTTAGTTTTGCGCCACTCGTAGTCTCGGATGGTGGCGGCGGTGCGCATATGTCGGCCGTTGCGGGGCGGTCCGCGAAGCCTGACGAGTCATCCCATACCTCCATCGAGATTGGGATTGGTCGTGTGACAGTCCGGCTCGATGGCACGACCAGTTCGTCCCGGGTTGCCGAGATCGTGCGGGCAATCGAGGGTCAGCCATGATGTTCCCATCAAACCGTGTGCGGGTTCTGGTCTCGACGCAGCCTGTGGACTTCAGGAAAGGTCATGATGGTCTGGCGTCGATCGTGTCGTCGGTGCTGCGCAAGGATCCGTTCACCGGCACGGTTTTTGTGTTCCGCTCGCGCCGGGCGGATCGGCTGAAGCTTTTGTATTGGGACGGCACCGGATTGGTGATGGCTTATAAGCGGCTGGAAGAAGCGACCTTCACCTGGCCGGCGATCAAGGACGGGATGATGGCGCTGAACCACGCCCAGTTCGAGGCCCTGTTTGCCGGTCTGGACTGGCGCAAGGTCAAGGCTCTGGAGATGCGCCCACCTGCTGCGGCAGAGTGAATCAACCGCTGTCTTTTGTGTGTTTTTAATGGGGTTTTATCGTATCCTGATGGCATGATCACGACACCCGCCATTGACCTATCCACCATCCCTGCTGCGCAGCGTGCGGCGGTTTTGGCGTTGATGGAAAAGGTAGCGGCGCTTACGGAAATCACCCAACGGCAAGAGCACCTGATTGCGGAGCTGAACCATGCCCTACATGGCAAACGGTCGGAAAAGCTGACCGAGGATGAGCGGCAGCTGGCGTTCGAGGATCTGTCCATCGCCCTGGCTGAGGTCGAGGTGCAGAAGGACCAACTGGCCGCTCAGACAGGTGACAAGACGACAACCAAATCTGCGCCAAAGCGCACCATCGGCAATCTACCGGCCGCACTGCCGCGCATCGAAGAAGTCATCGAACCTGACAGCCTGAGCTGCCCTTGCGGCTGCGGCGTTATGCACAAGATCGGGGAAGACCGCAGTGAGCGGCTGGACATCGTGCCGGCGCAGTTGCGCGTCATTGTCACCGTCCGCCCGAAATACGCCTGCCGGACCTGCACCGACGGCGTGACCCAGGCTCCCGCACCATCGCATCTGATCATAGGTGCCCTGCCGACCGAGGCCACCATCGCCCATGTGCTGGTCAGCAAGTATGCGGATCATCTGCCATTATACCGCCAAAGCCAGATCCTGGCGCGTGCGGGTCTTGATCTGCACCGCGCTGTGCTGGCGGACTGGGTCGGCAAGGCGGCCTTCCACCTCAAGCCCGTCGTCGACCGGCTGGCCGAACACCTGAAACGATCCGAGAAACTGTTCATGGACGAAACCACGGCCCCGGTGCTGGATCCGGGGCGCGGTAAAACCAAAACTGGCTATCTCTGGGCACTGGCCCGCGATGACCGACCATGGGGCGGTGAAGATCCGCCCGGTGTGGTTTACTTCTATGCCCCCGGTCGGGCGGGCGCGAATGCCGAAACCTTCCTGACAGGCTTCGACGGCATCCTGCAGATCGACGGCTATCAGGGCTATAATCGGCTGACCAAACCCACGCGCAAGGGCGGTGCCCCCATTCGGGTGGCCCATTGCTGGGCGCATGCGCGCCGCAAGCTGAAGGAAGTCTTTGACCGAGATGGCTCAGAGATCGCCGCCGAAGGCCTGCGCCGCATCGCCGAAATCTATACCGTCGAAGCTGACATTCGTGGCATCTCCTCCGGCCAGCGATTGTCTGCCCGTCAGGCCCGCAGTGCCCCGCTGGTCGCAGCATTCGGTGAATGGCTGGAGGCTGAGCGCCGCAAGATCTCCACCAAATCCCGGCTGGGTGAAAAGCTGACTTACATCCACAATCACTGGGACGGACTGCAGACCTTCTTGGCCGATGGGCGCGTCGAGATCGACAACAACCGCGTCGAAAACCTGATCCGCCCCATCACCCTCAATCGGAAAAACGCCCTCTTCGCTGGGCATGACGAGGGTGGTATCGCCTGGGGCCGCATCGCCTCACTGATCGAGACCTGCAAGATCAACGGCATCGAGCCCTTCGCCTATCTCAAGGCAACCCTCACAGCGATCGCCAATGGTCACCCACAAAGCGGCATCGACGATCTGCTCCCGTGGAACTTCAAGACGTCAAGCTGACCCGACAGTGCCCTCCTGAGAACGCTTACCATGCTGATGGCGCAACGTTGTCTGGGTGAGCAATGGTTTGGCCGAAAAAGCTGGATCGGGACCACCCGTGACCGAGGGCCTGAGCCTGCTTATCTCCGAATGCCGATGGAATAGTTGTCGGACGGACTCAGTAGAACTGCCCGGGATGTAATCCGTGCATCTTCGAGGGTCTCGTCGAGAGGCTTCGTCGTGTCGATGGCACCAAGATCGAACAGATAGGCCGGGAGATACCCTGATGCCAGAACCCTCCAGTCGAAAGGAAGACCTGGATCGACCAGCCGGGCCAGACGAAAGATAACGGTCGTGCAGTTTGCCGTGATGGTGTTGTAGAACTCCGGTTCGGCGGCAAGCTGGTTGCCTCGTTCCAGATACGTCACCAGCAGAAGCCTTGCCTGTTCGGGTGTCAGGCGCAACGGGAACAGGGAAACGTCCTCGCTGCGGAAGTTCGTGCGCAGCTTCACGATATCACGTTCTTCCGCTGCGATCAGGACCAACTCGAACGTCTTGAAGAACCCACCGACTGAGGAAAACTCCTCGTCAGCCTCCCGACGGATCTCGGCTGAAAAGGCAAGATGCCGGCCATCGGAAAATCCGAAGCTTATCAGCACATGGGCGATTGCCGGACTTGACCAGACCGATGTCAGAAGATCGACGGAGGTTATCGCGTTCAGAGAGTAGGTTTCGGACTTCCACTGCTCCGCGGCAGTATTTTCGTTCTCCCAGATGAAATCCCGGATGTTATGCACGATGACGGTATCGCCCTGGAACTCCGCCATCACGCCTCGGGCAGTCTCCGGCGCCCAGGTCAGATCCTGCTGCGGGGTGATGCTGGACCACCAGAGCGTCGCAGTAGCGAGGCAGAGGATGAGTGCCATCCAGCCGTGCCGTAAGTTACGGCTGGCAAGAAAGACAAGCATGCCGGCGAAAACCACGGCGCCCGTGCAGGCGATCACGGTAAAACGTTCGAACTGAAACGAGAACGCTGCAAGGGTCCAGGCCAGAAACAACATCAGTGCGACGCCGAAAAGCACTGCTCCGAACTTGCGCTGCATTCTATTGTCCCAAGGCCGCGTCAACGACCCGCAATGGTGCCGAAAGGATTTGTCCGGTCGAGCTCAAGACAAAGGCACCGGCCTCGGTGAGTGTGCTCCCCTGTCGCATCTCCCTGGCCAATGCGGGGAAGGCCGATGCCAGTTGGATGTATCTGTCGTGATTGAGGCGGCTGCTGGCATCAACAGCGGATATGTCGATCAAGACCACGCTGCTTTCCTGTGCCGCGGCCTGGACGGCAGGATCAGTGATATCCAGTGCGCCCACGCGCGTGCGCTGACCCGCAATCGCGGACAGTCCGAGCGCACGATCGTCCGGCGAAACCATGACAACCATCGGGATTTCCATTTTCCCGATGACAGCCAGTTGTTGGCGGAACACATCCACATCGATATCTGGGGCCGCCAGCACAACCTCCAGACGGGACAGCGCCTCATCCTCTCCGGCAATTCTCATCTGGCGCAACGTCTCCATCACGAGCCAGCCCCCCATGGAATGGCCAAAGACGGTCAGCGGCTTCCCACCAGAGGTCTCGCCAAGCCGCGTCAGAAGGTCGGCCAGGGCATCGCGGGAATAGGTCACTGACTCCCGGTCGCTGGCGTAGCCCAGCAGCGAGGCACTCGATGGCCAGGAGAAGAGGACCGGGGCGTCGGAGATCTGAGCATCGGCCGCCATCTGCGCCGTGCGGAACAGGGCTTCGGGGAAGTTGTAGTTATAGCCATGGACGAAAACGCCCGTGCCGTTCTCGCTTGCAGCATTCACGCGATGGATGAAGGCCTCCTCATCAAGGCGCGTATGGGATGCGACTGCGAAGTCGGTTTTTGGGTTTGTCTGGCCCTTCGGCCATTCGATCTCGCCGGGGCGTGATGATCTCGGCGAAATGGGGTTGCGGGGAGCGCAGGCTCGTGAAGCCATCTGCCGGAAGTTGTGCCGTGTTCCGAGTGGTCGCCACGAATATCTGCTCGGTTTTACCATGGGGCGCTGATGCGGCAACGGGCCAGATGGTGCGCGCGTCCGGTCGCGCTGCACAGCCGGCCAAGGCGCAGCAGAAAAGAAGAAGCGAAGGTCTGATCATTCTGGTCTCGTAGCTGGGAGGAAGTGGCAGTGTGCGGCGCCAAGCAGGTAAGTATAGGGGCAAGTTTCTGCGGCGGCAACAGAGAGTTGGGGAGTGTCCCGAGCATAACCTGCCGCCGGCGGATGATTGGTTCGAGAACCTCGCTGCCTGGTCGGGTTTGCACCGGGCAGAAGCAGGGCAGCCGTCCAGTGCAAACCCGACCCTGTCCCTGCCAACCGCCGCTTAGGCTCTGGCGCGTAGCGCAATACCGAGCGCGATATAGGACCAGCCCTGCATCACCAGTTCGATGCCCAGGAAGAGGCCGATCAGCCAGAGGCTGTTGACGGGCCAGCCGGTCGCGATGACAAGTCCGAGCAGAAGGGTAACGATGCCTCCTCCAAGCAGCCATCCCCATCCCCGATCCGGGCGCGCCTTGATTCCCATCCAGATTCTTACGATGCCGCTTGCCAGAAGGGATGCCCCGATCAGCAACGTCAGGAAGCTGGAGGCCAATAGCGGATTGGCAATCGTCGCCAAGCCAGCAACCAGGTAAAGAGTCCCACCCGCAAGCCAGAGCAGGAAATGCTTCCAGCCCTGACCTCGAAATGCCGCGATGATATGCGTAAGCGCACCGACGATCATCAGTGCCCCGATCATTATCATCGAGGCCATAGTGAACAGAACCGCCTGTGCCACCGCAAACCCGCCGGCAACCACTCCAAGCGCGACCAGCCATCCCCAGTTCTGTCTCGCTTGAGCGAGGGCTTCGCTCAGACCGCCGGTGGCATTGCCATTTGTATCGTGCATGCTTTCGTCCTTTCCGTTTCGACCATTTCCCTTGTCAGCCCTCACGACTGACTCGCCTTTGTGTCGACCGTCACGGGGACCGAAAGGCCGGGCGCCAGATATTCGCTCATCTCCTGCCTCGGATCGATCGAGATGCGCACCGGCAGGCGCTCCACGATCTTGGTGAAGTTCCCGGTTGTATTTGATCCCGCCAGCAGGCTGAACTCGGAGGCTGTCGCGGGCGAGAATGCCTCGACCCAATCAGTCAGATCGCGAACCCGCGAAATCGACCAGAACTTGCCTTTGGCCGAACAGCCACGAGAGGCGGGAACACCGTCGAGGAAACCGGTTGCGAACACGTTGTTTGTGATTTTCCGCGCAGAACTGACCCGGGGGGGATGCGGACAAAAACTTGGACTGTTTTCACATGGGGTCAGTTCTAAGCGGCAATCAACAGGATGCCCAAGCCTTGCAGCCAAGTGCGCGGTATTCGAAAGAGCCGTAATGGAAGGCAGAATTTCGCGATCGACGAGCGACGGCTATGTGAGCAAAGGCCTTCTTAAAGCGATGTATGCTGGC
>LUMS01000320.1_pt1 | contig 11060 bp, 18 predicted proteins | sample 729711 | NCBI WGS metagenome assembly LUMS01 (sample SAMN03860298, study PRJNA289734) | marine metagenome | biome: seawater column; feature: ocean; material: water; isolation source: Red Sea water column Station 192 - depth 25m | place: Saudi Arabia: Red Sea | collected 2011-10-15 | depth 25 m | reverse complement strand
ATGGGTACATTGTACACCAAAGGTTTACAGATACAACAGGGGTGGAGCAGTTTTTTTTGCCTTTTTTGTAAATAATATGGGTATAATCGCCATCTAGCACATTGCAGATCCCAAAACAAGGACAGCAAATGGTTTTTTTGGAGCGTTTTGCATACCTAGAAAGCGGAACACTTGGTCGCATTTGGGCGTATGGCTGGAACTGCTACACCATTGAGAGGCCGTGGCTAGACAACAGGCCAAACGTGTCCTGCATCCCCGAAGGCGACTACACCTGCCAGCCGTTCAGTGGTAACAGATTTAAGGACGTTGTGCAGATCATGGACGTACCAGATCGCACGTTTATCTTGTTCCACGTTGCCAACTTCCCACACGACGTTGAGGGGTGTATTGGAGTCGGCAATAGCTTTGTTTCTGATGCGCTAGAGCCAGCGGTGTACAACAGCAAAGACACTTTGGCAGAGTTCTTCGATGTGGCTGGCAAACAGTTTTACCTGACGATCAAGGGAGTGAGGGCAGAGATATGAGTCTAGGCATCGTGAAAGAGCTTGTCGGGCCTGTCACTGGGTTATTGTCTGAGTTCATCGAGGACAAAGATCAAAAGGCGAAGCTGGCGCACGAGATAGCGACCATGGCAGAGCGCCACGCCAATGAGAACGCAAAGGCGCAGCTTGAGGTCAACAAGGTAGAAGCAGCGAACAGAAACCTTTTCGTGGCAGGATGGAGACCAGCAGTCGGCTGGGTGTGTGTCTTGGGAATGGCTGGCAACTTCATGGTCATACCATTCGCCAACTTCGTCCTAGCACTTATGGAGATAGATGTGACCATTCCACTAGTCGCCCTAGACACGATGATGCCCGTCCTGATGGGGATGCTTGGATTGGGCGCGATGAGAACCTACGAAAAGACCAAGCAGGTGTCAAAATGAGGGGCGTTTTACTATTCAACCGTGACGGCACTATCTACGCAGGCCAAGTGCATACAATGGCGAATGGCGAAGTTCATACTGGTGCAACGCATACGGGATCGAGCAGGAAGCTGTTTTACTATCACGAGTTGCCCCCAGAGCGTAAGATACGCGCCCTTGAGAGCATGATTGAGCGACACGACACGCCCGGAAGAACCAAGCAGAGTTTTAACAACTGATGGCAGAGACAGCGAAAAGAAAGAACCCAGAGATCTGGGAGAGGGCCAAAGCTAAAGCCATGCGGAAGATGGGCGGCAAATGGTCTGGCAGGGCTGCTCAACTTGCTGTCAAATACTACAAAGACATGGGCGGTAAGTACGAAGGCCCAAAGAAAGAAACATCACTGAGCCGCTGGACGGATCAGGACTGGGACTATGTGGGGGAAAAAGGGCAAGGTAGGTATTTGCCAAAGGCTGCGCGGGATTCTCTATCGTCTGGACAGAAGGCAGCGGGTTCAAGAGCAAAGAACAAAGCTACCAAGAAGGGCCAAGGCAAGGCTTCGTATACTGAAGCAGAGCGCAAAGCAGTTAGGCGAGCGACAAAGAAATGAGCAGACCACTGATTGAAATAGACTGGGATCAGGTCGATAGAATGTGTGAATACCACTGCACCGGAGAGGAACAGGCGGGTATCCTTGGCATTGACTACGACACCCTTAATGCAGCCTGTAAGAGAGAGAAGGGGTGTGGTTTTTCGGATTATTTCAAACAAAAGGCGAGTGGGGGCAAAATGAGCCTCAGAAGGCGTCAATTTACCGCTGCAATGGACGGAAACTCCACGATGCTGGTATGGCTAGGGAAGAACTGGTTAGGCCAGAGCGACCAGCCAGAGCCGGAGGCGCAAGACCTGCCACCTATCGTTATTGAGCGGGCGAGTGAGGCTAACTAAGCCACAAGATGCAATCTTCTTCAGTGACTCACGGTTTAGGGCGGTGGTCGCTGGTAGACGGTTCGGTAAGACGTTTCTGTCTACTCACGAGCTTCTTCGTGCTGCTCTAGCGGATAAGAACCGCAACTGCTGGTATGTAGCGCCGACCTATAAGGCAGCGAAAGAGATCGCATGGGAGATGCTGAACAGCGCACTACCAGACGGATATGTCAGCAAGCGAAACGAGACAGCGTTATCGCTCACGCTCAAGAATGGTTCTACCATCTCACTCAAGGGTGCAGAGAAGCCTGACAACTTGAGAGGGAGAGCGCTCGACTTCGTTGTGATGGACGAGTTCGCCGATATGCGACCAGAGGCATGGTATGAAGTAATCCGTCCATCTTTGTCTGATAGGCTTGGAAGTGCTTTGTTCATTGGGACACCAAAGGGGCGCAATCATTTCTATGACATATGGACGCGAGGCGCGGATGGCGAGGAGGGCTGGCAAGCCTTCCAGTACACGACCATCGAGGGCGGTAATGTTGATAAAGCTGAGGTTGAGGCAGCGCGGAATGACTTAGACGAGAGGACATTCGACCAAGAGTACCGCGCCCAGTTCGTCAACTATCAAGGCATCATCTATTACGCTTTTGACCGCGAGCAGAGCGTCCGCAAGGGCTACATGAATGACGAGCTACACATCGGCATGGACTTTAACCTTGACCCTATGAGCGCAGCAGTGTGCGTGAGAGAGGCTGACACCATCCAAGTCATAGACGAGATCGTGATTTATGGGTCAAACACCGACGAGATGGTGGACGAGATCAAGCAGCGGTATGGCGACAGACGCATCACTATCTACCCTGACCCAGCAAGTAAGCAGAGAAAGACCAGTGCGGGAGGGAGGACAGATCTGTCGATACTCCAGAACGCAGGGTTTGCGGTGAAGGTGCGAAATAGTCATCCGGCAATCAGGGACAGAATCAACAGCGTCAACAGCAGGCTCCGCTCCACAACTGGGGTGAGGTCATTGTTTGTTGACCCGAAGTGCAAGCAGACCATCGCTTCGCTTGAGCGACAGACGTACAAGGAAGGAACTAGCCAGCCCAACAAGGACGACGGCTACGATCACATGAATGACGCACTGGGGTATCTGGTTGAATACCTGTACCCAATCAGGAAGCAGCGAGAAGTTGAACAACCAGTGAGGTGGAGCTAGTGGCATCGAACATTGAATATCAACACCCGGATTACGACGCGAATGAGGCACGCTGGGAGTTTTACATCCGGTCATACTTGGGTGGGCAGGAATATCAGAACGGCAGCTACCTGACGGGCTATCTCAACGAGTCAGAGAACGAGTATGCACGACGCATCCAGTTGACCCCTGTGGATAACCACTGCCGGAATGTGGTTCACATTTACAGTTCATTCTTGTGGCGCACCCCCCCTGTTCGCGTGTTTAACTCGCTGGCAGGCAATCCCGCTCTGGACGCCATCGTCAAAGACGCTGACCTTGATGGCGCAAGCCTGAATAGCTTTATGAAGCAGGCACAGATCTGGTCAAGCGTTTATGGTCACGTCTACATTCTTGTGGATAAGCCACAGTCCAATGCCAAGACGAGAGCGGAGGAGCTTGAACAAGAGATAAGGCCATATCTGTCGCTATTCACCCCTGAGAACGTGTTTGATTGGAAGTGGGAGCGCACACCATCTGGGAGGTTTGAACTGACCTACTTGAAGCTGCGTGAGGCTGTAGACCGCGAGAACGCTACTACTAAGATCAGCTACTATCGAATCTGGCGCAAAGACACCATTCAACAGTGGAAGTCTGACGGCGACAAAGAGCAGATGATAAGCGAGATTGACAACCCACTGGGCAAGATCCCAGCCGTTTATCTGCCAGCACAACGCAGTGTGACGAGGGGAGTGGGTATATCAGACCTGTCCGACATCGCCTATATGCAGAAGGCTATCTATTCGGAACTGTCTGAGATTGAGCAGTTAATCCGCATTAGCAACCACCCCTCACTTGTGAAGACCTACGACACAGACGCGAGCGCGGGCGCTGGCTCCGTGATTAACGTACCTGACGAGGCGGCAGACACGATGGCTCCGTTCTTGCTGCAACCGTCTGGGCAGAACATCGACAGCATACGGGCTTCAATCAGTGACAAGGTGGAAGCAATCAACCGCATGGCTCAGATGGGCGCTGTTCGGGGAACGGACGCGAAGACGATGTCAGGCATTGCCATGCAGACTGAGTTCCAGATGCTGAACGCAAAGCTGTCAGAGAAGGCTGACCTTCTTGAACTAGCCGAAGAACACCTGTGGACTTACTTCTGCAACTGGCTGGATGTAACGCCAGATGTAGAGGTTTTCTATCCTGACTCGTTTGACATCCGCGACTACGACAAAGAGCTTTTGTTCTTGCAACAGATGAAAGCCAGCGGAGTGAGATCGGTCACCCTTGCGCAAGAGATAGACAAGCAGATCGCAGACCTTGTGCTCGATGATGACAAACTGGCGCAGTCTCACGTTGAGATTGAAGGTGCAACGCAGGTTCTCGGTCAGTTTCCGGTAGCGCCTGAGTAATGGCAGCAGCCGACGACTATGCCAACTTTCTGGAGCGGTTAGCGGATCAGCACCAGCGCCGACTCGCAGATGCATTGCAGCGACTTGAAGCTCGTTTGGCTTCGTTTGTGCAAAGCGCACCAGCGACAGAGGGCGACCTGTTTGATGTGGAGTGGGCGTTGTCGGCAAGGTCGGAGATACGCAACTCGATAGAGCAAGAGTTCCTCACCGAGGTGCAAGACATTCTGGGCGATTATAGAGCCGTATCAGACGAGCAGTTCAGGATGCTCAATACCTATGGCGCATTCACTAGGGTGCCGCCAGAGGCGATTGCAGGGCTTCAGAGGCTATCGTTTCAAGGGTTTGAGGCTTTAGCTAATCAGCAGCTTGATACTCTGGCGAATGGCGTATATCAAGCCACGCTCACTGGCAGGGGTAAGGCTGACTTCATAAATGACTTGAGAGGTAGCATCAATGGAATCTATCAAGCAAGCGATCAAGAGGAGATTCGCCAGCTTGTTGAGGTGGCTCAAGCAGCAACTGGAGCCAGACAACAGGAGGCGGTTGATAGACTCCATTCAGTTTATGCTGCTGACAGGCTTGGCAATAATCTCAGGCGCTATGCGTCACTGTATGCAACTGATTCGCTCAATCAGTACTCGGCGACGTTAACTGTCACAACGGCAAACGAACAAGGCATCGACCGTTTCGAGTACTACGGCGATTTGATAACGGATAGCCGACAGTTCTGCCGTGACCATGTCGACAAGGTATATACCCGCGACCAGATCGAAAAAATATGGAAGGGCGAGTGGGCAGGCAAGGCTCCGGGCGACCCTTTCATCGTGAGAGGGGGTTACAACTGCCGCCATCAATGGCTACCCATCGTGAGGGAATAACATGAGCAAAGAGCTAGACCGAGCAAGGAACCTGACCGCAAGGCGACCGATACCACCGGCAATTCGTCAACTACTGGAGCCACTGGCAGCGGCTGCACCCGAAGACGAAAAGCCAGACTTTGATGAGCTATATGCAATTGTGGATGAGTTGCTGCCATTACCTAAAAAAACGAGGAGCAAGAAAGATGCCGAGCCATTACGGACACAGCAAGAACAAGAAGAAGAAAAAGACGATGAACAAGCCCAAGAGGACTAAAAAGTAACCATCAGCTATTGACATCCCTGTGAAGCTGGTATAATGCCCCCCACTCGAAAGAGGTTCGCACATGAGCGATGAAATCATGGAAGAAAGTGCCGAGACTGAACCGGCACAAGAGATAGTTCAGGAAGCTAAGACGTTCACCCAAGAGGAGCTTGATCGCATCGTTGCTGATCGAGTCGCTAGGGAGAAACGAAAGCACGACAAAGAGCTAGAAGGTATCGACATCAAAGAGGCTCGCCAGATCATGCTTGAGCGTGAACAGGCGCAGATTGAACGCCAAAAGGAAAAAGGCGAGTTCGAGCAGGTACTGAAGCAGACTGTCGAAAAGAAGGATCAGCAGATTGCTGCAATGCAAGCGGCTCTGGAAAGCACCAAAATTGACGGTGCTTTGTTGTCGGCGGCAAGCAGGCACAATGCTGTAGATTCTGAACAGGTATCGCAGTTGCTGCGGAATCGTGTAAGACTCTCGGACGATGGTTCGGTTGAAGTCCTAGACGATAGCGGAGCGATCAGATACAACGACAAAGGAGACCCCCTCTCAGTTGATGAGGCGGTGGGTGACTTTCTTACGGCGAACCCGCATTTCGTCAGAGCCTCCGCTGGAGGTGCTGGCACACAAGGGATGGCTGGTGGCTCCACGCAGAAGCCTATATCTGTGGCTGACATGGTTGCTAATTGGAAGGACGGCGGTGCCGAGGCATTCCGCGCCTACAAGAAAGCAAACAAATAAACCACTTTTTTTGATATAGGACACAAATCATGGCTGCTACAACGAGCACAACCCTTGATGACCTGTTTGCGAATATCATCGCACAGGCACGATTCACTGCTGAAGAAGAGTCTCTAATGATGGGCCTCGTTACTATGTACAACATCGGCGACGAAGCTGGCAAGACGATTCAGGTGCCTAAGTACCCTGCAATCACTGCTGCTGACCTGACCGAAGGCACCGATATGAGCAGCACGACTGTCTCAACTTCTTCTGTCTCAATCTCCGTGGGTGAGGTGGGCGCACAAGTAGTTCTGACTGACTTGGCTGCAATGGGTGCTGGCAACCCTGCTGAGGAGTTGGGAACGGTACTGGGTAACGCTATCGCTACGAAGATGGACGCAGACCTGATCGCATTGTTTGACGGATTCAGCACTGCTCTGGGCGCTGCCGCTCAAGAGATCACGGTTGCTGATCTGTTCAAGGCTGCTGCCACCTTGCGTAACAACAAGGCACAAGGCGAGATCTTCGCGGTTGTTAACCCTTTCCAAGCGTACCAACTGAAAGCTAACCTAACCAATACCTTCGCCAACCCCAATGGTGGTGACGCGCAGAACACGGCTATGGTTAACTCTTACGTGGGCACCATCGCTGGCATCGACGTTTACGAGTCTGCAAACGTAACCGTTGACGGTTCTGGTGACGCGAAAGGCGCTGTCTTCTCACGCGAGGCTCTGGCTATCGCTATGAAGCGCGACTTCCAAATCGAAGCACAACGCGACGCATCACTGCGCGCCTTCGAGCTTAACGCTACCGCCATTTACGGTGTGGGCGAGCTTGATGATAGCTACGGTGTTGAGATGTTGTTCGACGCAACGATCTAAAGCGTTTGGACGGCCCTGCCCCTTCTCTCCTTGGGGTGGGGCTGTCCCTTTTTGGAGGTTCTGTTGGCTATAACCTACCGAGGCGAGCGGTTCGAGGGCTACAACAAGCCCAAGCGCACACCTAAGCACCCAGAGAAGAGCCATGCAGTATTGGCTAAGGAAGGCGATAAGGTTCGTCTTATACGCTTTGGGCAGCAGGGTGCAGATAACAAGCCCCCTCGAAAGGGTGAGAGTGAAGCAGACAAAGCAAAGCGCAGAGCGTTCAAGGCTAGATTTGCCAAGCAGATAGCGGCAGGGCGCAGAGACAAAACAGCATCGGCAGCGTATTGGGCCGACAAGGTGAAGTGGTAATGGCATTTTCTCAAGACTCTGATCTGGTAGCCCTTGTCCCTGACATCTTGGACTTTGGCATCACATCGTTTGCGACTGAACACGCAAAAGCTCAGACCGACCTGACCCGTACCATCAGAAACGAGTGGTGGTACAAGAAGCAGATTCCCGGCGAGATGGAACCTGAATACCTGACCGACTCCCAGTGGACGCGGTGCAATGCTTATCTGGTGTTGTGGAAGTTCGCCCTCCCCCAGCTTACGAACTGGGTACAAGATGATCGCTTTCTCAACATGATTCAGTTCTACCAGCAGCGCTATCAAGAAGAACTGACTGCGGTGTTTGCTGACGGTGTTGAGTACGACGACGACAACAGCGGCACGATTGAAGATGACGAGCGCGGCATTGTCTCTTATGGGCGGCTAACGCGATGAGTGTAGGGCTGCGAATCTCCATTGAGCCGAAAAACCTCAAGGGGTTGACCGAGCGCAAGCGCCAAGAGATTGAGCGGAAAATCTCTCCCTCGATCGACAAAACAGCGAGTCTTGGCAAGCAGATTATCCTCACTCGCACAAAGAAGGGAGTGGGGATTGGTGGGCCGTTTAAGCGTTACTCACCTGCTTATGTAAGGTTCCGCAGTAGGCCAAGGCGTAGGTCGCCAGCAGGTAATTTGTTGGGGCTTGGCAAGAGCAATCCCAACTTGGTGAACCTCAATGCTACAGGCGATATGGTCAAGTCTGTGCAAGTGGAAAGCAGTAAGGGTGGGCGCATTGCGAGCATTTACCTAGCTGGGAAGTTCAACGCTCAAAAGGCATTTTGGACAGATCGGCAGCGTCCTTGGTGGGGGTTCAATAATCAGGAAGAGTCACGCCTAGCTAGGTTCTTCCGCAAAGAGATTCTGCGATGAGTGTGAGAGAGAGCATCGCTACCAATCTGGTGACAGCGTTACAGGCAGTGACGACACCCACGACTATCAAGTTCGTTACTCGTGAACCATTCGACTTCGACAAGTTGAGCAACGCTCAGTATCCGGCAGTGCTTGTGAGGACAACAAGCGAAGACCGCGGAGACTCGACTGTGGGTGGTTCCGCTACACAGCGGCTTTCGACGATTGATTACGAGCTTGTGGGTTATGTGAAATTGAGTCCATTGAAGAAAAGCTCGATGAGGACAGGTCTCGCGGTGGCAATGCTATCGATACACAGATCATCAGTGTTGATACCGACGACGGCAGTATTGCTCCCATTGGTGGGGTGATTATAACGGTGCGAATTGAGTACCAATACACAAGAGGCACAACCTAAGAGGTGAAGCATGGCAACGACTAAAGGCTCAAGCGGCGTAGTCAAATTGGCGGTGAGCGGCGGCAGTGTCGCTGCTATGGGTGAGATTCGTAGTTTCACCTTGGACGAGACGGCAGACACGATTGAAGACAGTGTGATGGGCGATACCTCGCGCACCTATGTCTCCTCTCTCAAGACTGCCACCTTATCAATGGATGTTTACTGGGACGATGCAGATGCAGTTCAACTGGTGATGGACGCAGCAGCAGACTTGGACTTCGAGTTGTATCCTACTGGCACAGGCACTGGCGAGAAGTACTACAGTGGTTCTGGCATCCTGACGAGCAAATCTATAACCGCGTCATTCGATGGTATGGTTGAGGGAAGTTTCGCTCTGCAAGTATCTGGAGCGGTTACAGAAGCCACAGCATAAGGAATCCCAGAATGGGACTAGCTAAAGAACTGAGAAGCAGAAGAAATCTGAGTGCGAGAGAGATCGAGGTAGAGGCGTGGGCTGATTCAGATGGTCAGCCTTTCGCTCTCTACTGCTACCCTCTCACTTGTTTTGACATGAACGAGATGCAGAAAAAGCATCCTAAGTTCATGGAAGGGATGACCCTTGGCGCGATGGTTGATTTGATTGTGCTAAAAGCCTGCGACAAATCTGGTGAGCGACTCTTCACATCTGCCGAAGACAAGCATGACTTGATGGGTGAAGAGAGCGCAGTCATTAGCGACATCGCTGCGAGAATGTTTGCGTCAGTGCAGAGTGTTGAGGAACACGAAAAAAACTAGCGTCCGATCAGTTTAGGTTCACGTTAATAACCTTGGCGTTGATTTGATTGTGCTAAAAGCCTGCGACAAATCTGGTGAGCGACTCTTCACATCTGCCGAAGACAAGCATGACTTGATGGGTGCTGACGATGGCAAATGAAGCGGTAAGAATCCCGATAGAGGCGGTCGATAACACTAAGGCCGCGTTCAACTCTGTTAACCAAAATCTCAACAAGACCGCCAAGAATGCCAAGGTGGTCACGGGTTCGTTTGGTAAATTCCGTGGCGCGTCTCAGCAGCTTGGCTTCCAGATTCAAGACGTTGCCGTTCAGCTTAAGAGTGGTACGGCTGCATCTGTTGTCCTTGCTCAACAGGGTTCTCAGATAGCGTCTATTTTCGGGCCTGCTGGTGCCGTTGTGGGTGCTTTTATCGCTGTTAGCGCTGCTGTAGCAGGGCCGTTCATATCTTCTTTATTGGGCGGTACTACAGCCCTCAAAGAGATGCAAGAGGCCGCTGATAGGGTGCAGGGTTCTCTTGCGGCAATGACTGCCACTGAGAGATCAAGAGCGCAACGGCGCAACTTAGCGTTGGAGGCAGAGGCGTTAGCAGCAAAAGCGGAAGCGCAACGCAAAGTTGATGTTGCTGAGGCGCAATTACAAAAGAGGCGAGATGCTGATAGACCCAGACAAGTTCTGATCATCAATGCGACCAAAGAGCTTACAGAAGCACAAGAAGAGCAGAAGCTAGTCAATGAGGAAGCGCAGATCGTTTTAGAAAGAATCGCTGCAGTGAATAAAGCATATGCTGAGTCACAAGATACAACTGCGCAAAGCATCAAAGAAGCTAACAACGCGATGCGAGAGCAGAAAAGGCTTGCAAAAGAAATGGCAGATGCTGAGGAGGCTGCTGGTGCGGTTCTCCTTAACATCAACCAAGCAACTATTGATAGAAGCATCGAAGAACGCCGAGAAAAGAAGCAGAACAAAGAAGACACGATCAACTTCTTGGATGAGCAGTTGGAAGCATCTGCACAGACCAGCAAAAAGATGTTCGCTGTCAACAAGGCGTTCCGTATAGCACAAGCAACGATGCAGACTTATGAGGCAGCGACAAAAGCCTTGGCTGCATTCCCTCCCCCTTTTGGTCAGTTGGCTGCTATCGCTACAGTTGGTTTTGGTTTGGGGCAGGTTGCTAACATCAAGTCGCAGAGCTTCGAGGGTGGCGGCTTTACTGGTAGAGGGGCGAGGGCTGGTGGCTTAGATGGAAAGGGTGGTCGCATGGCTATGATCCACCCGAATGAGACGGTCATTGACCACACAAAGGGCGGCGCTGGAGGCATTACAGTAATCAACAACGTCGATGCTCGTGGCTCAGGTGCTGATGTAGACCAGAAGATCAAAACCGCTATGGCTCAGACTAGCCAACAGACTATAATGACGATCTCAGATCTGATGCGTAGGAGGCGGTTCGTATGACCACATTCACATTTCCTAGCATCACGCCCACGACGAACA
>LUMS01000879.1_pt1 | contig 11063 bp, 29 predicted proteins | sample 729711 | NCBI WGS metagenome assembly LUMS01 (sample SAMN03860298, study PRJNA289734) | marine metagenome | biome: seawater column; feature: ocean; material: water; isolation source: Red Sea water column Station 192 - depth 25m | place: Saudi Arabia: Red Sea | collected 2011-10-15 | depth 25 m | reverse complement strand
AGGTGAGAGAGGTTATCATGTTGCTCTTAAAGAAATTTTTGGTCAAGAGTTTGTAGGTAATTTAGACTTATTGAATAGAGCATTACAAATAAGTGCAAGACGACAACCACCAAAAAGTATGGGTGTTTTTGGTAGTGCTTTTTCTGATATTATTAGAGCAAGATTAGGTCAATTTACATTAGCTGGTAGATTATTTACTGCTGGAAGAAGAATTTATAAAAGTTCTGCTGAAAGAATTATGGCAAATGCTTTGCTTGACCCACAATCTCTTAAAGATTTAATAAGATTAAGAAAATTAAAAAGTAGCAGCAAAGAAGCAATTGCTATTTTAAGTAAACTAGGTGGTACAATCTTTATTAAAGAAGATTTAAAAGATTCAAAACCTATGGACTACCTAAAAAAATTAATAGGTAACGAAGAAGAAGTTGTTGCAAATGAATGATGAACAAAATAATTCTTTAGAAATTATAAAATTACAGGGTGAGATTAAAGTCATCCATGAAAAAATTACAACAATTAAGGATAATCACCTTACGCATTTAGAGCAAAAGGTTGATAATATTTATAAATTTTTATGGGTGATAGCAACGATAAGCCTATCAAGCTTAATAAATTTTGTATTCAATCTACTACAATAACTAAAGCACAAAAGGGTTTAATTGCTGAACACCAAGCAATAATTGATTTAACAAATCAAGGGTACTATGTGGCATTGGCCACAAATCCACAATCACCTTTTGACTTGGTTGCAGTAGATGAGGATGGCAACATTAGATTGATAGATGTAAAAACTACATCTTACAGAAAAAGATTTAGAAACAAGAATTGGAATAAAAAATCCTATAAAATTTATAGAAGTCCAACTGCAAAACAAAAAAAATTAAACATAGAATTAATGATGGTTGATAATGAAAGATAGAATAGATGTAAGCAGTAACAGTAAAATTTCTATGCCTATTTTTAATCTTTTAGGAATTATAGGGATGGTTGGAACTGTTGTGTTAATGTATAGTTCAATCACACAAAAAATTACATCTCTTGAAACATCAAGAGAATTAATGAACTCTGATTTATTAAAAGCAAGTGAACAGACTACTGTAGATAAAGAACAGTACATTTTGTTAGAAGAACTTTTTAAGTCTACTTCTAAACATCAAGAATTGCTTGATGAAAATATACATAACCAAGTGATGCTTAAACATTTAGAAAAACAATTAGACAAAGCTTTAGCAGATATAGAAAAATTAAAAGATAAAGTAAGGGAAAATGACAATGGAAATAGTCATTAGTTTATTACTCTTTCTTGGTGAGCCACCAACTTTGAAAGAACATCTTTATATACAAGATCAAAAAATGCACACTTGTTTGAAGATGAAAAGAATAGCTGAAAGAAGCAGTAACGCAAAATATCAATGTGCAAGAGTAAAAGCTAATGTAGTTATTGATGAATATTCAGGTGATAAAAAAATTACAAGTATTTCAAGTTTGGATTAATGAAAAAGCCAAACAAAAAACGCAACCCTGTTGCTAAACAATTAAGACATTACAAAAAACAAGTAATTAAAAGTAAGAAAATTTATGATCGGAAAAAACTTAATGGTGTTTATTGATAAACTTTTTTTAAGGTTTTTTAGTTATATGGATAATGTCTGTGAAAATACAGCTAATCTAGTTACGCAAAAACCAAAGAAAAATAAAAAGAAAAAATGCAAATCTTGTCATTGTAATTGTCATTGTGAGGATGACTTGCATAACCATTGGTACGATAAAGACATTTGTGTTTGTGAGGGTTGTCAATGCTAGGAGAAGATTATGAAAGTATTAGAAAAAATTGTTTTAGCCATAGAATGTTTTTGCAGAAAAATTTACTCAAAGGTTTGGTATTACAGAATTACACTAACAACAAATCTAAAAAGGAAAACTAATGTACGAAGAATTAAAAAACGAAATCAAAGAACATGAGGGTTATAGAGATACTGTGTATTTAGATTCTCTGTCAAAGAGAACTGTGGGGTTTGGACACCTTTGCGTAGAGGATCATTGGGAAGATGGCAAACAATACGATAAAGAATATTTAGAAGAAATTTTTGAAAAAGATTTTAATATAGCACTTACCGATGCTAATAAAATATTAGAAGGCAAACCAGTTAATCATATTGCTAGAGAAGTAATAATAGAATTAGTTTTTAATATTGGTATGCCAAGAACAAAAAAATTTGTTAAGTGTTTAGCAGCTTTAGATAATGAAGATTATAATGAAGCTGGAAATCAAATTTTAGACAGTCTTTACGCAAAACAAGTACCAGCAAGAGCTGGTAAGCTTTCAGGTAAAATGAAATCAGCAGCATTATAGGAGGTTACTATGTGGTTAAGTCTAGCAACTAAATTAGTTCCAGGTATTTTAAAAACTGGAATGTCTATTGCAGCAAACAGAAGAAAAACAAAAGAATTAGAATCTGTAGCTGAAATGAAATTAGCTGAAAGAATGGCTAATGGTGAGGTAGAGTTTAAGAAAGCTGTCATAGACTCACATAAAGGAGATTGGAAAGATGAATTCTGTCTTATACTAATCAGTATTCCTTTGTTACTTTTAGCTTGGTCTGTGTTTAGCGATGATCCTAACATACAAGCAAAGATAGATATATTTTTTGATAAGTTTGCAAATCTTCCTATGTTCTACCAAGCTTTAGTTGTGGGTTCTTTCAGTACGATACTAGGTATTAAGGGTGTTTCTACTTTTAAGAAAAAGTAATGTCAGACAACACAGATCTAATCAACGAATATAAAGAACAAGTTCGTATCCTAAAACAAGAAGTAGCAGAACTACAAGACGCTGGTAAGTCAAAAGATAGTGCTAATAAAAGATGCTTACAAAAGCTAGAGCATAGCCAATTAGATTTAGAACAAGCAAATAAAAAAGTTAAAGATTTAGAAGATCAAATAAAAAAATTAAACAAGAAAGATAATTAATGAATTATGTCCTTTATTTAATATTATGTTCAGGTGTTACAAACTCTTGCCTAGAACCTTACAAATACCCTAATAACTTTGCTGATAGTTATTCTTGTATGTTAGGTGGCAACAATCAATCTATTATTAAATTAGAGGATATTGGAAAAGATAAAGTAAATGAAAATAAATTTTACATAAAATTTATTTGTACTGAAGAACCTAGAGTAGGGCTTGGTACATAATGGCTAGTCCAGCTTGGCAAAGAAAAGAAGGAAAGTCTAAAAGCGGTGGCCTTAATGCTAAAGGTAGAGCTAGTTATAATAGGGCAACTGGCGGTAATTTAAAAGCACCTACTAAATCAAAGACTAGCAAAAGAAGAAAATCTTTTTGTGCCAGAATGTTAGGCATGAAAAAGAAGCTGACATCTAAGAAAACTGCTAGAGATCCTAATAGTAGAATTAATAAAGCATTAAGGAAATGGGATTGTTAAGGCGACCATATTTCAGGTCGCCTTATTTAGAACTATTCTCCTTTAATTTCGTATCTTATAGGAAAGTGTCTTATCTTGCTTGGTGTTTCTTTTAGAGATTCTTCAACCGCTAATCTACATTGTATTCTAGCTTCAGTTTTATTATTACCTCTACCCCAAGCATGAACAAGACCTCTATTACCAATAGCTTCACATAAAAATGTTTTTTGCTTTTTCATAAATTACCTCCTTTCTTTTATATTTACCCATTATACCACATTGGGTTTTTCACTTTTTGCAAAAAAAATATTTTTATTAAAAACTAGACGATTGAAATTTTAGGGTGGTAGCTGGTTGATGCGACAATAAAATCCTTTTTGGATTTTTTACAAAAATTTTATGAAAAAAAAATTATGGAAAAAAACTAACATTGTAGCTGATGTTGGGGATTGTAGATATTGCGGATTAAATATTATCTCAACAGACTCATTTGTTAGTTTTTATTCTGGAGATCACTCCCATTACGACTGCATGAAGAAGGATGATGAATTACGACAACAAGTATTAAAAAAAATAGAACAAAATATTAATCAAACAATGGAAACACATGAAAAAAGGTTATCACAAAACTAAGTCAGGTAGAGTAGCCAAAAAAGGTTTGTATTATTATATGAACCTTAGAAAGAAAAAAAACACTAGCCGAAAAGGCAAAGGAACTGTATCTGATGCAGCATTAAGACGATCTGCTAAAACTGCAAAATCTTAACCGATTAGGTTTGGTCTAACTCTTGGATGGCCAAGTAAAAGCATCTTGCTTTTGGGGATGGGTGGGCGATTAATTGTTGGCTATGTTGTGGACATTATGTTATACATTTGTTGAACAATGTTACATAGTAAATACATAGTCATTGACGAAAAACATAGTAAAACTTGTTCAGATGTATCTAAACTTTTGATTACAAATCAATTGCTCTACCATCTGAGCTACAAGGGCGTACTAAAATATATAGGCTTTTATACTAATTTAAGTATAAGAGCCACTTTTTTTGTGCCAAAATTTCCGCATAAAAATAAAGTTTTTATATTTTTACATAGTTTTTGCATAGTTTTTTTTACATATTTTCTACATAGTTATGTCAATTGATTTATTGCAACTAATGTCAACATTGTGTATATTAAATGCAACTAAGTTAAGGAGAAAAGATGATTGAATATAACATACATTATACTAAAGATAAAAATGGTAAGAGAATTGCTAGGCAACAATACTATGCTGCTGATGGTACAAAGAAATATATACAAGCTAAAACTGCTACAGCTCTGAAACAAAAGCTAGAAGAAAAATTTAAGAACAGACCTTTAGTTAAATTTAACCCCAACCAATATACAATTGATGATGCTGAAATATTATTTAAAGGCCATCTTATTTATAAAAGAGGGTTAGGCAAAACTTCACAAAGCTGCATTGAAGATTATGATAGCTTCTATAAAAATATTATTACCTATCTTGCAGACGAAAAAAACTATCCAAATATAATAAATGAAAAAAATTATTTAAAATGGATTGTAGAAGAAGAAAAAGATCATACTGAATTAGACTTAGATAAATGGACATTTGAGGTTATGCAAAGCCTGGTCTATAAAATGCACAATCCATTAATAAAACTTATTTGTATGATACTTCTTGAAACTGCTGCTAGACCTAGTGAAATAAGAGCTTTAGAAAAAGAAGATTTATTATTTTTAAAATCTAATGCACTAGAAATATCACTAAAAAAAGCAGTAAAAAGGCATAAAGAAATTGGTAAAACCAAGACTAAAAGAGGTAATAGAATTGTTGAAATATCCCCATCTTTAAGAGATAAAATTGTGGATTATCTAAATACCATAGATCCTTTGCAAGAAAAGCTATTTTTAAATAGCAAGGGTAAATATATATGCGTAGAACAGATAGGGAGAGCCGTAGACAAGGCTTTTAAAAAAATGGAGCATGGGTATCAAAACAACCCAATAAAGAGAAAAGCGTACTGTTTTAGGCACTATCGGACAACATATTTTGCGGCCAAAGGTAAATTTAAGAACGCTTTAGAACTTGCTCACTATATTGGCGATGAAAGCATAGACTTTGTGGATAGAACCTATGTAGCACCTTATAAAGGTAAGATTGAAAACAAAGAATTCAAAGAAAATATTATCTGGAAATAAAAAAAGAGGCGATTGCCTAAGCAAAACAACCGCCTCCCATTACAACAGTATAGTTATTACTATAATGATAATCACTTATTTAACTAACTAACTATTTAAGGAACTTACTTAGTTATTAATGAGAGGATTATCTTGCCTCATTAATTCTTAAATTCTATCTTAACCTCCATAAACGATATTGAACTCCATTTTCTGCTGGTATTGTTCTTTGAGCAACAGAACCTTTGCCAAAAGTTTTAGTCATAATTTTTCTAAAATTTTTCATCTGTTGTCTTTCAGAAAAACCTACTGAACCTTTGATTGGTATTTGTTTTATTCTTTCTAATAATTTTTTATCAACTTGTGTTGTTCTTGGGTTGAGCAAAGGCTCATCCAAATCAACTGTAAAATCTTCAAATTGTTTTGATTCCATCTTTTCTCCTTATTTTTAAGCGACAAGTAGCCTAGAGTTTTTTACAACTTTAAATAATTAATAATTAACTTTCGTACATAAACTTAGCATCAGCATTTTCTACTAAGCATATCTGTCTGTAAGTCTTAACATATTTTTTAAAAGCACCACTTGAATGAATACATTGTCTGAGTTTTTTACCTTTGCTAGGCTTCATAATCTCATCATGGTATTTTTCAAGCTTTGCATATCTTCTAGTAAGACTATTACTTTTATTTAAAGCCATTCTCCATAGACTCCTTATCATTGTTTAATTTAATCCTAGTCTTTTCTAGCTTAATATTTTGAATTAATATTTTGCTATTATCACTAGGGGTATTTGTGTTAGCAGCTAGTTCTGCCGACTCAAATTCTTCTTCAACTTTGAAAGTTGCTTCATAAAAACTTTCCTTTGTAACTTTATCCATGAGCTTGATATTCTCTATTTATTTTTAAATTACTTACTGAATCTATTTGTGCTTGTGTCATTCTTATTTTTCTATGACTAGAATCTCCTTTATAAATTAATCCCATTTTATATAAGTCAGTACATATTGCTCCAGCTCTACTTCTTGAATAACCATGAGCTTTTGCAATTTCTTTACAAGTAGGGGAATATCCATACTGTTTAATAAAATTTTTTATATATTTTAAAACTTTAAATTTTACTTCTGAAAAATATATTTGATTATGTCCATTTCCATTCTTCATTTTTTATCCTTAAATAATTCAGAAACATTAGTTACCGACTCAATTGCACCATCATTCTTTTTTAAATCATTTAAATATTCTAATAATTTTTCAACAAACCAATGACCCTTAGATACATCCATTAATGTTGCATCTAAAGATCCACCATGCTTGTCGCCAAATCTCATAAAATATTTTAAAATTTCTCTTTGATATCCTCCAATAACCGCCATAGGCGACTGTTGTGATACAATCGCCTCATTAGTTTCTATAGATTTATTTTTATAATAATCTGGGTTTATTTGCTCTGTCATTGTTTTGGTTGTGGTTCGCTTATTCTTAAATTAATATCTGGTTGACCGCCCTCTTTTGTACTATTGATCCATGCTCCAACTTTTTTCATTTTGCCATCAACATTAATACTTCCATCATAATCAGGATACTGTTTGCCAGGCTCATCTGTATCTCTTGGCTTTCTTTTCCAAAGTCCGCCAGTATTATTATATTTATCTTCCATTATTCACTCCTAAAGGTTATTTGTTGTTTTATCTTGATCTCTGCATCATCAATTTTTTTTTGCAGAGCAAGGTCTTTACCTATTTGTTGTAATTCTTGTTCGTAACTTGATCTTAAAGGTTGCATATCTTTTTCAAATTGACTTGGTGATGTAGAGTTTTTGCCTTGTTGCTGCATCTTATCTATCCATTCGTCAGCAAAAGACTTATCTACATTAACTAGACTAAGTTTTGGTTTTTGCGGTTCACTTTTTTTAAAAGGTTCTGCTTCATAACCATCTTCATCGTTTATTCCTGTAATTAAATTTAATGCAGAAAGAAAAGCATATTTTTGAGAATAGGTCATACCATGACCAGAACCATATCGGTCTAATTTTCCAAAACCTGATGATCCATTTATTTCTATATACTCACTAGGATTATCAACATTAAAAATTTTCATATCACAATGGATTATTAAAAAACTTTCCCTAACATCTGTTGTATAATTACAAACAGGATACAAACCATTTTTAAGTAAAGATTCCATAGCAACTTTTTTTACCTCATCTGCAATACTCATATAATTCCATCACCTCTCATTTTTTTTAATGGGTTATTAATTCTTTCCATTAACTCCTCTATCTTTTTGTTTTTGTCATTAACTTCTTGTTGTAATTTTCCATTTATTTTTTGATGTTCTTTATTTATTTCTTCTAAGTCAGCTACCCTTTGCCTTAAAGGCTTTATGATACCCATGTCAGACATAAAAATTTAAATAATCCTCCATGTATTCTTTTGGTATTCCATTCCACCAGAAACTTTTCTTTCGTATATCTGAAAAGTCAGGAATATTTAACCACATCAACTCATCTAAAGATCCATCCGCAGCTTTTAATTTTTTTTCCCAAGATATTTCATATGCAATCAATTCATTTAAATGTCTTTTTAAATTTTCTTGTTTTAATTCATCACAATTATCTTCGGTAAATAAAATTCTATCAGTAGCACTTGCATAACTTAGAGCTGGTTTTAATCCTGTTGTGTGTGAATAAAGAGCCATCTGCATAAGATCAGATGTAAAAACTCTTGAATCTAATTTAGGATGAGAACAAGCCCAATCACCTATTCTATTAGGATTTTCTTTTGTTTGTTTTGTTTTAAGTGGTGCAAATTTAACTGTTGGCAATTTATATTTTATATCTACAACTGATTTTTCACCAATAGCATCACAAAACATTTTCCAAAAAATATTTACTTTAGGAAGCCAGGTAGTAAATTCTATTTCTGTTTTCCATTTTTGTTTAGGTAATTCTTTAAAATTTAATAAATGATTTTCAGCAGTATTTTTTAAAAATTTAATAGCAAATTTAAATTTCATTTTATCTGCTTCGTCAAAAGAAATATAACTGTCAATTTTATCTTGAATTTCTTTACTTGCGATAACTTCCTCAACAGATAAATTTTTGTTTAAGCAAATCTCAACTACATCATGGCCAATAGTTCCAGCTTTTAAAGATGCGTTACCACATTTACTTGCCTGTTCTTTTGTAAGAAAATATCTTTTTAAAGTTCTAACAGCATGAGGTTCTTTGTTTGCTGATACAGATGTATTTGTGTCGTTAAATTTTTTGTACGCTTCACTTATTATTTTTGTGTGATTTGCCATAACAACATTTTAGTAACATTGTTAATATCTAATGTCAACTGGTTGTAATGATTATTAACTAATTATTTTGGTTGTACCCAATCAGTATTATCTGGTTTAAAAGCATGTATAAAAGGTGTTGCAGCAACTATTTCAATATTTGTGGCAATATCAGAAACCTTAGCACCAGTAACCATTGAACAATCTATAACTGAGTATCTTCTTGGAGTTGTTAGTGGTTTTAAAAAACCCCAATAAATAATGTTAGTTTTTTTTTGTCTAACTAAAGAAAATTTATGTTCGGCACCTGGTTCAATAAACTTGTCATGCCTTTTAAAAAGCCTTATACCCCCACCAAAAGCACCTGATCTTATATATACAGCACTTAATTTATCATATTTAGCATCAACTTTAACTTTCCATATATTTTCATCTTCAAAAATTCTAACTGTACCATCTGGCTCAAGCTCACCACAACAAGGAATTAGTGTTTTTTTTCCTATAAAATGTGTAGGTGATAATTTTTCTTTTAAAATACTTCTTTTATTAAAAGAATTTGCTAACATTTCTGATAGCTCTAAAAAACCATAATTTGATGGATCATTTCCTTTTTTATTAATTAACCTAGATATTTTCGTTTTCCAGTTTCTAAATTCTTTTTTTGGATAAGTTTCTAAAATAATTTTATCCATAGTTGTACCATGTAGAATTTTTAATCTATCTAATTCTTCTTTGTTAAAATAATTTGGCATGTCTGTAAAATTAGCGTTCATATTACTATCCTTTATAAATTTTGTCTATATTCATTTTGTTGAACATGTGTAGACATTAATCAAATAATAATAGTTGTCAACTAAATTCTAATAGGTATAAACAAGATAAGATCAATTCTGTAAATATGAATGATAAAAGAGATAAAATACAAGAATTACAAGGTAAAAGTGAGAAAAATGAGCCTTAAACAAGCCAAATCAGAAAATGCTTATGGCTTATATTTGTCGGAAAAATCGGCAATTTACATACAGAATAACTTAAATCCAAAGAATTATTTTAAAATTTTATTGCATGAATTATCTCATTTTATTTTTGATAAAGCAGAAACTAAACCAAACTCAGAGGAATCTTTTGCATTATTATCAGAAGAATTTTTAACAATTTTTTTACAAAATCCAGAATTACTAAACAGCTTAAAGTTACTTACTAAAAAATATGAAACTTAGTGAAAGCAATTTTATTTTTATTCGTTGCAGTAACAACAGCAGATTATGGTTGGGTCAAAGTACCCATTAATAATTTTACAAATTGTGATGAAGCTTTTGAAAGCGTTGCAACCTGGATAGAAAATCCAAAGTATAAACCTGGTAACGATCAAGTTTGGGGTTTTTATGTTTTTAATAATAGACCTATCTCAGCTCACTATTGCCAAGACCTAAAAGGAAATTATTTATTGTGATTGAAATAAAATTAGATTTATATGATTTGTTTGCAGCATCACAAACTGGTCTAACTAGAGTATTTGAGTCATTAAGACTTAAACAAGATTGGGGTCATAACTACAAAGGTAGTGTCAATGACCAAATAGCAAAATCTATAAGTGGAGCTTGTGCAGAGTTAAGTGTGTGTCGTTACCTCAATACAGCTTTTAACTTTCATGTAAATCATGGTGCAAATCCAGATGTAATGTTTGGTGATGTAAGATGCCAAGTAAGATCGCAACTACCTAAAAAACATAACAGTTTAATTATAAGAAAAAAGGGAAGCAAAGCAGGTGAAATGTATATTTTAGTAATTGATAAAAGTCCTTTATTCGAAATTAAAGGATTTGTTAATAGTAGTTATGTTTTAAACACCACAAAATACTTAACAGATTTTGGCATAAGTGATCGGCCAGAGGTTCATTCTGTACCAATAGATAAACTTACACCAATTAATTTTTTAAAAGATGGAGCATGGAATTGATTAAAAACGAATACATACTTTGTAAGTGCGGATTTAAAGCAGACATAATAGATAATAAAATTCATTATTGCTGTGAGTGTTGGAGCAAAAAATTTTTAAATAAAACATTAGACGAATTACAGGAAGAACAGAAAAAGAATGAGTTGGACATTTGAAAAAGTAGATATTGAGCTATTGGACAACCTTAATTTAAATAGCGATGAGAAGTTAATCTAT
>LUMS01000732.1_pt1 | contig 11113 bp, 12 predicted proteins | sample 729711 | NCBI WGS metagenome assembly LUMS01 (sample SAMN03860298, study PRJNA289734) | marine metagenome | biome: seawater column; feature: ocean; material: water; isolation source: Red Sea water column Station 192 - depth 25m | place: Saudi Arabia: Red Sea | collected 2011-10-15 | depth 25 m | reverse complement strand
TCACATCACTTTGAGTTTCTTTTGCTTTTAGGATGTCTTCGTATGTTATTGTCATGGAATTTTTGCACTCCTAATACATAATTAAATTATATGAAATATCTGAAAATCTGTTTTCTAGTTTTTTATGCCTAGATTTTGCAAAATATCTAAATAGTTGCGATCAAAAGCAAAATCATTAGTCAAGAGGTACAGTTCCCCAAGGCATTAAGCCTCTGTACCCTTGATTAAGAATTTATTCTAAAACCACATTCAATATTTTTGTAATATTTTGTAGTTCTACTTTAGACATTAACTCATAAACTCACTTTGAAGTGCCTTATCATTTGAACCATCAAAAATTATTTGGTTATTATTAAGAGTATCAAATTGAATTTGCTCATTAATATTAACTTGTGTGTCACTATCAACTCTAATTTTTATATTTCCGAGTTGAGTTTCAATTGTAAGAATTTTTCTTGAACCTAAATACTCAACACCAAAGACATTGCCTTTTACACCATTTTCAGAAACTAATTTTAAATTCTCTGGCCTTACACCTAAAAAATTTTCATTGGAGTCTGTTCCTTCTTTTTGTTCAGGGATATTTAATGATGAGTCTAATAATTTAATACTCGATTGACTTGGAGAAATTTTCTCATTTATTGGTATGAAGTTCATTCCTGGGGATCCAATAAAATTGGCAACAAACTTTGTTTTAGGTTTATTATAAATAACTTTTGGTGAGTCTGCCTGCAACACCACTCCCTCATTCATTACTGCTATTCGATCAGCCATCGACATTGCCTCCTGTTGATCGTGTGTTACATAAACTGTAGTTGCATCAATATCATCGTGAAGTTTTCTTAATTCCAAACACATCAATTCTCTAAATTCTGCATCAAGTGTGCCCAAAGGTTCATCCATTAAAAATGCTTTAGGTCTTCTAACTAGTGCTCTTCCGAGTGCAACACGTTGGCGATCACCTCCTGCTAAAGAGGATACTTTTGATTTTAATAAGTGATCAATTCTGAGAAGCTTTGCAGCTTCCAGAACTTTAGCATCTACTTCGCTTCGTGAGAGCTTTTGCATTTTCAGTGGGAAAGCCAGATTATTTCTTACATTCATGTGCGGATAGAGTGCAAAAAGCTGAAAAACAAAGGCTATATCTCGCTGAGAGGCCCTTAGATAGCCCACATCTTCCTTATCCAAATATATATTTCCAGAAGTTGGTAGCTCTAAACCAGCAATCATTCTTAAAGTGGTAGTTTTTCCACAACCTGAAGGACCGAGTAAAACGAAGAATTCTTTATTTTCAATAATAAGATTGGAGTTTTTCACTGCTACGAAATCTCCAAAAGATTTATGTAAATTTTTAATTTCTATTTCTGCCATGGCTAATCTGGGAAATGACTTGTGATCACAAATCCGATAGTTCCCACTAAAATAACGATAAAGGAATATGTATACATCCACATAGCAAAAGGCTGCATCAGCATAAATACACCCAATAAAATTAAAACAGTTGATGCATTTTCCCAAATGGATCTTCTAAAAATTCTTCTCAATAAACTTTTTTTCTCAGCCATTATTTTCTTACCGCTCCAAATGTTATTCCCCTTAGAAGATGCTTTCTCAATACAACTGTAAATATCATCACTGGGATTAAAAATAATGTTGTCCCTGCTCCAATAGCAGGCCAATCAAGACCACCCTCTCCTATAATTGTTGGGATAAATGGTGGTGCAGTTTGCGCATTAAATTGTGTTAGTAAAACAGCAAATGCATATTCATTCCACGAAAATATCATGCAGAAAATTGCTGTTGCTGCAATACCTGTAGTTGCTTGCGGAAGGACTACTTTAAAAAATGCTTGCATTCTAGAGTAGCCATCTATCATCGCAGCCTCCTCATACTCTCTCGGTATCTCATCCATAAAGCCTTTTAACAGCCAAACTGACAAACTTAAATTTACAACAGTGTACAGAATAATCATGCCAACGTGAGTATCACCAAGACCAAGTTTTCTGTACATAATAAATATAGGTACTGCCACTGCTATTGGTGGGAACATTCTCGTAGATAAAATAAAAAATAATAAATCATCTTTCAGTGGGACTTTAAATCTTGAAAGAGCGTAGGCAGCTAAGGAGCCTAAAAATACCGAAAAGAACGTTGCACCAAATCCAATTATCAAAGAATTGGAATACCTCGGTAAAAATTTTGATGGTCCTGTTATGACCATTTCTCTACTGCGAACTAACTCCTCGTACCATGTATCTGGTGGTGGAAGAGAGTCCAAATAATCCTTTGGTTGTCTTGATCGATTTGTAAATAAATTCACATAGCCCTCTAAAGATGGTTCAAAAAAGACCTCTGGTGGGTAAGAGATAGCGCTATCAACACTTTTAAAGCTTGTAGCAACCATCCATGTGATCGGTATAAGGGTTACGACCATGTAGACGATGATGATAGTGGCAGCTAATTTCCTTGAAAATCCTGTTGCTTCTAGTGGTGATCTTGAAGTGTCCATTATCGCTCTTTAATTTTGTTCATAACTTTTACATACACATTTCCAAAGCCGAATATGGTGACAAATAATATTACAGCAAAAGCAGAGCTGTAACCTGTTTTCCATTTTTCAAATGCTTCACGTTTTAAATTGATTGATGCTAGTTCAGTCGCCGATCCTGGGCCACCTGAAGTAAGCTCAGCGACCAGATCAAACATTTTGAAATTCTCGATCCCTCTAAATAATAATGCAAGAAGTAGAAATGGAAGGACAGATGGCAATGTTATATGGATAAATTGCTGCCACTTACTAGCTCGGTCAACTTCTGCAGCCTCGTACAAATAATTTGGGATTGATCTTAATCCTGCCAGACAAATTAACATGGTAAAAGGTGTCCACATCCATGTATCGACAATCACAATTGACCAAGGGGCTAAAGTGCTTGAACCAATCATATCAAAAATACCAAAGTCATAGAAAAAATTAACAACGTAATTAAATAAACCTACTTGAGGATTATATAAGTAAGTCCAAAATACACCTACGACTGCAGGGGAAAGCATCATTGGTAAAACTATTAAAGTAGTGAGTAGTTCATTGCCTTTAAATTTTTTATTTAAAAGAAGAGCAAGACCCAATCCAATTAATGCTTGTAAGACTAATGTCCAACAAACGAAGTGGGCAGTTATCTGCATCTTTTCCCATATCTCTTCTTTTCCTAAAATCTTTTTATAGTTTTTTAAACCCACAAATTTTACTTCTCTACCTATTTTATTGGCATAAAAATTGGTGAATGACATTCTTATGGCATAGATGAGAGGATAAATATTTATAGCAAGTAATAGAATTAAAGTTGGTGCTATGAAAATCCAGGCTATTGCTTTATCAGATAAGCCTTTGAACTTTTTAACAGCACTTTTCATATATGTTTTAGATTGAAGGGCGGGATTAATCCCACCCTTTATATTAATTTAGTGATTAAATTTTACCGTCGTCTTCGAAGACTTCAGTCCAATCATCAATGATTTTGTCTAATGCGTCTTTTGCAGAACCTTTTCCATTCACAACGTAGTCATGAATTCTCTCCTGCATTGGAAGCATTAATTCAACAAATGTAGGCTCTTGCCAAAAGTCTTTGACGATGCCCATTGAGTCAAGGAAGCCTTGTGCGTAAACAGCTGAGTCAACGAAATCAGGTGATCCAAGAACATCCATATGACATGAATATCCTCCTAAATCCCACCATTTTTGTTGAATATCTGGCTTTGCAAACCACTTCATGTATTCAAGAGCTAAGTCTTGTTTATCAGAGTAACTCACAACTGAGATACCTTGACCACCAAGAGTAGCTGCACATACGTTTTGACATGGGTTAGCAAAGAAACCATAAACTCTTCCGTCACTGTCTTCTTTAGAAACGCCAGGCCAGAAAGCATACCAGTTCATTTGAAATGCAACCTGTCCTGATTTATATGCATCAAGATTTGCGACCATATAAGCATCTGAATGCCCTGGAGGTGCACAATCTTCGTACATTTTTCTATAAAATTCAACAGCCTCTACAGAAGCATCTGAGTTAAAATAACCGTCCATCTCGTATGGGTTATCAGGATTTTCGTACTGCATACCCCATGCATACATGGCTGCTGTTACACCCATGGTGATACCTTCAGATCCACGCTCTGTATTGATAGCTGCACCGTATCTTACTTGTCCATCAATTTCTCTTCCTTGGAAGAAAGTACACATGTCATATAACTCATCCCAAGTTTTTGGAACACCTAGATCATATCCATGCTTACTTTTAAATTCAGCTTGAAGCTCTGGTCTATCAAACCAGTCTTTTCGATAAGCCCATGCTAAAGCATCACCCATTGCTGGAAGAGCGTAATAGTTAGGTGATCCTTTTGGCCATGTTGAATATGCGTAAACAGTTGCTGGGTTAAAATCATCCATTGAAATTCCGTTAGCATCAAAGAAATCATTTAACTTAACATAGTGACCATATTCAGCACCTTGTCCAATCCACTGTGAGTCACCAATTAACAAGTCAAAAGTTTTACCTTGGTTATTTAACTCGTTAAGCATTCTCTCAGCAAAATTTGGCCATGGCACAAATTCGAAGTTCATTTCAACACCTGTTTCAGCTGTAAATTCTTTACTTAGTTCTTGTAATGCGTTAGCAGGATCCCAAGCGGCCCAGCCCAAAGTCAAAGACTCAGATTTAGCATTCAAAGAAAAAAGTAAGGCAAAAACAGGAACTAGAAATACAGATAGTATTTTTCTCATGTTATTATTCCTCCTCTTTAATAACAAAACAGGCTGATTATACAGTCTTTTTACATATTTATAAATGCAGATTATTCATAGTTTTAAAAACATTTTAAATAGCAGTTAACTGTAATATTATAGTTTGTCGCAGGAGAGGGGGGTTAAGCGATGTCTATTAAAGGTCCAGCTATATTTTTAGCTCAATTTGCAGGTGATGATGCTCCGTTTAACAATTTAGAGAATATCTCAAAATGGGCTAGTGATTTGGGATACTTAGGTGATCAGATACCTAGCTGGGATGAGAGGTTAATTAATTTAAGATGGTTTTGCAGCCTCAGAGGTAAGAGGAAATCCATCTGCAAGACAGCAATGGGCAGTTGATCAATTAATGATGGCCGCTAAGGCTTCGAAAAATTTTGGATTGACTGAACATGTTACTTTTTCAGGAGCATTGGCTTGGCCATATGTTTATCCATGGCCTCAAAGACCAGAAGGGTTAGTTGAAACTGCATTTGATGAACTGGCTAAAAGGTGGAAACCTATTCTTAATGAATTTGATGAGTGTGGGGTGAATTTGTGTTATGAAATTCATCCAGGCGAGGATCTTTTTGATGGAATAACTTTTGAAATGTTTCTAGATAAAGTGGGTAATCATGAACGCTGCAACATGCTATATGATCCAAGCCACTTTGTTTTGCAGCATTTAGATTATTTGCAGCATATTGACATTTATCACGAGAAAATAAAAATGTTTCATGTCAAAGACGCAGAACTCAATCCCACTGGTAAACAAGGAGTATATAGTGGATTTCAGTATATAGTGGATTTCAATCTTGGAAAAACAGAGCAGGTCGATTTAGATCTTTAGGAGATGGGCAAGTAGATTTCAAGTCAATTTTCTCCAAACTTACTACTTACGGCTTTGATGGATGGGCTGTTTTAGAATGGGAGTGTGCTTTGAAACATCCTGAAGACGGAGCTAAAGAGGGCTCTGTATTTATTAAAGATCATTTGATTAGAGTTACCGAGAATGCTTTCGATGATTTTGCCGATGCTGGTACTGATCAAGATGCGAACAAAAAAATGCTTGGAATTGAATGATAATATGACCAAAAAATTAAAATTAGGAATGGTTGGTGGCGGGTCAGGAGCATTTATTGGAGAGGTTCACCGTATTGCATCTAGAATTGATGACCGCTTTGAACTGGTCGCTGGTGCCTTTTCATCTAATCCTGAAAAAGCTCAAGCCTCTGGAAGAGATATTGGAATAGCAGATGAAAGGAATTATAAGGACTACCTTGAAATGGTCGAAAAAGAATTGATCAGAGAGGATAAAATAGATGCTGTAGCCATAGTGACACCAAATCATATGCACCATCCAATCGCTAAAGCTTTCATGGAGAAAGGCTTTAACATAATTTGTGACAAACCCCTTGCCATGAATGTTAATCAATGTGAGGAACTAATAAAATGTAAAAAAGACAATAATGTTCTTTTTGCTTTGACTCATAACTACACTGGTTATCCCATGATTAGGAATGCCAGAGCTCTTTGTAAGAGAGGTGACTTAGGTGAAATAAGAGTAATTCAAGCAGAGTATGCTCAAGATTGGCTGACCGAAGATTTAGAAAATAGAATTAATGATGGGGGAAACAAACAGGCCTCTTGGAGAACTGATCCTAATCAATCAGGTGCTGGTGGATGTATTGGTGACATTGGAACTCATGCTTACAATCTGATTAGGTTTATAACTGATCTCAATACAGAGGAGATATCTGCAGAGTTAACATCTTTTGTACCTGGGAGAAAATTAGATGATAATGCTCAAATATCGATACGATTTAAAGGAGGAGCAAAAGGCACTATCTGGTCTTCACAAGTAGCCCCAGGAAATGAAAATCATTTACAAATAAGAATTTATGGTAATAAGGCCGGACTAGAATGGTGTCAAGAAGATCCAAATTACCTTTACTTTACAAAATTTGGAGAACCCAAACAAAAAATTACAAGAGGTGGATCAGGTGCTATGAGCGACGCGGGAGATGTTACTAGAATTCCTGCTGGACACCCCGAGGGATATTTAGAGGGCTTTGCAAATATATATACAGATGTAGCTAATGCACTAATTGATCAGAAAAATGGCAAATTTAATGAGGAAAATCACCATTTTCCAAGTGTAGAAGATGGACTTGAAGGTATTAAATTTATCGAAAGGTCAATCGCCTCTAGCTCATCAAATTCAAGCTGGGTAAGTTTCAATTAATTCCAACTTAGTTTTTTTCGTGTATCCCAATAATCTTGAGTGGACAAACTAAAAGACTCAAGAGAGGGCAATTCGGTATCTATTTTTTCAAGACAACTTAAATTTTCATCCAACTGTTTGATTGTTGATGCTCCTGTTAGACAAATTTTAACAAACGGTAGTCGATAAACCCAGAGATAAGACAATTGCTCCAAAGTTAAATCCATAGATGAGGCAACTGACTTTAATTCTTTAATTTTGTTTTGATGAAATTCTTTATTTGAATTAGTTAGTCTTCCATTTGAGAAAATCTCTTTTGCAATTACATTGATCTTTTTTTCAGATACTTCTTTTAAAATGGAAATACAAGATTGGTCAAAGATATTAATAGTCGTTTGTAAAAAAGAAAATAGATTAAGTTTTTCATTCTTAATTAAAAGGTCATTAATAGTTTTCTCTTGATCTGGGCCACTTGTTGAGATTCCTATTTCTATCCCATTTTTTTTTATTGTCTCAAGCTCCTTTAGAACATTAATATCATCTAAGACTTTACTTTCTGAATTGACAGAATGAATGTGGTAAAGATCAATACTTTTTCCTAAATTAAGTCTTGTCTCCACCCATTGTTGTTTTAAAAATTCAACTGAGTGATCTTTTCTTTCGTGTTGATCTGCCTGAACTTCCCAATTTGCTAAATATTCATAGCCCCACTTAGACCCCACAAAACCATCAAATTGTTTTTGAGCTCTAATCCAACTAGATAAAAATTCCTCAGCATCTCCATATACCCTTGCCGCATCGAAATATCGAATACCTCTTTTGTAAGCATGACTAAGTACTTCGTGACAATGAGATCTCATAGAATTTTTTGATATGTCGCTGCCTAAATCTGAACTATGACCAATATTTATATATCCGGGCCTCCCAAGAGAAGCCAATCCTAGGCCTATTTTATTGTCTAATTTAAACAATTATATGATTTGCTATTTGACTTTTTATTGTCAGTGGGTCAGTTAAATGAATAGTTTGAAAGCCAAGTGATTGCGCCGCCTCAATATTTTCAATACGATCATCAATGAAAAGAGTTTGTTCAGGTGTTAAATTAAATCTTGAAATCGCTAATTTATAAATTTCAGGGTCTGGTTTTACTAAAAACTCTCTACCAGAGATAATTTTATCATCAAATTCTTTCAGGAATGGGTGTTGATCTTCCATACCCTCATAAGTCTCATCTGACCAGTTTGACAAGACATAGCAGGGGTAACCACTTGATTTTATTTTTCGAAAAATATCAACTGTATCTTGATAGACTCCGTTAACCATATTCCTATGATTTGGATAATATTGCTTTATTTCATTCTCATAATTAGGGAAATTTTTTATTGCATCTTTAACTGCGTCATCAATTTTTACTCCAGCATCGCATCTCATATCTAAATGAGGGAACGCGATTGTATTCATAAAATATTCTCTTTTAGTTTGATCAGGAATGATATTTTTAAATACATAATGTGGATCCCAATCAAAAAAAACATTACCTAAATCAAATAGAAATTTTGTAATTTTCATCGACTCAATCGACAAAAGAATTAATTAGATTTTCAAGATATTCTTGGCGACCGGACTTTGGTTGAGGGTTTATATTTTTAGCAATGACATTTTTATGAATATCTTCAAGAGACATTGAAGTCATGAGTTGTTTTTCAGAGGCCCACTGTTCATATCTTTGTTTTAAAAAATTCTCATAACTACCATCATTAATCATTTTTTCAACAGCAATAAGAGTTCTTGCACAAGTATCCATAGAGCCAATATGTGCATAGAATAGATCCTCAGGATCTATTGATTGTCTTCTAATCTTAGCATCCATGTTAAGACCTCCTGAGGAAAAACCACCATTTTTAAAAATGTAGTAAAAAGGCAAAACTAATTCTTCTACATTGTTTGGGAATTGGTCTGTGTCCCATCCTACTAAATAGTCTCCTCTGTTAATATCAATACTCCCAAAGATGTCATTGGAAAGTGCATATGCAATCTCGTGCTCGAATGAATGTTTTGCTAAAATAGCGTGATTTTGCTCGATATTTAGCTTGAATTCTTTTTCTAAACCATATTTTTGAAGAAATGCGAAAACATTAGCAGAGTCAAAATCATATTGATGTTTCGTTGGCTCATGGGGTTTAGGCTCAATAAGGAGTAAACCCTTGAAACCAATTTTGTGCTTATGCTCAGCTACCATGTTCAAAAATCTACCAAGCTGATCATATTCTTGTTTCATATTAGTATTTAGAATTGTTTCGTAACCCTCTCTGCCTCCCCATAAAACATAATTTTGTCCACCTAAAAACATTGTATTTTCCATACACATCTTCACTTGAGCAGCTGCATATTGAAAAATATCAGGATCAGGATTAGTAGCAGCACCAGACATGTACCTGCGATGGCTGAATAAATTTGCCGTTCCCCAAAGAAGTTTTACTTTACTTGTTTCAAGTTTTTTTGAAATTTCATCAATAATAGTTTTTTGAATTTTTTCTGTCTCCAAAAAACTTTCACCCTCTGGGGCAATATCTACATCATGAAAACAGAAATATGGTATTCCTAATTTTTCAAAAAATTCGAATGCATTATTGAGCTTATCTTTTGCTTGTTCTATTTTATCTCCTGCTTCCATCCAAGGTCTTAAAAAAGTCTGTCCTCCAAAAGGGTCACCCCCCGGCCAATTAAAAGTATGCCAGTAACATACTGCCATTCTCAGATGTTCCTCTAATGTTTTTCCTAGAATTTTTTTATTAGCATCATAAAATTTAAATGAAAGTGGATTTGTAGAGTCTCTACCTTCATATTTAATTGTAGGTATATCTTTGAAATAGTCAGACATAAATTAGTCGTAATAAAACATTGGAGCTTTTTTAAATTCTTCCCATGCATGCGGGTCATGCCCAGTGACTACTGTAGCATTTTTGTCTTTTGCAATTTTTTTGAGTTTTTTTACAGAGTCAACAACGTCAACAGCAGAGCAAACAAGACCTGGTAGTGTTAAATTGTTCCAATGATCCATTGTGTAAGCTGCATCTATAGTAAGCAATACATAACCTGAATTTGGTAAATTTACTAAAAAAGACTGATGGCCCGGTGCATGCCCCGGAGTAAAAATTACAATTATTGATCCGTCGCCATATAAGTCATAAAAGTCATCATTTTTATCTCTTAAAAATTTCCAATTAATTCCGGGTTTATCAAAGTCTTTTCTAATATATGCGGGCTTCGAGAACCAATCAGGATTAAAGGCATAATCATATTCCTTCTGTTGAACTAGGTGTATTGCATTAGGAAACCTTCCAACACCACCTGAGTGATCGAGGTGAAGATGAGAATGTAAGACATATCTTATACCTGCTGGATTAACCCCAATAGAGTTAAGCTGATCAATACAATTTTCTGTTTTTCCCATAATTGGATCATAGGCCGCAACAACAGAACCCCAATGGGCATGTTTATCTTCACTAACCTCTTTTGCATTGCCTCCGTCAATTACCACATCCCCTTTTGGGTGTCTTATCAAAAACCATGGAACAGGTATCTCAAAATCCTCATTAGATTGGTTCATTTTTATATATTTCATTTTTGTTTTTAGTGTTCCGGTCTGAAACATATAGAGTCTCATATCAGTAGAAACTTGTGAGTTCGTCAAGTGACTATATTCTTTTTTTGACTTTTCAATTGCTTCTTTTATGGAATATTCTTTAACTTTTTGATCCGTCTGTTTATTTGTAATAATTTTATCAAATTGATCCAAATCAGATTTTTTGTAACTAACTCTTAATTTTTTTTCCATCTACTTAAATTCTATCTCAATAAATTTATAAATAAAATCATTGTTATTAAATACATTGTGGTTAACTCCCTTTTCTCTAAAGTAAGATCCACCTTTTGCTAGTTTTGAAATTGTTTCCTCGCCATCATGATTAACAATTTTTAGTTCCCCATCTAACAAGGGTACTACCACATAATCGTATTCATGGATATGCTGATCAGTTGAGTCCCCAACTTCAAAAGACCACTCTGTAACTCTGGTTTTTTGATTATCTATCATGACATTGGCTTTAGCC
>LUMS01000588.1_pt1 | contig 11189 bp, 14 predicted proteins | sample 729711 | NCBI WGS metagenome assembly LUMS01 (sample SAMN03860298, study PRJNA289734) | marine metagenome | biome: seawater column; feature: ocean; material: water; isolation source: Red Sea water column Station 192 - depth 25m | place: Saudi Arabia: Red Sea | collected 2011-10-15 | depth 25 m | reverse complement strand
CCAGATACACCGTTTACAAGAACGTTGTCATCTTCTGATGCTGTGTAGTCAGAACGGCTACCGCCCAAGTCTTCTGTAATTTCCTCATTGAAGAAGTCAAAAGTTCCAGAGTCAGTACCAGGACCATAAAGGTCGATTGCTACATCTGGGAATGAACTTCTTACTTGATTCCAACTAGAAACTGTGCTTTCAGCACCCCATATAGCACCTAACTCTTCAGTTGTTAGACATGTAGCCCAATCATTTGATGTTGGAACAACAACTGATAGTGCGTCTACACCAACTTGAAGTTCGGTATATGTAGTGCCATTTTCTGCACAGAGATTTCTCTCTTTGGCTTTAATAGGTCTTGAAGCATCAGATATATCTGTTTCTCCAGGACAGAATTTTTTGAATCCTCCACCAGTTCCTGAAACACCAACAGATATCTGAACATCTGGGTTAAGAGCTGTAAATTCTTCAGCTACAGCTTGTGTTATAGGGAACACAGTTGAAGATCCATCGATTAAGATTTCACCAGTTAAACCTGATGATCCATCAGAAGAAGATGCAGCAGTTGTTTGAGTAGCTGATTCTTCTCCACCTGATTCCTCAGCTTCTTCAGCAGCATCGTCGCTACCGCCACCACAGGCAGCAAGGACAAGTACCATCACAAGAAGCAGAGACCAGAATTTAGATTTTGATCTAATCATGGATTTCCTTTCTTTAATTTAATTAAATTAACTGCTTCCAAGATATTCATGACAGGTAAACGTAAAGTAAACAAAAAATATACGTTAAGTTAATGACTTTTTTTAGATTAAATCTGTTTCTGAAGACCAAGACCCTCTATTGAAAGCAAGTATGTAGTTTTCATATCCTAAAAAATCCTCTTTAAATTCATCTGGAATATTAAAACCCTTAAATTCTTCTTCTGAAATAATTCCAGCATCAAACATCTGTTGTCTTCTAGATTGCATTCTTTTTTTAGACCAGGCACTGTAATACAAACGCTCTGGAATCCATACTTCTTGACCATCTTTTAGAGGAAATTTATCTAAATCACTAGCTGCAAAGAAGGCTGCGGTTCCGATTCTATGTGTCTGGATATGATCTGGATGACCATATCCACCAAAAGGATCATATGTGATTAAAGCATCTGGTTTATATTTTCTAATTATGTCGACTAATTTTCCTACAGGATCAAAATAGTTCTGTCTCCAGAAACAATCTGGATCATCATTTTCACTAGTACCCATCATTCCAGAATCTTTAAACCCCATCCACTCATACTCTTTTACACCCAGTGCTTCAAGGCTTGCCTCTAACTCTTTTCTTCTCATTTCAGCGAGTTTAGGAAAAAGCTCTTCTGGATTATCGTAGTTATGAATTTCACCAGCAGAACCATCGGTTGCAGTAGCTACTACAACTCTGTGACCTTCGTCTGCATATTTTGCTAGCGTAACTCCAGTCGAAACGCTCTCATCATCTGGATGAGCGTGAAATGCTAGAAGAGATGACATTATTCCTCTGGAAAGGCTTTTTTAGCTAACTCTTGACCAACTTCAACAGCTTTTTCGTGATCTCCATCAATCTTTTCAACAAGTTCGCCAAGAACAATTACTTTCTCTCCAGTTATTTGTAGTATTCCACCAGAGATTGCAAAGCTTGTTCTTGTGTTGTCATGTTCGATGGTTAGCCCACCTGGAACTAAAGTTGCAACTGTTTGTTCATGACCTTCAAGAATTCCTATTTCTCCATTTGGAGTTCTTGAAATAACCATAGTTGCATCTCCTGAGAAACAATTCTCCTCTGGTGAGACAACCTCGACAAACATTAAACGCTTTCTTCTAGTTCTTTAGCTTTGGACATGACTTCATCAAGTCCACCAGTCATATAAAAAGCCTGCTCAGGGACTGAGTCTAGCTCTCCACTTAAAATTGTCTTAAACGCTTCAACTGTGTCTTTAATGGATACGAATTTACCTTCGATACCTGTAAACTGTTCAGCAACAAACATAGGTTGTGATAAGAATCTCTGAATTCTTCTCGCACGACCAACTATTTGCTTATCTTCTTCTGATAATTCATCAATACCAAGAATTGCAATAATGTCTTGTAAGTCATTGTATCTCTGAAGCACTCTCTGAACCTCTCTAGCAGTGTTGTAGTGGTCATCGCCAACAACTCCTGGATCCAAGATTCTTGATGAAGAGTCAAGAGGATCAACAGCTGGATAAATACCAAGGTCAGCAATAGTTCTAGACAACACTGTTCTTGCGTCTAAGTGAGCAAAAGCTGTGTGTGGTGCAGGGTCAGTAATGTCGTCTGCAGGCACATACACTGCTTGTAGTGAAGTAATAGATCTACCTTTAAGAGAGGTAATTCTCTCTTGCAAGAAACCCATCTCGTCTGCAAGTGTTGGTTGATAACCCACCGCAGATGGCATACGTCCTAATAATGTAGAGACCTCAGAACCTGCCTGAGAGAATCTGAAAATGTTATCAATAAACAATAGAACGTCTTGCTTTTCTTCATCTCTGAAATATTCAGCCATAGTAAGTGCTGACAATGCAACTCTTAATCTAACTCCAGGTGGTTCATCCATTTGACCGAATACAAGTGCAGTTTTATCAATAACTCCAGATTCTTGCATTTCTCTAAACAAGTCATTACCTTCACGTGTTCTTTCTCCAACACCAGCGAAAACTGATACACCACCGTGTTGTGTTGCTACTCTGTTAATCATTTCTTGAATAAGAACTGTCTTACCAACACCAGCACCACCGAATAGACCAATCTTTCCACCTTGAACATATGGCATTAAAAGATCAATGACTTTGATTCCTGTCTCAAACATTTCATTTTGAGCAGTTACTTCTTCATATGGAGGTGGTTGTCTGTGAATTGGCCATTTTTGTTTTACACCAATTGAGCTTGTTTCCACATCTAATGTTTCACCCCAAACATTAAATATATGACCTAAAGTTTCTTGTCCAACAGGGACTGAGATAGGAGCACCTGTATCAGTGACTTCTGCACCTCTACGTAAACCGTCTGTACCTTGCATAGAAATTGCACGAACTCTTCCTTCTCCAAGGTGCTGTGCAACCTCTAAAACGATTGTGCTTTTGGAACCATCAATTTCTACATCTACTTCAAGTGCATTTGTAATTTCTGGCAAAGAATCCTGTGCAAATGCAACGTCAACGACTGGACCTGCAATTTTTACAACTCTGCCTAAACTATCGCTCATTTATTTTCTCCTTATCCTGCTAGAGCTTCCGCTCCACCTACAATTTCTGAAATCTCAGTAGTAATTTCAGCCTGTCTAGCTTGATTACTTTGACGTGATAAAATCTTGATTAACTCCTCTGCATTCTCAGTTGCTGCTTTCATAGCTCTCATTCTTGCTGCATGCTCTGAAGTAGAAGCATTAAGTAATGCAGAAAATATTGTTGCATTTGTGTACTTTGGAATAATATTACTTAACACCTGGCTTGCTGAAGGTTCAAAGGTATAGCCTCCAACTGACTCAATCTCTTTTGCAATCTGCTCTACCTCAAATGGGAGGACAGTTTTATACAGTGCAGTTTGGGTCATAGCAGACTGATATTCTGTATACACAAGTTCAATTTGGTTAGTTTTCCCCTCATAAAACTCTTCAACTAATGGAGTCATTATTTGTAAAGCATTTTCGAAATTTGGTTCATCAGTTATGCCCTCATAATTCTGTTTAGGCTCAACATTTCTATATTTGAAATATCCATTTGCTTTCTTTCCAACAGTGACAATCTCTACTTGGTTACCTAGATTTTCATACTCACCTTTTCTTATCTCAGCAAGTTTTAAAATGTTGGTGTTATAAGCACCTGCAAGTCCACGATCTGAAGTAATGACAACAAGTGTTATCTTTTTTGTTCCTTCAATCGCAGGAGAAGTTGGCATCTCACCACTCCCTGTAAGTTCTTCAACAATCTGAGCGAGTAAGTTTGTGTAATTGTTGGAAGAGGTAAGTCTTTGTTGTGCTTTTACAATTCTTGAAGAAGCAATAAGTTCCATTGCACGTGTTATCTTCTTAGTGGATTTAACACTCTTAATTCTTCGATTTATGATTCGTAATTCAGCACTTGCCATAATTTACTCTTCTTTTTTCTCCAATGTACTTACAAAAGCCTCAACAGCAGCTTTTAATTCTTCTTCAGGCAACTCACCAGTTGTTTTAATTGAATTAATAACATCAGAGTGTCTTGTTTTTACAAAATCAATCAAATCTTGTTCAGCTTGTGGGATATCAGCTGGATCCACTACATCAAGGAATCCCTCTGTCACTGCATATAGTGAAACCACTTGCTCTTCCATAGGTACTGGTTGATACTGTGGTTGTTTTAGCAACTCAACAACTCTTCTACCTCTATCAAGCTGTGCTTGAGATGCTGCATCTAAGTCAGATCCGAACTCAGCAAATGCCTCTAACTCCCTGAACTGTGCAAGGTTAATTCTTAAAGGACCAGAGACTTTTTTCATAGCCTTAGTCTGTGCTGCACCACCAACTCTTGATACTGATGTACCAGGGTTTACAGCAGGTCTTACACCAGAATAAAAGAGTTCTGATTCCAAATAAATCTGGCCATCTGTAATGGAAATCACGTTAGTTGGAATGAATGCTGAAACGTCACCAGCTTTTGTCTCAATAATTGGGAGACCAGTTAGTGATCCTCCGCCAAGCTCTTCACTTACTTTTGCACAACGTTCTAATAACCTTGAGTGAAGATAGAAAACGTCACCAGGATATGCCTCTCTTCCAGGAGGTCGTCTTAGAAGTAATGAAATCTGACGATATGCAATAGCTTGTTTGGATAAGTCGTCGAAAACAATTAGACCGTGTTCGCCATTGTACATCCAGTGCTGACCAATAGCTGAACCAGCATAAGGAGCATACATCTGCAATGCTGCAGCTGCTGAAGCTGGTGCGTTAACGATAACAACTTTATCAAGCACTCCCTCTTGTTCAAATCTCTCTACAACTTCAGCTACTGTTGATGATTTCTGACCAATAGCAACGTAAATACATTTTACGTCAGTATCTTTTTGATTGATTATTGTATCGACAGCAACAGCAGTTTTTCCAATCTGTCTATCACCAATAATAAGCTCTCTTTGGCCTCTTCCAATTGGAATCATGGAGTCAATAGCTTTAATACCAGTTTGAAGTGGTTCTCCAACAGGTTGTCTTTCAACAACAGAAGGTGCTTGAAGCTCTAGACGTCTTCTTTCGGTAAACTCTATTGGACCTTTGCCATCAATTGGGTTTCCTAATGGATCAATAACACGACCTAAAAATCCATCTCCAACTCCAATAGAAAGTACTTCACCAGTTTGCTTAACAGGATTTCCTTCTTCAATATGATTGGAGTCACCCATCAAAACAACACCAATTGAATCTTCTTCTAAGTTAAGAGCAACTCCGACTAATCCACCAGGGAACTCGAGTAGCTCAGATGCCATAACATTTTCTAAACCTTTTACTCTTGCAACACCGTCTGCAATAGCTGATACATAACCAACTACGTCATCTTTTACAGAATCTTTCCAGTCTCCAAGAGTAGACTTTAATGAATCTGATATCGCTTTAGCATCAATATTAAGATCGCTCATTCTACCTACCTTCTAATACAGTTTTAATTTCTGAAAACTTTGATGAGAGAAGACTGTCAAAAGTTCTCTCCCCTACACTTACACTTATTCCGCCAATAACATCTGGATCAACTTCGACACTGAGCTCAACATCAGTTCCTAATTTTGCTTTTATGGCTTTTTGGAGCGCTTTTTGAGTCTTTGTATCAAGCTCAATCGCTGTAACTACTTTTGCTACAGATGCGCCTCTTTTGTTGGCTATAAAATTTGCAACATTTGATTCAATATCAATCAAATTATCTGCATATCCTTGAGATATTGTCAGGGTTACAAGGTCTACAGTTAACGGTAGAACTCTTGTGCTTAATAGCTTTTGTACAGCTTCAATCTTTTTTTCAACAGGTATACCGAAATTTCTAAATACATCTAATGCTTCAGAACTATCAGACAATGATTTGAAAACTTGGAGGATTTCGTTTTCAACTCTTTCTGATTCATCAGATGATGAGATTATTTCAACTAAACCTTTTGAGAAAGACTCTACTGACATCTTGCTAATTACCCCATATCCTTGATAAATTTATCAATCAATTTTTGTTGATCTTTTTTAGTCATTGAAGATGCAACTTTTTGAGATATTTCTAATGAAAGATCTGCAACTTCGCTCTTAAGCTCTGTTGATACTCTTTCTTTTTCAGCTTCTGAATCAGATTTTGCTTTTTCAACAATTGAATCTGCTTCTTTTTTTGCTTCAGCAATCATGTCTTCTTTTATTTTTTCAGCAGCAGCTTTACCTTCATCTATGATTTTCTGAACCTCTGCATCAGCATTTGAAACCAGTTCATCATATTCTGACTTTGATTTCTCTGCTTCAGCTTTAGTCTCTTCAGCCTCTTTTATTTGACCTTCTATTGCAGAAGCTCTATTTTCAAGAGTTTCATTTAATGCAGGAAGTGCCCATTTCCAAATAAAGAAAAATACAATTGCAAAAGCTGCCACACCAGCAACTAACTCTGATGTCGCAGGAAGAAGAAGATCTATTCCTGATCCTGATTCTTCAGCTTCTGCTAATAAAATTTCTAAATTCATGTTCACTCTTTTACTCCTATACCAAGAAGAATAGAACGAATCCAATAAGTGCTAGTGCCTCAGTAAAGGCGATTCCTAAGAACATTGTTGTTCTTACCATACCAGCAGCTTCTGGTTGTCTTGCCATAGCTTGTACAGCATTACCAGCAATTAACCCAATACCAATACCAGGTCCAATTGCGGCAAGTCCGTATCCTATTAACGCGTATGCAGCTTCCATTTTCCTCCTTATTACTTAATGCTCTGGGTGCAGAGACGTTTGTATATACACTGCAGACAACAATGTAAAAATGTATGCCTGCAAAATCGAAACAATTAATTCGAAACCATAAATTCCTAATCCAAGTGTGAACCATGCGAGCCCAACAGGTGCCTTGGATAGTATGTAATCAGCACCACCTGGTTGAACGATGAAAAAATATGCAGATGCTAAAAGTAAACTTAACATTACATGACCTGCAACTAAGTTTGCAAAAAGCCTTACAGAGGCCAGACCAAATGGGATATGTATCCAAAACCCTCTTCTCTTATTCCAACAAATACAAAAATAAAATATGTAATCAAACTCAAGAACAACGGAAGTGCCATACGCGATGTCACTGGAAAGTTTATTAACGGGGCTACTTCAAAGAGGTTACCAACTAGAATAAAAAGGAAAATTGACACCAAATAAGGAGTAAACTTTTCACCACCTCTACCAATTACACCTAAAGCAATCTCATCTTTTACGAATGAAAAAATAGATTCAACAGCAGATTGTAATTTTCCTGGAACCACAGATTTTTTTCTTAAACCAAAAAATACGACTACAACAGGAATAATTGCTGCTAAAAGAATGAGGACTTCTGTCCTGGAGATTTGAGTTCCTGCAAAGTTAGTAAATTCGAAAAGCTCTTTTACATTTGCAGGTTTGCAAACAACTTCATTTACAAAATCACAAGTTTCAGCTGCTGTTATCATTTGCCCAATCTAAATCCGTGTCTTTTCTCTTAATAACCATAGTCATTTCTATAAATAACATTGTTAAAAAGACAATTGGCACTGTCAAAGACATTGCCAAATCATCAATAGAATATACGCTTTTTAGTAATAAGAGAAATCCAAATATAAAAATTAATCTAAAAACATATCCAAATAAGGCAGCAAAATAATAGAAGTTTAAAGAGATTTTTGCTGCATAAGACATGATTACTGCTCCAAGAAAAAAGCCAGTAGCAACTATTGCAGATGAATATAGAGACGTAAAGAATGCTTCTTGTGATTTAAGCAGAAATGCTACAGGTGTTAATACATATATAGGTGAAGATCTAAAAAGCATTCTTTTTGCTATTTCAATCTCAACGTTCAATATCTTCACCTTCCATTTTTTCAGATATTTTCCACATTCTTCTATATCCGTCATAAATGCCAACAAAAACGAATATCACAACTGGAAATGGTTCATATCCAAAAAAGTATTGAATACCTAAACCAATCATTAAACCACTTAATATCGAAGTAGAAAAAGATGATACAGGTCCGAATTCTTGAAGACTGAGTTTTGATCTAGCCATACGGTTGAAATTCTTTTGCAATATCTCTAACTTTGGTTTCAAGTTCTTGTAACTTTGAGTCGTCATTTCTTGACTTAAGAATTTCAGAAATCAAATGTCCAACTTCTTTCATTTCTTTTTCCTTCATACCACAGGTTGTTACAGCAGGAGTTCCCATTCGTATACCTGAGGTAATGAATGGTGAACGTGGATCAAAAGGAATTGCATTTCTGTTTAACGTAATACCCTTATCATTTAATAAGATACCTGCGTCTTTTCCTGTTAATTCGTCATCTACACTTCGAGTGTCGACCAAAACAATATGATTTTCAGTACCTCCACTCACAACTCGTAATCCTTCACTTGTAAATGAGTCAGCTAGTGCTACAGCGTTATTTAAAATCTGTTGTGCATAATCTTTATATTCTTGAGTCATAGCCTCTTTAAAACACACTGCTTTTGCAGCAATTTGGTTATTTAATGCACCACCTTGTGCGCCAGGGAAAATATTTTTATCAATCGTTTTTGCAAAATCCTCTTTACATAAAATAAGACCTCCTCGTGGTCCTCTCAATGCTTTATGAGTTGTAGCAGTAACAACATCTGCATATTTTGTTGGATTTTCTAAAACTTTTCCTGCTACGAGACCTATAAAGTGAGCGGCATCGACCAACAGATAAGCTCCTACTTCATCAGCAATCTCTCTAAACTTTTCAAAATTTAAAGATTGAGAATATGATGAATAACCTGCAATTATCAATTTTGGCTTATTCTCAACAGCCATTTTGTGAACTTCTTCCATATTGATTAGTTCAGTATCTTGATCTAATCCATATCCAACAAAGTTGTAAACTCTACCAGAAAAATTTACTGGCGACCCATGTGTTAAGTGGCCACCCTGATCTAATGACATTCCTAAAACAGTATCTCCTGGTTCTAAGAGAGATAGATAAACTGCCATGTTTGCGGATGATCCAGAATGAGGTTGTACATTAGCGTGATCTGCTTCGAATAGCTCACATGCTCTATCAATAGCTAATTGTTCTATCTCATCAACTACTTCACAACCCTCGTAGTATCTTCTACCAGGAAAACCCTCAGAATATTTATTAGTCAGGATTGAACCGGAAGCCTCCAAAACAGCTTTTGATGCAAAGTTTTCAGAAGCTATTAAATGTATGTGTGAATTTTGACGTCCAAGATCAGAGTCAATTAGTCCAGCTATCTCTGTATCTACAGAGGATAGGGATTCTTGAGATGCTCCTTTTTGTGTCATATATATATTCTAACAGTAACTTGGTGGCCATTTAAGTGGGCCTTGTCTTAATACTTCTCCACCATCAACTCTTAGATCAACAACAGTAGAGCCATTTCCATGAAGTGATTCTCCGCTTAAATAATGAGATATCTCATCACCAAATGCCGCTCTTGCTTGTTCATCGCTTGTAAAGTCTTCTTCCCCAGAAATATTTGCACTTGTTACTGCGAGGGGTCCCGTTTGTTTAAGTAAATTAATTGCCAGTTCATTTTCAGGCACTCTTACTCCAATTGAGCTTGGTTCTTTGGTTCCTACCCCGTTTGCAAAATCATTTGAGGTTTCAACGATAATAGTCAATGGTCCAGGCCAATACAGTTCGACAACATCTGGGATTGATGTTGTAACATTTAATTTTTGTATTTCGTGAAATGAACTTATAAGAATGGATAAAGGTTTTTTTTCACTTCTTTCTTTTAATGAGAATATTTTATCTACTGCAGTTTGTGAATATGGATCAACTCCTATTCCATAAACTGTTTCAGTAGGAATGCCTAAAACTTCCCCACTCCTGATGGCATTAATTGCTAATTCGAGATTATTTTCTTGCGACAATGTATCTGCCTCTTTCAACTAAGTCTTTTTCTAATTTTACATCTTCCCAATCAGTAAATGAACTGAGTAGAGATTCTGCATGTGAAGTATCAACTTCGAGTACCAAAACTAATTCTTTAGAATCAATATTTTTTAAATCATTTTGTAATTTATCAATATACAGACGGCCATCTTCTCCTCCATCGAGGGCAATGAGTGGTTCATAATCAATTACCTCTTTATTAAGTGTTGAGAGAGTACTTGTAGGAATGTAAGGAAGGTTAGCAACAATTAAATCGAAATCTAATGTTTCTACATTGCTTAAAAGATCAGATTGATAGAAATTAACTTCTAGATTATTTATTTCAGCATTTTCTTTTGCCAAAGATAAAGCATCATTAGATATATCTACTGCATGCACCTCAGAATCAGGAAATAGTTTTTTCATCATTAGTGCTATACAACCGGTTCCAGTACCAACATCTAAGATTTTTTTTGGCATATCAATGTTGTTTTTGATAATTTCAATCATGTATTCAGTTTCAGGCCTAGGTATCAAACACCGTTGATCAACATTTATTTGAATAGAGTAAAAAGGAACGTACTCTTCAATGTATTGTAGGGGTTCACCATTTAGTCTTCTTGAAAGCAACTCTGTATATGATGACTGGTAATCAAACTGAGAGCCTGTGATTTCTTTGGCTTTTTCACGCAATCTTGCTAATTCGTGCTCGGGAATACTTTGAATTCCCATTATTCATCAAGGTTTGCAAGTCTTGATGCCTCATTATCAGAAACTAATGCATCGACAAATTCATCTAAATCTCCATCAAGAACTTGATCTAATTTTTTCAGGGTTAAGTTAATTCTATGGTCTGAAACTCTATTGTCCTTGTAATTGTAAGTTCTTATCTTGTCTGATCTTTCTCCAGAACCTACCTGCTCTTTTCTGTCTTTAGCTCTTTCAGCCGCAGCTTTTTCTTGCTCAGCCTTTAAAAGACGTGCTCTTAAAATTCTCATAGCTTTTTCTTTGTTTTGAAGTTGAGATTTTTCATCCTGGCAGGAGACAACTAATCCAGTAGGAATATGAGTGATTCTTACTGC
>LUMS01000689.1_pt1 | contig 11238 bp, 7 predicted proteins | sample 729711 | NCBI WGS metagenome assembly LUMS01 (sample SAMN03860298, study PRJNA289734) | marine metagenome | biome: seawater column; feature: ocean; material: water; isolation source: Red Sea water column Station 192 - depth 25m | place: Saudi Arabia: Red Sea | collected 2011-10-15 | depth 25 m | reverse complement strand
GATGCCGAGTTCAATGTGGGCTTTGCGCTGGCGGCAGTGCAGACGCTGCCGCCCGGTGTCTATGTCGCGATGAACGGCATGATCTTCGATCCCGAGACCTTCGAACTCGACTTCGACGATGACTCGCTGACCGCCAACATGCGCTGCGCCTACCCGCTGGAGTACATCTCCAACGCGTCGTCCACCGCGCTCGGCGGCCACCCCAAGAACATCATCATGCTGACCTGCGACGCCTTCGGGGTTCTGCCCCCGATCGCGCGGCTGACCCCGGCGCAGGCCATGTACCACTTCCTGTCGGGCTTCACCTCCAAGGTGGCCGGCACCGAGCGCGGCGTGACCGAGCCCGAGCCGACCTTCTCCACCTGCTTCGGCGCGCCCTTCATGCCGCGTCGTCCCGAGGTCTACGGCAACCTGCTGCGCGACAAGATCGCCCAGCACGGCGCGACCTGCTGGCTGGTCGCGGTGCGGTGACCGTGCGTCCCGCGGGCGGCCCGGTTCCGGTGTACCTGCTGGCCACGGGACGCGGTGTGACCCTGGCGGCCGAGCTGGGTCTACCGGTCGTCGTCGGCGGGCCGGCGCTGTGGTCCGAGGAGCTGCCGTCGGCGCTCGCCGTGTACCGCCGCGACTTCCGGCCCTCGCCCGACGCCGACGCGCCGCAGGTGCTGGTCTCGCTCGACGTGCTCGTCGCCGACGACACGGCGACCGCCCGCGAGCTCGCGCTCTCGGAGGCGTGGGCGATGGCGCAGTCCCGGCGCACCGGCGTCTTCGAGCCCCTGGAGTCGCCCGCGGCCATCCGCGCGCAGGAGTGGCCCGAGCAGGTGCGCCGCAGGGTCGAGACGTCGCTCGAGCGGGCCGTCGCCGGCGACGCCGGCACGGTCCGCCGGGCCCTCGAGCAGCTGGCTGAGCGCACCGGCGCCGACGAGCTGCTGGCGTCGACGTCGACGTGGGACCGCGACGCCCTGCGCGCTGCGGACGCCGCCCTCCGCGCACTGGTCTGAGGTCGGGCTGAGCCGAGATCACGCCGGGAAGGTCCAGCGCGGTCGCTGCGTTGAGGACTCCATGACCACCATCGGACTCATCGGCAGTGGAAACATCGGCAGCACGGTCGCACGGCTGGCCGTCGACGCGGGCTACGACGTCGTGCTCAGCAACCGGCGCGGACCGGACACGTTGCGCGACCTCGTCGAGCAGCTCGGCCCGCGGGCGCGTGCGGCGACCCCGGCGGAGGCGGCGGAGGCGGCCGACCTCGCCGTCGTGACGGTGCCGCTCAAGGCACTCCCCGACGTCCCCGTCGACCCGCTGCGCGGCAAGGTCGTCATCGACACCAACAACTACTACCCCGAGCGCGACGGTCAGGTGGCACGCCTCGACGACGAGTCGACGACCACCAGCGAGCTCACGCAGGAGCACCTGCCGGAGTCGAAGGTCGTCAAGACGTTCAACAACATCTACTTCGAGCACCTCGCCCGCCTCGCGCGCCCCCACGGCGACCCCGAGCGGTCGGTGCTCGCGATCGCCGGTGACGACGCCGACGCCAAGCAGGTCGTCGCCGAGTTCCTCGACGCGATCGGCTACGGCGCCCACGACGTCGGCCCGCTCGCCGAGGGCTGGCGCTACCAGCGCGACACCGCCGCCTACGCCGGCCTCTACCAGACCCCGGACGCCGACTTCACGCCCGAGTCGGGCCGCCAGGTCACGCCGGAGCTGCTGCAGGAGAAGCTCGACGCGGCGCAGCGCTACCGCGACATGTGACGCTCGACCCGCTCCTGCTCGGTGCGACGCCGCGCTGACCTGGACATGACGAGGCTCCCGGACCGTGTGGTCCGGGAGCCTCGCCAGCCGACAGGGATCTCGAGGTCAGGAGACGCTGCAGGCAGGCAGCCCCAGGACGACGAGGGCGCAGCGGATGCCGGCCTTGTTGTTGGCGTAGTTCGTGTCCAGCGCCGCCGTCCGCGGGTCGGACAGCTCGAAGCTCCACTGGCTGAAGGCCGAGACCTCGACCGTCGACAGAAGGAACGTCCTGCTCTGCCCGGGCAGCAGCGGCTCCTTGAGGTACACGTCGCCGTCGTAGCCCGATCCGAGGACACCGATGGCCCAGTCCTCCTGGATCTGCGGGTCGCCGAACAGGCCGATCCCGACCGCGCGGTTGGAGTGGAACGTGAACTGCGTGCCGGCCGGGACCGTCGTGTTGCCCTGGTTGCGCACGACGAAGCCACGCTGGCCCACACCGGACTGCGCCTTGACGACGATCTCGGGGTGCCGGACCGCCGCCTTCGCCGCGGCCTTCTGGGTCACGGCGCTCTTCGCCGCGGGGGCCTTCGTCTCGGCGGCGTTCGCCACGGAGGCGGTCCCGACGAGGGAGCAGACGACGGCGGCGACCAAGCCCGCCGAGAACGTACGGGAAACGATCATGATGACTCCTACACGAGGTGGACGTACGCGGGCCCGGACGGGCTCACGCGGCAAGCGTCGTCACCACGAGCGCGGCATCCCTGGATCCGGGCGATCTGCGTGCCGCTACGCACGTGATTGCGTACAACGCCGCCTCGCCGCAGGACCTCGGCGGGCGAGACGTCCGTAGGTAGTCGGAGCCGGAAGCACGACACTCCCGGACCCGCTTCCGCAGGTCCGGGAGTGTGGGACGTCCTCGGACGTCGTCGTGGTCGGGCTGACGGTGTGCTGGTTCAGGACATCGGCAAGGCATGTCCCAAGACATAGGCAACACTTCCGGTCACGCTGCTGGGGGGAGGGTCAAACCGCACCTATCTCCTCGCGTCTTGGACACTTCCGGGGCACTCCACTTGCTCGGGGGCACCCGGAAGTGTCCGAAACGGGGGACGACGCGTCATCGACCCAGAACGCGACTACCAGCCCCAGAAACCACAAGCCCCGAACCCACATCCGTAGGTTCGGGGCTTGCCGATGTCCCGAGACATCACACGGTCGGGCTGACAGGATTTGAACCTGCGACCCCCTGACCCCCAGGCGTCCAGACGGCTTCGCCGATCCCGAAATCCGCGTCGTTCCGGACCCCAGGTCATGCAGCGCGTGTCACGACATGCATGGTTTGCATGATTCTGGTCCCCTTTTGGTCCCCCTCGTCACTGCGGCTTGAAGGGCTGATTGACACGTTGTTTCTCGGTCGAAGCGTCTCTTGTGCCAGCCGGATGCTTGACCGAGTCAAGGGCGTCCGAGTGGTCACAAGTCTTGCCTGCATCATCAGTCCTCGACGGGATGAGTACGATCCTTTGGCAGCCGCCAACCTGCCGGAACTCGATCGTCAGCGATGCTCGGGTTGGGCACTGGCAGTTGCCGCTCCTCTATGCGGACCGTGTAGCGGTGCCAGCCGGATGCTGCCTGAAACCTTGCCAGCCGGAGTTGCGTTACACCGAGCGGATCGGACACGTCACGGCTCGCGCGACCACGGAACCAAACGTCCGAGATGCCATGCGGAAGGACAAGATCGTCCACGTCCTCCCCAGTCCCACCTTCGTAGGAGTCGGAAAGACGATAGAAGTAGGAGCCATCCTTATGTTGCCGAGCGAACAAGAACAGATGCCGCTCGTCCGCCGATTGAGCTAAGAGCTTCTCGAAGTTCTGGCATGCCCACTGCGTCGCCAGCGTCTCGGCGCAAACTGATTCAGACGCGTGGGGATCGATCCACTCTCGGTCGGTGGCGGACCCTCCCTCTTCGCTCGCGCCCACTCAGCCAACAAGCGCTCGGCTGGCGGCGACGTGACCTCGACGATGCCCTTGCGTCCTCTGCTATCGGGGTAGATCCAAGAACCGTCTGGCATCTTGTCACCAGCACCCGCGTCCGCCAACGAGATATCGATCCCAAGCACTTGTTCCATCGCCAGGAACGCAATCTCCTCTTCGCGACGAGCCTTCGCCCCGACCGCATTGCTCATAGGTTCAGCGCCCTCTGGCTTCGGAGTTGCCCGGTGTCATTTGGACCACAAGCAGGTGCCTGGTCGGCCTCCTACGTCTGCTCTTCATCTGCTTGGGGCAAATCGTCAACATATGCGTGTATCGTGGCCAGCACGTTCTCGGGCTTGATGTTGAGTTCCACTCGGTCTTCACGAGCCATGAAGTATCCAGGAGCCATACGGCTCAATGCCAAGCACTCTTCACGCAACTCGGCGTCAGTAATCTTTAGCTTCTTAGTGAGGCGGAGCGCGGTTCTGAGTGCCGCGTACTCGACGGTGTGGTCTCGATCATCTTGCTGGAGCTCCCACACTGTCTCCAAGATTTGTTGATGCGGGCTGGACTCCGGCTGAGACAGAGCAATGGCATCGACCCACTTTTCTGCGTCTGCTGGACTTTGACAAGTGGCGAGCAGTTCGCGCATCTTTGCCAGATTCACTCGCTTGATCGGCGCCAGCCTCACCAGCCTCGCCAAGTCCTTCGCCCGCATGAGGGTGATGCCTTTGGTCGGGTTCGCCACCCGATCGGCCTGGATCTCGCGCATGACCGCACCGAGGTCATCTGCACCGGTCTCGAAGTCCGGTCCGACAACGATCGCAAAATCGCATTCCGCTTCATCGCGGTGGCGCGCAATAGTGGATACCTCGACGCCGCTCTTCTTTACTTTTCCGCCGGGCTTCTCTTTGCTCTTGGCCTCTAGGGAGACTCGATACTGAGTCTTTCCATGCTCACCCGCAGGCAGGAACGCTTCCGCAAGCCCGTCCTGCTCGTCCTTCGCTGCTTTCGGGACGGCCTCGAAACCGAGTTGCTGGAATACCTCGACCAGCGCAAGCTCAAGGCCCTTGGCGCTAGTTAGCGATGCCATCAAGCCCTGCGCGACGGTAATTGAGTTGCGCGCGCCCGACGATCGTGCGAGGTGGCGAAGTAGTTCGTCGCGAGAGTCCAGAACGGTCGAAACGGCGGAGTCATCAAGATTTGCGTCGTGAAGCCCTGCTTCAAGAAGAATCTCCGCCATTGCGAAAAGTTCCAGAGGGAGGTTCTTCTTGCGATCGTTGAACTCGTCGGCAAAGTGCGCCACAAAGGGATGCTCAAGGTTGATCGAGAGCTGCCCGCTTGCGCTGTCCAGCATCGCCATTGGAAGCAGCGTGCCGAGGTCTTCATACACGACATCGCCGATGAGACCGCCGCCATCAGTGATACGGCTTTCGAGAAAAGCGATCAACTCTGCGGCGGTCGGGAACTTCTTCTTGTCGATCGGTACGAGATGTCGGGAGTGAATCTTCTCCTCATACGAGTCCACGACCATTCGCAGGATCGGTCGTTCCGTGAGGCTCGCAGGGCTGTCAGCGAAGCGCTGTGATGCCCGCCTTTCGCGAGCGGTCTCGGTTTCGTGTGCGTCCAGTTTCGTTCGTGCAAGGTTGAAGAGACCACGAAGGAGTTCTCGGGCGCGCTCGACCACGGGGCTCGCGAGCAGAGTCTCGCGGCTGGATCGGAGCTCGGCGTCGAGACGATCGATGTTGATAACCAGGCGGAACCGCGAGAAGGTGCCGTGGCGAAGGCTGTTTCGGTCGATTCCGAACCCTGAGTCGTCGGGGTTGATGAGTCGGCCATGGACGTAGACGAAGAAGCCGTTGCTTCTCCCAACTGCTTCAGATTTTCCCGCATCGATGGGATCTTCGTAGAGCTCAAGGTACCCACTAACAGGGCCCAGACTTTCGTTGCCGTTCAGATACAGGGAGAAGTCATCGCGTAATGGCATGGCGGTAGATAGAACCCATCGAAGCCTGCCTGCGGAGAGTTCGATCGCCATCGGTTTGAGTTCGGTGATGATCGCCACGGTCCAGGAGTCCTCGGCCTCGTCTCCAAAGAGAGTCAGGTTCTCGCGGCCGGTGTCGTCAGACAGCCAGGGACGAACGGCTCCGTGCGCTTCCTCCTCGGTGAGTTCGCGAAGCGGAAGCTGGACTGGTGGCGTCGCGGTGCGCTCAGACTCGTCAGTGCGTTCGTTCGCCGGTGGAGGCGTTGGAATCGCCTTGAAATCCATGGTTGTCGAGAAGAATTTCCCGTCCGCCTTCGTGATGTGTGTCAGGCGGGTGCCCAGGACGTAAGCTGCGAGCTTGCCGATGCCGAACTTCCCGATGGTACGGCGACCACGGGCGGTTGTGCGGTTGCTGGCCTTGACGGAGTCGCCGACGATCCAGTGGACCTTGAGCCCGGTTGCATCCATCCCAGTTCCGTTGTCAAGGATGGCGATAGACGCGTCGCTCGCAGCTCGGTCAGGTGACATGACGGTATGTACGCACGTCGCATCGGCGTCAAAAGCGTTTGAGACCAGCTCTTCAATCGCCTTGTTGGGGCTGCTATAGAGACCTTCGGAGAATAGGCCGATGATCTGGAAACTGATTTCGACATTGATGTGGTCTGTGACAGTGCCCGACTCGAAGAATGTGGTCATGGCTTCTTCACGGTCAGTACGACCTCGGTCCGCATCCGCTTCGCCATCGACGATTCGAGGTTCGCAGTCCGAACCGGGAGGTACCGCCTATTCTCCGGCAGCTCGCGCTCAGTTCGAGCCGCGACAAGGAAACCAGAATGCTCATACGCCTTTCGGACGAGCACATCGTTCTGGATATAGTTTCCACGCAGTGTGGAGTTGCCGATTACCGTAACAACCTCAGAGCCGGTCTTGCAGACACGGTTAAGCTCGCGCGAGAAAAGTGCGAGATCGTGCGCGTAGCGCGTGATCGTAGCCATGGGAAGTTGATCCGGCGCGTCCACCGAGTCCTTTATGTACTGCACCATATCTGTGACCTGCTTTAGAGCGTCGCCGTCGAGCGCGCGTTCTGCCCCGATGCTGTTCGAACGAATCTTCCGCAGTTCAGGGATCGTGTGTCCGAACCAGATCAGCGACATCTTATGGCCGCGTAGATAGTCGATCGCATTTAGGTATGGCGGTGAAGTGATAATCAAGTCAACCGATGAATTACGCAAATCGAGCGCGCGCGCATCTCCCCTACGAACCTCAACCTGTCCAAGGATGGATCGCTCATCGAGCAGCTTCTTGAGGCTTGCAACAGACCCCTCGAACCCGCGATAGACGTCGTAACTAGATTCGGTAGCCACACGGTGTGGTCTGCTGTGCGATGTGTCGGCCGCCAGCGAGGCCTTGGGCGCCTTCGTGACGATGATCCGACTCAACGCCACTTGAAGAGCCTGACGAACGGCATCATCGCCGATCCCGTCCAGCTCCCGTGCGAGGCGGTTGAGTTGAGTGCGCTGAGGTGCCGCAAACCAGTACTCGGCGAACTTCTGAGTCTCTGGGTCGTCCCATCGGGGTGAGTCCACGCTGGATGCTCGCGCAAGTGCGCAGATGCGCTCAGCTTCGGCGACGACTTCCTCGGTGTCAACGGCCTGGGTGGCAACGGAGCTCATGAGGACTGCGAGAGGGTCGACATCGAACCCGCGTGCGGCGTGGCCTCTGTCTGCCGCTGCGGCGAGGACCGTCCCTGACCCGCACATCGGGTCGAGTACCACTAGCTCCGACTCGTCTGCAGTGGAGTCCAGGTGGTCGATGGCGATGTCCGGCGCCATCCTGGCGGGGAACGGGTGGATCGTCCTTGCACCCATCAGCACTCCTTCGACTCGTACGTTCCGGCACGAGCAGGCGTGCTCCTAGAGGCCGTTCACCTTCTCATCATCCCAGGGGCGCGGGAGTCAGGTCAAAGAAGCCTGCCGGCGTGTCCGAGCGTATCGGCAGCCTCCGACACGCTCCTGGCGCCTGCGCCGCACGAGCTGGATCAGACTGACGGGGCCGATCCAGATGAACTTGAAGGCGTTCCAGACGAACACCAGGACCAGCAGGTGGAGCCAGCCGGGGCCGCCGTCGTTGATGATCGTGGTGCAGATCGCCGCGGCGTAGAGGTAGACCCCGGCGAGCAGCATCGCGGGGATGCCCCACTTGAGGCCGCGTCTGGTGCGGATGGCGTTGAGCAGCAGGTTGGTGGGTGCGTATCGGAGTACGCCATAGCCTCGTGCGCTGAGCGCCACGGACGTGCGGAGCATTGCGGGTCTCTCTTCCTCGTCATAGCGCGACGGGTGTCCGTCGTGGAGGCGGCTATGAACCGAGTGCCCGCGAGGGGCCGTCCCGAAGGACCCGCGTAGTTTGCTGAACCTGCCTCGCTACCGAGTTTACGACTGACTCGTGACAGAGGGAACCCCCGGCGGCAGGCAGGCGTGTACCTCGTCGGTGACCTTGGAGCGGAAGGGACACCGATCATGGCGACGTTGGCGGAGCAGGTGCAGGGTGAGCGGATGGCGCGGATCGCGCTGTCGATGATCGCCGAACCGAACGACCCGACCACCGGGTACGTCCTCACCCGCCACGGCGGGGTCGAGACGCTGCGGCTGATCGAGTCCGACGACGAAGTGCCCGGCCTGGCCCGCGCCGACACACTGATGTGGCGCCAACGGCTGACGGCACATTTCACGTCCGGCCTGCTGGATCAGGTAGCTCAGGCGGAGCGGCACGGGCTCAGCACGCTCGTCCCGGCAGACAGGGAATGGCCCGCCGGCCTGAACGACTTGGGCGACCGTGCGCCGTACCTGCTGTGGACGCGCGGCGCGGTCTCGTTCTTGACGACGGCGTTGAGTGATCGGGCCACGATCACGGGCGCGCGCGCCGCAACCTACTATGGCGAGCATGTCGCGGGTGAACTGGCGATGGGTCTGGCCGATGAAGAACGAGTCGTGGTCTCGGGTGGCGCCTATGGGATCGAAGGGGCCGCGCACAAGAGCGTGCTCGCCGCGAGCGGACACACGATCGCCGTCCTGGCCGGCGGGTTGGACCGCCCCTACCCGGCCGGGCACAGCGAGTTGTTGAACCGGATCGGGGAGGTCGGGCTGTTGGTCAGCGAGCTGCCCCCCGGAGCGACGCCGACCAGGCACAGGTTCCTGGCCCGCAACCGTCTGATGGCGGCGCTCTCGGGTGCGACTGTCATCCCCGAAGCCGGTCCCCGGTCCGGCTCGATGACCACCGTTCTCGCCGGACACGAACTCGGCCGAGGCGTCGGCGCGGTGCCCGGCCCCGTGACCAGCGTCACGAGCGCGGGACCGAACGAACTCATCAAGCAGGGCCTCGCCTCACTCGTCACTCAGTCAAGCGACGTGATCGACCTACTCGACGCCGACAGGACCCAGGACCGGACTGTGACGCGGCCCGAGGTCGGACGCGCGCTCGGGCATCGGCGCCCGTCGCCGGGCACGCCGGGGCGCTCTCTCTGACGGCCGCCCCGCTGGTGGGGCTTCACAAGCTCGGTGCGGGGCGTGATGCGGTCGCTGGCCGCACCGGATCAGCCGGCGCGCCCTCGTGAGCGATCGCCTGGGCACGGTTGAGGGCGGCGCGGGCGCGGATGGCGTCGATCTTCTGACTGGTGCTCTCCGGCGGTGGGCCGAGCGGGGTCCGGTCGTCGGTGATGCCGTAGCGGTCGCGGTAGGCCGCGACTGTGCGAGCAGCGCGCCACCATGCCGCCTGTTGCTTCTTGTCCTTCGGCACCGTGCCGAGCTTCGCTACCCACGGCTCCTTATCGCTGAGGGCACCGCGGAGCACGCCGTCGGCGCGGGCCTCGATCAGCTCGTGGCGCTCGTCCAGGGCTTGCCGCATGTCCTCGGTCATCTGCCCGCCAGCGTGCGGGATCAATCCGACGATCAGCCTTGGGGACTTGCGAGTGCGGCCTGAGCCAGCGGGCCGGGCGGTGGCGCGCGCGACGCGGGCGTGCAGGACGGAGGCGATGTTGTCGGCATCGTTCAGGCTCCGCGCGGTGAACAGCCGCGGGAGCAGCGCGTCGAGGTCGTGGTGGTTGGCCTCGGCGTGGCGCAGCTCGGCCGACAGCGCGCCGTAGGCGTCGGAGCCGAGCACGTCTTCGATCTGCTCGACGGTGAGCCCGGACGCGGCGAGCAAGGTCGCCCAGCGGTCGTGCTGTGCGGCTTGCGCGATGGTGTCGTACTCGGCCGCGAGTTGGGCGATCGAGCCCCAGCGGTCTTGCTCGGCGGTGATCGTCTCGTGCGCGGACAGCTCGGCGCCGATGTGCTGCAACACGCCGTAGAGGATCGAACGGGCGGTGACGTTCGGGTTGTCGCCGGGATGCGGCACCGCGTATTCGGCGTCTTCCCGGTCGACGGCGACATAGGCGTGGTTGCTGTGGGCGCCGCGGGTCATGGAGACGTAGAAGTTCTCCCGCGTGGTGGTGGCGGTGACGACCGCGTGCGCGGTGTCGGTGGTGACGCCCTGGGCGCGGTGCGCGGTGATCGCGTAGCCGAGGTCCAGATGCTCGGCCACATAGTTGGCCGGCAGGACGATCCCGCCGCCGAACCTGCGCCCGGCTGGGCGGATGCTGACCGACCCGTCCTCGCGAACCCCGGTGACGGTCCAGCGGGAGCCGTTGCGGACCCAGGTTCGGCCGTTGCGGAGCCGCCGGTCGTTCTCGCGCGTGATAACCAGATCGCCCTCGGAGACTGCGGTGCCGTCGCGCAGCGGCAGTTCGCGGGTGGGGTTCACGGTGCCGTCGATGATCCGATCCGCCCGCGCCCTGGTGTTCAGTTCGGTGACGGTAGCGTGGGTCTCGGTGACCAGGATCGACGCGCGCCCGGCGGCAAGATCGGCCCGCCACGCGGTGTAGGCGGCGTGGATCATCGCTTCCTCGTCGCCGCCGGTGATCCGGCCCTGCTCGATCAGAGTGTCGATCGCCTCGGTGCGGCCGTGGCGGAGCTGGAGTGAAGTGGTCTTCTCCCACTCGTTGGTGAAGCGGTGCAGATCGGTCAGCTCGGGGGCGTCGTCGCGGGCGTGCACGAGCATGGCGAAGCTGCCGCCGGCGCCGGGTGATTGGAGCTGGCCCCAGTCGCCGACCAGGAGGACTTTCGCGCCGGCCTTCTCGGCTTCATGGGTGAGCCGATCCAGCGACATAGTTCCGGCCAGGCTCGCCTCGTCGATGATGACGAGCTGCCCGGCCGTGAACGTGGTCCCGTTCATGATGTGGTTCTGCCACCACTTCGCCGTGTTCTCGGTGGCGATGCCGAGGTCATCGGCGAGGACCTGCGCGGCGACCGCTGAGGGGGCGAGCCCGATCACCGAGCCGGCGTCATGTTCCTTCTCCCATGCCCGCCGGAGCCCGTTCATCGCTGTCGTCTTCCCGGCCCCGGCCGGGCCGACCAGCACGTCCACGACGCGACCGGAGACCGCGATCGCAGCAAGGGCCGCGGCCTGATCCTCGCCGAGCACCCGGCCGCGTGCGTCGGGTTTGCGGGCGATCCTCTCGACCG
>LUMS01000830.1_pt3 | contig 11263 bp, 8 predicted proteins | sample 729711 | NCBI WGS metagenome assembly LUMS01 (sample SAMN03860298, study PRJNA289734) | marine metagenome | biome: seawater column; feature: ocean; material: water; isolation source: Red Sea water column Station 192 - depth 25m | place: Saudi Arabia: Red Sea | collected 2011-10-15 | depth 25 m | reverse complement strand
CCCGGCCCGGGGCTCGGCGCCCGTGGAGGAGACGGTGCGCCGCATCGTGGCCGAGACTCCCGTGCCGCAGGGCGCGGTGGAGCCCCGATGAGCCACCGGTCGGTGACCACGGCGTGAGGCTGCTGCGACGGCTGCCCCGTCCTGGCCTGGCCTGGCCTGGTCTGCGACTGACGGGTCGTGGTGCCGGCTTCCTCGTGACGTCGCTGGTCCTGCTCGCCGCGGCGCCGTTGCTGTCGCTCCCAGCTCTGCTGAGCGTCTCGGCGATGCTGCTGGGCGTCGTCGTGCTGGCGGCCGTCTTCGTGCTCCTCGGGCAGGCGCGGGTCGTCGTCGAGCGGCGCTTCGCGCCCGAGGTGCTCTCGCCGGGCGACACCACGACCGCCACCGTCGAGGTGACCAACCTGTCGGTGCTGCCCGCCCTCGAGGCCCGCTGGAGCGACACCGTGCCGCACGGGCTGAGCGCCGATGCCAGCGGCGTGCTCCCGCCGCTCGGCGGCAGTCGCACCCGCCGGTCGCGGGCGCGGTTCCGCTACCCCGTGCAGGGCCTGCGGCGAGGTCGGCACGCGCTCGGGCCGCTGCGGGTCGAGGTCGTCGACCCGTTCGGCCTCGTGCTGCGCCGCCACACCTTCGGCGACGCCCAGGACCTCGTGGTGCTCCCGCGGCGGCACGCGCTCGACGCGGGATCGACCCGGGGGCTCGACGAGGGGGTCGCCGCCCAGGGCGCGGCACACCGCGCCGGCATCGGCGAGGACGACCTGGTCGCCCGCACGTACCTGCCCGGCGACGCGCTGAAGCGGATGCACTGGAAGGCCACCGCGCACCGCGGCGAGCTCATGGTGCGCCAGGAGGAGCAGCAGGACGACCCGAGGATCGGCGTCGTCGTCGACCCCGACGCGGCGTCCTTCGGCACCGCGAGCCGCTGCCGGGCGCCGACCCTGCCGACGCCGATCCCGGGGAGCGGACCGTGGTGGCCGTGCTCGGGCGTCCCGACGTCGCGCGTGCCCAGGCCTGGACCGAGGCGCTCGCGGGCGCCACCAGCGTGCTCGCGCTCGTCTCCGCCGGGACGCGCGGACCGGCGCTCGAGGTGCTCGAGCGTGCCGGCTGGCGGCACGTCCCCTACACCGCCCACGACGACGTGTCCGAGGTCTGGTCGCGCCTGGGGGTGAGTCGCACCCGTGCTGCGTCCTGAGGCCTCCACCCGACGTCGCGCCGCCGCCGTGCCGCGGCGCCCCTGGCTCGACCAGCTCCTCGTCGTCGGCGCGCTCGCCGTGCTCCTGCTGGGCTACGACACGGTCGTCGAGGGTCGTGACTGGTGGGTGACCACCACACTGGTCGCCGGCCTGGTCGCCCTCGTCTGCGCGGTGCTCGGCAGCCTCGCACCGCGGTTCGCCGTCCCGGTCGGGCTCCTCGTGCTGGTGGTGGTGCTGGGGTGGGTGTTCGTCCCCGAGACGTTCGCCGGACCCCTCCCGACCACCTCGACCTTCCAGGGACTCGGCGAGGCGCTGTCGCGGGCCCAGGTGATCGTGATGGAGGAGGCCGCGCCGGCGGCGGCCGCGCGCCCGCTCGTGCTGCTCCTCGCCGGGGCCTTCGGCCTGCTCGTCCTGGTGCTCGACCTCGTGCTGCGTCTGCGCGTCGGCGTCTTCTTGACGGCTGCTGCCCCCCGTCCTGCCCGACGTCACCGCCGTCGCCAAGCCGTGGGGCGAGCCGCCGCCGCAGGTGTTCGGCCGCGGCATCAACCCGATGCTGCAGCTGGGCCAGAACCTACGTCGCAACAGCACCACCGTCTCCGCGCGCTACACGACCACGCTGCAGGACCCGCCGTACCTCAAGGTCGCGACGCTGCGCGACTTCCGCGGCCGCACGTGGCGTCCGGCGACGGCGAACGACGGCGACCCGTTCGAGAGCCGCATCGGCATCGAGCCGGAGGTCCGGACGAGCCAGGAGACCACCACCATCCGGATCGCCGACCTGCGCAGCAGCATGCTGCCGGTGCCGTACCCGGTGCTCGACGTCGACGGTCTGCGCGGGGCCTGGTCGCTGCGCCGCACCGGCCTGACCATCAGCTCCGACAGCTCCACGACGCGCGACCAGCAGTACACGGTCACGAGCCTCGAGCGGCTCCCGACGGCCGAGCAGATGCGGGCGCTGGTCACGTCGCCGACCGCAGTACCCCTTGACTACACCGCGCTGCCCGACGACGTGCCGCGGGTCGTCGCCTCGACGGCGCGCGAGGTCACGGCCGACGCCACCAACGACTACGACCGTGCCATGGCGCTGCAGGACTACTTCCGCCAGAACTTCGTCTACTCCGAGACCGCGCCGGTCGCAGAGGACTACGACGGCAACGGGGTCGGCGTGCTCGGCACGTTCCTGGAGGAGAAGGCCGGCTACTGCGTGCACTTCTCCTCCGCCATGGCGGTCATGGCACGCGAGCTGGGGATGCCGTCGCGCATCGCGGTCGGCTACGCGCCCGGCCAGGCCGCCGGGGTCGACGACGACGGGAACACCGAGTACGAGGTGACGTCCGACGACCTGCACGCGTGGCCCGAGATCTACTTCGACGGCGTCGGCTGGGTCGGCTTCGAGCCGACGCCGGGCGTCGGGTCGCGCACCGGCTTCGAGGAGCCCGAGGGCACCCCGGAGAGCACCGAGCAGGCAGCACCGCAGGACCAGCCGTCGCAGCGACCGAGCGATGCCGCCGCGGAGGAGGGCTCGGTCACGACCGAGGCGTCGGCCGCCGACTCCGAGGCCCCGACGGCGCCGCGCACCGCCCTCACCGTCGCGGTCGTCCTGCTGCTCGCGGCGCTGCTGCCCGGTCTGCTGCGCAGCCTGCTGCGACGTCGTCGGCTTGCTGCCTCCGACCCCGAGCCGTGGTGGCGCGAGGTGGAGGCGTCGGCCGTCGACGTCGGGCTGGCCGTGCCGCGGGCCGGGACGCCGCGCGGCCTCGTCGACGTGGTCGGTCCTCGGGCCGACCCCGACGACCTGCGCCGGGTGCTCACCGCCGTCGAGCGCTCGCGCTACGCCCGGCCGGGCACCGACGTCGCCGACGAGCGCGAGGCCGCACGCCGGGTGGTCGACCGGGTGCGTGCGGCCGGGTCGCGCGGGGAGCGGCTGCGGGCGTTGCTCCTGCCGCGGTCGCTGCTGCGTCGACGCTGACGCGCGGCTCAGCCCGGCACGTCGAGCATGAGCTTCTTCTGCACCTTGCCCATCGCGTTGCGCGGCAGCGACGGCACGAACCGGACCTCGCGCGGCCGCTTGTGCCACGACAGGTCCGCCGCGACGTGCTCGACCATCCGCGCGGCGAGGGCGTCGTCGGCGTCGTCGGGCGCGACCACCGCGTAGGCGACGATGCGCTGGCCGAGGTCCTCGTCGGGCAGCCCCAGCACGGCCACCTCCTGCACCTCCGGCAGCGCGAGCAGGGACGTCTCGATCTCGCCGGCGCCGATGCGGTAGCCCCCGGACTTGATCAGGTCGACCGACTCGCGGCCGACGATCCGGTGGAAGCCGTCAGCGTCGACGACGGCGAGGTCGCCCGTGGCGAACCACCCGTCGGACCCGAGCACCTCGGCCGTCGTCTCCGGCAGGTTCAGGTAGCCGTCGAACAGCATCGGCCCGCTGACCTCGAGCCGACCGACGGTCTCGCCGTCCGCCGGCACCTCGCCGCCGTCCTCGGCCCGCAGGCGCGTGCGGGCCTCGCCCACCGGCAGGCCGACCCAGCCGGGGCGTCGTTCGCCGTCGGCCCGCGTGCTGAGGGTGATCATGGTCTCCGTCATGCCGTAGCGCTCCACGAGCGCGTGGCCCGTGAGCTCGCGCAGCCGCTCGAAGACGGGCACGGGCAGCGGAGCGCTGCCCGACACGAGCAGGCGCGCGCCGGACAGCGCGCGCGCCGCCTCGGGGTCGCGCGCCACGCGCGTCCAGACGGTCGGCACGCCGAAGTAGACGGTGGCGGGCGTCGCCGCGTACGCCTGCGGCGTCGGGCGGCCGGTGTGCACGACGCGCGAGCCCAGGTGCAGCGACCCGAGCACGCCCAGCACGAGTCCGTGCGTGTGGAACAACGGCAGACCGTGCGCGACGACGTCGTCGCCCGTCCAGCCCCACGCGTCGGCCAGGCCCTCGATCCCGGCCCGCAGGGCGCGGTGGCTCAGCACCACGCCCTTCGGCGCCCCGGTGGTGCCCGACGTGTAGAGCACGATGGCCGTCTCGGTCTCCGCCACCGGCTCGGGCAGGTCGACGCCTCGGTCCCCGGCGGTCGGGGCGGTCGGCACCTCGACGAGCGGCAGGTCCACGCCGTCGCGTCGTGGCCCGGCCCAGCACGTCGCGCCGGAGTCGGTCACCACGTGCGCGGTCTCGGCCGGGCCCGCGTCGGGCGGCACCGGCACCACGGGCACGCCCGCCAGCAGGCAGCCGCTCACGGCCACGACGGTCTCCAGCGTCGGCTCGGCGCACACCGCCACCGGCCCGGCGTCCGGCAGCCGCGACGCGAACGCCACGGCGACCTCGCGCAGGCCCGCGCGCGACAGCGCCCGGCCGTCGACCACGACGGCCTCCGGGTGGTCCGGGAGGTCGAGGTCGCGCAGCGCACGGAGCAGGGTCGTGGGGGAGGAGGACGTCATGAGAGCACCATGCCAGGGAGGATGAGGGTCAGGGTCAGGGCGACGGGACCGACGACGACCATCGACAGCCCCCACCGCGTCAGCAGGCTGGTCATGCGGGGACGCGCGTCCGGGTCGACGGTCGTGGCGACGTAGGTGGCGCCCACGGTCGAGAACGGCGACACGTCGACGATCGACGCGCAGACGCCGATGGCGCAGATCATCGCCCAGCCGGGGATGCCTCCGTCGGCGATGAGCGGCAGGGCGAGGGGGACCAGCGCGGCGAGCATCCCGGTCGTCGACGCGAAGGCCGAGATGAGGCCGGCCGCCGCGCACAGCAGCAGTGCCGCCACGACGGGTGCGCCGACGTGCGCGGCGCGCTCGCCGATGAGGTCGATCACGCCCATCTGCGTCAGCACGCCGACGTAGGTGATGATGCCGCCGACCAGGAGCACCGAGCCCCAGTCGATCCGGCTCATGGCAGCCTTCCCCGCCGCCGGGTCGACCAGCGCCAGCAACGCACCCAGGCCGAAGCCGATGACGCCGATGTCGGGCTCGAGGCCGCCGAGCGCCATCACCACGACGGCCACGACGAGCGCGACCATCAGCACGAGCGTGAGCACCTGGTGCGGCGTCGCCCGACCGGGCGAGCGGACCTCCGCCGGGGCGTCGTCGTCGAGGGAGAGCGAGGACTGGCCGTACTCCGGCAGCGCGGCACCTCGCGCGACCAGGGCGCGCTCCAGGCGCGGCGCCTCCGCACGGCGTCGACCGCGGCCGAACAGCACGTGCGCCACGGCCAGCAGGACCAGGTTGATCACCACGGCCACCGCGAAGAGCAGCAGCGGGCTGAGCGCGATGCCTGCCGCGTCGGCGGTGCCCCACGTGATGATGCCGAACAGGCTGGTGGGGGCGAACGCGCCGGCGCTGAGCCCGCAGCCCATCGACAGCGCCATGAGCATGGGGTCGATGCCGCGACGGTGCGCGACGCTCATGCCCATCGGGGCCATGACGAGCCCGCCGAGCGGAGCGCCCATGGCCGACACGAGGGCGGTCAGCGCGAAGAACGTGGTGGGCAGCGCGGCGTCCCGGTCGCCGACCCGCGCCAGCGACGTCTCGATCAGCCAGTCGATGGTGCCGTTGCTGTGGGCGATGCCGAAGAAGTAGGTGACGCCCACGAGCAGCACGAGGATCGACAGCGGGAACCCCGCGACCACCTCCTCCAGGCTGAGGTCGGCGATCCACAGGCCGACGAGCGCGGCCACGGGGAACAGGACGATGCCGATGTTGACGTTGCGGGCTGCGGCGATCGCGAACACGGCGACGAAGATGCCGAGGGCGACGAGCTGGGCGGTCATGGCGCCTCCAGGTGGGGGACGGCTCCCGGTCGGTCCATCAGGTGGAACAGTGGGCCGTAGGCCGGGACGGGCGTGTAACGTAGAGCACACGCGCGTTGCAGGGCAAGTGCCTGGACCTGCCCGTGCTGAGCCCGAGGAGGAGCCTGTGACGACCGCCAGCGTGGTGACCGCGTTCTCGGTGCTCGAGCGCGTAGCCGAGCTCCAGCCGGTCGGGCTGTCCGAGCTCGCCCGGGCCGCGGACCTGCCGAAGAGCACCGTGCACCGCTGCCTGCAGACGCTGCAGGAGGTCGGCTGGGTGGAGTCGTCCGGCGGCACGAGCGCGCGCTGGTCGATGAGCCTGCGCGCGCTGTCCGTGTGTGGCGGCGCCGGAGGTCGCCAGAGCCTGCGCGACCTCGCGCTGCCGCTCATGAGCGACCTGCAGCTGGTCACGACCGAGACCGTGCACCTCTGCGCCCCCGACGGCGACGTGCTGGTGCTGCTCGAGCGGCTCGACCCCTCCCACGCCCTCCGCGCGTTCCTGCCGCTGGGGGAGCGGATCCCGCTGCACGCCTCCGCCACCGGTCTGGCCTACCTGTCGGCCTGCCCCGACGACGTGGTCGAGCGCTACCTCGCCGGCCCGCTCGAGCCGCGGACCCCGGCGTCGCTCGTCGACCCCGACGCGATCCGCGCCGAGCTCGTCGCCATCCGAGACCGCGGGTACTCGATCAACGAGAACGGCCTGTCGACCGGTATCAGCTCGCTCGGGGCGCCCATCGTCTCCGACTCCTCTGACCCGCGCCCGCCCCGCCCGCTCGCTCAGCTGGGCGGCGTGCCGTCGCCGAACGGCGACCCGCCGAGCTCCTCGCGGTGGTGTGCGGTCGTCCAGCCGGAGAGGTCGGGGCCCTTCGGGACGACGCTCGTCGGGTTGATGTCGGTCTGCACCACGTAGTAGTGCTGCTTGATCTGCTCGAAGTCGGTCGCGTCGCCGAAGCCGGGCGTCTGGTAGAGGTCGCGCGCGTAGCCCCACAGCGCCGGCATCGTGGCGAGCGTCTGACGGTTGGCCTTGAAGTGGCCGTGGTAGACGGGGTCGAAGCGCGCCAGCGTCGTGAAGAGCCGCACGTCGGCCTCGGTGATGGTGTCGCCCATGAGGTAGCGACGCGTCGTCAGCCGCTCCTCGAGCCAGTCGAGCGCGGTCCAGAGCCGGTCGTACGCGGAGTCGTAGGCCTCCTGCGAACCGGCGAAGCCGCAGCGGTACACGCCGTTGTTCACCTCGGTGAACACACGGTGCATGACCTCCTCCATCTCGTCGCGGGTCGCGTCGGGCCACAGGTCGGGCGCACCCTCGCGGTGGTGGTCGGTCCACTCGAAGAAGAAGTCGTGGGTGATCCACGGGAAGTCGTTCGTGACGACCTTGCCGCTCTCGACCTCGACGACGGCGGGCACCGTGATGCCGCGCGGGTAGTCGGGGTAGCGCGCGAAGTACGCGTCCTGCAGGCGCGGGATGCCGAGCACCGGGTCGACCCCGTCGGGATCGAGGTCGAAGGTCCAGCTGCGCTTGTCGTGCGTGGGGCCGGCGAGCCCGAGCGACAGCGCGTCCTCCAGCCCGAGGAGGCGGCGCACGATGACGGTGCGCGTCGCCCAGGGGCACGCGAGCGCGGCGACGAGCCGGTAGCGGCCGGCCTCGACGGGCCAGGTCGGCGCGTCGTCCACGGGCGGCTTGCCGGTGCCCGCGCGGTCGTCGACCGGGGCGCCCCCCTGCCGCGTGATGCGGTCGGGGATGTAGTTCATGTCGCGGTCGAACTCCTGGCCGCTCGTGACGTAGGAGCCCGCCGTGGACTGGTCCTCGCTGCTGGTGTCGCTGCTCATGACCCCAGTCTGTCCGAGCCCGCCCACCGCTGCAGCGTGGTGGTCCCCGCGGACGGTGGGGTAGGCTGGCCGCGATGTACGCGAGCCGACTCCTTCTCTGCCGCGTCGAGGTCCACTAGGTCGGGCCCCTCGGCGCGGAGTTCGTCATGCACCGACCGCAACGACCTGACGAGCACCCCGAGGAAGACACCGACATGACCACGCACCGCACCGGACTGCCCAGCAACGTCGTCGCGCCGCAGAAGGCGTCGCCGATGCCGTTCGGCCGCTACCGCCCGTTCGCGCCCATCGACCTGCCCGACCGCACCTGGCCGTCCCAGACGATCACGAAGGCCCCGCGCTGGCTCTCCACCGACCTGCGCGACGGCAACCAGGCCCTCATCGACCCCATGACCCCGGTGCGCAAGCGCCGCATGTTCGAGCTGCTCGTGCGCATGGGCTACCAGGAGATCGAGGTCGGGTTCCCGTCGGCCAGCGAGACCGACTTCGCGTTCGTGCGCTCGCTGATCGAGGACGACGTCATCCCCGACGACGTCACGATCTCGGTCCTGACCCAGGCCCGCGAGGACCTCATCGAGCGGACCACGCAGGCGCTGACCGGCGCCCGGCGCGCCAACATCCACCTCTACAACGCCGTCGCGCCGCTGTTCCGCCGCGTCGTCTTCCACGCCTCGAAGGACGAGGTGCGCGCCATCGCCACCCGCGGCACCGAGCTCGTCATGAAGCACGCCGAGCAGAACATGCCGGGCACCGCGTTCGGCTACCAGTACAGCCCCGAGATCTTCACCGGCGCCGAGCTGGAGTTCAGCGTCGAGGTCTGCAACGCGGTCATGGACGTCTGGCAGCCCGAGGACGGTCGCGAGATCATCCTCAACCTGCCGGCCACCGTCGAGATGGCCACCCCGAACACCTACGCCGACCAGATCGAGTGGTTCGGCCGCAACGTCGAGCACCGCGAGAACGTCGCCATCAGCCTGCACCCGCACAACGACCGCGGCACCGCCGTCGCCGCCACCGAGCTGGCGCTGATGGCCGGAGCGGACCGCGTCGAGGGGTGCCTCTTCGGCCACGGCGAGCGCACCGGCAACGTCGACCTCGTCACCGTCGGCATGAACCTGTTCAGCCAGGGCATCGACCCGCAGGTCGACTTCACCGCCGGCGGCATCGGCATCGACGAGGCGCGCCGCACCGTCGAGTACTGCACGAGCCTGCCGGGGCACCCGCGCCACCCGTACGCGGGCGACCTCGTCTACACCGCCTTCTCCGGCTCCCACCAGGACGCCATCAAGAAGGGCCTGGAGGACCTCGACCGGATCGCCGCCGAGCAGGGCGTCGACGTGTCCGAGGTGCCGTGGGAGGCGCCCTACCTGCCCATCGACCCGCACGACGTCGGCCGCACCTACGAGGCCGTCATCCGCGTCAACAGCCAGTCCGGCAAGGGCGGCGTCTCTTACCTGCTGAAGACCGAGCACCAGCTCGACCTGCCGCGTCGCCTGCAGATCGAGTTCAGCCGGGTCGTGCAGGGCCTCACCGAGGGCGAGGCGGGCGAGATCTCCGCCGACGGCATCTGGACGGCGTTCAGCCAGGAGTACCTCGAGCGCGAGGAGCCCTACTCCCTCGTGACCTTCACCTCCACCACGTCGTCGGACGGTCACGACCAGCAGGTCGTCGACCTCGTCGTCCGCGGGGAGGAGCGCTCCTTCAAGGGCGAGGGCAACGGTCCCGTCGACGCCTTCGTCGACGGCATGCGTCAGGCCGGGGCCGACATCCGGGTGCTCGACTACACCGAGCACGCGCTGTCGGCTGGCGGCGACGCCCTTGCCGCCGCCTACGTCGAGGCCGAGATCGCCGGCGAGATCGTGTGGGGCGTGGGCATCCACGCCAACATCGTCACCGCCTCGCTGCGGGCCGTCGTCTCCGCCGCCAACCGCGCCGCGGCCCAGACCATCCCCGCCGTCTAGCCCGGTCTGCTCCGCGCCCCCGCCAGGCACCCCCGCCAGGCCCTGCTCCCTCCCCGCTGAGTGTGACGTTTCGGTGTCGTCGCGACCCGATCCGGCCCGCGAACGTCGCGCCCAGCGGGGGAGGACGGTCGGTCCGACGAACTTCACCGGATCGTCATCACTGGACCGTCCAGCCGGTACAGACACGGGGCCTCCCGCTGGCTAGCATCGTGTGACGTCGAGCACCCCTCGACGCCACACTCACGCGACGCGATCCGTCGCCGGCCCCAGGAGGTCCCGTGTCCCGTTCGCTCAACACCGTGGCGGTGTTCGGTCTCGGGAAGGTCGGCGAGCTGGTGGCCGACCTGCTCGTCCGCGCGCAGTTCGACGTCGTCGGCTACGACGCCGCCCCGCGCGACGACCTCCACTTCGCCTCCCACGTGGTCGACGTCGCCGACGCCACCGCCGTCCGCAAGGCGCTCACCGACGTCGACGCCGTCGTGTCGTGCCTGCCCTACCACCTGAACATCGCCGTCGCCGAGGCCGCGTACGACACCAGCACGCACTACTTCGACCTCACCGAGGACGTCCCGACGACGAACCGCGTCGTGGAGCTGAGCCGCCAGCGCCCCGAGTCGGCGTTCGTGCCGCAGTGCGGCCTGGCGCCCGGGCTGATCGGCATCGTCGGTGCCTCGCTCGCGCAGGGCTTCGAGCAGATCCGCAACATCGAGCTCAAGGTCGGCGCCCTGCCGCAGAACCCGACCGGCCTGCTCGGCTACGCGTTCAACTGGTCGGCCGAGGGCGTCGTCAACGAGTACCTCAACGACTGCGAGGTGCTGCGCTCCGGCCGCCGTCAGATGGTGCCGGCCATGACCGAGAAGGAGCGCGTCTTCATCGGCGGCATCGAGCTGGAGGCCGCGCTGACCTCCGGTGGTCTCGGCACGATGTGCCAGACGTACGAGGGCCGCGTGAGCCGGCTCGACTACAAGACCCTGCGCTACCCGGGCCACTTCGAGCAGATGCACTTCCTGTTCGACGAGCTCAACCTGCGCGAGCGTCGCGAGGAGGTCGGCCGGATCCTCGTCGACGCCAAGCCGCCCGTGAACGACGACATCGTCTACCTGCACGCCGCCGTCGAGGGCACGAAGGCCGGCCAGCCGTTCCGCGAGAACTACGTGCGCGGCTACCTGCCGATCGAGATCGAGGGTCGCACCTGGCGCGCCATCAGCTGGACCACCGCCGCCTCAGCCGTCTCCGTCGTCGAGCTCGTCGCCGACGGCGGCCTGCCGCACGCCGGCTTCGTCGCCCAGGAGGACATCCGCCTCGACGACCTCTTCGCCACCACCTCCGGACAGCTGTTCGCCTCCCACGGAAAGGTCTCTCCCGCATGAGCGACGTCACCACCCGCGCCCTCGAGATCCTGCAGCGCCTCGGCGCCGGCAATCCCTTCGACGCCGTTCCCGAGGGGGCGCAGCGCGCCCTGCCCGCGACGTCGCCGATCGACGGCCACGAGATCGGTCGGCTCGCGTCGCAC
>LUMS01000961.1_pt1 | contig 11391 bp, 14 predicted proteins | sample 729711 | NCBI WGS metagenome assembly LUMS01 (sample SAMN03860298, study PRJNA289734) | marine metagenome | biome: seawater column; feature: ocean; material: water; isolation source: Red Sea water column Station 192 - depth 25m | place: Saudi Arabia: Red Sea | collected 2011-10-15 | depth 25 m | reverse complement strand
AAATTATGCTAATGCATTATTTAGAGGCTCACCAGAAGGATACGGAGCCAAAGTTCCTGTGATAAAAATGATGATGAACTCAGCAATCATGGCAATTGGTATTACAGTTGGAAAAATAATTATTTCATTATTGTCAGCTTTTGCATTTGTTTATTTCAGATTTCCTTTCAGGAATTTATGTTTTTGGTTAATTTTTATTACTCTAATGCTACCAGTAGAAGTAAGAATAGTGCCAACTTATGAAGTTGTTGCAAATTTAAATCTATTAAATTCTTACACAGGATTAATCTTCCCGTTAATTGCATCAGCTACGGCAACTTTTTTATTTAGACAATTTTTTATGACCATACCTGATGAAATGGTTGAAGCAGCTAGAATGGACGGATGTAGTCCAATGCGTTTCTTTTTTGATATATTAGTTCCAATTAGTAAAACTAATATTGCAGCTTTATTTGTTATTTTATTTATTTTTGGTTGGAACCAATATTTATGGCCGTTATTAATGACTACCGATCCTGATATGAGAACTATTGTAATGGCAATTGACTCAATGGGCCTACGGTTATGGCAACAGCGATGTTAGCCATGGTTCCACCAATAATAGTAGTAATAAGTATGCAAAAGTTTTTTGTTAAAGGGTTATTGGAAAGCGATAAATAATGTCTCAAATTAGTTTACAAAATTTAAAAAAATCTTTCGGAAAAACTCAGGTTATCCATGATCTAAGTATTGATGTAAAAGATGGTGAACTGATTGTAATAGTTGGGCCATCAGGATGTGGAAAATCAACTCTGTTAAGAATGGTGGCAGGCTTAGAAGATGCTAATGAAGGAAATATTTTAATTGATAATAAAAAAGTAAACGAGCTTGAACCCATGGAGCGAAATATTGCAATGGTATTTCAAAATTACGCTCTTTATCCTCACATGACTGTTTTTGGTAACATGGCCTATGGTTTAAAAATTGCGAAAGTGCCAAAAGAAGAAATTGAGTCTAGAGTTCAAAAAGCTGCTGAAATTTTAGAGCTTGGAGAATTATTAGAGAGAAAACCCAATCAATTATCTGGTGGACAAAGACAAAGAGTTGCTATGGGAAGAGCGATTGTAAGAAATCCTGTAGCTTTTTTATTTGATGAACCATTATCAAACCTTGATGCCAAATTAAGAGTTCAAATGAGATTAGAGATTAAAAAACTTCAAACTCAATTAAAAACTACTTCTCTTTATGTAACACATGATCAAGTTGAAGCGATGACTTTAGCTGATCGAATGATTGTAATGAACGAAGGTAATGTTGAACATATTGGAACACCTTTAGAAGTTTATACAAAGCCCAAAACTTTATTCACGGCTCAATTTATTGGAAGCCCAGCAATGAATATTTTAAAAGGTAATTGCGGAAGTAACAAATTGATTTTGGCAAACAAAGCTTCACTTTCAGTGAATTCAAAATTTAATGGACCTGTTAATATAGGTATGCGACCTGAAGATTTTGAATTAGATCAAAATGGTCCAATCAAGTTAAAAGTTGAACTTGTAGAGCTGATCGGAGCTAATACACTTATTCATGGTAAACTTGAAAATAGTAATGAAATTTTAGTTGCAAGTATCTCAGGTGTTGTTAAAGAAGATACTATTGGAAAAAATATTAATCTTTCCATTCAAAATGACAAACTACACCTGTTTGATACTAATACTGATTTGAGGATTAATTGATCAATCCATTTTTAACGAAACCTAACTACATAAGAATTTACGGCCACAGAGGAGCTAGAGGCGATATTGTTGAAAACTCAATCTCTGGTTTTAAATATACTTTTGATCTTGGTATCAAAGCTGTTGAGTTTGATGTTGTAATTTCAAAAGATAATATTCCAACAATATTTCATGATTACAGATTAAATCCTGATTTAGTTAAAGATGCCTCAGGGAACTGGATCACAGATAAAAGCATGAAATTAGTAGAACTTACTTATGAAGAAATTAGCAAGTATACTATTGGAAGTGTAAAGCCCGAAACAAAGTACGCAAAAAGATTTAAAGATCAAAAACCTATTACAGGTGAAAAAATACCAAAATTAACTGATTTCTTTAAATTAGTGACGGAAGATAAATATAAAGATGTATTTTTAAATTTAGAAATTAAATCAACTCCTACACAAGAAAATGTAACACCAGATCCAGAGAAAATGGTTTCCTTAGTCCTTAAAGATATTAAAGATTTTAAACTTGAAGATCTTTGCAACAAGATCTTCCTACAACTAAAAAAAATGTTTACGAGAATTCTCCTTGGTTGGTTAAAAATTATCCTTTAGAAGAATTATTTTTGCTACCAAATATTATTAAATCATTAGAGGGACATGTATGGAGTGTTTTCTACCGTGATGTGACTAAACAAAATGTAGAATTAGCACACAAACATGGTTTAGCTACTTGTGTTTGGACAGTGAATAGAGAAAAAGATATTATTAGAATGATTGAGTACGGAGTTGATGGAATTATCACTGACTATCCAAAAAAAGTTCAAGAAATTTGTAAATCCAAAAATATCTCTTGGTTTTAAGCCTGAAAACTTGAAAATATATTTATCATCGTGTAAATAATCTCATGGCAAAAAAAAAATATCAAAGAAACTGGTTAGAGAGAAAACTTGATGAATAGGTATAATTTATCAATGTCTTTGTTGTTTTTATCACTAGCAGGTATCATTGCAATCATTGTTATTCTTGTATCGGCAAAATTTATTAAAGCAGGGTTTGATGCTAGAGGTGAGGTTAAAGAGGAACAAAGAAAAGAGAAACTCAAGCAAGAGGATGAAGATATTTTAGATGAATTAAAAAGAAAAGATCTTTCTGAGGAAGACTTAAAAGATCTTTACGATAAAATTCAGAATAAAAAAAAAGATGACAATGAGTGAGTCTTTAAAAGAGATTAAATTTCTAAATGATTTACCTGACCAAGTTATAGTAATAGATAAATTTAAAACAATTAACTTTGCAAATAAAAGTGCTAAAACTCGTTTTGGATCTAATATTGAGAGTCAAAATATTTCAAGTATTGTGCGTGATGCTGAATTGTTGGATCAGATCGATAAATCATTGGAAAAAAATCAAGGCGGGATCTTGGATATTGAAATTAAGGCACCTAATTTCCAATATTATAAAGTAAGTGTCATGCCTGGACCAAAAAATTTATTAAATACGAGTGATAGTGTAATAATCTTTTTTAAAGATTTGACTGATATCATTAAAGTTCAAAAACTCAAATCCGATTTCGTTGCGAACGTCTCTCACGAACTAAGAACGCCTTTGCAAAGTATTAAACTTGGTCTTGAAACAATAAATAATGGTCATGCGTCTAAAGATTTAGAAAGTCAAAAAAAAATATTACCAGTTGTTCTTCAGCAAACTTCAAGGATGGAAAGTATTGTAAATGATCTTTTATCTCTCTCAAGAATAGAACTTCAAGAACATATAAGACCGAGTGAAAAAGTGGATTTAAATGAGATTATTTCTCACTCAATTGATTTAAATAAAGAAATCATAAAAAAAAATAATATGAGCTGTAGTTTCGATAAACAATCAGACAATATAAAAATTAATGGCGATAGAAACAGGTTAATTGAGGTTTTTAATAATCTTATAGATAACGCAATAAAATATAGTGAAAAAAATAAGAAAATAAAAATAACTACTAAATCTAAAGATAATAATTTTCATGCAATAGTCGAGGATGAAGGTATTGGGATATCTAAAGAAAACATACCCCAGATAACTGAGAGATTTTTTAGGGTAAATCCTGCTAAAAGCAAAGAAGTTGGAGGAACTGGTTTAGGTTTAGCAATAGTAAAACATATAGTGAATCAACATAGAGCAGAAATGTCTATAACAAGCGAATTAAATAAAGGTACCCGTATTTCCTTAGTTTTTCCAATCAGTTTATAAATTCAACTAAAAAGTTAGGTTTGTAACAAAAATTTAATATTTGTTTAATAAATCAATAACTTTGAAAGATTACATTTTAGCTATGTTTAAAAAGGAGATAAATATGAAAATAATAAAAAACATAGTAGCAGTTATTGCTATTCTTTCTTTTGCTTCATACGCACAAGCAAGAGACCAAATTAAAATTGTAGGTTCTTCAACAGTTTACCCATATGCAACAGTAGTTGCTGAGAAATTTGGAAAACAAGGTAGTTTTAAAACCCCAGTAATTGAAAGTACTGGTACTGGTGGTGGAATGAAATTATTTTGTGCTGGTATTGGAGTAAACCACCCAGACATCACTAATGCTTCAAGAGCAATTAAATCTAAAGAAAAGGCTTTATGTGAAAAAAATGGTGTAAAAGATATAATCGAAGTAGTTGTAGGAAATGACGGTATAACATTTTCTCACTCAGTAAAATCACCTGACGCAAATTTCACAAAAGAGCAACTTTGGAGAGCTTTAGCAGCGAAAGTAGATGTTAATGGTAAATTAGTAGAAAACCCATATAAAAAATGGAGTGATATAGATGCAAGTTTACCCAGCAAGAAAATTGAAATCTTAATTGCACCCCCAACATCTGGAACAAGAGATGCTTGGAATTCATTGGTAATGAATAAAGGTTGTTCAAAAGAAGCTAAATCTTTATTTGGTGATAAATCTAAAAAAGAATGTGCAAAAATGAGAGAAGATGGTTACGCGGTTGAAGCAGGTGAAAACGACACTTTAATTGTACAAAAACTTGCAGCAAATCCTGATGCTTATGGTTTCTTTGGCTATAGTTATTATTTAGCAAACAAAGACAAAATAAAAGCAGCGGCTATCAATGGGGTAAAACCTTCATTAGAAGGGATTCAAGATTATTCTTATCCAATAGCAAGACCATTATTCTTTTATGCAAAGAAAGCTCACGTTGGAGTAGTCCCTGGTCTAAAAGAATTTTTAGATGCATTCACTTCAAAAAAAGCTATGGGATCTAGAGGTTACTTAACTGATATTGGATTAGTGCCACTAGCTAGTGATAAATATAAAGTTACTAGAACTGCAGCAAAAGACTTAGTTACAATCAACCTCAAGTAACAGTTGTTAATTAATGAAAAAAAGGCCGATTATTCGGCCTTTTTTTTTATTCTCAATTTAAAGTTTAAATATTTAACAAATCTGTAACATTACTCATCTACATAAAGATCATGAATTCTTTAATTGCGGGAGTAATTTTAATTCTCTGCCTTTCAAGTTATTTTTTCGGTAGATCTGAAGCTCGTAAGTTAGTTACTCAAAATATTAAACTAAAAGCGCTTCCCGCTTATTATGGTTATTATTTATCTCTATGGTGTGGCTTACCGGCCTTAATTATTTTTGGATGTTGGTCACTGTTTGAACCCACAATAATCAAAGTCTTGATACTTAATAATTTTCCTCAAATTGAGTCTAAAGACTTATTTTATGAGCAAACATTATCATTTTTTAATGGAAATTTTTCAGGTGAGATAACAAATGAAATTAAAGCAGCTTCAATAAAGTACTCTTCAATTAATATTATTGCTCAAAATTCAAAAATTGTAATTATAGCTGCTGCGTTAATTGGCTCTCTAACTTTTGCATACAGAAAAATTCAAAATAACAATAAAGCCAGAGATGATGTTGAGATAATACTAAAAGTTTTATTATTTACCTCTTCTTTAGTAGCAATTTTGACAACAGTAGGGATAATTGTATCTCTGTTATTTGAAAGCCTAAAGTTTTTTTCTACGATAAACATATTCGAATTTATATTTGGTACCTCTTGGAGTCCTCAACGTGCTTTCGTAAGGGATGCATCTGCTATAACTCCTGAAGAACTTTTAGAGCTTCAAGATGCTTTTGGTTCTGTGCCTTTATTTGCAGGTACTGCATTCATCGCTTTAATTGCTATGTGTGTTGCCGTACCAATAGGTTTATTTTCTGGAATATATTTAGCTGAATATGCTTCAACGAAAGTTAGAAAATATTCCAAACCAATTATTGAAATCTTAGCTGGTATACCAACTGTGGTTTACGGTTTTTTTGCTGCTTTAACTGTTGGACCTTTCTTTAGAACGCTTGGTGAGAGTTTGGGTCTTACTGTTTCATCAGAAAGTGCACTTGCAGCTGGATTGATCATGGGAGTTATGATTATTCCTTACATATCTTCCTTATCTGATGATGTTATTAATTCGGTTCCGCAATCTTTAAGAGAGGGCTCTTACGCAATAGGTGCCACCAAATCTGAAACTATAAAAAAAGTTGTAATACCAGCAGCTTTACCAGGAATAATTGGATCTATTCTTTTAGCGGTCTCAAGAGCTATTGGAGAAACTATGATTGTAGTGATGGCTGCAGGTTTAGCTGCAAACCTAACTATAAATCCTCTTGAGTCCACTACAACCATCACAACTCAAATTGTTATGATATTGGTGGGAGACCAAGAATTTGACAGCCCTAAAACACAAGCTGCATTCGCATTAGGATTAACATTATTTATCGCAACATTAATTTTAAATTATATCGCATTGAGAGTTGTTAAAAAATACAGAGAAAAATATGACTAAAGAGCAAAGGTTAAAAAAAAGATATAGAGCAGAAAAAAGATTTAAGATGTACGGCTTAATCTCTGTCAGTTTAGCAGTTATCTTTGTATTAATTCTTGTTCAAAATATTTTTTCTAAGGGAAGTTCAGCTTTCAGAAAATCACAGCATCCGATGATATTGATCAGCTGAATAAAGGAAATTTTCCTAGAGATTTACCAGAGGACAGAAGACGAGTTAGCAATTATCAATTAAATATTTATGACAATTTAATTGAAAAAGAAAAAATTGATAAAAAGTTTAATAATTATCTTTTTACCAAAGGAGATTCTAGAGATCCTGAGTTAGCTGGTATAGGAGGTTCTTTAATGGGATCATTCTTTACAATTATAATTTGTTTAATCTTGTCTTTCCCAATAGCTATAATGGCTTCAATTTATCTGGAAGAGTTTGCTCCAAAAAATAAAATAACCGACTTTATAGAAATTAATATTAATAATTTAGCAGCAGTACCATCAATAGTTTACGGTCTTTTAGGTTTAGGAATATTATTAAGTGTAATGGAATTTCCTAGGTCTACCCCATTAGTTGCAGGAATTACATTATCTCTAATGACTTTACCAAGAATAATAATTCCATGTAGAGCATCATTAAAAGCAGTTCCACCTTCGATAAGAGAAGCAGCATTATCAGTTGGAGCTTCAAAATTTCAGACAGTGTTTCATCACGTTGTTCCACTGGCTATGCCAGGAACTTTATCTGGAACAATAATTGGTCTAGCTCAAGCTTTAGGAGAAACCGCTCCTTTAATTCTTATCGGGATGGTCGCTTTTGTAGTTGATATTCCAAGTTCACCAGTTGATCCATCAGCATCTTTACCAGTACAGGTTTACTTATGGTCTGAGCAAGCTGAGAGAGGATTTGTGGAAAAAACGTCGGCAACAATTATGATGTTGCTTGGCTTTCTTATTGTAATGAATTTCATTGCCGTTTATCTTAGACAAAAATTCGAAAAAAAATGGAATTAAATAATTCAAAAATAAAAATAAAAGCAAAAAACTTAAATGTTTATTACGGAAAAAAACAAGCTTTATTCGATATTAATTTAGATATTAATCAAAAGGAAGTAACAGCATTAATTGGTCCATCAGGATGTGGTAAGTCTACATTTATAAGATGCATTAATAGAATGAACGATGTAATTGATATTTGTAAAGTAGAAGGGTCTGTTGAAATAGACGGAGCTGAAATTAATGAAAAAAATGTTGATGTAGTTACACTTAGAGAAAAAGTGGGAATGGTGTTTCAAAAGCCAAATCCTTTTCCAAAAAGTATTTATGATAATATTGCTTATGGCCCAATTATACATGGTGCTGCTGAGAACAAAGATCAAATGGATAACATAGTTGAGACAAGTTTAAAAAAAGCAGCTCTTTGGGATGAAGTAAAAGATAGATTAAATGAGCCTGGCACAAGTTTGTCAGGGGGGCAACAACAAAGACTTTGTATTGCTCGAGCACTATCGGTTAATCCAGAAGTAATTTTAATGGATGAACCTTGCTCTGCTTTAGATCCAATCGCTACCGCGAAAATAGAGGAATTAATAGATGATTTAAAAAAAAGCTACACAATCGTAATTGTTACGCACTCAATGGCACAAGCAGTAAGAGTTTCACAAAAAACAGGTTTTTTTCATCTTGGAAAAATAATAGAAGTAGATTCAACGGATAAAATATTTAAAAATCCGGCTAATAAAATGACGCAAGATTATATTACAGGGAGATTTGGATAAATGTCTGGAACAGGCCATACAGTAAAATCATACGAAGAGGAGATGCAAAGCCTAAATGATAATCTTGTAATGATGGGAAGCCTTACAGAAAATCAGATGGCAGATGCGATGGCAGCCGTTATTAAAGTTGATAAAGAATCAGTAGACAAAATTGTAAAAAATGACGGAAAAATAAATGAATTAAGATCCACTATTGATAATCAAATCACAACTGTTTTAGTGAAAAGAGCTCCAATGGCAGTTGATTTAAGAATTACTATTTCAACGATGAAAATTTCACATGATTTAGAAAGAATTGGAGACCTAGCGAAAAGTGTTGCTAAAAAAGTTAAACCGCTACCAGTAGATTTACCTGACGAACTTATAGGAAGTCTTAGAAGGTTGGGAGATTTAGTACAAAAACAATTAAAAGATGCTCTAGACGCTTATCTAAATAGATCAAAAGATAAGGCAATTGAAATTTGGAAAAAAGATGAACAAGTAGATGATTTGACTAATTTAGCTATGAATGAAGTTGCAACTTATTTACAAAAAGACAAAAAAAATTTAGAAATGGCAACACATTTATTATTTGTAACAAAAAATATAGAAAGAGCTGGAGACCATATAACTAATATTGCCGAGTCTCTTTATTATTTAATTGAAGGCGAATATCTTGAGGGAGCAAGACCAAAAGGTAAACCTGTAGAAAGTTAATGAGCGCCCATATTTTTGTTGTAGAAGATGAAAAGCCAATTTTAACCCTTCTTACTTATAATCTCCAAAAGGAAGGATATAAAGTATCCTCTAGCTCAAATGGAGAAGAAGCTCTTTCGAGTATAAAAGAAAAAAAACCAGACCTTGTTTTGTTAGATTGGATGTTACCTGATTTATCTGGAATAAAAATTTGTCAATATTTAAAACAAGATGAAAAAGTAAAAAATATACCTATCATTATGCTTACGGCAAAAGGTGAAGAGGAAGATAAAGTCAAAGGACTTAATACTGGTGCAGAAGATTACATGACAAAGCCCTTCAGTTTCCCAGAGCTGTTAGCGAGAATAAAATCTTTATTAAAAAGAGTTAAACCTAATATTGTAAGTGAAGAGGCTACTTATTTAGATCTTAAAATAGATAGAGAGTCTATGAAAGTATTTAGGAAAGAAAAAGAAATTACTTTAGGTCCTAAAGAATATAAATTACTTGATTTTTTAATTAAGCAACCAAAAAGAGTGTATTCAAGAGAGCAGTTGTTAGAACATGTTTGGGGAGATGATATTAACGTGGAGTCTAGAACAGTAGATGTTCATATTACCAGATTAAGACAATCAATAAATATTGAAGGGGCTAAACCTTTAATTAGAACTGTCCGTTCAGCTGGGTATTCTTTAGAAAATTAATTGATAAAACCCTATTAAAAATAAAGGAATTTGTAATCCGAAGTTTGTAAGAATAGCTTTATCTTTTGATAAAAAACCAGCTATCGTCCAGCCTACAACTCCAGCACCATGAAACATTATATTTACTGGATAAATATTTAAGTTAGTTAATAGTATTCCGGTTAAGACTAAAAAAGTACTTAACCATTTAAGGTATTTGTTTATAAATTCCATTATATGTTGAATTAACCCGCGGATTTAACTTTTTTCTCGATAAATTCTGGTATCTCATCACCAAGATCATCGTCTTTTTGATTTTTAGGTTGAAAGGCATACAAAACATGAAGTTTGCAATAAGGAAAATCTCCTTCAGGCTTTCTACCGCAAAAATAGAATTTTTCCTCATTAGGATGACCTATAGGCCACTTGCACGTTTCATCAGTAAGTTCTTCCAATGATTTAGGGTTTTCTGGCTCGAAGTTTTTATCTAATAAAATTGATTGAAATTTAGCTTTTCTTGATGTGGGCGCTGGCCCTCTTCTAATCTGCTTATTATCATTGGTTCTAGGCGAATTAGATTGCTTAGAAGGCGCTCTAGCTTCTAAATTTAATCGATGAGCTTTCCCAATAACAGAGTTACGAGTTTTATCACCTAATGCTTCAGCGATCTGACTTGCAGTATGCCCTTTTGACCAGAGTTCTTTTAATTTAGCGACTTTTTCTTCTGTCCAACTCATAGTATATAATTACAATATTTAGTAATTATTAAAAACTTAGGGCATAATATTGGGGTTTAAAACATTAAAACGCATCAAAGCTGTGAGTAGATTTAGTTTTGCACAGTTTTTTTAATAACAGGTTATAAGACTATCAATGGTTGAAATTTCGAAAAAATATAAAATTGGAAAAAGAAGATTTGGATTAGTTAATTGGTACGGAACATGGACTTTATATAAAAAAGAAGTTCTAAGATTCTTAATTGTGTGGATACAAACTATTTTTTCCCCACTAATTTCATCTTTACTCTTTTTACTTGTTTTATCTTTAGCCATTGGTGCTGATAGAGGAGATGTTCTTGGTGTACCTTTTATTACTTTTTTAGCGCCAGGGTTGATTTCTATGCAGGTAATTCAACAATCTTTTTCTCATTCTTCTTCATCTTTTATGATTAAAAAAATTGATGGAACTATAGTTGATTTATTATTTGCTCCCTTATCTGCTGGGGAAGTAACGATCTCAGTTTCTCTTGCAGCTGTAACAAGAAGTGTATTAATTGGAATAGTTTCAATTATTGTATTTAAATTAATTATAGATATTCAAATCAAAAACTATTTAACGCTTATAGCCTTTACTTTGCTTTCTTCTTTTGTTTTAGGAAATATTGGAATAATCGCTGGGCTATGGGCTGAAAAATTCGATCATATGGCAACAGTTACTAATTTTGTAATAGTTCCATTATCTTTCTTATCAGGCACTTTTTATTCAATAGAGAGACTTCCTGATTTTTTGCAAGCAGTAAGTAAAGTTAATCCGTTTTTTTATATGATTGATGGTTTTAGATATAGTTTTATTGGCACTTCAGACGGTTCAATCTCTGTTGGTTTAGTATATTTAACTGCCCTAAGCTTTGTTAGCTGGCTTGTTTGTTATTTATTGTATAAAAAAGGCTATAAAATAAAATCATGAGTAAAATTTTAAACACTTATAACAG
>LUMS01000418.1_pt1 | contig 11463 bp, 11 predicted proteins | sample 729711 | NCBI WGS metagenome assembly LUMS01 (sample SAMN03860298, study PRJNA289734) | marine metagenome | biome: seawater column; feature: ocean; material: water; isolation source: Red Sea water column Station 192 - depth 25m | place: Saudi Arabia: Red Sea | collected 2011-10-15 | depth 25 m | reverse complement strand
AGTATGGACCCATTGTAGGACTTTGATAAGTTATTGGTATTTCGTTGAGAATTTCGCTAATCCTTTTTTCACTTTTATTTAGTAATTTACAAACTTGGATTGCAGAATTTATTCCATCGTCGTATCCGTAACCTAGAGGCTCATTAAAAAAGAAATGTCCGCTTTTTTCAAATCCTGCTAAAGCTTTTTCAGCATTTACCTTTCTTTTGATATGAGAGTGTCCTGTTTTCCAATAAATTGTTTCACAATTATTTTCTTTTAATACTTTATCATTTGAATATAGACCTGTAGATTTTACATCAACAATAAATTTACTATTTTTATGATCTTTTGAGAGATTTCTAGCAATTAAAAGTCCTATTTTATCTGAAAAGATTTCGTTGCCTTTATCGTCAATAACACCAACTCTATCTCCGTCACCATCAAATCCAAATCCTATGTCTGCATTATTATCTTTCACAGCTTTTGAAATTGCATGTAACATTTCTAAATCTTCAGGATTTGGATTATATTTTGGAAAAGTCCAATCAAGGTTGCAATCAAGTTCAACGACATCGCACCCAATACCTCTTAAAATTTCTGGTGCAAATATGCCTGCTGTTCCGTTACCACATGCAACAACTGCTTTAAGCTGTTCCGTTACCACATGCAACAACTGCTTTAATTTTTTTATTTAGTCTGTTTTTTGTTATTAGCTCATTTTTATATATATCCTGAAAACCATCAATTTTATTTATATTTCCCTTACCATTAATAAATTTTTGATTGAGAGTAATATCTTTTAGTTCTTTCATTTCTTCAGGTGCATGAGTTAATCCTTTTTTGATGCCCATTTTTACACCTGTCCAACCATTTTCATTATGACTTGCTGTAACCATTGCAATTGCATCTGAATTTAAATTAAATTGAGCGAAGTAAACCATTGGGGATAAAGATAATCCTATATCCTCGATTTTGCACCCAGTTGAAACTAAACCCTCTTTTAATTTTTCTTTGATATGTTCACTGTAAGACCTGTAATCTTGGCCAACTATAATTCTAGGATTGTTTTTTTTTGTATGATTAATTATTTGAGTTCCAAGACCTTTACCGAGTTGAACGATTCCATCATCATCTATGTCTTTTTCGTATACCCATCGTGCGTCATATTCCCGAAAGCCGTAAGGATCAATTTTTCCCGAATTATTCATGTGGATATATGTACATTTTTTTAAAATTTTTATTGATAAATATTTAATAAGTTCTATAAATGTTCTATTGATTTACAATTTATATAGTATATCAGGTAAATCTACACACTATATCTAGTTATTTACTAGATTTTTTAGTATAAAGATAAAAAGGGAGTTTAATGAACAAAATATTGTCTCAGGCGATAAGGAAAGCTGTCTCTGATTATAAACCAGCGGAAAAAATCAGCAATAATGACAAAAGACCAGACTTATTTTCACTAAATAACAACACAGAGTTGTTTCAAAATTCTAAAGGGATAACTATTAAAATAGATAGATCTAGAGATAATAATTTAACAGATTTTGGAAGAGCAACACTAAGCGACAGATACCTTGGAGAAAACGAGTCTTTCCAAGATTTATTTGCAAGAGTTGCGAGTCATTACGCAGATGACAACTTACACGCGCAAAGACTTTACAACTACATAAGTAACTTATGGTTTATGCCAGCAACACCAGTTTTATCAAATGGTGGAACAAAAAGAGGTTTACCAATTTCTTGTTTCTTAAATGAAGCAGGGGATAGCTTAACAGGAATATTAGATCTTTGGAGTGAAAATGTTTGGTTAGCTGCTAAAGGTGGAGGTATTGGAAGTTACTGGGGTAACTTAAGATCTATCGGAGAAAAAATTGGAAGAGTATCCAGAGATAGAAGAATTTATTGAAATGAGAAGACCAACAGGTGGTGATCCAAACAGAAGATCATTAAATTTACACCACGGTGTTTTAGTTTCAGATGCATTTATGAGAGCTGTTGAGTTAGATGAACAATGGGCACTAAAAAGTCCAAAAGATCAATCAGTGCAAGCTACTGTTTCTGCAAGAAATTTATGGATTAGATTATTAACTGCAAGAATTGAAACTGGAGAACCTTATATTGTTTTCATTGATACAGTTAATAGAATGATACCTCAACATCATAAACTGGCTGGTTTAACTGTTAAGACATCTAACTTGTGCAGTGAAATAACTTTACCAACAGGAATTGATAAAGAGGGTAGAGATAGAACGGCAGTATGTTGTTTATCATCTTTAAATTTAGAAACTTATGATGAATGGAAAGACGATGAAAACTTTGTTCCAGACGTAATGAGATTTTTAGATAATGTATTAACGGACTTTACTGAAAAAGCACCTGAGTCATTTAGTGATGCAGTTTATTCAGCATTAAAAGAGAGAAGTGTTGGTCTAGGTGTTATGGGACTTCATTCATTCTTCCAACAAAAAATGATTCCTTTTGAGTCAGTGATGAGTAAAGTTTGGAATAAAAAAATATTTGAAAGCATCCAAAAACAAGTTGATCAAGCTTCAAAAGATTTGGCTGATGAAAGAGGTGCATGTCCAGATGCTGCTGATTATGGTATTAATGAAAGATTTTCAAATAAAACTGCAATAGCTCCAACTGCTTCAATTTCAATTATTTGTGGTGGAACATCTCCAGGAGTTGAACCAATTGCAGCAAATAGTTATACACATAAAACTTTGTCTGGATCATTTAATGTTAGAAATAAATATCTAAGTAAATTATTAGAGAAGCACGGTAAAAATGATGATGAAACGTGGTCAAGTATAACAACTAATCAAGGCTCAGTTTCTCATCTTGATTTTTTAACACAACAAGAAAAAGACGTATTTAAAACAGCTTTTGAACTAGACCAGAAATGGATCGTGGAGTTAGGTGCAGATAGAACTCCTCATATTTCTCAAGCACAATCAATAAATATATTTATACCTGCAGATATTCATAAAAGGGACTTACACCAAATCCACTTCCAAGCTTGGAAAAAAGGATTGAAGAGCCTTTATTACTGCAGATCTAAATCAATACAAAGAGCGGAAAACGTAAACGATGCAAATTCTACAGATGTAACTGCAAATGTTTACAAATCTAAGAAACAAGAAAATCAACAACCAGAATATGAGGAGTGTTTATCATGTCAGTAGAAAGTCTAAAAGATACAAAACAAAAAATTATAGAACCAAAAAAAATGGGTCTATTAGTTGAGAACCCAGTTTATAAACCATTCAGATACCCATGGTGTTATGATGCTTGGTTAACTCAACAAAGAATTCATTGGTTACCAGAGGAAGTTCCACTTGGTGATGATGTTAGAGATTGGCAAAAAAATCTTTCTGAGTCAGAAAAAAATTTATTAACTCAAATTTTTAGATTTTTTACTCAAGCAGATGTTGAAGTTAACAACTGTTACCTAAGACATTACACAACTGTATTTAAACCAACAGAAGTTTTAATGATGATGACCGCATTTGCATCTATGGAAACAGTTCATGTAGCAGCTTATTCACATCTATTAGACACTATTGGAATGCCAGAGTCTGAATATTCTGCTTTCATGAAATACAAAGAGATGAAAGATAAATATGATTACATGCAAAACTTTAATGTAAACTCAAAAGAAGATATCGCAAAAACTGTTGCAGTATTTAGTGCCTTTACAGAAGGTCTTCAGTTATTTGCAAGTTTCGCAATTTTATTAAACTTTCCAAGACACAACAAACTCAAAGGAATGGGTCAGATAGTTACTTGGTCAGTAAGAGATGAAACTCTTCATTGTAATTCTATGATTAGAATTTTTAAAGAGTTCATTAAAGAAAACCCTGAGATTTGGACTCCGAAACTTAAAAAAGAACTTTATGAAGCTTGCAGAACTATAATTGAACATGAAGATGCATTTATTGATCTAGCTTTTGAAATGGGTCCAATGCAAGGTTTAACTGCTCAAGAAGTTAAAGATTACATTAGGTTCATTGGTAATAGAAGATTAACTCAGTTAGGTCTTGAGCCAATATATGATGTTCAGAAAAATCCATTAACATGGTTAGACACGATGTTAAATGCAGTAGAGCATATGAACTTCTTTGAAGGTAGAGCCACTGAATATTCAAAAGCATCTACACAAGGTAACTGGATAGACGCTTTCTCCTAGGATTAAGTGATAGTAAGTCCCTGTATAAGTATTTGTAAAACTGATCCAGTATCAGGTCTATGTTATGGATGTGGAAGATCTGATGAAGAGAAAAAAATCTGGAAAGATCCTGAAACAACTGATGATTGGAAGAGCAATAACTTAAAAGAGCTAGAGAATAGACTTTCAGGCTGGCAATTAGAAGGTTTTAAGAAATCATATAAGAATAAGGTCGAAAAGGGTATCTCATTATATAAAGAGAAACTAAAATCAAATATTTAGTTACTTTTATTTAATAATCGTATTTGGGTGTGGTCAAATGATCCTTGTATTAGCAATTTCACTTTGATTATATGAATTTTAACTTTACGAGAGGAAAACAATGAAAAAAACGTTAAATTTGTTACTTAGCGCTATTTTAGTAGTTACATCATTCATTGGTTTGGGAAATATTGCCGTTGCTGACGGTCATGGTTTTCCATCTAAACCAATTGAAGTTGTTACTCACGCCGGTCTAGGTGGAGGAACTGATACAACTGCAAGAATGTTGTTAATTAGAACAAGAAAAAATCTTAAAAATAACGCTTACATCACTCCAAAAAGAGGTGATGCAGGTAACAAGGCAATGGCTTACGTAAAATCGAAGCCTAGAGATGGTCATACAGTACTAGCTATTACCCCAACACATTTATTTAGAATGGCTAGAGGGCAAGCGGAGCTGACAATTGATGATTTTGTTGGTGTTGCAAGAACTACAGTTGACCCAATTGTAATATTTGTAAATGCAAAAAGTCCTTACAAAACAATTGAAGATTTAATTAAAGCTGGTCAAAAAAAACCAATTAAATATGGTGGTACTAACGTAGGAAGTGTTGATCATATTTCAGGATTAATATTCGCAAGGGAAGCAAAAACAAAAATTGCTTTTGTACCATTCGAAGGTGGTGGAGCGATAATGACTAGTTTAGTAGGAAATCAAATCGAAGCTGCTGGATTAAACCTTGATGAAGGAAAAGATCAATTAGATGCAGGCGAATTGAGAGTACTAGCAGTAATGGCAGATGAAAGAATGTCTGCATTACCAGATACACCAACTCTAAAAGAAAAAGGTATTAATGCGTCTTTTGCTACAGTTAGAGGCGTTGTTGTGCTTAAAGGTACACCACAAAAAACTATTGATACTCTTGAAAAAGGATTCCTTAAAGCAATGAAACATCCAGTTTACCAAAACTATTTACAAGGTGCTGGTTTGGATGCATCAAGTGTTGCAGGAGCTAAAGCTTGGGATGCTGAAATTAAATCTATTTACAAAGAAGCAAGAGCTGCTTTAGTAAGTTTAGGTTTAGCTAAATAATTTCAATTACTTAATGGGGGTTATACAACCCCCATTTAAATCAAAATGATAAAAGATATAAAAATTCTAAGTATTATTATAATTATATCAGTCGCATTATTTGCATACACATTCACATTTGATGAAGTTCCTGAAATTTTAGCTCAGGGAATGCAACCTACAATGATGCCAAGATTAATTTTTTCTTTAATAATTTTTTTATCTATATTTCAGTTAATTCAGAATAAAAATTTAAAGTCTGATAAAAAAGAATTAATTCGAAGAAATGCTTTTGTAACATTTGCTTATACATTGTTTATAGTTTTAATAGCAGATAAACTTGGATTTTTAATTTCTATATTTTTGTTCACTTTAGTTACACCTATGTTATGGCAAAGGAAAGATTATATAAAAATCTTTTTTTATTCTTTAACTATATCAGTATTTGTTTTTGTTTTTTTTACACTTGTACTTCAATTAAAATTTCCTCAAGGGATATTAGAGGAATTTATAATTAGGAATTTTTATTAATGGAAATTTTATCAAATATCTCTTTAATTTTAAATCCAACAACATTTGGTTTAATACTAGGATCTACAATTGTTGGAGTATTGATAGGTGCTCTTCCTGGATTAAGTTCAGGAATGGCTATTGCATTGTTATTACCGTTCACAATATATTTAGAACCCAGTCAAGCGATTGCAGCTATGGCTGCATTATATTGTGGTGGTACTTTTGGAGGATCAATCACAGCTATATTAATTAATGCACCTGGCGCCCCACCTGCTGCTGCAACAGCTTTTGATGGTTTTCCAATGGCTCAGAAGGGCCAGGCAGGTAAAGCTTTAGGCATGGCTGCAGTATCTAGCGTAGTTGGTGGAATTATTTCTTTGATTGTCCTAATTATTTTTGCACCAACACTTGCAAGAATTGCATATAAATTTGGACCTCCAGAATATTTTGCATTGGCAATATTTGGATTATCAATGTTAGCCTCTATAAGCTCAAAATCTCCTGTTAAAAATCTTATAGGAGGTTTGATAGGTTTATTTGTTGCAACAATCGGAGTTCACCTTACAACTGGTATTTCAAGATTTACATTTGGGGTTGCTGAACTTTTTGAAGGGATAAGCTTTGTTCCTGTATTAATTGGTTTATTTGCAATGTCTGAGATATTAGTCCAAGCATCAAAAAGTGAATTACTTTTAGAAAGAATTAAGTTTTCAGCAATAAAACTTCCTTCAATTTCAGAATTTAAGAGTTGTGTTAAAACAATTTTAAGATCATCGGGTATAGGAACTTTTATAGGCATTCTTCCAGCTGAAGGCGGAACAGTTAGCGCAATGATTGGTTATAACGAGGCAAGAAGATGGTCAAAAAATAAAGATAACTTTGGAAAAGGAGAAATAGAAGGTGTTGCAGCTCCAGAGTCAGCTAATAATGCTGCTACCGGTGGTGCAATGATACCAACTCTTGCTTTAGGTATTCCAGGTTCAGCAACTACAGCAGTAATTCTTGGAGGATTTCAAATTCATGGATTAAGAGCTGGACCATATTTGTTTGAACAGCAACCTGATCTGCTTTACACAATTTTTTATGGCATGCTTTTAGCAAACTTTATCTTTTTAATTTTTGGTTTACTTGGAGCTAAAATATTCTCAAGAATTTCTTTAATACCAAGAGGCTATTTATGGCCATCTGTATTTGTATTTTGTCTTGTTGGATCTTATGGATTATCTCAATCTATGGTAGATGTTTACATAATGCTAATTTCAGGTGTTGTTGGATTTTTCTTAAGACGGTCAGGATTTTCTCCAGCACCAATAATTATGGGAATTGTACTAGGCGAATTAGTGGAAAATTCATTAGCTCAATCAATCATAATATTTGACCAAAATATATTTATGTTTTTCACAAGGCCAATTGTACTTGTATTTTTTACATTAACTTTTTTAAGTTTATTTTACAGACCTATTAAAAATCTAATAATGAAAGGAAAATAATGACTAAAGCTTTTACACCAAATATTAAATCTAAAAGAGGAAAGGACTTAACAAAATATGTTGCTAATTTTGTTCACAAAACAAAATTTAAAAATATTCCAAAAGAAGTTGTTGAGTTAGCAAAAAAACATATTTTGGATGGTTTTGGTTTAGCATTATCAGGTTCTGTTGCAAGAACAGGTAATTACTTATTTGCACATATCAAAAAAAGTTCAGCAAAAGGGAAGGCAACAGTTATTGGTTCAAAAATGAAGGTTCCAACGCACTTTGCAGCTTTGGCAAATGGTGTAGGAATACATTCTGACGATTACGATGATACACAATTAGCTGTAGCAAAAGATAGGGTTTATGGGTTATTAACACACCCTACAGCACCTTGTTTGCCTAGCGCTTTCGCAGAAGGTGAAGTTAATAAAATTAATGGAAAAGATTTCTTAAACTCATATTTAATTGGAGTAGATGTAGAATGTAAAATATCTGAAGCCATGTCTCCACGTCATTATCAACATGGTTTTCACTCAACAGCAACCTGTGGAACATTTGCTTCAGCTTCTGCAGCAGCTAAAATTAGAAAATATGACCATAACAAAATTTTAAGATCTTTAGGGATTGCGGCCTCTCTTAGCGCTGGATTAAGAGAAAATTTTGGAACAATGACAAAACCACTGCACGCAGGTAGAGCGGCAGAGAGTGGAGTGATAGCTTGTGATTTAGTAAGATATGGGTGGTCCTCGACAGATAAAATTTTGGAATCTCCAAGAGGTTTCTTCCAAGCCCATGGAGGCGGATACGATATTAACGCATTAAAAGGTAAACTTGGAAGACCATGGACATTTAAATCTCCAGGTATTTCCATTAAACCTCATCCTTGTGGTTCTTTAACTCATCCTGGGATGACAAAAATGTTAGAGTTAATTAAAAAGTATGACATTAAGCCAGAGCAAGTAGTTAAAGTAGATGTTGGCACAAACCATAACATGCAAAATGCTTTGATACATCATAGACCAAAAAATGAGTTTCAAGCTAAATTTAGTATGGAGTATTCTATGGCAATACTTTTAATTGATAGAAGAGCATACATTCCTGAATATCAAGATAAAAGAATCAATAAATCTGATGTTCAACAAATGCTTAAAAAAGTGAACTTTTATAAAAACAAAATAGCTGAAGCCGCAGGTTACGACAAGATGACAACTATAATAGATATCTATTTAAAAAATGGAAAAAAAATATCTGGAAGAGGTGATTTTGGAAAAGGTAGTCCCGCAATACCAATGACTTACGATGAAGTTGCAGATAAGTTTCTTGGTTGTACAGAATTTGCTAAATGGCCTTTATCTAAATCAAAAAAAATTATTGAAACAGTAAGGAACTTAGAAAAAGTTAAGGATATTAGAGTATTAGGAAAGTTATTATCTAAATAGTTATCTTTGATTTAAAAGCATAACTTTTCGATATTTGCTACCTTTGTATTTAGCTAATGGTCTAATTAATTTATTAGATGAATGTTGTTCCATTATATGAGCTGACCAACCAGTAATCCTTGAAATTACAAATATTGGTGTAAAGAAATCTGTATCAAAACCCATTAGATGATAAGTTGGTCCTGTTGGGTAATCTACATTTGGATGAATATTCTTTTTACTAATCATTACTCTTTCAACAATATCGTAAATCTTTAAAAACTTTTTATCTTTTTTAATTTTAGCAACTTTTTTGAAATACTCTTTCATGGTTGGAACTCTAGTTTATAAACTCTGTGCCCAAAACCCATCACAACCTCTTTTTTCTTTAAAGCATTATTGATCCATTTTAAGGCATTCTCAGGTTTTTTGATTTTATTCATCATATGCATAACTTCTTCATTAGCTCCACCATGTAATGGTCCTTTTAAACTAGCAATTGCACCTGTTATAGCTCCATGAATATCAGATAAACTACTTGTAATAGTTCTAGCTGTAAAAGTTGAAACATTAAAACTATGTTCCGCGTATAAAATTAAAGATACATCAAATGCTTTTACAATTTCCTTTTGAGGAACCTTTCCAAAACACATATAAAAAAAGTTTTCTGCAAAAGTTAATTCTTTTTTAGGTTTAATAATCTTCTTACCTTTTCGAATTCTATAAAACGCTGCTAAAGCAGTTGGAGTTTTAGCTAAAATTCTTAAAGCTTTTCTTGTATTTGCTTCCTGAGAATTATCTGTAGTTTCTTTATCTTCTAATCCCATTACACTAACTGCTGTTCTAGCAACATCCATGGGATGAGACTTTTTTGGCATGTGTTTGATTATTTCGTAAAGATTTTTTGATAAATCTCTATGTCCTCTTTCAATTTTTTCAAATTGTCTTAGCTCTATACTGTTTGGTAAATCACCCTTTAAAATAAGATATGCAGCTTCTTCAAATCTACAAAATTCACACAGATCTTGAACAGCATAACCCCTATAGGTTAATGAGTTAATCTCAGGCATAACTTTAGAAACTTCTGTTTCATCAACAACAATTCCTAATAAACCTTTTTTTACTTCTTCACTCATTATTCATGTCCCTCAGTACTAAAATTATATATCTTTTCGTCTAAAGAGTTGTATTTTTCATACTCAACTAGATCATATAATCTTTTTCTTGTTTGCATCTTATCTATAATATTATTTTGATGTCCATCCGCAAAAATGGCACGTAGACCATCCTCAACACTTTTCATCGCTAATCTTTGTGTAGTAACTGGATAAATTACAATATTGTAACCAAGTTCCTCTAATTGTTTAAAGTCTAGCAACTTCGATTTACCAAACTCAGTCATATTGGCTAAAAGATAACAATCTAGTGATTTTCTAACTTTTTCAAACTCAGTTTCATCTTTTAATGCTTCTGGAAAAACAATTTCTGCACCAGCATCAATATAAGATTTGCAACGATCAATCATTTTATCAATACCCTCTACACTTTTAGCATCGGAACGAGCAATGATTTTAAATTGTTTGTCTGATCTCGCTTCTACACATTCTTTAATTTTTTTTGTCATATCCTCTTTTGATATCAACTCTTTATTGTCTAGATGGCCACATCTTTTTTGCTCTATCTGATCTTCTAAATGAATTGCTGAAATACCAAAATTTTCAAATGTTTGAACAGTTTCTTTACAAGATTTAAAACCTGTATCGACATCAACAATGGTCGGAAGATTTGTAACACGTGCAATTTGCTTTGATCTGTTACTGACATCATTAAGAGTTGTTAATCCTATATCAGGATATCCCAAATCATTAGACATAACACCTCCTGATACATAAACTCCGTCGTATCCAATTTCTTCAATAACTTTTGCTGTTAATGGATTATATGCACCTGGTATTCTTAAAATTTTATTTGATTTTAGTTTATTATCTAAATCAATTCTTTTCTCTTCAGGTTTTTTTTCAACAAAGTGCACTAGAATATTCCTTTTTTATTATTCGATTTTAAGTATCTTCTACTTACTTCAATATTTAGTTTTGTAAGCTGATTATTTTTTAATTTTTTTAAATTTTGAACATCTTTTAAAAATCTATCACTTTCTTTTTTAGAAATAATATTTTCTGTTAAAATTTTAAATTTATTTATATAATCTTTTCTTTTAAAAGGTCTTTTGCCGTAAGGATGAGCATCTGCTCTTTCTAATTCCTCAATAATTTTTTTCCCATTATTTAATGTTACTATAACCTTTGCACCAAAAGATTTCTTTTTTGGATCAGGATCATGGTATTTCTTTGTCCATTTTTTATCCTCATGAGTTTTAATTGATCTCCATATTTTAATTGTGCTTTTTTTATTAGCTCTTTTTTTAGTATAAGACTTTACATGATGCCAATCTGCATCTTCTAAAGCTACTGCAAAAATATACATTATTGAGTGATCTAAAGTTTCTCTACTAGCACTCGGATCCATTTTTTGTGGATCATTAGCTCCAGTCCCTATCACATGATG
>LUMS01000482.1_pt1 | contig 11464 bp, 9 predicted proteins | sample 729711 | NCBI WGS metagenome assembly LUMS01 (sample SAMN03860298, study PRJNA289734) | marine metagenome | biome: seawater column; feature: ocean; material: water; isolation source: Red Sea water column Station 192 - depth 25m | place: Saudi Arabia: Red Sea | collected 2011-10-15 | depth 25 m | reverse complement strand
GGTAGGCCGACGCTGTCCACCGCTCTCATCAGGAGGTCAGCTGTCATGGGGGTCAGCTCGCTTGGCTTGCAGACCACTGTGTTGCCCATGCCTATCGCGGGTGCCACCTTCCACGACAATAGGTAAAGAGGTAGGTTCCAAGGTGTTATCAGTGCTCCTACGCCCACGGGCTTGTACAGGACGTAGTTAGTGGAGTCTTCAGTATCGAATATCTCTGGCTCCTGCTCCCTGATCATGCCCGCAAAGAATCGGAAGTTAGTCACAGACCTGCTGGCATCAAGGGATCTAGCAAGTGAAATCGGCTTACCAGTGTCCCTGCTCTCTAGTGCCGCTATCTCCTCGTAGGACGACTCAAGGTAGTCTGCTATCTTGTCCAGCCAATCAGCCCTGTCATCCGGACTAAGGGAACCCCATTCGGGTTGAGCCTCCCGAGCAGCCTCAACAGCCGAATCTATCGTCTCAGATCCCGATAGTGGGACCTTTCCGTATACCCTTCCTGTGGCGGGCTCCAACACATCCATCCAGTCCTGGCCAGAGTGCTCTACGAAACTGCCTCCGATGTAGTTGCTAAGGTAAACTAAATCGTGTTCATCCATCTAAAGCACCCTCGTTGGAAAATGGGTCTTGGCGAGTCATCCCCTCCGAGTAGTCCTTCCAGTCGATTGAGAAGCTGTCTCTGTTCGGGTCCCACTCGTCCCAGGTTACAACCTGCTCCAACTTGTCTAGATACATTTCTGGGACGACTCGGGGAACTATGAATGCCTTCTGCCTATGGAGCGGATATGGGTTCCTGAGGGTGATTCCGAGGACTCCCAGAACTGCCCTTGCCACGTACCATGTAGCCTGAGAGTTCCAGCCATGTGCTATCTTGATAACTATCCCTAGGCCGTTAGGCCAGTCCTCGTGCTCGATAGCGAGTCCGAGTAGCCCGTCAGCTCCTTCCTTTGCAATCAGGCTGCCGTTGCCCGCCTTGAGGCAAGTCGAGTCGAGTCTGTTGAATCCCCCTATCAGATCGGGGTGGCGGTTCATCGCCTCCCAAATCCAGTCATCTTCCTTCTCCCTAACTATGCCTGCGAACATTATCGCTAACTCGTCTACTGTGTTGGATACGGTGGGTAGGCCGCAACCGTCCTTTGCAACCCTCTGAGGCTCCCAATCCGGAGAATCCATGATATTTCTCAGGACATCAATGAACATGGGGAACCAAGGAGAGCTCGGAAGCGTGTAGCCGGCTCTGTTTATGCCCATCCTTCTGAGCGCCTTTAGCATCGCAGCATGCTCTCCCGAGCATGTGTGGAACCACCTTCTTGGCCTTCTAACTTGTCTGCCGAACTGAATTAGGGGGACGTCCAGAGGGCACTGCATCAGTCCCCATTCGGACTCGGTAAGAAGCGACTGAGCAGTAGCAACGTGTTCAGTGTCTCCGTTATGCGAGGAGCAAGCAATAGCCTTCTGCTCCCAGGTCAGGCCATCGGCTTCCAACACGTCCGCAAACGCCTTCATCAACAGGGGTTTCATCATCGATCTCCCATATACCAGGACGTTCCCTCCGAACGAGTGAATGATCTCTGTGCCATGTGACCAGGATATGGCCCCATGGATGGTGTTCTCGGAGACGTCAAGCCGACGGAAGTCGACTAGCGGCTCCCATTCGACGTCTCTTCCGGTCGCAATTCCCTCGAACTTCTCACCTAGCGGATTCGTGGGATATACGGACGAACCCGGCCTACCCGGAGAGACGCTTGACGGATTCGCACGCCCCGCTCCGGACATCAGATCCCTCCGTTCACTCGGGGGGCGACTTTGTTCATGAACGCCGCCATGTTCCTCATCACCCTGGCGCTATCGTGGTTAAAGAAGTCGAACCAGCACATTATCCGGTCGTCCGGGTGAAACCTCTCGGATATCTGCTTGCTTACGCTATCGACGCTACCTATCACTGCGTTATCGGTGGCTCGCTCTATCTTACTGGGGTCAATGGTCCCCTCCAAGGCGCTCCAGTAGGTGGAGAGTGCCGAACGTGCCTCATCCATGGCAGCTGCGTCCTGCTCGTCCTTGGACAGGCCTTCCTCATCGTTCACGAATACCATCACAGTTCTCGGCATCATCCTTCTTTCCCACTTCCCACCATCAACATGGTAACTAGAACTCATTCGTTCGTGAGTCTCCTCGATGATATTGGGAGGGGTGATACTTAGGTTGAACACTTGGACTGGTCTGAATCTGTTCACCTTCTCTTGGAGAACGCTGTCGTGACTGCCCAATACAAGATTTAGCAAATCTCTCCTCCAGTCTTGCGGTATAGTCTTGATATCCTCGAACAGATACCTGTTCCCCATATTTATCGAGTCAGGGAGAGAGTCAAGCTCCAACTCAATCTGTGCCACTCTCTGGACCTCCGACCAGTCATCGTCTGTCCTGAAATTGCTCCTTGTCAGAATTGTCGGTGCGACTTTGTCACTCGAAACAACTTCTCCGTTCAGGAGTCTTAGGAAAATTTCTGATGCCTCCGAAAATATCTGGCCCCTTAGCGCGGGCCACGCTGCTTCCTCAAGGGCGTCCCTCGGGACAATTCCATATGGTCTTGCCATGAATTCGAATCGGCCCGCAGAGAAACCAATGTGTAGCTTTCTGGCCTCATCTGGATCCATTCCATGAAGTGCTAGGAACGAACCTACCCTCTCTGCCTGGGCTATGGGCCCTCCCGATGCTAGTATTGACATCACCGCACTACCGACCTCCATCCTCTCCGTTCGCGCGAACATCTCCCTTGCTACTTGGAAGAAGTCAGTGCAGAGGCCGACCTCCCCAGGATAGTGGGGGACAACAGGTTTGCTGTTCCTCTTCTGTATCTCAGTTGAAAGATGGGCCTGGGCGACCCAACCGACTCCGAACCCCAATTCGTCTGCTAGGACGACTTGATCGAAGAAACTAGTGAACATCTCACTCTCCGAGGGAGTATACCCGGTCGTATCCGGAGTCTGGGAGATGGAGAAGAAAACGTCGAATTCCATTGAAACCCTCTCTAAATCGAGCGCATTCTACCACCATCTACGGCCAGGCTGACTCCTCTAACGCCGCTACTGCTGGGTAGGCACAGCCAAGTCACAGCAGCAGCCGTCTCCATAGGGTCGATTAGACGTTGGATGGGGACGCCGCTCATCCAATCGTCTTGGACGGTCTTAACCGGCTTCCCGGTTCTATTGGAGATGGACTCAGCAAGAGAACCAAGCCTGTCTGTATCGGTGAATCCAGGTAGAATGTTGTTTATCGTGATGCAGGGAGGCAACTCTCTAGACAAGGACTTGGCCCAGGATGCCATGGCACCTCTGAGGGTGTTGGAGAGTCCTATATTGTCTATCGGCTCTCTTACCGAGGTTGAGATGATATTCACAATCCTGCCCGTACCTTCTGACTCCATATTAGGAACTAGAGCCTTAGTCAGAGTATGGGAAGCATGGAGATGTCTCCTGAAAGGACCTTCAAAGTCGGTCAACTCATTCTCCAATAGAGGTCCTCCGGGAGGGCCACCAGAATTGTTCACTAGGATGTGGATAGGGCCAATATCACTGACCATTTTCTCTACTTCGGCAATATCCTCAAGATCCAATTCGACGGCTTCATGCCCTTCTCCGTGCATCTCCTGAATAAGCGAGTCTAGGTCCGAAGAGGTTCTTGCGCATGCGATTACTCTGGCCCCACCTCTTGCTAGCATCAATGCGCAGGCTCGTCCTATGCCCTTAGATGCCCCACACACTAGAGCCGTATTTCCACTAAGAATCCCCTCGGCAAAGGGGAATTCTGAGCCTGCAAGATCGCTTCCCATCTAATCACCTAGTCCGAGTAATGCGCATAAGTCTGGTCCCTAAGTTTTTGTCTAACCGCTTCTAGAATTTCTTCTGGTGCATTCCTGAATGTGGGGTGGTAAGCCTCGCCCTGGGGCCTCCTTATCTCGTCCCAGACTCCCTTTTCATATGCAATGAGCGCTTCTTTCATCAGGACCCCGGCAAGGACCAGAGTGTGGTAGCACAAATCCTCGTATGTCATGCCCCTCGTCACGGGGAACTCTCTTCTCATCAGAAGATCCCCTGTATCAATGCCGTTGTCACAGAAATGGGTGGAGGATCCGATTGGGATGTCATGGAAAACCGACCATGCAGGAGATGCAGAGCCTCGGCAGTCAGGGAGAAGGCCAGGGTGCGAGTTGATCACTCCATCCGAAGGATAGTCCAGAATCTCTCCTCTGATTATCCTGGTTCCGCCGAAAACGATCAGGTCCAGATCCATTCCTTCTAGATGCGGCATGACCTCTGTAGAATTGTGTATCGGGACTGAGACAATCTCGGAGTCTTCCTCTATGATCAACTCAGGGATGAAGCCCTCAGAAAGTATCTGCATGAGCATCTCTCTCCCATATGGGTGCTCTTTGAGCAGAAGGAATGCGAACTTCGGTTTGCCCATGTCTATGTCTTCCGCAGGGGTCATTGATACCCTTCATTTTCGGTCAAATCTGTCAAAATAGAGCATCTGAGGGAAGCAAATGCATCCCCAACCTTCAAAATGGGGTCTTGGTTCGCTTGGCTCGCTATGTCAATGGTTTACAACAGCAAGATGAAGGAAGCAATAAAGGCTGGCGGATGCAACACCGCTGGAGACGCCGCTGGCGCTCTGAATGCAGCAGTAGAAGCTGCAGTTGCATCGGCAGTCGCTCGATGCGGCTCTAACGGCCGAAAGACCATCCGCTCACACGACATCGGAAGCGGAAGCTCGGATTCGGGTATGGTCGTAGCCAGCAGGGTCAAGGAGGCCTTCAAGGCACACGGCTGCAACACTGGCGGAGATGCAATGGGAGCAATGAACGCTCTAGCAGAGTCCGCTGTGTCAGATGCAGTTTCAAGAGCTCAGGCAAACGGCCGAAAGACCGTTCGCGCAAGCGACTTCTGAAGTCTTAGATCGGGTTTCCCGAACTACTGTCTAGCGGATGCTCTACCAGTCAATCGGTGGAGACTAAGCTAGACATGCTACAGATCCACACGAAAACGAACGAAACGAACCGTTCAAGTCAGCCGCCCATCATGGAGGGTCATGGACGTCAGACCAATCCTCAATGCCGCTAGGCTCGTCTTGATCTTCCTGTTCATTCTCTTCGTGGTGTTCAGTAGAACGTCGATGCTGAGGGATAACCCCCTAAGTGGGATTCTTGGATGACTGTGATTAGTATAAGACTAAATTTCACGATTACCTAGAAGCCCCGTGATCGGGTCAATAATCGATTTTGCTCATAGCGAGGTGGTAGCCTACCTCGGGATGACCCTCATCTTGACTGCCTTTCTGCTTGAGACCAGGGATTTCCTCAATAGCAAGTCCCCCGCTTACTTGTGGATGAAGGCAGGAGGTGCGGGCCTACTTGCCATTCGCGCATATCTTATCGACGAGTGGGCGTTCTTCATTCTGGAGGCGGTATGGTTTTTGGCCGCAGTAATGGGGCTTTGGGCGTTGTCTAACCGCAATTGAGGCGACTAGTTTCACTCGACCTCTACTACTTCCGTGGGGATTCCCATTTCGGTTGCCCTCTCGATTACGATCCTAGTCCATTTGCTGGTAGGCGATGGCATAGCTAGGATGTGGGAAGCGGAGTCGAGTATTTTCTTGGTTAGAGAATTGGGCGCCTCTGCCCTGTTTCTATCGATCAAGCTTCTCTGGGGGTCATCCCACTCTTCGGAAAAGACAGCAATGGGGACCAAATTATTGTCAGACCATCTCTCTGCCATGTAGTCCACCCCGCTCGCTCCTCCGACTATGATCAGATCCGGGTATGTATTCTCAGAAATCCATCTTTCCAATGCTGACTCGAAGATTTCGAAGTCGTAGAAACGACTACTTCCGACTATTGCCAGGTTTACCACGGTGCCGTCTAGGTTGAGGTCTCGTCTACCCATGGTTTCGATGACTTCCTGCCCTGTGACCTCCTCCATAGCGCCGTCAGGGTAGCCGCCATGGATAAATGCTGTCAAGAGAAAGCAAATCTTCCTGTTCCTTCTAAGGGGTGACTCGACTCCTGTCTCTGGGGAAAAGGACCACTTCTCTGACGTTTCCAGCACCAGTTAGCACCATCAGTAATCTAGCGACCCCCAATCCCCATCCAGCATGAGGTGGCGCCCCATAGCGGAAACCGTCCGTGTAGAATGTGAAGTCTGAAGGGTCAAGCCCAACATCTCTTAGATTCTGTTCCAATACCTCCACCCTGTGCTCTCTAGCACCTCCGCTAGTCATCTCGTCCCTTCCGTAGTTAAGGTCGAATCCTCGACTGAGTTGCCCTCCAGTGGACCCTTCTTCACCCTCCTTGTGATGGATGTAGAATGGCTTCATCGACATTGGCCAGCGTGGGATGAAGTGGAAGCCCGGATACTTCTCCGCGATGATATCGCAGTGATGGCTCTCTATGTCGTCGCCCCAGCTAATTTCGCCCCCTCCTTGCTTCACTATGTCTATAGCCTCACAGTAGGGTATTCGAGGAAATGGTAGCGCGGGCGCCTCTACGGTGACGGGATCCTTTCCTTGAGATTCTCGATATTCGTTTACGGCATCGATTAGCCCCATGTCGTTCTCGGAAATCTTACACCAGATATGACTGATCATCCTCTCCTGAACCCCCATGACATCCTCATCGTCCATCCATGCGCCCTCGATATCGAACGATACAAACTCGTTTAGGTGCCTGTAGGTGTCGTGCTTCTCGGCCCTGAAGGCAGCCCCAATCTCGAATACCCTCTCGAGACCCCCTAGTACCGCTAGTTGCTTGTACAACTGAGGGCTCTGCGAGAGGTAGGCATCAGTCTCGAAGTACTTCATAGGGAACAGATTCGTCCCTCCTTCTGCTGCCGCGGCAATAATCTTTGGAGAGTTTATTTCTTGGAATCCCTCTGAAATCAAATGCTCCCTTCCGTACTGGAGGACCTTGCTCCTGAGTTGGAACATCGCGTTCACGTGTGCCCTTCTGAGGTCCAAGTGCCTGTTGTCCAATCTCACGTCAAGACCGACGTTAACCTCGTCAGTGACCCCAACAGGAAGGGGGGTCTCTGAGACTGCCAGAATCATTCCATCCTCGGCGTTAACTTCGAACTCAGGAGGTGGCAATGGATCCCCCTCGGGAACCTTCGGAGGGCGCTTCTTCGCCACCTTTCCAGTTATTTGGATTGTCGACTCTCTTGTAGAGGATTGTATCGAGTCGAATAAATCATCATCCATGTTGTCCTTCTTCAGGAAAGCCTGGATCCTTCCTGTTCCGTCACGGAGCATCAGGAAGCAAATCGCACCTCTTCCTCTGACTGTCTCGGCATACCCCGCTATCGTTACCTCAGAACCGACTAGGGACTCTCCTGCCGCTACAACTTGACCTATAGTGTGCGTACGATAAGCAGTTGGCTCCCAGTTCGTACTGTCCCTCATGAAGCCACGTGCCGGACCGTCCCTTTGAAAGGTTTCAGTTAACACCTATTCTTCTTCATCAGCAACCTTTGCTGAAATTAGCAAAAAGGCAGTGTGCCCCATGGGCTGGTTTCCGGGCCTCACTCCGCCCTTGCTTGCCTTGGACCATCTCCTTTCGACTACCTCTCCGCTCCATTCCACGACGAGTCCCAATCTTTCACACTCATTCCAGGATTTCTCTAGTTGTGAACTGGTCGGGCAGTAGCAGGCTAGCCTTCCTCCAACACGTAGGAGTTTCACTGTTTCTTCGAGGACTCCCCACGGCTCAGCAATGTCAATAATTGCTGCATCGAGTGAGTTGCAAATTTCTGCTACACTCTCACCGACTTGCCCCAAATCCCCCGTAACCAGGTGCCATTCTGGGAACTCTGGTAGGATTTGCTCCAAGCGATCCATGTTTAATGCCCCAACCTCTGCATGTTCAGGACGAGACTCCACGGAAATCAAAGTCCCGGAATTTCCCATTACACTCGCGAGGTGCATCGCTAGTCCGGCTGAACCGTGACCACCTTCTAGGACCTTGGAACCCCCTTCTATGCCCATCCAAGAGATCAGGAAACCGGCATCCTTTGCGCCAATTACTTGGGCCCTTCTGGACATATTCCTCCTTGCCTCGGGGAGCCTGGGATCAACTATCGAGAGCGACTTCTGCCCAACTGAAATCCTATCCCCAATTTCGAATCCCTCTAGCAACTTCTCAGCATCGAATCTCCCCAGCCCCTTTACCTTGACTTCTCCGGGAACCCTGTGTACAAGGTATGCCCTCCCGTCATCCTCTCTGAGTGCCAACCATTCTCCTATGCTCTCGCCCCGTTGCATCGGGATAATGGCGACGTTTCAAGTCATTCAATCCTGCAACAGCATACTCGCCCTAAAGGGCGAGCAGAATGATTATACTGAGTATACTGTCTCAAAATACGATGACTTCAGTCGTCAGACTACTGATTCACCCAGCCACTTGGGTGTGTGTCCTCCTAGCAATAGCCCCCTCGTCTTCGATAATTGACTATCAGGAAGAAGAGTTGGAGAGAACTGAATTAGAACAGAAAATAGTCCCGTGGTATGCCACTAGCCCCGGACACTCCGTATTCGGCGAGTACGTGGGCGCTCACTGGTGCGGTCCCTGCATGAGCAGCGCTTCCCCATCCTTGGATAATCTGAAGACATCCAATCCAGAGGAGTTCACATTCGTATCATTCTTCGAGTCTAGCAGTGGAGGTTGGCCAAGCGACGGTCCCGTAAATCGCCAGAACCACATCATGCAATCCTCATCGGGGTACCCGACGTTCTCCTTCGCAGACAGCCAGTCCGGCTCTTGCTACAAGGTCGGAGCTTCGGGATCCAACTACTACGACAGCGACTTCTCTAGCGGAGGCTGCATGAGCTCATCTTCCAATGACTTCCAACTGGAGATGTCGATGTCATTGAATTCGAGCACAGAAGAGGTAACAATAACATTGGACTCGATATACACCGGATCCCTCTCTTCTTTCGAAGTCTATGTCTATGGGGCCGTTACTGAGAAGGAAGGAGCCGATTCGTACGACAACGGCGTAAAGCCGCATCACAATTGGAGGGGATGGTTACTGAATAGTGCCGATTCCGGATTCCAGCAGCTCACTCTATCCCAGGGCGTATGGGAGTCTCACAGTTGGACTGCACCACTGAGCCTGGTCAGGGCCAGCGGAGGTTACACCCAGTGGGAGAATTTCTGGCCCGTTTTCGCACTGATGGACGGCCCACATTCGAGTTACAACGAGTTCCTGGTAGCAATTGACCCGGACATGGGTCCGATGATAGATGTCGGAATTCTGGAATTTGAAGTCCAGAATACAAATGGGGGGACAGGCTTCACTCCCGGTGACTTGCTACAGGTTTCCACCCGAGTCTCCAACAACGGGGTAGAGCCATACACAGAAGGAGGGGATCTAGGAGTCTACCTGATTAGTGGCTCAGATGAGATCTACCTCGGAGGGCAGTCCATCGGCACCATCGGGGTCGCTGGATCCTTCCTGCATCAGATTGACTTCGATACCTCAGACATAGAACCTATCCCATCCGGAGTTTCTACTTTCAGGGCCAAGCTCGTGGACATGGGAAGTGATAGGAATTCCACCAATAACGTAGTCGATGATGTAGAATTCCACGATATGCCACCAATCCCATCACCTCCCGCAGCCACAGGATCGACAACCTTCGAACGTGGCGACCAGGTCCAGTTTGAGACATCTGCCCTACCAAACGACCTCGTGGACGACATGAACACAATGACTCCAACAATGGAGTATTCAAAGTCCGGCTTTGGGGCATGGGAATCAACCTGGGTATCTAATCCAGAAATAGTCGGCTCCGGAGCCAATGCGGTATACGTCCACACCATTCAGACCCCTCCAAACGCAGTGACAGGGAAGTACGACACGAGGGTGATGTGGGAAGACGCTAGGGGGCAGCAGAGCGACTGGCTGGTTACTAGCGAGGCATTCGAGCTTAGCAATGCACTGCCGAGGGTACTTGGAAACAACGATGCGGGATTCGTCGGGACCCCCACAGTGAAGGTAGGCGAAACAGAATCGATATCCCTGGTAGGGATGGTCAGAGATGCCGAGACCCCGCTTTCGATGCTGTCGATCACAAGTACTGACCCAGAGTTCGTGAGTTGGAACGGGCCTTCTTCCGAGATCACAGTGCTTTTCGATAGTATCGAATCCGACTCAAACGGCAATCCAATTCCCCAGGGCGTTTTCGTCTCAATCTCCGACGGGGAGGACTCAAACAACGGCATGCTCCTGTTCAACGTAATCGAGAATGGGGCTCCACGGTGGGAACCCATCCCTACACAGACTGTATTCGAGGGCGGCTCCTCTAGCGCTGAACTGACCGGGTATCTCTCGGACTTCGATCAGAATGGGGATCCAGTCCCACCGTCCGAGATATCTCTATCCCTGGTCTCAAACAGCAACGAGGACCTGGTCCAAGTCTCCCTCGATGGGCAAACGGTCACTGCAAGCACCGTTGACGAGGACTCCCACGGAGTTGCCGAGGTAGTAATCATGGCAGATGACGGTTCCAAAACCTCCCAGACTTCCATAGTATTCTACGTGATCAACGTCAACGATGCACCTGAGATGGATGTCTCAATTCTCGATGGTCTCGCACTGAAGTCAGGGGAGCTAGTTTCGATAGGCATACTGCCACTAATCTCTGATATCGACGATCCCGATGATGAGATATGGGTGGATGTTGACACATCCATCCCAGGAGCGGCCCAATTCGACTACGTCAGCGGAGTCCTAAACATGCAGTGGGGCCAGCCCGGAACCCATTCCGTCAAGATGACCCTCATCGATAGCCACGGAGACTGGAGCTCCACCACCTTCACTGTGACCGTCCTGGACTCGAAGCCCCTGACTTGGCACACCGATTTCGAGCACGGCGATCTGGAGGTAGAACTAGAGGGCTTTGAGATTGGCACAGACCCGACAGTGACCCTGGTGAACAACGGGGAGGTCGTGCTCGCCGAGCCAAAGGTCAGGTGGACGATTTGTAACGGAATCGTCGGGATATGCCACTCCGCCGGATCCTTCGACGGATTAGGCCCTTTCCTGGCAATTTCATCCGATGGGGGCGGGCTATCCATCGGGGACTACCTGACCCTCTCGGTCAAGGCAATAGATAGCGATGGATGGGATAGGGAGACAGTCGAGCCACTGGATATACTAGTCCCGACCACCAGCGAAGACGATGACGCAATCGAAGCCCCCGTTCAGGAAGAAGAAAAAGAGTCGAACCAGCAATCCGGGGACGGGTCATCGGACATTTCCGTCATGGATGCAATGCTGATCATTCTGATCCTTCTGATATTCGTAGGGGGCGGGACAGTTGCCGGTTTGTACTTCTCTGGAGCCATAGGCAGCAGGGGGGAGCCAGCTCCAAAGCCCCCCTATTCTCCTGATATCCCCGGGGATCAGCCCCAGGA
>LUMS01001549.1_pt1 | contig 11487 bp, 14 predicted proteins | sample 729711 | NCBI WGS metagenome assembly LUMS01 (sample SAMN03860298, study PRJNA289734) | marine metagenome | biome: seawater column; feature: ocean; material: water; isolation source: Red Sea water column Station 192 - depth 25m | place: Saudi Arabia: Red Sea | collected 2011-10-15 | depth 25 m | reverse complement strand
CGTCGCCGGACGTGTTCGGGCCGGGCTTCCGGGCAGGGACGCTGATGTGCGTCGGGCTGCTGGTCGTCGCCTCGGTGTGCGCGGCCGCTCTCGTGCACGGACGCTCGGCCGACCCGGAGCGCGCGCCGACCACGTCGTGACGCCCTGTGTGACCATCCGGTGAACTCCGGCGCGCCCTCTGGCGCGTCGTGTCGCCGATGGTGTGGGGTGTGCCCATGAACCGACTCGGGGGAGCCGGACGGGGGTGCGCGGCCACGAGCCGGCGCACGTCCCGGTACACCGGCCTGACCATCATCCTCACGCTCGTCCTGACCGTGGTGCCGCGTGCCGCGGACGCCGCACCGCGGGACGGCTACTACGACAGCGCCCAGGGGCTCAGCGGGGAGGCGTTGAAGAACGAGCTGCACGACATCATCTCGGTGCAGCGGACGATCTCCTACTCTGCCGTCTGGGAGGCGCTCAAGGTGACCGACCAGGACCCGAACAACAGCAGCAACGTGCGGCTGTTCTACTCGCAGGTCTCGCGCGCGAAGTCCGCGAACGGCGGCAACACCGGCCAGTGGAACCGCGAGCACGTGTGGCCGCAGTCGCACGGCAACTTCGGCACCTCCGCCGGACCGGGCACCGACCTGCACCACCTGCGACCGGAGGACGTGCAGGTCAACGGCACGCGCAGCAACAAGGACTTCGACACCGGCGGCTCGGCGGTGAGCAACTGCTCGTCGTGCCTGACCGACGGCGACTCCTTCGAGCCGCCGAACGCCGTGAAGGGCGACGTCGCGCGGATGGTCATGTACATGGCGGTGCGCTACGAGGGCGGCGACGGCTTCGCCGACCTGGAGGCCAACAACCAGGTCAACGGCAGCACGCCGTACCTGGGGAAGATCTCGGTGCTGCTGCAGTGGCACGCGCAGGACCCGCCGTCGTCGGCGGAGCAGCGTCGCAACGACATCATCGACTCCCAGTACCAGGGCAACCGCAACCCGTTCATCGACCACCCGGAGTGGGCGCAGTCGGTGTTCGGCTGACGGTTCCGCCCTCCATCGGTGGCTGGGCAACCTCAGCGCCGGCGGGACGGCGTGTCGGTGGCTGGGCATCCTGAGCAGCGCTGCTGCGGGTGCCTGGCCACCGACGCCGGGCGTCGGGAATCTTCGACGGGGGCCTGGGGTTGTACAGTGGTGAGACGCCGTGCCCGCGAGGGTGGGCGTGGTTGACAACTCAAGAGGGGCTGATCGGTTTCGACTTTGGTCGTTCGACTCAGGAGAAGCGGGTAGAGAACGCGACGTCATCTCTTTAACGTTCGTCGCAACCCATAAGTGCCGATTCCAAGCGCACTGACTTCGCCCTCGCTGCCTGACAGCGACTGGTGAAGGGCAGACCCGGGAGCGTCCCCGTCCCGGATCGTCTGTCTCATCTAGGGGACTTGCTGGCCGCGTAGCGTCACGTGACGCGGTCGGGACTTTTTCGTGACTGAGCCTGTCGGTGACGTGTTCGTCCGAGCACCGGGGCTGAGAAAGGCGATCTGACGCACTGCACCCGGAGAAGTCCTGACTCAGCGCCAGAGGACCCGGGTTCGATTCCCGGCAGCTCCACGTCACGGCAGGACCCCCGACCTCTCGCGAGGTCGGGGGTCCTGTGCGTTCTGGTCGGGGGTCCTGCCGGGACGTGCATCGGGCAGAGCAATCGAGTCGGGCCCCCCTTCGCGGCGCAGCCGCCCAGCGAGGGATCCCGGCAGCTCCACCGAGCCTCGAAGGCCCCGCACCGTCCTCGTGACGGTGCGGGGCTTTCGTGCATTGTGTGGGGCCTTCGAGGCTCGGTGAATCAGGCACCGTGAATCGAGTGGGCCCCACCCTGCGCCGCGGAGCGGCCGTCGGAGGGATCCCGGCAGCTCCCCCCACCAGGATGTGGAACGTCATCGCCCGGAGTGCGGCCTCAGACGGGCGATGACGTACCGGATCGTGCGGAGTGGCGGGCGATCTCGAGGAGGTAGGCGGTGAGGTCGCCGCAGGTGTGCGCGGCCGGGGAGTGCTCGTGCTCGTCGGCGCGCAGGTGGTCACGGACCCGCAGGAGCGCCGTCGTACAGGTGTGGACGTCGTCGCTGGCGACGGGGAGGTGTGGCGTGCCGGCGAGGTGGCAGAGCCGCTCGGTGCCGCGGCGCCGGGCGATTATGATGTGGGTGCGGTCGGCGTCGTCGACGAGTGGACGGTCGTGCTCGGTGAGGACGGTCTGCGCGAGCCGGGCGAGCAGCCGGTTGACCTGCTCGGACTCGGCGAGCAACGGGAGCAGGTCGACCGCGCCGTCACCGTCGTGCCGAGCCCGTTCCTCCGCGACCCGGACGGCCTGGCGTCGCGCGGGAGCCGTGCGCAGCACGGTGCGCGCGACACGGGGGTCGTCGGCGAGGACCGCCGAGAGTGCGGTGTCCCAGCCGAGGGCGAGCAGCCGCAACGCGCGGCGCACCTGCACCTCGACGTGGTCGTGGCGGGCGGCGGGCAGGGTGCGGACGAGCTCGGTCATGTCTCGATCGTGGGCGGCGGGGAGGGCGCCGGCCAGGTGCCTGACGCGATCTTGACGCGATCTTGTCGCCGCGACGGTTCCGGGTCGTCGTCGGTGGGACGCAGACTCGACGGGTGAGCGTTCCCTCCTCCCACCACGCCTCCCCGATGCTGCTGTTCCCGCTCGCGTCACCCTCGACGACTACGGCGCTCCGGCTCGCGCGCCGCGTCGACGGACGTCGCGTGGCCGTGGCGTTCAGCGACGTCGAGCGACTGCGTGCCGCGCTCGGTCGCGACGTGCCCGCGGCACGGATGTGCCTCGCCGCGGCGCACGCGATGCTCGACCCGATCGGGGTGCGCGAGGTGTGTGTCGACCCGCAGGCGCTGGTCGAGCCACAGGCCGTCCAGCACCGCGTGGCCTGACCCCGCGGAGCGGGTCGCGCTCGCCGTGGCACAGGTAGCGGGCAGCGGCGAGGGCGGCGTCGTCGACGTGCTGCGGGTCGGCGCGTCCGTCGCCGTCGCCGTCCGCGCCCCACCGCTCCCAGGTCGAGGGGAGGAACTGCATCGGGCCGACCGCGCGGTCCCAGCGGTCGTCGCCGTCGACCTCGCCGTCGTCGGTGTCCCTGAGGGCGCGCACGTCGCTGCCGTCGAGCGCCACGCCGACGATCGGCGGGTCGGCTACACCGTCGTCGGTGACGACCGAGCCGTCGATGGTGCCGTGCTCCGACTCGACCGCGCCGATCGCCGCGAGCGTGTTCCACCCGAGCCGGCAGCCCGGCTGCTCGCGCTCCAGCCGCAGGGCCGCGCCGGCGTACGCGCGCAGCACCCGCGCCTCGACACCCGTCGACGCGGCCGTCGCCTCGATCCAGGCGCCGTCGGGCAGCTGGGCCACGGGCACCTGAGCCGGGTCGGGCTCGGCGTCCCGCGACGCTGCCCGCGGAGCCGGCGACGTCGACGCCCGCGCGTCGGGTGGTGCGCCCGCAGCACCCCTGACGGCGTCGGACCCGGGGTCGGGCAGGACGACCGCGACGACCAGCAGCACGACGCCGAGGAGCCCGGCCAGCCCAGCGCAGAGCACGGGCAGCCGCTCCCTCACGCGACGCCCCGCGCCGCAGCCGGTCGACGGCCGGTCCAGGACGCGAGCATCCCGTGCCGTGGCGCGACGAGCCAGGTCACGATGAAGACGGCCGTGAGCGTCAGCACGACGACGGCGCCGGTCGGGAGGTCCCACGTCCACGAGACGTACAGCCCGACGAACGCGCCCACCGCTCCGATCACTGGGGCCAGCACCATCATGACCCCCAGCCTGGAGGTCAGCAGCCGCGCGGTGGCGGCCGGGGTCACCAGCAGCGCCAGGACGAGCACGTTGCCGATCGTCTGCACGCTCACCACGACACTCAGCGCGATGAGCACGTACAGCGCGAGGTCGACCCAGAACACCCGCACCCCCTGGGCACGGGCGCCCTCGCGGTCGAGCCCGACGCTGACGAGCTCGGGGTGCAGCCACGCGCACACGGCGAGGACGACGACGGTCACGACGCCGACGGCCACCAGGTCGCCGTCGTCGACGCCGGCGATCGACCCGAACAGGAACTGCTGCAGCGAGCCGGCGTAGCCGGGCGCCTGCGCGATGATCACGACACCCAGCGCGAACGCCGCCACGAACAGCACGCCGATGACCGAGTCCTCCCGGAGTCGGCGGTTCTGGGCCATGACGGCGATGAGCACGGCGGTCAGCACCCCGGCGACGGCGCCGCCGAGCACGAGGTTCGCCGACAGCACGAACGCGACCGCGAGGCCCGGGAACACCGCGTGCGCGACGGCGTCGCCGATGAAGGCCGTCCCACGCAGGACGACGTGGCAGCCGACGACCCCGCACACGAGCGCCGACGCGACGGCGACGGCCAGCGCGCGGGGCAGGAACGCGAGGTCCGGGTTGACGAGGTCGGCCAGGAAGTCGAGGAACCCCACGTCACACCGCCTGGAGCGCGCGCACGAGCGCGCTGTCGGGGCGGGTGCGAAACGTCTCGACCCATGCCTGCACGTCGGCGGCGACCTCGCGCGTCGGTCCGTCGGCGCGCACGGTCCCGTTCACGAGCACGAACCGGTCGCACTGGTCGACGGCGCCGACGAGGTCGTGCGTCGACATCAGCACGGCCAGCCCGTCGTCGGCGAGCTCGCGGACGAGGGAGGTGATGAGGTCCTGGGCCGGCACGTCGAGCCCGGTGAGGGGCTCGTCGGGGTGCCGGTGAGGCCCGACGCGACCATGTCGGCGACGCTCACCGGGAAGTCCCAGGCGACGTCGACCCGCTGGGGCACGTGGCCGATGCCGGAGCGCCCCGGCCGCACCGGGCGACCGTCGACGACGACGTCGCCGCCCCGGCGGGGGACCCCGCCGAGCACCGCGCGCATGAGCGTGGTCTTGCCGGCCCCGTTCGGCCCGACGAGCCCCACGACCTGTCCCGGCTCGACCCGCAGCGCCACGTCGCGCAGCACGGCCCGACCGGCGAGGTCGACGGCGAGGCCGGAGACGCGCAGCCCACGCTCCACGGTCGGCGCGGGCCGGCTGCGTGCCGACGACCCTGTGACGTCCGGCGAGGTGCCGAGGGCGGTCATGCGACGTCCGTCCCGCCGAGCGCGCGGCGACGCTGGGCGCGCAGGCGGACGACGGCGACGACGGCGCCGACGAGCAGCAGGACCGCGAGCACGGCGATGGCCGCGACGAGCGCCGTCACCAGGGTGCCGTCGTCGTCGCCCGTCGTGGGTGCAGCGGCGACGTCGGTCGAGCCCGGGGTCTGGGTGCTGCCGCGCCACGTGGCGGAGAGCGCCTCCTGCGGACTCGTGCCGTCGCCGACCGCGAACCGCAGCACCTGCGTGTCGGTGGCGGTGCCGCCGTCGACGAGGTCGGCGATCGCGCTGACGCGCACGAGGTAGACGCCCGGCTCCGTGAACACCCAGTTCGCGTGGGTGTGCGTGTTCACGTCGACGAAGAAGTCCTGCCGGGCGTCCTTCGCCGACGTCCACAGCACCTCGGGCTCCTCGAACGACCCGGACTGCAGGTACGTCACCAGGCGGCCGGGGCCCTGGACGCCCTCGAGACGCAACGTCATGCCTCGGTCGATCGTCTCCATGACCCGTGGCTCCTGGGTGTTCCACCCGACCCACGGGGCGCCGGCCGCCTGGGTCTGCGGCAGCGCCCACACGGTGCTGCCCGGCTTCGCGCCGAGGAACGTGTACGTCGGGTCGTCGGGAGCGGGCAGGCGGACGGCGTCCGGCACGGCGAACACCGTCTTCTCGGGCAGGCGCCAGGTGCTCTGCTTCGACGGGTCGGCTTTCGCGGTGTCGTCGTGGACGAGGAAGCGCCACGTGCCGTCGACGTAGGTGGGCCCGAGGTCGACGTGGCCGCTCTCGAGCACCTTCACGTCGGTGACGACGGGGTCGCCGCCACGGGCTCCTCCTGGACGTGGAGCGCGACGGGCGCGGGCCGCCGACGGGGCGGGTGGAGGGCATCACGGGTTCTCCTGGGGTGCGAGGCACTGGACGAGGGAGCGGGCGTTGTGGCGGACGAGCTGGGCGTAGCTGCGCACCGTGGCGTCGAACGCGTCGCCGTAGAGGGGGCAGACCTTCACGTGCTGCTCACGCGCGACGTCGACGAGCGTGCTGGAGCGGGCTCGCAGGTTCGGCTCGAGGAACACGGCCGGCACGTCGAGGTCGGCGATGGTGCGCGCGAGCCGGCGACGGTCGGCGAGCGACGGCTCGATGCCGGGGTGCGGGGTCACGAAGCCCGACACCTTGAGGCCGTAGGCCTTCGCGAGGTAGCCGAACGCGTCGTGGGAGGTCACCAGGTGACGCCGCGACGTCGGGATGCTGCCGACCGCGCGGCGCATCGTGGCGTCGAGGCGGTCGAGCTCGCGCAGGTAGTCCCTGGTGCGGGCGCGGTACACGGACGCACCGGCGGGGTCGACGTCGACGAGGGTGTCGCGGACGAGCTGCACGTACGCCATGACGTTGCGGACGTCGTGCCACAGGTGGGGGTCGATATCGCCGTGCACGTGCTTGCCGAGGACGGCCTGCGGCAGCTGGTAGACCCCCGTGCCCGGGCGGCCGAGGAACCGCAGGCTGCGCTCGGCCGGCACCTCCGAGAGCGCCTTGGTCGGGACCTCGACGACGACGTCCTCGACCGTCGCGGCGTCGCTCTCGACCGCGCCGGTGCACGACATGTCGCCGACCGTGCGGTAGCGGACCAGCCGACGCTCGACGGACTCGCCGGGACGCGGCTGGGAGACGTCGGTGACCGCCACGAGCATGCCGTCGCGCTCGAACACGTCACGCTCGTGCGCGTAGTACAGCGGGGGGAGCTCGATGCCCTCGGCGGCGATGTACTGCCACACGTCGAGCTCGGTCCAGTTGCTCAGCGGGAAGACCCGCACGTGCTCGCCGGGACGGTGCCGACCGTTGTAGAGGTTCCACAGCTCAGGGCGCTGGTTGCGCGGGTCCCACTGGCCGAACTCGTCGCGCAGGCTGAACACGCGCTCCTTGGCGCGGGCCTTCTCCTCGTCGCGTCGACCGCCACCGAAGACGGCGTCGAACTTGTGGTCGGTGATGCCGTCGAGCAGCGGCTGGGTCTGCAGCTGGTTGCGCGTGCCGTCGCTGCGCTCACGCAGGCGGCCGTCGTCGAGGTAGTCCTGCACCGAGGCCACGACGAGCCGCAGGCCGAGGCGCTCGACGGTCGCGTCGCGGAACGCGAGCACCTCGGGGAAGTTGTGCCCGGTGTCGACGTGCATGACGGGGAAGGGCACGGGCGCGGGCCAGAAGGCCTTCGTCGCCAGGTGCAGCATCACCACGGAGTCCTTGCCGCCGGAGAACAGGAGCACGGGGCGCTCGAACTCGGCCGCGACCTCGCGGATGATGTGGATGGCCTCCGACTCCAGCCAGGCGAGCTGGTCGAGCCGGTAGGTCGGGCGCTCGGCGGTGCCGGGCGCGTCGTCGACGACGGTCATGCGTTCCTTCTCGTTCGGGGTGAGGGTCTCGCTCACGTGTGCAGGCCGCACTCGGTCTTGTCCAGACCGGCCCAGCGACCTGCACGGGGGTCCTCGCCGGGTGCGACGCGGCGGGTGCACGGCGCGCAGCCGATCGACGGGTAGCCGTCCTTCACGAGCGGGTTGACGACGACGTCGTGCTCCTCCGCGTAGGCGAGCAGCTCGTCGAAGGTCCAGGCGGCGAGCGGGTTGACCTTGACCAGGCCGTTCTTCTCATCCCACGTCACGAGGGGCGTGTCGGCGCGGGTCGGGCCCTCGTCGCGGCGCACGCCGGTGATCCACACCTCGTAGCCGGCGAGCGTGCGGGTGAGCGGCTCGACCTTGCGCAGGTGGCAGCAGAGGCCGGGGTCGCGGGCGAAGAGGTCCTTGCCGTGCTGCGCGTCCTGCTCCGCGACGGTCTGCCGGGGCATCACGTCGACGATGGTGAGTTCCATGGAGGACTCGACGGCGTCACGCGTGCCGATGGTCTCGGCGAAGTGGTAGCCGGTCTCGAGGAAGAGCGTGTCGACCCAGGGCAGGTGTCGTGCGACGACGTGGGGGAGGACGGCGTCGGCCATCGAGCACGCGACCGCCGTGCGGTAGCCGAACTCCTCCGCGACCCAGGCCAGCACCTCGTCCGTGCTCGCGTCGGCGAGGCGGACGGCGGCCTCCTCGGCGACGGCGCGCAGCGTGTCCGCGTCGCGGCGGGGTCCGAGGACCGCGTCGCGGGTGCGGTGGTGCTCCTCGCGCGCGGCATCGTGCGCGAGCTGGCGGTCCCGGCGCTCCGCGAGCGTCAGGCCGGAGGTGGGCGAGGTCTCGGGCATGGTTCAAGCCTAGGCGGGCATCCCGAGGAATGGGCACGGCAGTCGCATGATGGACATGTCGGCTAGGACACCCGCTCCGGGGCGAGCCGGGCGGTCGCGGCGGGGCGCTCCATGGCGCGGAACCGTCGGTCGGCCAGCGGGGCCAGGGTCGCGACCAGGTAGAGCGTGCCCGCGGCGAGCAGGGCGGCCTCGAGCCCGAGCACGGCCAGCAGGCCGCCGGCGACGAGGCCGCCGAACGGCATCAGCGCCCACGCGACGGCGGTCGACAGCGACCCGACCCGACCGACGAGGGCGCGCGGGATGCGCTCGTAGAACACGGCGCCGACAATCGGGTTCAGGAACCCGGAGGCGAGCCCCGCGACCGCCATGACGACGACGGGCCACGTCGTCGACCCCGTCCACGCGAGCACGGCGAACCGGGGGAGGCCGCAGACCAGGAACGCCGTCACGTACACGGCGAAGCGGGGCATCCGCTGCGCCCACGCGGCCGCCAGCAGCGACCCGACGAGCGACGTCCCGGCCATCACCGCCAGCAGCAGTCCGACGGCCGCGACACCGGCACCGCTCGTCTCGGCCCACACCGGCAGCAGCACTGCCGTCAGGCCGACGTCGAGCAGGTTGGTGACGGCGATCATCGACGTCAGCGCCAGGATGACGGGATCGCCGCGCAGGAAGGCCCACCCCTCCCGCAGACGCCGGGCGTAGCGCTCGGGGCGGGCCGTCGTCACGGTCGCGGGGAGCAGGCCGGCCGTGCCGAGGCCGAGGACCACGGCGGCCAGGGCGAGCCCGGCCGCGTTGGCCACCAGCGCGTCGGCGGCGCCCACGACGGCGACGAGGAGCGCCGCGAGCGCCGCGCCCACCAGCCCCGCGGTCCGCTCCACCCCCGACGAGAGCCCCGTGACCCGCTCGAGCGGCACGTCCGCGACCTCGGCGACCGTCGGCGCCAGGCTGCGGCGGGCCGCGTCGGCCGGCCCACGCAGCGCACCCGTGAGCGCCACCAGCAGGAGGAGGAGCGGGAACGGCAGGGCACCGAGGTGGTGGAGCACGGGCACGGCGCACACGGTGAGGGCGAGCCCGTCCGCGACGAGCCACGCGGCGAGCAACCGGCCGTGCCTCATGCGTCGGTCACGCTGCCCGGCCACGGGTTCGCGTGGACGCGCACGCTGAAGGGTCGCGCGTCGGGGTGGTCGTCGTCCTCCACGGCCGTCAGGAGGTCCACGAGCTGCTCGGTGAGCGCGCGGGCCTGCTCCGGTCGCAGCCGCCGCACCCAGTCGCTCAGGGTCGAGGCGGCGCGCCACTCCTCGGGCAGCAGCGGGTACTCCTCGACGGCCCGCTGGAGCTGCTCGGCGTGCACGACCGCGACGGCCTGGCCGAACGCGTCGACCGCGGCGAGCTCGTCGGCGTCGCGGGGCGCGCTCGTCGACGTCGAGCGGTGCACGGCACGCCACCAGCGGGTCCGGGCGTCGCCGTCGCCCTCGGCCTCCTCGACGAACCCGTGCGCGGCGAGCTGCCGCAGGTGGTACGACGTCGCCCCCGAGGAGGTGCCGGTCCGGGCGGCCAGGCTGGTGGCCGTCGACGGTCCGTCGATGCGCAGCAGGCCCAGCAGCCGGAGCCGCAGGGGATGGCTCAGTGCGCGCAGGGCGTGGGCGGAGGGGACGACGACGGGCTCGGTCACCCGGCCAGCGTAGATCGCCAAGAGAGCTTTGCAAAGAGTTCTTGGCGAGATCGAGAGCGTCGTGACGGGTGGGCAACGGTGCGTCGTGCTCGTAGGGTCGGGACATGGCCCGCTACCTCGAGATCCACCCGCAGAACCCGCAGAGCCGCGCGGTCGAGCAGGCGACGTCGATCCTGCGCGACGGCGGCCTCGTCGCCTACCCGACGGATTCCGGCTATGCGCTGGGTGCCGCTCCCGGCAACCAGGAGGCCCTCGACCGGATCCGCAGCATCCGCCGGCTCGACGACAAGCACCACTTCACCCTCGTCTGCAAGGACTTCGCGCAGCTCGGGCAGCTCGTGCACCTGGACAACGCGATCTTCCGCGCCGTCAAGAACGCCACGCCGCTGCTGCCCCCGAAGAAGAAGACCGTGGGCGTGCGCATCCCCGACCACGTCGTGGTCCGGGCGCTGCTCGACTCGCTCGGCGAGCCGATCCTGTCGAGCACGCTGATCCTGCCGGGCGAGACGGAGCCGATGACGGAGGGCTGGCTGGTCAAGGAGGAGCTCGACCACCTCGTCGATGCTGTCGTCGAGTCCGGCGACGTCGTGGCCGAGCCGACCACCGTCGTGGACTTCGTCGACGGCGTGCCCGAGGTCGTGCGCGAGGGCGCGGGCGACCCGGACCGCTTCCGGTGAGCGCGTCCGACGATCGGGGGGCGACCTTCGTCCTGGTGCCCGGCGCCGGGGGCTCGCCCTGGTTCTGGAGCCGCGTGGTCCCGCTCCTCGAGGCTGCGGGACACCGGGCGGTCGCGGTGGACCTCCCCGGGGACGACCCCGCCGTCGACCTGCAGGGCTACGTCGACCGCGTGGTGGACGCCGTGCGGACCGCGCGCGGCGACGGCCGAGTGGTGCTGGTCGGTCAGTCCTTCGGCGGTTTCAGCGCGTCGGCAGCGGCTCTCGTGGAGCCCGTCGACCTCCTCGTGCTGCTGAACGCGATGGTCCCGCGGCCGGGTGAGTCGGGCGCGCAGTGGTGGCGTGCCGTCGGGCAGGCCGCAGCCCGGCGCGACGCCGAGGCCGCGGCCGGACGCGACCCGTCGCGCCCGTTCGACGTGCTCGAGGTCTTCTTCCACGACGCTCCCGAGGACGTGCTGGCCGAGGCCGCGGAGCACGACCGCCAGCAGACCGACCTCGCATTCGGCTCCTCGTGGCCAGGTGAGCGCTGGCCCGACGTGCCGACCCACGTGCTCGTCGCCGACGACGACCGGCTCTTCCCGCCGACCCTGCAAGGCCAGGTGGCGCGCGAGCGACTCGGCCTCGAGGCGACGTCGGTGCCGGGCGGGCACCTGAACGCCCTGACCCGTCCGCGGGAGCTCGTGGACGCGCTGGTGGCCTGTCTCAGCGCCGCCGCGCCGAGCTGAGGACGAGCGGCGCCGTCGCGGCCAGCAGGACCGCGAGCAGGAGCATGGCCGGGGTCCCGGGCAGCCACGAGAGCAGCAG
>LUMS01000519.1_pt1 | contig 11494 bp, 11 predicted proteins | sample 729711 | NCBI WGS metagenome assembly LUMS01 (sample SAMN03860298, study PRJNA289734) | marine metagenome | biome: seawater column; feature: ocean; material: water; isolation source: Red Sea water column Station 192 - depth 25m | place: Saudi Arabia: Red Sea | collected 2011-10-15 | depth 25 m | reverse complement strand
CCCGTGCGCCATCGCGGCAGCCGCGTCGACGACCTGGTCGACGATCTAGGCCGTGCTCATGTTGCGCTGCAGGCCGCCCTGGCCGGTCGCGCAGAACGGGCAGGCCATGCCGCAGCCGGCCTGGCTCGACACGCACACCGTCGCGCGCTCGGAGTAGCGCATCAGCACCGACTCCACGAGCGCGCCGTCGAACAGGCGCCACAGCGTCTTGAGGGTCGTCCCCTGGTCGGCCTCCTGCACCTTGACGGTCGACAGCAGCGGCGGCAGCAGGGCCTGCGCGATGGCGTCGCGCTGCGCCGCCGGGAGGTCGGTCATGGCCTCCGGGTCGCGCTGCAGGCGCGCGAAGTAGTGGTGCGCGACCTGCTTCACCCGGAAGGCGGGCAGGCCGAGCTCCTCGGCCGCGGCCTTGCGCTCGTCGGCGGAGAAGTCCGCGAGGTGACGCGGAGGCTTCCCGCGACCGCGCGGGGGCTCGAGGACGAGCGGCAGGGTCTTGATGGGCTCGCTCACCGCACCATCCTCCCAGCCCGACCCCAGCGCTGTCGAAACGCGCGGGTCGGGCCGGGTCGGCTCACGCCGGGACGGGGTGCGGGTCGCGCGCCAGGGCGGCGACGAAGTCGAGCTTGTCGAGCACCGGCGGCGGGATGACGAACGGGTAGAGGTCGTCGGACCCCATCGCCCGGTTGATCTGGTTGAGCGCCGTGGACAGCGGGATCCAGACGCCCGTGACGAGGTCGCTGAACAGGGTGAAGGCACTCGGGTCGACCGTGGTCAGGCCGTAGGCGCGCGCGGTCTCGACGGTGTCGCTGATGTGCATCCAGTGCGCGAAGGTCTCCGCGAAGTCCTCGAACGGGTGCATCGTCGCGTAGGTGCTGATGTAGGACTCCTGCCAGTCCTCCGGCGGGCCCTCGCTGTAGTGCCGGTCGATCTCGGCCTGGTAGTCCTTCGACTCGTCGCCGAACAGCTCCCGGCACGCGTCCATGCGCTCCTCGCCGCGCACGAGCACGGACTCGAAGTAGTGGCCGACCTCGTGGCGCAGGTGGCCCAGCATCGTGCGGTAGGGCTCGTCGAGCTCGGACTGAACCTTCACGCGGTGCGCGTCGTCGCCCTCCGCGAGGTCGATCGTGATGACGCCGTCGGCGTGACCGATGACGACGTTCTCCTCCACGCTCGACAGCATGTCGAAGCACAGTCCCTGCTCGGGGTCCTCGTCGCGCGTGGTGATCGGCAGGCCGCGCGCGTCGAGCTCCACGACGAGCCGGCGCTTGGCCGACTCGGCCACCGGGTACTGCGACAGTCCCTCGAGGTCGTCGTCGGCCGGACGCGTGCGCGTCAGGTCGCAGCTGAAGCACTGGCCGCCCTCGACGGTGGCCAGCCAGGTGCAGCCGGAGAGGTTCAGGTTCGCGCACACGTGCCAGACCAGACCCTCCCGGTCGACGTAGCGACCGTCCTCGTCGACGGGCACGATCTCGTGCTCGTTGCGGGAGTACCCGAGCGCCGTCCCGCAGGAGACGCACAGGGAGTTCTCGAAGTACAGGGCGTTGCCGCACACGCGGCAGGAGAAGGCCTTCACGTGACCATCCTTGCCCCGCTCCGGCGGCTGCGCATCCCCATCCGGGAGGGACGTCTCAGACCGGCACGACGTCGACCGCGACGGCGAGCGTCGACGTCTTCGCCTCGGTGAAGATCACACCCTTCAAGGGGGGCACGTCGGAGTACTCGCGACCCCACGCGACTGTCACGTACCTCTCGTTCGCGGGCTGGTCGTTGGTCGGGTCGAGGGCGAGCCAGCCGGCTCCCGGGACCCAGACGGCCGCCCACGCGTGGGTCGCGTCGGCACCGACGACGCGCTCCTTGCCGGGTGGCGGCTCGGTGGCGAGGTAGCCGCTCACGTACCGGACGGCGAGGCCGTGCGAGCGCAGGCAGGAGAGCGTGAGCTGGGCGAAGTCCTGGCACACCCCGGCACGCGCCTCGAGGACGTCGGCGATCGTCGACGTCACCGTCGTCGCGCCCTGCTCGTACGCGAAGTCGGCGTGCACGCGGTGCATCACCTCCAGCACCGCCTCGCCCAGCGGCCGCCCCGGCGTCAACGACTCCGCCGCGTAGGCGTGCGCGGCCTCCGGCTGGTCGACCGACGGGGAGGCGAGGGCGAGGTCGAGCGCGCTCCAGGCGTCGGGCACGTCGGGCCGGGCCGAGGGACGCGCCTGCTCCCAGGGCACGCCCAGCGCGACCGGGTCCAGCACGGGCTCGTCGACCTCCACCACGCTGTGCGCCACGACGTCGAGCGTGCGGTGCGGCGTGTCGAGCTGGAAGTACATGGCGGTGTTGCCGTAGTGGTCGACGTCGGTCGAGCGGTCGAGGGGCTCGGGATGGACGTCGACCTCGTGGGCCACCACGCGCTGCCACGGCAGGTCGCGCGGTGTCAGGTACGCGATGCCGTAGCTGCCGGTCACGTCGTCGTCGTAGGTGTAGGTGGTGCGGTGGGTGACGTCGAGCCTCATCGGGTCCCCCGTCCGGAGAGGCCGAACGCACGGGGCGCGGGAGCCGTGGCCAGGTGCGTGCCCGCGAACGCCTCGGCGACCCGCAGGAGGTGGATGGTCAGGCTGTCCAGGTGCCGCTCGAGGTTGGGCCGCGACTCGCCCTCGATCGGCACGAGCTCGGCGACGTGGGTGCGGTCGACCTCGTCGACGAGGTCGTCCAGGAGCCGCTCGGGCCGGCTGGCGCCCGTCGACGCGGGCAAGGCGGCGACGTGGCGTCGCAGCGTCTCGAGGTTGAAGCGCAGCGAGCGCGGGTTGGCCGGGTCGGCGAGGAGCAGCTCGACGAGGCTGGTGACGCGGACGAACCCGCGGTACCGGCGTCGGTGGGTGATGGCGCTCTCGGTGGCGGTCAGCACGCCCTGGTGCAGGTGCCGGTCGACGTCGATGCCGCGTCGGACCGTGACGGTGCGGCGCAGGAGGGCGACGACCTGCAGGCAGCGCTCGAGGGCGCGTCCGGCCTCGAGCGTCTCCCACCCCTCGTCGTGCACCATGCTGGCCGTCGCCCCGTGCAGCGCGAGCAGCCCGGTCAGCATGCGCTCGGCGCTCTCCGTGACCTGGAGGCTGTGATCGTTGGCGTCGAGCAGCGCGGCCGCGCGCTCCGTGGCCCCGAACGCGCGGAACACGTCGACCGACAGCTGGTCGCGCACGCCCTCGGCGGCTCCCCGCAGCGCGGCGAAGGAGTGGGCCACCGAGGCCGACCGCTCGACGTCGAGCAGGACGGAGCGCAGGTCGGCGTCGACGCTCTCCCCGTCGCCGGCGTCGTACGGTCCGGGCACCTGGTGCAGCAGCGCGCCGCGCAGCACCCGCAGGGCCACGCCGCCGGCGCTGTAGGGACGCGCCCGGAAGTCCTCCGCGAGGGCGTGGGCGACGAGCACGAGACGCAGCGTGTCCTCCGCGCGCTCGGCGTAGCGGCCGAACCAGAAGAGGTCCTCGAGCACGCGCGGCACCAGCGGCGTGACGCTGCTCGACGACGTCACCGCGAGCACCTCGGCCAGTCCCTGGTCGGGCTGGTCGGGCGCGTCCTTCAGCACCCACACGTCCTTGCTGGACACCGACCGCGCACCGTCGAGCACCGACGCGAGCCCGCCCAGCATCGGCCGGTACGACGACCCGTACCGCAGCGTGAACGTCCGCAGCGCCACCGACTGGGGGCGCACGGCACCACCCGCGAGGCGCGGCGCCTGCGACCAGGCCGGCAGCTCCTGGGCGGCGAAACGGTGCGGCTCGGCCTGCACGCGGGCGAGCAGCTCCGCCGGGCCGAGGCGGTCGACGTCGACCGACCGGTCGATGGACCGGACGGCGAGGTCGTCCCACCGCTCACGGGCGAGGGCGAGCGCGTCGGGGTCGCCGAGCCAGGAGGTCGGGACCGACGGCAGCCGCAGCGGCTCGTCGAGGAGGTGCTCGCACAGGCCGGCCATGTACGGGAGCAGCGCAGGGTTCTCCAGGACGCCGGAGCCCAGGCCGTTCACGATCCGCACGCTCCCGCGCCGCACCGCCTCGAGCAGACCCGGGACGCCGAGCTGGGAGTCGCCGCGCAGCTCCAGCGGGTCGCACCACGGTGCGTCGACGCGCCGCAGGATCACGTCGACACGTTCCAGACGGCCGAAGACCCGCATCCACACCGCGCCCGAGCGCACCACCAGGTCGCTGCCCTGCACGAGCGGGAAGCCCAGGCTGGACGCGAGGTGCGCCTGGTCGAACGCGGTCTCCGACGCCGACCCGGGGGTGAGCACGACGACGCGCGGGTCGTCGACGTGCTCGGGCGCGGCCTGCATGAGGGTCGACCGCACGGCCTGCAGGAACGGCCCCACCTGGTGCAGGCCGGCGTCGCGGTACATCTGTGGCAGCACGCGCGAGATCACGTGCCGGTTCTCCATGGCGTACCCCAGCCCGGACGGCGCCTGCGTCCGGTCGGCGACGACGACCCAGTCGCCGGCTGGCGTGCGGGCGACGTCGGTGGCGGTGAGCAGGAGCGGGCGGTCGTCGACGGTGCCCGGCCGGGCCGCCACGCGCAGGTAGCCCTGGTGGGCGTAGACCACGGCCGGCGGGACGACGCCCTGCGCGAGGACGCTGCGCGGTCCGTGCAGGTCGGCGAGCAGTGCGTTCAGCAGCTCGGCGCGCTGGGCGAGGCCGACCTCCAGGGGTGCCCAGTCCTGCGCGCTGAGCACGAGCGGCAGCGGGTCGAGCCGCCACCGTGACCCGGGCTCCCCCGGACGTCGGTACGTGACGCCGTCGTCGCCCAGGAACCGCCCGATGTCGCGCTGCACGCGACGCAGCTGCACGTCGGTGATCTCCAGCGCGCTGGCGGCGAGCGTCCGCCAGGCCGGCCGCAACGAGCCGTCGGCGTCGACCACCTCGTCGTAGCGGGCGGGAGCGGCGTCGAGGGTCGGCTGACCGACCTCCGACGCGTAGTCGCGCAGGACGGTCATGGCGCGGCGGGCCGCCCGGTCGGAGGTACCCGTCGCAGGTCGAGCGTGTGGGGGTAGTCGGTGCTGTGCGCGCGCCGGCCGGCCTCGACCAGCGCGCCGACGTCGACCGGTCCGGTCGACGCGGGGTGCGGCACGAAGCGGCTCGAGCGGCGCGCCTCCGCCTCCTGCGCGTTGACCGGCGGGTGGTCGTAGGCCCGACCGCCCGGGTGCACGACGTGGTAGGTGCAGCCGCCGAGCGACTGGGCGACGACGGTGTCGACGACCTCGACGTGCAGCGGCGAGTGCACCGGGATCGACGGGTGCAGCGCCGACCACGGCTGCCAGGCGCGGTAGCGCACGCCGGCGTAGTACTCGCCGGGCACGCCGGTCGGGGTGAGGGGCACGGGAACACCCTGGCACGTGACGAGGTGCCGCGAGGGCGAGACGCCACGGACGGTCACCTGGAGCCGCTCGATCGAGGAGTCGACGTAGCGCGACGTCCCCGAGCCCGTCGCCTCCTCCCCCAGGACGTGCCACGGCTCGATCGCGCTGCGCAGCTCGAGCTCGACGGGGCCCGTCGGCGTGCTCACCTGCGTCACGCCGATGCGGGGGAAGCGGAACTCCACGAACGGGTCGAGCCAGGAGCGCTCGAAGTCGATCCCGTGGTCCTGCAGGTCGGCGACGACGGCGTCCACGTCGCGGACCGCGCCCTGCGGCAGCAGGAAGTCCTCGTGCAGCGCGGTGCCCCACCGCTCGAGCGGTCCGGTGGCGGGGTCGTCCCAGAACCGGGCCACGAGGGCGCGCACGAGCAGAGCCTGCACCAGCGCCATCTGCGGGTGCGGCGGCATCTCGAAGCCGCGCAGCTCGAGCAGCCCGAGGCGCCCGCGCGAGGAGTCGGGGCTGTAGAGCTTGTCGATGCAGAACTCGGCACGGTGGGTGTTGCCCGTGAGATCGGTCAGCAGGTGCCGCAGGGCCCGGTCCACGAGCCAGGGCCGGAAGGTCTCGCCCTGCTCCTCGGCCTCGGCGACGAGCCGGTGGACCTCGGCGATCGCGATCTCCATCTCGTAGACCGACTCGGGGCGGCCCTCGTCGAAGCGCGGCGCCTGGCTCGTCGGGCCGATGAAGCGTCCGGAGAACAGGTACGACAGCGACGGGTGGCGCTGCCAGTGCGACAGCAGGCTCACCAGCAGGTCCGGTCGGCGCAGCAGCGGCGACGCGGCGGGCGTGCGGCCACCGAGCGTCAGGTGGTTGCCGCCACCGGTGCCGGTGTGCAGCCCGTCGAGGTCGAACTTCTCGGTGCCCAGCCGGGTGCGGCGTGCCGCGTCGTACAGCGTCTCGGTGAGCGACACCAGCTCCGACCACGACGACGTCGGCTGCACGTTCACCTCGATGACGCCCGGGTCGGGCGTGACGCTGAGCTGGGTCAGGCGCGGGTCCGGTGGCGGGCCGTAGCCCTCGACGACCACCGGCGTGCCGACGATCTGCACGGCCTGCTCCACGACGTGCAGGAGGTCGGCGTAGTCCTGGAGGCGCTCGGTCGGCGGCAGGAAGACGTGCAGCACGGGCGGCGCGTCGGGTCCGCCTGGCCGCACCTCGAACGCCAGGGCGGTCGTCGGCGCGCCCTCGGGGTCGCAGACCTCGACGTCGGGCACGCCGGGGAGCAGGGTCGGGCCCGACTCGAGGTAGGACGGGTCGCCCGTGGCCTCGGGGTCGGACCACGCGATCGCGTCGAGCGGAAGCCCGCCGGAACCGCCACGCGGGGCTGCGCCACTGCTCGCCCGTCGCGAGCGGCAGCACCCAGCCGGTCGGCCGCTCCTCGGCCTGGTCGAGCTGGGCGACCTGGTCGACGTCGGGCCGGTCGACGTCGGGCCGCTCCCCCTCGGGCCGGCCGACCTCGCGCGCCACGACGGCGAAGGGGTCCTCCCATGCGGGGAGCACGAGCTCGTGGGGCAGGCCGAGCACGCGTGCCACCTCGTGCGCCAGCCGCTCGGCGGTGTGGTGCTGCACCGGCGTCGGGTCGGACCACGGGTCGCAGAGCAGCGACGCGTCGTGCCACAGCGGCTCGCCGTCGGTACGCCACTGCAACGAGACCTGCCAGCGCGGGAGCGGCTCGCCGGGGTACCACTTGCCCTGCCCCCGGTGGACGACGCCGCCCTCGGCGTAGACCCGGCGCAGCCGCTCGGCGAGCTCCGTCGCCAGCAGACGCTTCTCGGGCCCGTCGGCCGCCGTGCTCCACTGCTCCGACGTGGAGTCGTCGACGCTGACGAACGTCGGCTCCCCGCCCATGGTCAGGCCCACCTCGCCCGCGTCGAGCCGCGCGTCGACGGCCCGCCCGAGCGCGTCGACGCGGTCCCACTGCTCCTGCGTGTACGGCAGGGTGACCCGCGGGTCCTCGTGCACGCGGGTGACCTCGTTCAGGAAGGAGAACTCGACCTCGGCCGGCTCCAGCGCCCCGGTGATGGGTGCGGCCGACGACGGGTGCGGCGTCGCGGACAGCGGGATGTGCCCCTCCCCCGCGAACAGCGACGACGTCGGGTCGAGTCCCACCCAGCCGGCCCCCGGCACGTACACCTCGGCCCAGGCGTGCAGGTCGGTGAAGTCTTCGGTCGCACCGGCAGGCCCGTCGAGCGCCTGCGCGGCCACGAGCGGGTCGGGCGCGAGCTGCACGAGGTAGCCCGACACGAACCGCGCGGCGAGACCGTGCTGGCGCAGCAGGGAGACCAGGAGCCATGCGCTGTCTCGGCACGAGCCGATCGCCCGGGTCAGCGTCTCGTCGGGGCTCTGGACGCCCGGCTCCATGCGGACCGTGTAGGCGACGTCGCGGTGGACGGCGGCGTTCAGGTCGGCGAGGAACTGCACGAGCGGCACCCCGTCGTCGGCCGGCTCGGGCAGGGCGTCGCGCCAGGCCCGGACGACCGGCCCCGGACCCTGGCCGTCGCCCTCGTCGACGGGCCGCAGGTAGGGGGCGAGGTCGGCCGCGAGCTGTGGCTCGTAGCTGAACGGGTAGGTCTCGGCGTACTCCTCGACGAAGAAGTCGAACGGGTTGACGACCATGAGGTCGGCCACGAGCGTGACGTCGACGTCGAGCTCGCTGACCTTGTCGGGGAACACCAGGCGCGCCTGCCAGTTGCCGAACGGGTCCTGCTGCCAGTTCACGAAGTGCTCGGCGGGCGAGACACGCAGCGCGTAGGAGTCGATCGGCGTCCGGCTGTGCGGCGCGGGCCGCAGCCGCACGACGTGCGGGCCGAGGGCGACGGGACGGTCGAACCGGTAGGTCGTGCGATGGCGGAGCGACACCTTGATCGACATGGGCCAAGCCTGCCGCATCCCTGTTTCGGCTCGATGTCCGCGTCGCCCGACGCCCTCCGCGCTCAGGCCGGGGTGACGAGGTAGTGCAGGATCAGCCAGGCGACGGGCGCGACCGCGATGAGCGAGTCGAGCCGGTCCATGATGCCGCCGTGGCCGGGCAGGAGGTCGCCCATGTCCTTGATGCCGAGGTCGCGCTTGATGAGCGACTCCGAGAGGTCGCCGAGCGTCGCCATCACGACACCGGCGACGCCGAGCAGGACGCCGACCCACCAGTCGCCGTCGAGGGCGAGGGTCACGGTGGCGATGCCGGCCGCGATCCCGAAGACGAGGGACCCGCTGAAGCCCTCCCAGGACTTCTTGGGGCTGATGGTCGGGGCCATCGGGTGCTTGCCGAGGAAGACCCCCGCGGCGTAGCCGCCGACGTCGGAGGCGACCGTCGCCACGATGAAGGCCACGATGCGCCAGGGACCGTCCGTCTCGACCAGCATGAGCATGACGAAGACGCCCATGAGGTGCAGGTAGGACAGGCAGAACACCCCGGCGCTCGCGTCACGGACGAACCCGTCCGCACCGTCGGAGAGTCGCCACACGAGCGTGCCGATGACGGTCAGCGCCATCGCGACCGCGGCGGTCTCCATGCCGCCGTAGTACGCGCCGACGAGCATCAGCGTTCCACCGGTGAGCACCGGCAGGAACGGCACCTTGATGCCGGCGGTCCCGAGGGCCCGGGCGAGCTCCCACAGGCCGACGCCGAGCGCGAGCACGACGACCGCCACGAACACGTCCTTGAACAGGAACAGCGAGACGACGACCATCGCGCCGAGACCGGCGCCCACGCCGATCGCGGCGGGCAGGTTGCGGCCCGCGCGACTCTTGCGCTGGGCGACGGCCGGGTCGGTCTCCCCCAGGGGTCCGTCGGTGGGCGCGGCCTCCTCAGACCTCAAGGAGCTCCGCTTCCTTGTTCTTCAGCAGCTCGTCGATCTGGTCGACGTGCTGCTTCGTCAGGGCGTCGAGGCGCTTCTCGGCGCCCACGTTGTCGTCCTGGCTGATCTCGGAGTCCTTCTCGGCCTTGTCAAGGGTCTGCTTCGCGTTGCGTCGCACGCCGCGGACGGCGACGCGTCCCTCCTCGGCCTTGGAACGGGCGAGCTTGATGTACTCGCGGCGGCGCTCCTCAGTGAGCTCGGGCAGCGTCACCCGCAGCACCTTGCCGTCGTCGGAGGGGTTCACGCCGAGGTCGGAGTCGCGGATGGCCCGCTCGATCGCACCCTTCGCGCCCTGGTCGTACGGGCTGATGATGACGGTGCGCGGCTCGGGCACCTGGAAGCCGGCCAGCTGCTGCACGGGCGTCGGCGTCCCGTAGTAGTCGGCCGTGATCTGGGAGAACATCGCCGGGTGGGCGCGACCGGTCCGGATGGCCGCGAACTCCTCCTGGGTGTGCTCGACGGCCTTGTCCATCTTGGTGCCGGCCTCGCGCAGGGTCTGGTCGATCACGGTGCGTCTCCTGTCGTCGTCCCGATGTGTGGTCCTGCGTCGCCGTGGACCAGCGTCCCGATCCTCTCACCCTGGAGCACCCGGGCGATGTTGCCCTCACCCTCCATGCCGAAGACGATCATCGGCAGGTCGTTCTCCATGCAGAGCGCGAACGCGGCGGCGTCGACGACCTTCAGGCCGAGGCGCAGGGCCTCCGCGAAGGTGAGGTCGTCGAAGCGGCGCGCGGAGGCGTCGGTGCGCGGGTCGGCGGAGTACACCCCGTCGACGCCGCTCTTGCTCATGAGCACCGCGTCGGCCTTGATCTCCAGGGCGCGCTGGGCGGCCACGGTGTCGGTGCTGAAGTAGGGCATGCCCGCGCCCGCGCCGAAGATGACGACGCGCCCCTTCTCGAGGTGCCGCATGGCCCGGCGCGGGATGTAGGGCTCCGCGACCTGGCCCATGGTGATGGCCGACTGCACGCGGGTGTCGATGCCCTGCTTCTCGATGAAGTCCTGCAGGGCGAGGCTGTTCATGACGGTGCCGAGCATGCCGATGTAGTCGGCCCGCGAACGCTCCATGCCCCGCTGGCTCAGCTCGGCGCCGCGGAAGAAGTTGCCGCCGCCGCTTGAGCAGCACGCGGCGGACGCCGGGGCCTGGGGCCCCGGCGTCCGCGGTGCTGAGGTCGGCCGGGTCACCGTGCGTCGGGTGGTGGGTCACGATGCTCCGGTCCTTCCTGTCGTGGTGCTGGTCGGCTCCGTGGATCAGGCGCCGATCTCGATGTGCGCGAAGCGCTTGACGTCCACGCCGGCGCCGTCGAGGACCGCCTTGACCGTCTTCTTGTTGTCGGTGACCGACGGCTGGTCGAGCAGGACGACGTCCTTGAAGAAGCCGTTGACGCGACCCTCGGTGATCTTCGCGATCGCCTGCTCGGGCTTGCCCTCCTCGCGGGCCGTCGCCTCGGCGATCTCGCGCTCCTTGGCGACGATGTCGGCGGGGACGTCCTCACGGGTGAGGTAGCGCGGACGCATCGCGGCGATCTGCATGGCGGCGCCGCGGGCGGCGTCGAAGCCGCGATGGCGGCGGACGGTCGATCGGAGGGCCCGAACAGGAGCGCGGCGGCCGCCCCCAGAGCCAGGCTGAACAGCGGAAGCAATATCTTCAACGGAAAACCTCCTCGCACATCGGCACTCAACCGCCGGTTCGGTGGAGGCAGCGGGCCGGTTACGCGGCCTCGGGACGCCAATAGGTCTGCATCCCGCTCACCTTGCGCGGCATCTTGTGCTTACACACCATCGTCTCGACCGCACGAACGGCGTGGAGAAGGGCCGCCGCCCCATGCGGCTTGGTCAGGCAAGCGAGCGCGATATCGCCAGCATCTTCGGGACATTGCCCCGTTACCAGCAGCACGGCAACGCCGCGATCCCGCGCGAGCCGCGCAACCTCACGCCCCGTCATATGCCCAGCAAGTTTCAGGTCCAGGATCAGCGCATCGATGGCCCGATCGGCCAGCATCGCGACCGCCGCTTCGCCCGAATCGACCGTCGCGACGACCTCATAGCCGCCATGCTTCAAGGTCCGTTCATTGTCGAAAGCGACCAGCGGATCGTCCTCGACGATCAGCAGCCGTTTGAAGCAGGACGGGCGGGACGCGAAGAGCATTTTACCTACCTTCCGTCCGCCGCATGACTCTGCGTGCGCGTCCTCGCAAGATTGCTTTTGCTTGCCATCGACGAAGCGACACTTTTCCGGCTATGAGCGTGGCCATATTACAAC
>LUMS01001138.1_pt1 | contig 11559 bp, 9 predicted proteins | sample 729711 | NCBI WGS metagenome assembly LUMS01 (sample SAMN03860298, study PRJNA289734) | marine metagenome | biome: seawater column; feature: ocean; material: water; isolation source: Red Sea water column Station 192 - depth 25m | place: Saudi Arabia: Red Sea | collected 2011-10-15 | depth 25 m | reverse complement strand
GCTGTGCCCCACCCACCACCGCACCGCCCACGACCCCCGCTACGAGATACGGGTCCTGGCCGACCACCAGATCGAGTTCACCCTCAGATGCTGAGTCGCCGAGCCTCTCGGAGATCCGCCTCTCCGACGAGCAAGTGCAGGAGCAGTTCGCCCTCGAAGCCGAGCCCCGACACCAATTCGACGGCTACAGGCGGCGCCGCTGAACGTCCGCTTCTGCCGCACCGTGTGCCCTTCGTCTGACAGACGCATGTGGAGTGCAGACGTCACGCATGGCGTGTCGAGAGCACTTCACAGTCGGATCCCGGGGCCTCGACCCGCACCGGAGACGTCCTGAGATGTGGCGAGGGCGCTCGCGCGACCGCCGCACTCCGCGGCGCTGCGGGCGCCGCACCGACGGTGGTCGCCGTCGTCGACCGCGCCACCGGGTCTCGACACGCGGGTCACGGCTTCGCAAGCTCAGCCGTGCCGCTCGCTCGTCCACCGATGATCTTCCGAGATGGCTTCGCCATCACGGAAGATCGAGCAGCTTCTCCTTGACGGCGTACATGACCGCCTCCATGCGCGAGTGCAGCTGCAGCTTCTCCAAGATGTTGCGCACGTGGTTCTTCACGGTGTTCTCGGAGATGAACAGGTCCTTGGCGATCTCGCGGTTGTTCTTGCCCGTGGCGACCAGGCGCAGCACCTCGAGCTCGCGCTCGGTGAGCCGCAGGCCGGGCATGTGCTCGCGCTCGGGCTTGCTCATCTGCTTGAACTCGTCGATGAGCTTGACCGCCATCGAGGGGCTGATCAGCGACTGGCCGTCGGCGACGACGCGGACGGCCTGGGCGACCTCCTCGATCGAGGAGTCCTTGAGCAGGTAGCCGGCGGCGCCGCTCTTGACCGCCTCGTAGAGGTCGGCCTCCTCGTCGGAGACCGTGAGCATGATGATCTTGGCCGAGGGCACGGCCTCCTTGATGGCCTTGCACGCCTCGATGCCGGTGCGCTTGGGCATCCGCACGTCGAGCAGGACCACGTCGGGGGCAGCGGAGGCCGCGAGCTCGGTGCCCTCGATGCCGTCACCGGCCTCGCCGACGACGTCGATGCCCTCCTCGACGGAGAGCAGCATCGTCAGGCCGCGGCGGAACAGCTCCTGGTCGTCGACGACGAGGACTCGGACGGACTCGTCGTTCTCGCTCTGGGACACGGGCCGAATCATGGCACGTTCGGGCCCCCCAGGGGGACCCGAACGTGTCATCCGTCGGTGCGCGGGGCTGGCCCGCGCGGCTCAGGTGCGTCTCAGCTGAGGGCTCACTCCTCGCCGAGGTCGAGGGAGATGACGCCGTAGTCGTAGCCGCGGCGGCGGTAGACGACCGCGGGCCGCTCGCTCTCCTTGTCGACGTAGAGGTAGAAGTCGTGACCGACCAGCTCCATCTCGTAGAGCGCCTGGTCGAGGGTCATCGGGGAGGCCGGGTGGGTCTTCTCGCGCACGACGAGCGGGCCGTCGCCGGTGACCGCGATGGGGCCGACGTAGCGCTCCTCGCTGGTCTCGGCGGGCTTCTCGTCCTCGACGACCAGACCACCGGGGCCCTCACGCGGCGGCCTCGGCCCGGATCACCGGCCCCTTGGAGAACGCGGTCAGCTCCACGTGGACGGCACGGTCGTGCTGACGTGGGTTGGGCTCGCAATCGACCTCGACGTGGACCCGCATGATGTGGTGATCGTGCTTCTCGAGCTTGGTCAGCTTCTCCGAGACATGGGCCCGGAAGCCCTCCTTGATCTCGCAGTGACGACCGGTCACGACAACGTCCATGGCAATCCCTCCTCAGCGCGCACCGTCGGTGGTGCGCCGTTGGTGTGTGGCAGGAGGAGTCCGTCCGGCCGACCTGGTCTTCGTCCCCACAATCGCCTGCTGAAGCGTTCGCAGCTTCTCTGCCACTACTGGCCTTCTCCCGACATCGGTCACATCTGGTGACCTGGTCGAGGCAGGACTTACGTCTAAGCCGCACCGTGATCCCGCCCGGAGGCGGTTACGTGGACCGTTTCGCCTGCGACTGGCATCGGCTTGCCGTGAGGGCGTCCGGATGGACCGACGCGCCCTGACGACGCAACCACGGACCCGGACGGACTCCATGACGAGACGATAGGCCCAACGGCGGGTGCACGGAAGGGAACGAGGACCCCTCTTGGCAAAGCCTCAGGTGCGCCGTCCCCTCCCCTCGGTACCCCGCCGAGAGGTCGCCGCCACCGTGGCGCTGCCCAGCACCGGGACCCCCACGGCCCGCAGCGCCCGCTGCGCCTCCACGAGCGTGGCGCCGGTCGTCACGACGTCGTCGCAGACCACCGCCCCCGCGATCTCCGGTACGCCGCCGGCCAGCCGTCGCAGGGGCCCCGGGCGCACCCGCAGCGCACCGTGCAGGTTGGCGGCGCGCGCGGCCGTGTCGAGCCCGGACTGGTCCGCCACCCCCGGACGGGTGGCCAGCAGCGGCACCGAGCGGGCCGGCACCCCACCCCGCTCGAGCTCGCGCGCCGCCGCCCGCACCAGCGCCAGCATCGCGTCCCTGCCCCGGGCCCGCACCGCGGCGGGCCGCGAGGGCACCGGGACCAGCACGAGCACCGCGCCCGGGGCGACGCCGCCCTCCGCCGCCAACCCGGCGACGCTCTGCGCGAGCAGTGCCCCCAGTGGCGCGGTCAGCTGGTGGCGCCCCTGCTCCTTGTGCGCCAGCAGCAGCGCGCGCAGCGCGCCGGTGTAGCCGCCGCAGGACCAGACCGGCAGCAGGCCGGGCGGGCAGGGCCGCGGCCGGGTGCGCGAGCGGGTCAGCGGGGCGTCGAGGAGCAGGCGCTCGCGGCACGCGCGACACAGCACTCCCCCGGGTCGGTCGCAGGCCGCGCACCGGCCGCCGAGCAGCAGGTCACGGGCGCCGTCGCGCAGGGTGGTCGGGTCCACGGGGGCATCCCACCGCCTACCGGACCGCCGTCGGGACGACCGGGCGACGGCGGTGGAGGACCCGGTCAGGAGCGGGGCGTGTGGAGGGTCGGCGGGTCAGCCGGCGTACGTCACGAAGGTGAGGCCCTCGTCGAGCACCCGCGGCCCACGGACAGTGGCGTTGAGGTCGGCCAGCCCGGTGTCGGTCACGGCGTAGACGCGCGTGCCGCGTGCCGGTGAGCCGACGAGGGCGGTGGCGCCGGACAACGTGGTGATGATGCCGTCCAGCCCGCCGGGCGAGCCGTCGACGCCGACGGTGACGACCTTGGCCGAGACGTCGGTGAGCCGGTTGAGCACGGCCAAGGTGGTGGTGGACGTCCACGCGACGTCGCGGATGCGTCGGCTCGGGTCGTCGTCGAGGTTCAGCGGGCGCGACCGGGTCGCCCCGGTCACCCGCTCGCTGTCGTCCCCGCGGATGCGCGCCACCCGGACCGTGTCGGCGCTCGGACCGCGGACCACGGCGACCAGGCGGGTGCCGTCACGGGAGACCAGGAAGTCACGCACCTCCTCGCCGGTGACCCCCGGGACGTCCAGCACGCCACTGTCCTCCCCCTGCACCCACCTGACGACAGCGCCATCGGCCGTGCGGTCGAGCAGCCAGAGCCGGTCGTGGACGTCCCAGGCCGGTGGCAGCAGGTCGGTGCCGACGGCCGCGGTCGTCACGTCGGGCAGGCCGGGGTCGGTCGACGGGTCCTCCCGCGGCGTGACCCCCTCGCCGTCGGTCAGCGGGGCCAGCAGGACGGTGCCGCCGGCCTCGGACACCGCGGCGACGCGCGTGCCCAGCAGGTCCACGGCCACCGAGCGCACGCCGAGGTCGACACGACCCATGACGCCGCCGACCGGGTCCAGGGAGCCTGGCGTCCCCGAGACGAGCAGCCCGTCGCGCAGTCCGTGCAGCAGCGAGTCGGTCTGGAAGCCGACCGGGTCCAGCTGGTCGCCCACGGCCACGGGGATGCGCGTCTCCCCGCCCACGGTCCGCACCGGCCGACCGTCGATCGCCAGGGTGAAGGCGTCGACGTCGGGATCCTGGCGCAGCGTCCAGGCCAGCTGGGCGAAGAGCAGCTCGGTGTCGGCGGGCGAGAACGCGCTCGCTTCACCGGTCAGGCTGATGGCGGCCAGCCCGTCGGTCACCGGCACCGACAGGTCGACCTGGAGCCCCGAGGGCAGCTGGGTGCCGAGGACACCCTGCAGGGCGCGGCCCGGGCCGCGCAGCAGCCCGGAGACCAGCGAGGAGGCGAAGGTCGGGTCGTCGCCGACGAAGACCGGCTCCGGCACCAGCACCGACCCCGAGGGGTCGGGGAAGTAGAGAGCCACCCGGCGGTAGCGCTGCTCGAACCAGGTCTCCGGGACTACCAGGGCGTCGGGCAGGTCGGAGATGCGGTACTCGCCGTCCTCGGTCACGAGCCGGAACCCCAGGATGCTGTCCTCGGGGGCGAGGTCGCCCTGCCAGGCGCCGCGCGCGTCGAGCCAGCTGGCGCCGCCGGGCGGCAGCGCCCGCCGGCGGCAGCGCGTCCTCGTAGACGATGGTGCCCGCGGGCGACCACGTCGACCGGGTCTCCGAGCTGAGGAACTGCTTGGCCGTCGACAGCTCGGTGGGCCAGGCCTGCATCGCGTCGAGGAAGCCCTTGACCACCTCGGCCGCGGACATGCCCTCCTGCGGAGGTCGCGCATCGATGGCGGCGGCACCGCCGGTGTCGGTGGCCGAGCCGCCCGACTCCTCGACCTCGACGACCGGCCCGGCCTCGGGCAGCGCGACGCAGCCCGTCAGCGCCGCGAGGCAGACGGCGACCAGGCTGGCCGCGACCCGGCGCCTCACACCGGCTCCACGACGTCGTCGGGGATGAGCGGGATCGGGCTGCGGCGCAGGGCGTCGCCGTTGCGCCGCGGCAGCGTGAGCCGGAACTGCGCACCCTCGCCCGGGCGGCCCCACGCCTGCAGCCAGCCCCCGTGCAGGTGGGCGTCCTCCAGGGAGATCGACAGCCCCAGGCCGGTGCCGCCCGACGTGCGGGCACGGGCGGGGTCGGCCCGCCAGAAGCGGTTGAAGACCATCGCCGACTCCCCCGGCGCCAGGCCGACGCCGTGGTCGCGCACCGCCACGGCCGCGGCGTGGTCGTCGCCGGCCACGCGCACCACGACGGTGGGCGTGGCGCCCGGGCGCCGCGGACCGGCGTGGTCGATCGCGTTGCTGACCAGGTTGCGCAGGACGCGCTCCACCCGGCGTACGTCGGCCTCGGCCAGGCAGGGCCGGTCCGGGGCCCGGACGACGAGCCGCACCCCGCGCTGGTCGGCCAGCGGCCGGGTGCTCTCCACGACGCGGTGGGCGACGTCGACGAGGTTGACGTCGTCGACCTCGAGCTGCGCCGCGCCGGCGTCGAAGCGGCTGATCTCCAGCAGGTCCGCGAGCAGCGTCTCGAACCGGTCGAGCTCGGTCTGCAGCAGCTCCGCCGCGCGCGCGGTGACCGGGTCGAAGGACTCCTTGGCGTCGTGCAGCACGTCGCCGGCCATCCGCACGGTCGTCAGCGGCGTGCGCAGCTCGTGGGAGACGTCGGAGACGAAGCGGCGCTGGACCCGGCTGAGCTCCTCGAGCTGGCGGATCTGGCGCTGCAGGTTGGAGGCCATCTGGTTGAAGGAGGTGGCCAGGCGGGCCAGGTCGTCCTCGCCGGAGACCTCCAGGCGCTCCTGCAGCTGTCCGGCTGCCAGCCGCTCGGCGACCCGCCGCGCCATCCGGATCGGGGTGACGACCTGCTGGGCCACCAGCCAGGTCACGCCGGCGACCAGCAGGAGCAGCAGCACCCCGGCGGTCAGCAGCGCCCGGGTGACCAGCGCCAGGGTCTCCTCGTCCTCGGAGGTCGGGAACAGGAGGTAGAGCGTGTAGGTCCGGCCGTCGGCCGGGAGCGTGACCTGCGAGCCCACCGCGATGCCCGGTTCGGAGACCGGCGTCTCCCCGTCGGGGGCGAGCCGGCGGATCGTGGTGAAGGTCCACGAGGGCGTCGCGACCGTCGAGAAGTGGTCGACCAGCGAGGCCGGCACCGACGTGCGGTCCAGGCCGAAGGTGTACGTCGCCCCGCCGCCGCCCGGGTCCGCCGCGACGCCCGTGGGACCCGCAGGGCCGGCCAGCACCACCGCGAAGTCGCGCGAGAGGCCTCGCTGGATGATCGGCTCGACCAGCGCCCGCTGCTGCTCGGCGGCGTCGACGTCGCTGAGGGTGGCCGAGGCCAGCCGGGTGCGGGCGTCCTCGGTCTCGTCGAGCGCCTCGGCGACGACGGCGTCGACCCGGTCGTCGAGCAGGCCGTCGCGGGTCTGGCGCAGCAGGAACCAGCCGACGACACTGACGACCAGGAACGACAGCACGAGGGTGCTGGCCACCACCCGTGCCTGGATGGAGCGGCGCCAGAAGGTGAGCGCGGCCACCCGTCGGCCGCTCAGGCGGTGCCGGCCTTGTAGCCGACGCCTCGCACGGTCACCACGATCTCGGGGTTCTCCGGGTCGTGCTCGACCTTCGAGCGCAGCCGCTGGACGTGCACGTTGACCAGGCGGGTGTCGGCCGCGTGGCGGTAGCCCCAGACCTGCTCGAGCAGCACCTCGCGGCTGAAGACCTGCCACGGCTTGCGGGCCAGGCAGACCAGGAGGTCGAACTCCAGGGGCGTCAGGCTCACCGGGCGACCGCCACGGGTGACCTGGTGGCCGGCAACGTCGATGTGGACGTCGCCGATGGTGAGCGTCTCGGCCTGCGCGGTCGCGTCGAAGCGGCGTACGCGCGCACGGATGCGGGCCACCAGCTCCTTGGGCTTGAACGGCTTGACGACGTAGTCGTCGGCACCGGACTCCAGCCCGACCACGACGTCCACGGTGTCGCCCTTGGCGGTGAGCATCACGATCGGCACGCCGGACTCGGCGCGGATCTCCTTGCACACGTCGATGCCGTCGCGACCGGGCAGCATCAGGTCGAGCAGGACGACGTCGGGGCGGTAGTCGCGGAAGGCCTCGACGGCCTCGTCGCCGCGCAGGCACATCCGCGAGTCGAAGCCCTCCTGGCGCAGCACGATGGTGAGCATCTCGGCCAACGAGGCGTCGTCGTCGACGACGAGTACCCGACCCTTGGTCGTGTAGTCGTCCTGCGGCGCTGCCTCACTCATGGTCACCATCTTGCACCCTCCCCCCTGGCGGGCGTGCGAACGGCGGCCCCGACACCGCGGGGCCGCCGTGCGCGATCGATCAGTAGCGGTACTCGTCGGACTTGAACGGCCCCTCGACCGAGACGCCGAGGTACTTTTGGGCAGCACGTAGACGCCGACGGGGTAGTCCTGCGGCTTGGTGAAGATCTCGATCTGCGCCAGCACCTGGTTGGTGAAGGAGTTCGACATCACGAACGACGGGTGGCCGGTGGCGTTGCCGAGGTTCATCAGGCGGCCCTCGGACAGCACGATGATCGCGTTGCCCTCGCCCTCGGGGAACGTCCACAGGTCGACCTGCGGCTTGACGTTCTTGCGGACGACGCCGGGGTAGGTCTCCAGGCCGGCCATGTCGATCTCGTTGTCGAAGTGACCGATGTTGCCGAGGATGGCGTTCTTCTTCATCCGGCGCATCTGGTCGACGCTGACGACGTCCTTGTTGCCGGTGGCGGTGATGACGATGTCGGCGATCTCGATGACGTCGTCGAGGGTCGACACCTGGTAGCCGTCCATCGCGGCCTGCAGCGCGCAGATCGGGTCGATCTCGGTGACGATGACGCGGGCGCCCTGGCCGCGCAGCGACTCCGCGCAGCCCTTGCCGACGTCGCCGTAACCGCAGACCACGGTGACCTTGCCGCCCATGAGGACGTCGGTGGCGCGGTTGATGCCGTCGACGAGGCTGTGGCGGCAGCCGTACTTGTTGTCGAACTTCGACTTGGTGACCGAGTCGTTGACGTTGATGGCCGGGAAGAGCAGCGAGCCCTCGCGCATCATGTCGTAGAGGCGGAGCACACCGGTGGTGGTCTCCTCGGTGACGCCGATGATCTCGCGGGCGACGTTGGTCCAGCGGTCCTTGCTCGCGGCGAGGCTGCTCTGCAGCACCTCGAAGATGATGCGCTGTTCGGTGCTCGTGGCGGTGGCCGGGTCCGGCGCCTCGCCCTTCTTCTCCGCCTCGACACCGAGGTGGACCAGCAGGGTGGCGTCGCCGCCGTCGTCGAGGATCATGTTCGCGAAGCGCTTCTCGCCGGCCTCGTCGGTGCCCCAGTCGAGGATCTGCTGGGTGCACCACCAGTACTCCTCCAGCGTCTCGCCCTTCCAGGCGAAGACCGGCACGCCCGCGGGCGCGTCGACGGTGCCCTCGGGGCCGACCGCCACGGCCGCGGCCGCGTGGTCCTGGGTGGAGAAGATGTTGCAGGAGGCCCAGCGGACCTCGGCACCGAGCGCGGTCAGCGTCTCGATGAGGACCGCGGTCTGGGTGGTCATGTGCAGCGAGCCCGCGATGCGGGCGCCGGCCAGCGGCTTCTCGGCGCCGTAGCGCTCCCGCATGGCCATCAGGCCGGGCATCTCGTGCTCGGCGAGCTCGATCTCGGTGCGGCCGTAGTCGGCCAGGGACAGGTCGGCGACCTTGAAGTCCATCAGGGTGTCTCCTCGCAGGGGGTTGGAGCCAGGCCTGCGTCGCGCATCTGCGCACCGTCGGGATCTCCCACGCAGTCCGCCGTCCAGCGTAGGCGGACAGGCGTGACGACCGGGAATCCCGGCGGGTGGTGGGCTGGAGCGGCCAGCCGTCGAGCAGCCGTCGACCCGTCGCGGACCAGCCCGGGGGTCAGTGCGCGTTGCGCCGCGGCACCAGGTGCATCACCGCGACCAGGACGGCCCCGATGACCAGCCCCAGGACCGCCGAGCAGCCGGTGTTCGTCACCCAGCCGAGGACCGACCCGAGAGCACCCGTGGCGTCGTGCACGGCCTCCTCGAGGTGGTGCACGACGTCGTACGGCGCGTGCCAGCCGAGGTCGTGGGAGCCGACGAGCACGATGTGCCCACCCACCCACAGCATCGCGGCCGTGCCGACGGCGCCGATGACCTCGAGGACCCGCGGCATCGCCTGCACGAGCCCGCGGCCGACCCGCTGGGCGACGGCGCTGGAGCGTTGGGCCAGCGAGAGGCCGACGTCGTCCATCTTCACGATGAGCGCGACCACGCCGTAGACGACCGCGGTGATGAAGAAGGCGACGACCACCATGATGGCGGCGCGCGACCAGAAGCTCTCGCCCGCCACCTCGTCGAGGGAGATCACCATGATCTCGGCCGAGAGGATCAGGTCGGTGCGGATGGCGCCGGAGATGAGGGTCTTCTCGGTCTCGGCCGGGTTGCCGGCGGCGACCTTCTCCAGCGCCTCGTCGTCGTGGTGCCCGTGGCCGGGGCCGAACTTCTCCCAGATCTTCTCCGCGCCCTCGTAGCAGAGGTAGGCACCGCCGCACATGAGGATGATCTTGAGCAGGGAGGGCAGCAGCTCGCTGAGCAGCAGCGCGGCCGGCAGGATCAGCAGCAGCTTGTTGCGGATCGAGCCGATCGCGATCTTCTTGATGATCGGCAGCTCGCGCTCGGCCGCCACGCCCTGGACGTACTGCGGGGTGACGGCCGTGTCGTCCACGACGACACCGGCCGCCTTGGCGCTGGCGCGCCCGGCGGCGGCACCGACGTCGTCGATGGAGGCGGCCGCCAGCTTGGCGAGCGCCGCGATGTCGTCGAGAAGGGCGAAGAGTCCACCGGCCACGTCGGGAGCCTAGCGGTGCCTCAGACCCGGACCGTCTCCCGCTGCACGTGCGTCTCGATGCGCGCCGCGAGCTCGTCGGCCTCCTTCTTGGCCTCGGCCACCTCCAGGGCGTCCTTCACCCGGCGCTCGCCCCAGCCCAGCGGATCCACCGCGTGCTGCAGCACCCGGGCCACCGGTGGGCTGGCCAGCAGCAGCGCCACCGCGACCGACCCGAGCGTGGTCACGACCAGCCCGAGCGCGACGTGGTCGCCGAACAGCTCGCCGTAGCCCGCGTAGCCCAACCCCTTCACCACGAAGCCGTGGAAGAGGTAGACGATCAGCGTCGAGGCACCCATCGCGGTGAACCAGCCGCGCACCCGCGGCACCAGCGCCAGGAACGCCCAGGTCCCCAGCGTGCCGAGCACCAGCAGCGCGGCCCGGGTCAGGAACGCCTGGCCGTCGCTGACGTCGAGCTCCTCGTAGCGGGCCCGGTAGTAGAGCCACTCGGTCCCCGCCCAGTCGTCGGTGCGCGAGGTCAGCACCCAGATGCCGACGAAGACACCGAGGGCCGCCACCTGCGCCGCACGGCTGCGCAGCAGCTCGAGCCGCTCCGGGGTCGACTTCAGGCCCAGGACGAAGAACGGCAGCAGACCCAGGATCCGCGCCACGTCGAGCGTGTCACCGGCGTACAGCCCCGCGACCAGGGAGATGACGACGGCCAGCCCCAGGCCGCCCCACATGTTCTTGAACACCGGGGTCAGCAGCCGCCAGAAGAACAGCGCCGAGAGGTACCACATCGGCCAGTGCGGGTCGCGCCAGAGGTTCTCCAGCTCCTCGCCACCGACATGGATGCGGAACATCGCGATCGCGGCCTCGAAGAGCACATACGGCACGGCCACCGTGCGCACCAGCTGCCACATCCGCGCGCGGGTGTAGGTCCAGCGCTGGGAGAGGTAGCCGGTCAGGAAGACGAACGCCGGCATGTGCCAGGCGTAGAGGAAGTCGTAGAGGTGGTCGTTGGTCGTGGAGTCGGGCAGCACCACCCACGCGTGTCCCACCACCACCAGGGTCACCAGCGCCATCTTGGCGTTGTCGAACCACGGGTCTCGAGAAGAGGCCATGGGAACCGTTCTTCCCGCTCCTCCCCCGCGGCGAAACGTGACGCATGCCCCTCTCAGCGACTCCTCAGGCGAGCGCCAACGACGGCACCCACCGCTGGGTGAGGTGCGATGAGCGCCAGCGACGTCCCATCCGCCGGTCGAGGAGGCGCGCCAGCGCCGTCTCGAGACCCCGTACGCCGACGAGCAACCTCATGCCGGCGCGACTGGAGGGTTCCTCGTGAACCCCTTTCACGACACGCCCTCCGGTCCTTGTCGACTCGGTGGTCGGGGTGGGTGGGCGCCTGGACGTTCGCGCTGCAGCAGGTCCTGCATTTATCGAAACCGTGCTTACGGTCGACTTCGATTTCGGTACCTGGTTGCGGTTCGCTCGACCCCTTCGGCCCGCTGGGGTGCTCGCTTGGGTTGCGCTTGATTCGTCCTCCACAGATTCACGCCGGAGCCCACATCAGGGTTCCTTTCGAACTGGTGTTCTAGTAAACTCTGGACATGGCACTCGGACACCACGACACCCCCTCGCAGGTCACTCCTGCGGAGTCGACCGGTGACCTGCTGACCGAGATTCGCGACCTCGACAAGGCTGCTGACCAGGCCGACCGGGACCGGTTCATCGCCATCGCCGAGTGGGCTGAGCGCCACAGCACCGGCGCCCTGCTCCCGGACCTCTACGGCACATTCGGGCTGCCCGACGACGACGCCCACACCGAGGCCGAGAACGCCTGGGTGTCCCGGTTCGGGATGCCCGGCGCCGACACCATGCTCGAGCTCGCCGGC
>LUMS01000239.1_pt1 | contig 11566 bp, 10 predicted proteins | sample 729711 | NCBI WGS metagenome assembly LUMS01 (sample SAMN03860298, study PRJNA289734) | marine metagenome | biome: seawater column; feature: ocean; material: water; isolation source: Red Sea water column Station 192 - depth 25m | place: Saudi Arabia: Red Sea | collected 2011-10-15 | depth 25 m | reverse complement strand
CGCGGCGCCCGGGGGCGCGTGGCAGGACGCCTGGCCGAGCCTGCGGCTCTTCTCCCCCGCCGGCTACAGCTCGTTGCCCGGCCGACTGATGCCGCGTCCGCCTGGTGACGAGCCGCCCGACGCGGCGCACGTCGTGGACTACCTCGCCGACTACGAGCAGCGCTACGACGTCGACGTGCGTCGACCGGTGCGCGTGAGGGCCGTCGAGCGCGCCGACGACGCAGACGTCGACGGTCTCAGGCAGGGACCCGCTCAGGGCCCCGGTCGGAGACCCGCTCAGCAGCACGTGCTGCGGCGCTCCATCAGCACCGTGTCGCGCCACTCGCCGTCGAGCTGGGCGATGCGGGAGCGGACCGCGAGCGTGACGTAGCCGGCGCTGCGGTGCAGGGCAAGGCTGGCGCGGTTCTCGGGGAAGATCGAGGTCTGCAGCGTCCACAGGCCGGCGGCGTCGGCCTCGGTGACCTGGCGCTGCAGCAGCGCCCGGCCGACCCCGCGGCCGCGGGCCTGCGCGGCGACGTACACCGACGTCTCGCCGACCCCGGAGTAGCAGGTGCGGCTGGAGACGGGCGTGACACCGGTCCAGCCGACGACCTCCCCGGGAGCCTCGGTGAGCTCGGCGACCCAGCGGTGGCCGGGAAGCCACTTCTCCCGCAGCGCCTTGACCGAGGGAGCCTCGGTCTCGAAGGTGGCCTGCCGGGTGGCGATGCCCTCGGCGTAGATCTCCCGCACGCGCGGCAGGTCCGCGTCGGTCATCGCGCGGGTCGTGACGTCCGCGGGGACGTCGCCGGGGCAGCAGGGCCGGGTGGTGAGGGTGCCCATGACGACGTCGGCCGCGTGCGGCAGCCCGGTGCAGCAGGCGGCGTTGACCGACACCAGGCTCGCCGTGCCCACCTTGTCGACCCGCACGAACCCCACGTCGGCCAGCTTGCGCACGTGGTGGGAGCAGGTGGCCTGGCTGATGCCCAGGGCGGTCGCCAGGTCGCCGACCCGCAGCGCGCCCGCGGCGCTGGTCGCCACCTCGTGCAGCACCCGCACGCGGGTGGGATCGGCGAGCACGGCGAACCACTCGGCATACGTCGCGGCGTCGTCGGGGGAGAGGGGCGTGCTGGCCTGGGGCACGGGAGCCGTCTGGGTCACGGCACCAGCCTAGACCATTCATCGACCAGTTTCGATGGATGGTCTAGGGTCTTCTATCGACAGTGATCGATGAATCCGGAAGGTGTCCGCCATGTCCCTCACGCCCACCCCCGACCAGCCGCTCGTGATCGTCGGTGCCGGGCCCGTCGGGCTCGCCGCGGCTGCCCACGCCGTGGAGCGTGGCCTGCCCGTCACCGTGCTCGAGGGCGGACCCACCGTGGGCGCCGCCGTCCTGGAGTGGGGGCACGTGCGGCTGTTCTCCCCGTGGTCGGAGCTGGTCGACGACGCCGCCGCCCGGCTGCTCGAGCCGACCGGCTGGGTGCGGCCGGCCGGCGGGGCCGCCCCCACGGGCCGGGAGTGGGTCGAGGCCTACCTCCGTCCGCTCGCCGAGGCGCTCGTCGACCGCGGGGCCGTGCTGCGGGTGGGCGGCGAGGTGGTCGGGCTCGCGCGGCTGGGCCGGGACCGGCTCGTCGCCCAGGACCGCGAGGAGGTGCCGTTCGCGGTGCACGTGCGCACGAGCGACGGGGGCGAGGAGGTGCTCACCGCCGCCGCGGTGGTCGACGCCTCGGGCACCTGGGGCGACCCCGCGCCGGCCGGGGCCGACGGCTGGCCGGCGCCGGGGGAGCGCGGCGCCGACGTCGCCTACCGGGTGCCGGACCTCGCGGACCCGCAGGTGCGGGAGCAGTACGCCGGCCGGCACGTCGCCGTCGTCGGGTCCGGGGCCTCGGCGCACCAGGCCGTGGTCGAGCTGGCCGCGCTCGCGGAGGAGGCGTCCGGCACCCGGGTGACCTGGCTGCTGCGACGCCACGACGCCGATGGCGTCTTCGGCGGCGAGGGGGCCGACGAGCTGCCCGGTCGCGGCGCGCTCGGATCCCGCGCGCGAGCGGCCGCGGCGTCGGCGTACGTCGACGTGGTGACGGGCTTCCGCACCGCTGCGCTCGAGCAGGACGGGGCGCGGACCACGCTCGTGGCGCAGGACGGTCGGCGCGTGGTCGTCGACCGGGTGGTCGCGGTGACGGGGTTCCGCCCCGATCACTCGTGGCTCGCGCAGGTGCACCTCGACCTCGACGGCGAGCTGTCGGCCCCGCGCGACCTGGCGCCGGAGATCCACCCCGCGTTCCACTCCTGCGGCACCGTCAGCCCGCACGGCGCCGCCCTGCTGCGCCAGCCCGAGGGCGGGCTCTACCTGGTCGGCATGAAGTCCTACGGCCGGGCGCCGTCGTTCCTCGCGCTGACCGGCTACGAGCAGGTGCGCTCGGTCGTCGCCGAGGTCGCCGGCGACCACGAGGCGGCCTCCCGCGTCGAGCTGGTGCTCCCCGAGACCGGCGTCTGCGGCGTGGGAGCGGCGTACGACGGCGAGCCGAGCGGCTGCTGCACCCCGGTCGGGGCCTGAGGTCCGCTCAGCGCTGCCTGGGGGGCAGGTCGAGCGTCCGCTCGGCGGGCCGGAACGCGGCGTCGCCCTCGTAGCGCACGACCAGGCGGGTCGCGGACTTGGCCAGCTTCTTGCCGCGACCGAACCACACAGGCTTGCCCAGGTCGCGGACCCGGACCTGCTCGGTGCGGTTGCCGATGGAGACGGTGACGGTGCCGGTGGGCTCACGATCGATGCCCTCGGGGCTGCGCAGCCGGATCTTGGCCCGGACCACGCCGCGGGTGCGGCGGGCGTTGACCTCGAGGACGACCGGCGAGGTGACCCGGCGGGCGGGCGTCACCTCCAGCGCCGGGGTGCGCGAGCCCGAGCGCGTGGTCACCTGCACGGCGATCCGGCGCCCGAGGTCGGCCTGGCCGAGGCGGTAGCGCCACGCGGTCTCTCCGGCGATCGGGTCGCCGTCGCGCAGCCACTGGTAGCTCGAGCGGGCGCCGTCGGGGTCGTAGCGGCCCTTGAGGACCTTCAGGCCCTTGCCGGGCTTGGCCACGCCGCCGACCCGGGCGGGCTCGACCACGCCCACCACCTCCGGCTCCTCGGGCTCGTCCACCGGCCGGCCGGCCCGCGAGGCCTTGATGACGCGGTGGGCGCGGTCGCGGACGTCGTCGAGCCGGGCGTAGAGCTTCGAGCCGGGGCAGGCGGTGTCGTTGGTGTCGCGGTGCCCGTCGATGACGCGCAGGGTGGCCATCCGGCCGGCGGCGTACTTGTCGCTACCGGTGGACTCCACCGTCGTCTTCCCGCGAGGGCGGCGGTCGTAGGCGTCGAGCTTCCACGCCGCCAGCGCGCCGAGCGCGTCGATGATCGCCTCGGTGGGTGCGGCCTGCTCGAAGTTGCCGATGACCGAGACGCCCATCGAGGTGTCGTTGAAGCCGAGGGTGTGGGCGCCGCGCACCGGCTGGGCGATCCCGCCGGCGCGGCCCTCCCAGATCCGACCGAAGCGGTCGACGAGGAAGTTGTAGCCGATGTCGGACCACCCCAGGGACTTGGTGTGGTAGCGGTACATGCCGCGGATCAGCGCCGCGGTCTCCTTGCGGGAGTAGGTGTTGCCGCTGACGGTGTGGTGGACGTGGACCTGCTCGATCGTCCGGTTCGTGCGCGGGCTGCCGTCGCGCCACGACTCGTCGGCACCCCACTGCTTGCGCGTGCGGATGTCGGGCCGCGGCGCCTTCGGCGTGCCGGTGGAGCGGCGCGCGGCGGTGCGGGGGGAGAGCTCGTCGTCGGGGCGGGAGGCGGGGTGCAGCAGCACCAGCCGCATCCCCTTCGGCGCGGGGCCGCGGGAGAGCCGCACCTGGACCGCGTCGCTGGGGCCGAACCACCAGGCAGCCGTGCCGGTGCGCACCGCGGGGTCGTCGTCGGGTCGGTCCTCCACGACGGGCAGGCGGGTCCAGTCGCTCCAGCCGTCGCTCCTCCGTGCCCGGACGAGCACCTCGGGGCGGTCCTCGGGCCGCGCCCAGGTCACCGCCGCCATGGAGTAGGTCGAGGTGGGCAGGGCCTCGGACTGCAGCACGCCGCTGGACCGCTCCTGCAGGCGCAGCCCGGTCTCGAGCGCGGCGACGTCCGAGCCGTCGTCGGCGGAGAGGGCCAGGGCGCCACCGGGGCGCAGCTTCGGGTCGTCGTCCTGCGACAGGCGCACGGCGGCGCCCACCGCTCCGACGGCGACGGTGGCGGCCACGGCCGCCTTCCCGAGGGTACGGCGACTGGTCGGGGTCCAGGGGGTCGGCTCAGTCACGCAGGGCATCGTCGCAAGCGCGAGGGCCCGATCCGGGGAGGTGGGCCGCGTGGCGCGTGTGACGTGTGAGGCTCGAGGGGCGTCGTTCCGTGCGAACCGCTGGACGAGCGAAGTGAAACACGTTCTACTTCGGGGGTGACCGACACCACCACGGCGCCCCGCAGCCGCAGCGCCTCCCTCGCCATCGTCACCGGGCTGTACGTCGTCGCGGTCGCTGCGGCGGCCGCCTGGCTCTACCTCGGGCCGGACACGGCGTACCTCTGGCTCGACGCCCTGATCGCCGACCTGGTGGCCACCGCGGTGGTCTTCGCCGGGAGCCGGATCGTGCACAACTCCTCGTGCTACGACGCCTACTGGTCGGTGATCCCGCCGCTGCTGGCGGTCTACTGGTGGCTGGAGCGCGAGCCGGGCGCCGACGGGGTGCGCTTCGCGCTGCTCTCGGTCGTGCTCTGGCTGTGGGCGATCCGCCTGACCGCCAACTGGGTCTACTCCTGGCCGGGGCTGCACCACGAGGACTGGCGCTACCCGATGCTGCGCGAGAAGAACCCGACGGTCGAGCTGCCCGTGGACCTGATGGCCATCCACGTCTTCCCGACGCTGCAGGTCTTCGCCGCGATGCTGCCGGTCTACGCCGTGACGCGCTCGGAGCGCGCGTGGGGCTGGCTCGACGTGGTCGCGCTGGTCGTCGGTGTCGGTGCGGTGCTGCTGCAGCTGGTGGCCGACACCCAGCAGCACCGCTTCGCCCGCACCAAGCAGCCGGGGGAGTCGCTGGTCACCGGGCTGTGGGCCTGGTCGCGGCACCCCAACTACCTCGGCGAGATCCTGATGTGGTTCTCGCTGCTGCTCTTCGGCCTCTCCGCGCTGCCGGGTGCCTGGTGGTGGCAGGTCATCGGCGTCGTCGGGATGACCGCGATGTTCCTGGGCGCCTCGATCCCGATGATGGAGCAGCGCAGCCTCGAGCGGCGTCCGGGCTACCAGGACGTCATCGACCGCGTGCCGATGCTGCTGCCGCGACCGCCCCGTCGGTCGTGAGCAGTCGATCGTGAGCAGTCGGTCGTGAGCCGGGTGGGTTCGCCGTGACCCGGGTGCTGGTCGCCGGTCTCGGCGACACCGGCGTGCTGTGCGCGGGGGCGCTGGCCCGCCGCGCGATGGTGCGCCGCGGTGTCTCGGTCACCGGGGTGTCGCCGACCACCGGGCTGGTGAGCGGCCAGGAGCTGGGACTGCGGCTGACGAGGCCCGACGCCTGGTCGCGGGACTACCGCATCCCGTACCGCTCGTTCCGGCGGCTGGACCGGGTCGACGTCGTGCACGGCCGATTGGTGTCCTCCGACCTCGCGGCGCGGACGGTCTCGGTGGCGGGGGCCGACGGGTCGCCGCGCGAGCTCGGGTACGACGTCCTGGTCGTCGCCACCGGGGTCGCCAACGGGTTCTGGCGCAGCGACGCCGTGCGCACCGACGACGCCGTCGCCACCGACCTCGCGGACCGGCACGCGCGTCTGGCGGCGGCCGGCTCGGTGGCGGTCGTCGGGGGCGGAGCCGCGGCTGTGTCAGCGGCGTACAACGTGGCGGTGCGGTGGCCCGGCAAGCGGGTGGACCTCTACTTCCCCGGCGAGCGGGGGCTGCCGCAGCACCACGGCCGCACGTGGGCCGGCGTCCGGCGCCGCCTGGAGGCGGCCGGGGTCGTGCTGCACTCGGGGCACCGCGCGGTGCTCCCGGCCTCCGACGAGCCGGCACCGGGGCCGGTCACGTGGTCGACCGGCCAGCCGGCCGCCGACGCGGACCTGGTGCTGTGGGCGGTGGGCCGGGTGCGCCCGCACACCGGGTGGCTGCCGGACTCCGTCCTCGACGAGGACGGCTTCGTCCGCACCGGTCCGGACCTGCGGGTGCCGGGGGCCGACGGCGTGTTCGCGATCGGTGACGTCGCCGCGACCGACCCGCTGCGCTCGACGGCGCGCAACTTCCAGCACAGGGTCCTGGCCGCCAACGTCGCGGCGTACGTCGACGGGCGGCCGCTGCAGGAGATCTCGCTGCCGGGGCGGCGCTGGGGATCGGTGCTGGGGCCGCAGCGCACGGGGCTGGAGGTGTTCAACCCCTCGGGGCGGCCGTTCCGGATCCCTCGGGTCGTGGTCGACCGAGCGTTGCAGCCGTGGGTGGTGAAGAAGGGGATCTACGGCGGGGGGCGCCGCTAGTCGTCCAGGGGATCGGCTCAGCCGACCTCGGGGGCGACGATCTCGAAGACCTTGTCCAGGCCCATCATCCGCAGCACCTTGCGCGGCTGGTTGTCGGCGCAGGCCAGCGACATCGTCGCGCCGCGCGAGGTGAGCCAGCGTCGCGCCGCGACCAGGGCGCCGATGCCGACGGAGTCGAGGAAGCTCACGGCGGCGAGGTCGACCACGACGCTGGGGGTGGAGACCTGGGCGGGGTCGTAGAGCACGCGCCGCAGGTGCGGCACGGTGAGGACGTCGAGCTCGCCGGAGACGACGACGACCGTGCGGTCGGGGTGCTGGACGACGTCGAAGGTGACGTCCTCCGGGGCTGGGGCTGTCACGGGACTCCAAAGCGCTGGGGTGGCTCGATCCTCGCTGCTGCGGCCGGTGCGCACCAGATCCCTCGGGGTGGGGCGGCGTGCGCGGTGGCTCACGCCGCCAGCCCGAGCTGGGCGAAGGCGAGGTCGAGGCGGAGGCGGTGTCGCTGCGGGGGCGGCAGGCCCGGCGCGCGGCTGAGGTGGCGGTAGCCGCTGGGGGTGATGGTCTCGATGACGGTGGGGTCGCCGGGGAGTGGTCGCGACGACCATCCGGGGGCCTGCTTGGCGTAGTTGCAGCCTTCGCAGAGGCCCTGTCCGTTCTCTGCGCTCGTGGGGCCGCCCTCGGCGTGGGGCCGGACGTGGTCGTGGTGGCGCACCGGTGCGTCGCAGCCGGGTGTGCGGCAGGTGCGGTCGCGGGTGGTGAGGAGGTCCGCGAGCCCGGCGGGGAAGGTGCGGGCCGTCGACTCCATGGCCACCAGTCGACCGCTCCTGTCGAGGTAGAGTCGCTTGAGCTCTGCGACGCCCTGCTCGGACGCCCGGCGCACCAGGTCGCGCACGAGGTCGGCGGGCAGCGGGATGGCGCCGGTGCCGGGGGCGCCGACCCACCCCGGCTCGTCCCCGTCGCGGCCGGGCAGGTTGAGCAGGGCGGCGTCGGACAGCGTCACCTGCACCGTGACCGGGACGACGTCGGCGTCGCCGAGCACCCTCTCGACGAGGGTGTCGGCCATGACCTGGCCGCGGGTGCGCTCGTCGCCGGCGGCGCGGGCGGAGTCGGCGCAGCGGCTCAGGGTCGCGTGCACCGACACGCCTTTGGCCAGTGGGAGCAGGGCCGAGAGCCTGACCATGCCGTCGGCGACCGGTCGGATGCTCGTGTGCCGCTCGGAGACGGCCTTCTCGTGCCGGGCCACCGCGGCGGCCGGGTCGGCGACGTAGGCCAGGCGGTCGACCTCGGCACGGAAGCGGCGCTCGCCCCAGCCGGCCGTGGTGCTCTCCTCGCTCATCAGCTCGGCGTCGATCCGGAGCCGGTCGACCAGGCTCAGGCACGCGGTGCCCTGGGCGATCTGCGTGGCCCGCCACTCGGTGCACCAGCCGGCCCTCATCGCGGCGAGGGTGTGGGGGAGCTCCTCGGCCAGCACCACGGCGAGCCCGAGGTGGATGCCGCCGCGGTGCGGCGACTCCCGTCGGGCCAGCGCGACCTCGGTGCCGATGCCGCGCTCACGCATCGGCGTCGGCAGGTGCGCCCGCTCCTCGACCCGCGCCCGCTTGAGCGCCACCGCGGCCTGCGCCTGCACGGCGCACAGCGAGTTCTTCAGGCGCTCCGCCTCGGCGATCAGCTCGACGGCCGCGGCATCGACCTCGCCCGGCTCTAGCCGACCGAGCGCCTCCTCGGCCTCCAGCGCCTGCTGACGCAGGTCGCGGAGCGTGGCGGCGGGTTCCATGAACCGATGCTAGTCGAACACCAGTTCGAAAACAAGGGTTGCGGGCATTGCGTCATGAAGGGACGGGGTCGAGCAACCTCGTCCGCTGCGCCCCTCAGAACCGCAGCAGCACCTTCCCCGACACCGAGGCATCGCGAGCGGTGCCGAAGGCGTCGAGCACGGTGGCGGTGTCGGTGACGTCCACCTCGTGCGTGATCGCCGCGTCGAGGGAGAGGCCGGCACCCAGGGCGGTGACCACGTCGTCGATCTCGTCGCGGAAGCGGAAGCTGCCGACCAGTTCCAGCTCGCGGGTGATGGCGTTGGCCAGCAGGGTCGGCTGCTCGCCGGCGGGCTGCAGGCCGACCATCACGACCCGGCCGCCAGGACGGGTGCCGCGGATGGCGGAGGCGAGCCCGGGGCGGGAGCCGGAGCACTCGAGCGCGACGTCGACGTCGAGCTCGGTGATGGCCGGGTCGTCGGCGGCGAGGGTGGTCGAGGCCCCCAGGTCGCCCGCGAGCCGCCGCAGCCGCCGCGTGTCCTCCGCGGCCACCACGTCGGCCGCCCCGAGCGCCGCCACCAGCCTCGGCGACGCGTCGTCGGGCCGACCGATGGGCGTCGCAGCGAGGATCAGCACCCCCTCATCCTCCCACCCGCACCGTCCGCCCCCCGAGCGGTGGATCCTCCACCGAATGCGCGGGGAGGGGCGCCGACGGTGGATCGTCCACCTTCTCAACGCTCACAAGGTGGAGGATCCACCTCTGAGCGCGTGTCCACAGCCAGGCGCCGGACGGCGGGGACGTCGTCCACAGGATCGAGACGACATGTCCCCTGACCCGCGCCGAGCGAGTCGGATGGCTCCATGCGCCGTCCAACTCCCCTTCCATCCGTCCTCGCCGGTCGTGCGTTCCACCGCTCGGAGGCGATCGCCGTCGGGATCAGCCCCCGGATGCTCGAGCACCCACGGTTCGTCCAGGTCTTCCCCCGCGTGTACCGCTCCCACGACACGCACCTCACCACGCTCGAGCTGATCGGGGCAGCGCGCCTGGCGCTACCGCCAGACGCCCAGCTCAGCCACCTCACGAGGCCCCTGGGCCTCGACTTCGGCCCGCTCCTGCCACTGCGGTTCACCCTCCCCCGCGACCACCACCTCACCTTCGACCGGATCTTCGTGCATCGGACCGTCGCGATGCCCCCGCACCGAGACGGCTCCATCGACGTCGAGGGCGCCTTCGTGATGGCCGCCGCCGAGCTCCTGCCGATCGAGGTGGTGATGGTCGGCGACTGGCTCCTGCACCGCGGCCACCTCCGGCTCGACCCCCTGCAGCGTCTCTTGGACGACCAACCCTGGCGAGTCGCCGCCCCCCTCGTGCGGCGCATGCTCCCCTGGATGGACCCGGCAGCAGCGAGCCTGCAGGAGAGCCGGCTCCGTTGCCTGGTCGTCGCCTCCGGGCTGCCCCGGCCCGCCGTCAACGTCGACCTCCACGACGCCGCCGGGCGGTTCCTGGCTCGTGGCGACCTCGTCTACGTGGTGTGGCGGCTCCTCCTCGAGTTCGAGGGTCGCCAGCATGCGCTCGACGTCCGCCAGTTCCAGCACGACGTCCATCGCTACGGACGGTTGCGCGAGGAGGCGTGGGCGTACCTCCAGGTGACGTCGGAGATGCTCGCCCATCCACGGACGACGGTGCTGGAAGTGCATCGAGCACTCGTGCGCGCGGGCTACGACGGACCGGCGCCACACTTCGGCCGGACGTGGCACGCTCTCCTGGCGGCTCCCTTGGTCGGCGCCCCCGGAACCAGCGGTGCTCTTTCCACCTTCTGAGGTCTGTTCGGGTGGTTGATCCACCGCTCGGCACGAGGACACACCATTCGGTGGAGGAGTCACCGCTCGGGTGGGTGACAGGATGTGCCCGTGGAGGCACGGGATCGGGTGGTGGGCTGGCTGGGACCGGCGGCGGTGGCGCTGCTGGCGCTCGGGCTGCGGGTGTGGCACCTGGGTCGGCCGAACCTGCTCGTCTTCGACGAGACGTACTACGCCAAGGACGCCTTCTCCCTGCTGCAGCACGGCTACGTCCAGGACTTCGTGTCCGACGCGAACGAGAAGATCGTCGACGGCGTCCTGAGGCGGATCAGCGCCGCGGTCGTCGGCGCGCTCACGGTCCTGGTGCTGGCCCGCCTGGTGCTGCGGCTCACCGGGTCCGTGTGGGTGGGGTGCCTCGCGGGACTCCTGCTCTGCCTCGACGGGCTGCACTTCGTCATGTCGCGGACGGCGCTGCTCGACGTCTTCCTGACGTTCTGGGTCGTCGCGGGGGTGGCCTGTCTCGTCGCTGACCGCGACGCCGTGCGCGAGCGGCTGGGCACCTACGTCCACTGGCGGCCGTGGCAGCTGGCCGCCGGCGTGTGCTTCGGCATGGCCGTGGGCACCAAGTGGAGCGGGCTCTACGTCCTCGCGGCGTTCGGCGTGGTGGTCGTCGTGTGGGAGGTGCTGGCCCGCCGCACCTACGCCCGGACGCACGCCGCGCACGGCGCGAGCGACGCGGACGTGTCGACGGTGCCGCGGTTCGGCTGGGTCCGCACGACCCTCGCGACGGGCCTGCCCGCGTTCGGCTACCTCGTGCTCGTCGCCCTGGTCGTGTACCTGCTCACCTGGACCGGGTTCCTGCTGCACCAGGAGGCGTACGCCGTCCGGTACGGGCTCGGCGACCCGTCGTGGGGGTCGTACGTCAGCTCACCGACGCCGGGCTTCCTCGGCGGGGTGCTCGACGCGTTCCGCTCCCTGTGGCACTTCCACGTCATGGTCTTCGACTTCCACACCGGCTCCTACCTCGCGGGCAAGACCCACCCGTACGCGTCGAACCCGGCCGGCTGGCTGCTGCTCGAGCGGCCCGTCGCGTTCGACGCGCAGCTCGGTCACTGGGGCAGCTTGGGTATTCATGCGACTTTCTCCTGTGTCTGGGTCTGATCCAGACCCGCGCGGGTTTCCTCCGCGATCATTCTGGCCAGCCGGGCGCCGTGCGCGTCGGCGCTGCCGTTCAGCATGTCGGCCACCAGCACGCGCTTGACGAACCGGCCAAGCGCGTATTCCTCGGTCATGCCGATCCCGCCATGCAGCTGGATCGCCGAGGCGGCGGCCCGGCGCATCCGCCCGCCGAGAAACCGTTTCAGCGACGACACCGCCCGCATCCGCAGCGCGACATCATCGCCGTCGCAGGTCTGCGCGGCGAAATGGGTCAGCGACAGGAAATGCTCGGTGTCGTGGTAGATATCGACCATCGCATGCTGCAGCGCCTGAAAGCTGCCGATGGGCCGCCCGAACTGCTTGCGCTCTTTCAGAT
>LUMS01001615.1_pt1 | contig 11664 bp, 10 predicted proteins | sample 729711 | NCBI WGS metagenome assembly LUMS01 (sample SAMN03860298, study PRJNA289734) | marine metagenome | biome: seawater column; feature: ocean; material: water; isolation source: Red Sea water column Station 192 - depth 25m | place: Saudi Arabia: Red Sea | collected 2011-10-15 | depth 25 m | reverse complement strand
GGTTGTGCCGATGGCGAGTTTGGAGGATGTTGAAAGGGCCCAGCAAGAGTGGGGCGATGGGATCGTTGGGATCTCCGAAGCCCACAGTAATGGCGGCGACTACGTAGGAATCGCAACTAATCACATCAATACGCTGTATGCGTATCAGATCGAACCAGTCATGTTCAAACCTACCTTGGCCGCGATAGATCAGTTCCGCCCTACTTTCGAGTCCGCCTTGTCCTACTTCGTCGCATCGAACAATGCTTGCCCCGAGGACGAAGGTTTTGCGATAAAAGGCTGGACAAACGTGAGGTTCGAGAATCACAAGGTGGCCACCGACGGAAATAGGGCCTTTGCAATGGGGAACTATTTCTTCACCGATACTGAAGGAACTGAAGTCAAGGTTGAGTATACCTTTGGCTATATCGAGGATGAGGATTCTAACCTCAGAATCCAGCTCCATCACTCTTCTGTGCCCGCCGCTACAAGTTGAGCCTACCCTCTGGTACGCCGGCGACTCATAGGGGTGTATCTGAGCGGTGGCAGAAGGACTCTAAGCAGGAATATGACATTGGGTTTATTCCTAACCATTCCCTAGCAATAGTATGAAAGCAAGCGCATTGGCAATATCCCTGATTCTAATTCCAGCGTATTCAAAACGGTAGTCGTGACAAGCATGCTTCAAGGAGAAAAAATCCTAGTTTCGGAGCACTCAATACCAGAATATAATGGAATTTATACAATTCAAGACAATGAAATTAATGGAAAACCATGGTTCAAAAATAACTCAGGGTGTATTCTGTATTTCTACAATGCGAATTCGGGGGGAGGGCCCTCATGGAGTTTGGATGACCGTCCTCAAGACGGAACTAATGATTGGTTTAGGGGTGGTTGGATAGAACCGCCGAATTCAGGCGGTCCACCTTTGGGAACTAGAAGATGGGAAGAGGCTGGAACAATAAGAATGGAATCCGTCTCAATACCAGATGAATCTGGTGAACCCATCTTGAATTCTGACCAGAAATACGTCTTTGCTCGTGAGGAGGGGGGATGGCACTGGCACGACGAACGTGCTCGAGCAATGGGAGGGAACCTCGCATCAATCACTAGTGCGGAGGAGAACGAACAAGTCACTAGAATCGCCAACGGTAATGTCGTGTGGATTGGTGGAATCAGGAAAGGGAGTGGCAATGGGCCTGGTGCTAACCACTGGTACTGGTCTGACGGCCGGCCTTGGACTTACACTAACTGGCATCCTGGCGAGCCGAACAACTATGGAGGGGTAGAAAATAGAGTGCAACTCGGTTTGAGTGCCGCCAGAACGTGGAACGACGTTCATGAGGGATGGAGCGGTCCCGCAGTCTACGAGCTTTCAGCAGAAACTTCACCTGCAACAACTTCAGTGGAGGAGAAGTTCGAATTCGTCCCCGTAAGTGACTACGATGAGGTATGGAACGACAGTGGTTCCGGTGCACAACAAGACGTCTCTGTCTGGAGGCCGCGCGTCCCTGTAGGGTGCCATTTGATCGGTATGACCGCCAAGAACGGGCACTCGCCACCGAACTTCTCGACGTTGGTCATTCGTGCTGGTGGTAGTGATATCGCACCGCCCGAACGATTCGATCTGGTATGGTGGCAGGAACGCGGTAAACGTCGCTTCTGGTGCTGGCGCCCCATCCCGCCACCGGGGTACGTTTCACTTGGCGACGTGGGGACAATCAGCGAAGACCCGCCCTCACGCAAGGACGTGGTCTGCGTTGCCTTGGGCTGCCTTAGCCCGAACAGGCAACCCTTGGGTGGAGAGATATGGAACGATAGAGGCGGTGGCGCACCGAGGGACGCGGCGTTCTTTGAGCAGCCCGGAGGCACGGGTCTCTTCCGATGCAGTGACGATGCTACGCACAACAAGCCACACGGCGAATTCCCCCTTCCTGGACAGGCATCAATTGGACTCCCGCGAACTCAGCCTGTTAGGCCTCAACCGCTTGATGAGACGGCCACAGAGTCAAACAAGCGTCCAGCGATTATCGCATTTGTGATTGGCATAATCATGTTCGGTATCGGTTTACCACTTTTTATTGGAGGACATAGCCCAGCAGGTGAGCAGAATCTCGGAATGATAATTCCGGGCGCGATAATGTTTGGTGTCGGCGCATTCTTGGCATTGGGCGCTTCTTTTACCCTCATCTCTTCGTGGGCCAAATCCTATGCCGAAACCGGCAAGCCCGCTCCAAGGTGGACCTGGATGGGGATGGTGTTCGCCGTATTGCTCCTGATTCCCAGTATACCCTTGCTTATCATTGGGGTCATTTCAGTCGAAACTATCCACCACGAGGAGACTTCATCCTCTCGTCTGTGGATTGCCGATGCAGACGGCATGGGCGATCAGGGGTTCATCATTTTCATCGAGGCGGTACCGGGGGACTTCGATAATAACGGGATACACGATTACTGTGAGAGCGTGACTGTGAACGCCACTCATTCGGGCCTCTGGATGAGCGATCCGTGGACGCCACAGGCGAAGCAGAATGATGCAGACCAAACGAGGCAGGTATTCGAACTTGAAATCGCCCATGACGGAAGCGGGTGTGATGCAAAGGTATGGCCTGAACAGAAAGGGCATCTGGTGAAGTTAGGTCGGGCCTGTTACGGCTGTATGGCAGGCTACACCGATATTTCAGCCTCTAGAAACGATGCCTCATACCCTATTCCAATGTGGATACAGGATGGAGAGAAAGTCGTGGAAGCCATAGGCCTGATAATGGCCGGCTCAATCATGTCTGTCATCGGCTCGCTATCCCTCGTTGGCCTGGGCATCACCCGAAAGGCGTTCAAGGCCAAGTCCACTCCTGCTCGCAAGGACCCCATGGCTCCAGCCATCGAGGTACTGGACGCCATAAAGGGAAAGCCGGTACGATTCCGAATCAACGACCCCCCCGCTAGCAGCTCCGCCTGGGTGGGGATATACCCGTCTAGCGCCCCAGACGATGAGCACGGAGAGGAAGGTGTCCGATGGAACTGGCTGAATGAGATAGATGTGAGCAATGCGTCATTCCCCGAGAAATCCGAGGGGCGCTGGAGTATACGCGTCTTCTCAGATAGTGGATTCACCACATATAGGCGATTGGATTTTGATATTCTACCAAAGAAGGAGAGATGGTGGGAGGACTGACCGGGGGTTCATTCGCATGGTAGATCTGTGGCCTGCCTTCCTCATGTGCGATCTTCTTATCTTCATATTCCTGATCAATTGGTTCTTCTCGAAGCCGGAGGAGAGGCCCAAAGAGGGCAAGAGCAGAATGATGCAGATTCTGAAGGGAGCGGTCATCGCAATCATCGTAATCTACGCAATTAGTTTCCTTGGCCTGGTTAGGGACCACCCTCTGATGGTGACTTCCGGGTAATCGTTCAAGTCTAGCACCCCCTGTCAACTCCGTGCTACTCCCAGGAATACACTGGCAATGGCTGCAATACTGCTCCGTCTGGGCCTTGTTCCTGTGGATCTTGTTCTACATCCTCAAGCAGACGGTGCTTGCAGTGAAGGCGGTTACAATCGGTGAAGAAGAGTGACTATCCCCTGGCTCTTAGGAGGGGGAATATCGCGGGAACACTCTCCCTGTAACTCTGGTATTCGGGATCATCGCCCCACTTGGACAGTGCCCTCCTGTCCAGTATGGGTATGCCGCTGACCCTGGTCAGAAGAAGGTATACGAAGACCGGAGATATGCAAGCGACCCACTCGAGACCCTCCAAGCAGGCCACTCCGAAGACAGCAATTCCTGTCCAGAGCAGAGTCTCCCCCAGATAGTTCGGGTGCCTGCAGCGGGACCAGAGGCCCTGGTCTATCCACTTGCCCTCGTTATCCGGGTTGGAGTTGAATCTGGACTTCTGCGAGTCCGCAAGCACCTCGATCCAGAAACCGAGAATCCAGATCGCAAGCCCTATTCCGTCCCATATCCCGAGAGGGGGCGAGGGGCCCGATTGGCTGTTGACTACGATAACGACATTAGCAGTCAGGAAGATCCAGAGGCCCTGCAGGGTCCACGGGACGAGGAACCTCACTGGAGATGTTTTCAGATCGTCAAACCGGCCATCCTTGCCCTTGTGGTGAATCCTAAGGAAAAGGAAACCAGAGAGGCGGACGGACCAGATGGCTACGAGAGCGCTGATCAGCAATTCCCTGGAGCCGATCTCCTCGGACTCAGACCCCACCCACAGGCTGAAAGCGACTACCACGAGATACGTCATCCCACCAGTCAGATCGTAGAACCGCTCAGTCTGGCCGATGGATGCGGGGATCCAAGCAAGCCATTGGACTCCGAAGACTATGATGGCACACCATGATACTGCGGGGAGCCCTCTGAAGCTGGCCGAATTTGCATCGACCGCACTCAGCACCAAGCCAACGATCAGTAGCACGGCAGCCAGCACTACGCCAGTCAACCGGTAATCCTCTCTCGTAGTGACCATGTTCGGATGCGCTGGAGGTCCACAAATAAGGTGATGTAATCTGCGGATTGAGTTAGTCAGTGTGAAATAGGATGTCCATGACTAACAGCCCGTGACTGGAGATATGCAGTTTGCCGTGGGGGTAATCGGAGTGGGCAACATGGGGGCGGCTCTGGTGCGCGGCATCATCGACCAGGGGACGGTGTCCGCACAGTCGGTCATAGTCTGCGACCTGGATCAGGACCTAGTGGGACGCATCTGCGACGATATGGGAGTGGTGGATGGCACCGAAGCCACGCACGTCGCGGGGTCCGCAGACCTGGTCGTCCTCGCGGCAAAGCCCCAGAACCTGCCTTCGCTGCTGAGGGAGATTTCCCCCTCGATAAATGCCAATCAGACCATCATGAGCATCGCAGCAGGAGTGACTACGCAATCGATCGAGGAGAGCCTCGGTGGCCAACCCTCGGTGATTCGCGTAATGCCGAACCTGCCGGCCCTGGTCGGAGAGGGAATCAGCGTGATATGCGGAGGGTCACATGCGACGGAGTCTGACTTCGATAGGGTGGAAGCAGTACTGAGTGCAGTGGGGGTCTGCCTCAAGGCACCAGAGGAGATGATGGACCCGGTCACAGCACTCAGCGGAACCGGACCAGCATACGTCTTCCACACAATGGAGGCGATGATTCAGAGCGGGATAGAAATGGGGATGTCCTCGGAGATGGCTGAAAGACTGGTCNNNGCCATGGAATCAGACCTCGACCCAACCTCACTGCGCGAGGCGGTAACATCCCGCGGCGGGACCACCGATGCCGCAATCTCCCATCTGGAGGAAAACGGTTACACCAGACTAGTCGTAGAGGCGATTCTCGCTGCTATGGATCGCTCAGAGGAACTCGGTAGAGGAAGTTGACCCCCCTTGACCATGGCATAGTCTGCGGATACGTAATAACTCGGTATTCACAGCGTTGTCCATGGAGGGGCCAATCGGAATATCGATGATCCTGATGGGAATATACCTCTTCTGGGAGCCTAGCTACGGAAGAGCTCCAGAGCGCAAAGGAAAAGTTGCCTCGTGGAGGTCAGGTTTGACCAGCGATGCCGGAGCCGCAGTGATGGCTTCCGTGAAACCAAACTTCGTCCCCAGGAGGGGACTCAGGATTTACAGAGCATTCGGAGTGGTGGGTGCCCTTTTGGGGCTGTTATTAGGAACGGAATTCGCCATCCCGCTCCTGGACTCAATGGACCTCTTCGCCTCTGGATCACTCACCCCAGATGTCGTGAAGATCTCGTGCGTAGTGATGGGGTTGTTTTTCGGATACACCCTCCCGAAGGTCGCTGAGAACTACATCGTTGTAGGTGGCCCGCCCATAGCGATCGTCCTAGGATACGAGTACCTTGTCTATGAGAGGGGGATAGACCTGCAGGAAGCCCTCTCAGAGGTGCCGATAATCTCGGAGCTCTCCCATCCAGCTCTCTCCAGCTTCCTCCTGGTCTCATCCACCTTCCTCACGCTCACGTTCAGGATGTACCTAAGGCAGGTCGTCCCCATCTTCATGTCGGGATTGCTATCGGGAGGCCTGATCGGAAACGGCGGCAAGATCCTCCAATCCACATCCCTACCCGAGACCCCCATGGAGATAGAGGTGTATCTCTCCGCACTTTTGGCGCTATGCAGCATCGCACTGCAGATCTACTCCAAGTTCTACAGGAGGGACAGGAGAACCAAGAAGGAGAGGGCCCAGGCACGCGAGAAGAGGATGAGCCAGGGCAAGAAGACCGGCGACGTCATCAACCTGATGTGCCCATCTTGCTCCAAGAATGCGCCACACAAGGTCATCAACAGGAAGGAGGGTTCCCAGGGATTCGAGGTCATGGTCAATTGCAGGGGGCTCAACCAATTCGACGAGGTGTGCAACTTCCACCATACTGTAATAGAGGTCAACTCCTGATGGCAATGACCTGATTTTCCCGGCTTTCGATTAGATATCGTGACCGACGTGCTCAGTGCTCTCTCCCCAGCACTCAGCCCCCAAGTCCTCCTCCGGACCGTCCTCGTGAAGGCAGGGGTGATGGTTCGTGAACACGTCATCGAAGGTCAGCCAGGGCCTCTCCACCCATGCGTGCACCATCCAGTAGTTCTCGAGGTTGACATTGGTCCCACCGCGCTCCTCACAAGCATCGTCACTCAGGTCCTCGCCCATTATCCGAAACTCGCTGGTTCTGAAGCACATTGAGTGATGCCTGTGCCACCAGTCGTTGTCTCCCGAGAAACCCTCCGGGGGGGAGTCGGTTGGAGCCCTGACGAACCATGCGAAGCCGACCAACTCCGATTCCCTATCCTCGCCCCCGTACATGAGGAACTCCGGCCTTTCGTGATCGAAAACCCCGTCAATCCTCGTACCTGGGAAGTAGGGGTCATCGATGTCGAACCCAGGATCATCCATGGAGAAGTTGTTCAGCATCACGTGATGGGTCCCCATTCCCTCGGTGTAACCCACCGACATCGTGTAGCCGGCATCCTCTGCGTCGCCCAGGGTAGGCCACTGTGCTGCCCACTCTATGGCGTCCTTCAGCTCGTAGGTCAGTTCCTCGCACAATTCCGGAGAAAGCAACCCTTTCGACTTCCCCTCGTACGCCAGGTCCACGTGATGCCCACCTATGCCCGTTGAGTTGCACCACCAAGGATCGGTGTCAGGGATATACCCGCTCAGTGGGCAATCTGGCTCCCCGTCCCCATCGAAGTCACCGCAGTAATCCGGGCTTTCTGGATCGAATAGCTCGCTCTCGTCATCGATGAAACGGGACTGGTCCTCCGTCCCCCCATCTCCTATGCAACCCCCCAGGGAAACCGATGCTAGAATCAGCACACCCAAGACGGCACGAGACCTCATGGAACCACGAAGCAACAAGGCGGAATAAATCCTCCACATTGGCGATTGGACGATATCGAACTATCGCTGCTTTGCCCTCTTCCTGGCCGCCTTACGCCTTCGGAGCTTCTTCTTTCGCCACTTCCATCGCTGCTTCCCCTGCTTCTTCCAAGCACGGGAACCTCTCTTCATTAGCGAATCATCCTCCAGTTGTCGAGTCCTTCCGACCTGCCTCGCGTATATGAGCGATTCGCGTTTAACGCCTAGTTCGGTGGTGGGCAATACAGGATTCGAACCCGTGTCACCGGCTTAGAAGGCCAGCATGATATCCAGACTACACCAATCGCCCGCGACCCTCTGCGGGAGCCTCACTTAGATGAACCCTCACTTCGCCTCAAACCTGCTCGCGCACTTCGGGCACCGTGTCGGCCTAGTCACTCTCCTCCTTTCCCAGGTATGGCCGCACTTCCCACAAATCCACTGCTCCTCGGGGAGCTCCTGGAGGACCCTCTCTCTTAGCCTCATCAGGACCGGCGAGTCCCTCAGCTTCGGAGCGGGAGCAACTCTACTGACAATCTCTGCATGCAAACCATCGTGATCGAGAAGGCCAGCCGCATGCAACAACTCGTGAGTGAGGGTGTGCCTGAAGAGGGCCCCGTCATCGGAAAGAATAGGGTTCAGGGCTATTGTAATGGGGCCCGGCGGAGCACCGAGCCTCCTCCTCCGGTAGAGCTCGTGATGGTCTAACTCGAATCTGGTGAAGCCAAGGCGCGACTCATCCTCGTCCAGCCACTTGAGCCCTAGTTCCTTGTCCAGGTGCTTGACAAATGGGGCATCCTCCCCCTCCAACTCTTGAATCAGCGTTGCCAGCAGCCCCTCTGGGATCTCAGGTCGTCCCTCGGAGTCCCGTGACGCCATGCCACTACCTCTCACGTCCTCCTTAAATGGGCGTCGCATTTCGTAGGTCCATTGGGCGTGTGGCGCAGCTTGGAAGCGCGCTTCCTTGGCATGGAAGAGGCCCCGAGTTCAAATCTCGGCACGTCCACCATCTAGAGCCGGACATCAAGAACTAAATTTACCAATGTTCATTTGAGCGGATTTCTTGTTAATTTCTGAAAAAATATATACATTTGTATATATTTAGTCATAATAAGTGTAATTAAATTAGAATAAGTGTGCATTATCTTAGAAATATATATTTTTTTAATAATTATTTTCAATATATCCCTAATTATCTGTTCATACGTTCAGACTATAAACCACCTTTCCACGGCCCAGCGCTATGACAACTAAGTCGAAATTAGAGTACATATGGCTGGATGGATTTGAACCAACACAGAGCCTAAGAAGCAAAACGATGATCGAAACAGATTTCTCAGGAAAACTGGATGATTGTAAGGACTGGTCATTCGACGGAAGCTCCACCCTTCAGGCTGAGGGGGGCTCTTCCGACTGCGTCCTAAAGCCCGTGGCAATCTACCCCGATCCTGACAGATTGAACGGATTCCTTGTGATGTGCGAGGTGTACAATGCTGATGGAACTCCTCATTCTACAAACGGCAGGGCAACGATCGATGAGGACGATGACGACTTCTGGTTCGGGTACGAGCAGGAGTACTTCCTCTGGGACCCCGAGACCGACCTCCCCCTGGGTTTCCCCAGGGACGCAACCCCTCAGGGCCAGTTCTACTGCTCCGTCGGAGCCGAGAACGCCTACGGCAGAGAAGTCATCGAGACCCACCTAGACATGTGCCTAGAGGCGGGGATCAACGTCGAGGGCATCAATGCAGAAGTGGCAGTGGGCCAGTGGGAGTTCCAGATATTCGCGAAGGGCGCGAAAAACGCGGGAGACGAGGTCTGGGTCGCGAGGTACCTTGCCGAGAGGAACGCAGAGAAGTACGGCCTCTCTATAGAGTGGCACCCGAAGCCACTGGGGCAGACCGACTGGAACGGCTCCGGTATGCACGTGAACTTCTCAGATACGACTCTGAGGACTTGTGGCGACGAGGCCACTTTCAACAAGGTCTGCGAGGAATTCGGCAAGAACATAGAGAAGCACATCAACGTATACGGCGCGCACAACGAGCAGAGGCTGACTGGCCTACATGAGACCCAGTCGATCCATGAGTTCTCGTACGGAGTCTCGGACAGGGGAGCCTCCATCAGAATTCCGATCGGCACGGTCGATGACGGCTGGTGCGGCAGGCTGGAAGACAGGAGGCCCTCATCCAATGGGGACCCCTACAAGATCGGTGCAGTGGTAATCAGCACAACGAAGGCTGCATACAGCTGAGAGGTCAGCGCCCCTTGAGGAGCTTGCTCCAAACAAGGGCGAAGGAAGGGGACACGCTCTCGGGATCGGTTTTCACCAGGTGGATCACCTCATCCCCGGTGAACCATCCGATTTCCGAGACCTCCTCCTCGTCCGGAGTGAACGGGCCTTCGGAGTACGTCCTGTAGACCCAGGTGAACTCCTGGTCCGTCTCCTCGCATGCATCGATCTTGAACAGCCTCTCTGGCGTTGATTCAAGGCGTATCCCGATCTCCTCCATCGCCTCCCTGACTATGCACTGGTCGTAGCCCTCACCGCTATCGACGTGCCCGGACACCGAAGAGTCCCACCTCCCGGGAAACCTGTCCTTGCCCATAGACCTCATCTGAAGCAGGACCCTCCCGGAGCCATCGAACACCAAGAGGTGGGCCGACCTGTGTAGCAGCCCATCTCGGTGCACCTCCTCCCGGCTAGCCCGGCCTATCACCGAATCACTTCTATCGACAACGTCGAACGTCTCTCCCATCGGGACTCCTATCTTCCCTCTGCAATTGAAACTACTTCATCGGCGCATCCCCATGATAGGGTCACGCCGGCGCCTCCGTGCCCGTAGTTGTGAATTACGCGAACCCCGCCTATCTCCTCTTCCTCTAGCCTGACCTCTGTTCGCGAAGGCCTGAGGCCCACCGTGCCCCCAACTATCCTGTCCCTGTCCAAGTCGGGCCAAATCGCCTCCACCTTGCTAAGTATCAGGTCGTTGTCCTCGTCCCTAATATCCAGGCTCCAATCGTCGACCTGTGCAGTCCCACCGAGCACGGTCACGTCGCTCCTGGGGATTGTGTAGGTCAGGGTCTCCGGCTGTTGGTCGAAGTGACCCACTCCCGGGTCCTGGTCAATGAAGAGGATCTGCCCCCTTGCCGGCCTGACTTCGAGGTCATCGCAAAGCTCTCTCGCCCCTAGGCCGACACAATTGACTACAACGTCCCCACTCAGGTCGGACAGGTCCTCGATGAAACCATGCCTGAAAGTCCCACCCCCTCCCTCGACCTTAGACCTCAGCCATGGCATGTACAGGGGCATCTCGATAACGGGAGCCCTGAACTCCCAACCGAAAACGTAGCCCTCTGGTATCTCGCCCTCTTCTAGGATCCTGAATGCCGCTATGTCATCGTTCCATGGCGGAAGGTCCACAACGTCCCTCAGGTATTCTCTACCGTCCCTCATCGTCACCCCAGCCTCGGGTGCTTCTGTGCATAGGCCCTCGAGGACGTCGTAGGTCACTATGCCCCAAGTGTCGGCCCTATCCGCGGGCTTTACGAGGAAGGGGTACCATATCGCCGCAGCCACGTCCGATACCGTCTCCGGGCTGAACTTGTCCGATACTATCTCGACTTCATGGCCGCTCTCCAAGAGTCTGATTGCTGTGGAGAGTCCGGATACTCCTGCTCCGACAACTGTGCAGCGCATACTACCCGATATGCCACTGGCTTATGATTAACTTCCCGAGCACCCCTCCGCTCATCTCAGTCAATTTCTTGAATCAGGACCCTTCTCCTGGTTCGTGCCTAAGGTCAGACGCCCGAAGAAGGGATGGGCCGTTCCCAAGACTAGCAGGCGAAGGCCTCCAAGGGTCAAGGCACCAGGCAAGCGCCTACCTCGATGCCCATCCTGTGGGCAGTGGAGCATGAAGAGGGACGAGAAGAGGAGTGAGACATACTGTACATCCTGCGGGGTAATCGGTAGATGACAAAGCCCAATATCGAAACCCCCGGCTCATAGGACGCCACAGTGATGAGGAACCGCACCGGGTGCATCTGGCACCGCGAGTGATGGGCGATCTGAGTGGCACCGGGTGAGGCCATGCAAGAAGGGAGGACATTCATAGACCAGATGGGGAGAATGTACCGGTTCAAGGAACCAGAGCCCCTTAGCGAGCCACCCAGTAACCTCATGGTCGCCAGAAATAGCAGGCCCTGGAGAGCATACCTCAGGATGCTGGGGACTGTCATTCCCGCCTTCTTCCTGATGTACGTCCTGCTATTCTTAGTGATAGGCATAGTATACCTCGAGCCGATCGCCGTACTCCTATCC
>LUMS01000602.1_pt1 | contig 11675 bp, 9 predicted proteins | sample 729711 | NCBI WGS metagenome assembly LUMS01 (sample SAMN03860298, study PRJNA289734) | marine metagenome | biome: seawater column; feature: ocean; material: water; isolation source: Red Sea water column Station 192 - depth 25m | place: Saudi Arabia: Red Sea | collected 2011-10-15 | depth 25 m | reverse complement strand
CTTGTCGGCCAGCCCGGCGGCCTTGTCGATGCCCTGGTCGATCTTCGCGTTCTGCGTGCGCGCCAGCTCGGAGGCCTTCGCCTTCAGCTCGGGTGCGTTCTTCTTCAGCTTGTCCAGGAAGCCCATCGAATCTCTCCTCGGTCGCGGGGGAGCGGTCGTGTGTGCCTCGAGCGTACGAGAGACTCCCCAGGTGAGCAGTGCCGAACGCCTCGTGGTCGTCGTCGGCCCGACCGCGTCGGGCAAGTCGGCGCTCGCCGTCGACCTCGCCCTCGCGCTGGGCGGAGAGGTCGTCAACGCCGACGCCGTGCAGCTGTTCCGCGGCATGGACGTCGGCAGCGCGAAGGTCACGCCCGAGGAACGGCGTGGCGTGCCGCACCACCTGCTCGACGTGCTCGACGTCGACCAGGCCACGTCGGTGGCCGCCTTCCAGCGCGACGCCCGCGCCGCCGTCGAGGACTGCCTGCGTCGCGTCGTCACGCCGATCCTCGTCGGCGGGTCGTCGCTCTACGTGCGGGCCGTCGTCGACGACTTCGTGTTCCCGGGCACCGTGCCGCGGGTGCGCGAGAAGTACCAGCGCCGGCTCGAGACGGAGGGGCCGGAGGCCCTGCACGCGGAGCTGCGGCGGGTCGCGCCCGACGCCGCCGAGCATGTGCTGCCCAGCAACGGCCGTCGCCTCGTCCGGGCGCTGGAAGTCACGGAGATCACGGGGGAGCCGTTCGTCGCCACGCTCCCGCCTTACCGGTCGATCTACCCCGACGTGGTCCTGCTCGGCCTCGACGTCCCGCGTCCCGTGCTCGACGAACGCATCGTCCGACGCGTCGACGCCATGTGGGACGCGGGCCTGGTCCAAGAGGTGCGAGACCTGCTCGACCACGGACTGGCCGAAGGTGCTCGCGCTGCTCGACGGCGACCTGAGCGACGCCGAGGCGCGCGCCGAGACCGTGCGCGGCACGCGTGCGTTCGCCCGGCGTCAGGACCGGATGTTCCACCAGGACCCGCGGGTCGTGTGGCTGCCGCACGACGCCGACGACGTCCTCGAGCAGGCGCTCCGCGCGGTGCGCGGCGACGACCCGGTTCCGTCGGGCCCTCGGACGTAGACTGGAACGTATGACTTTCCCCTGGCTCAAGGGGCACGGCACCGAGAACGACTTCGTCCTGCTCCCCGACCACGACGGCACGGTGCACGGCGACCTCGACCCTGCGTTCGTGGCGGCGCTCTGCGCCCGACGCACGGGCCTCGGTGCCGACGGCGTGCTCCGCGTGGTGCGCTCGGCCGCGCTCGACGTGCCCGAGGCGGCCGCCAGCGCCGGGGAGTGGTTCATGGACTACCGCAACGCCGACGGCTCCGTCAGCGAGATGTGCGGCAACGGCGTCCGCGTGTTCGCCCGACACCTGATCGACGCCGGCCTCGTGCCGGCCGACGCGCCCGTGGTCGTCGGCACCCGCGACGGCGACAAGGTGGTCACCGTCGACGGCGACCAGCTCAGCGTCGACATGGGCGGCTACGACGTGCGCGGCACGTCGAAGGTCGAGGTCGACGGTCGCGTGTGGGAGGCGCAGGACGTGCGCACGGGCAACCCCCACGCCGTCACCTTCGTCGACACCCTCGCCGACGCAGGCACCCTGCTGCGGGCGCCCAGCTACGACACCGCGACCTACCCCGACGGCGTCAACGTCGAGTTCGTCGAGCGGGTCGCCGACCACCACGTCGCCATGCGCGTCCACGAGCGCGGCTCCGGCGAGACCCGGTCGTGCGGCACCGGCGCGTGCGCCGTCGGGATCGCTACCGCGCTCGCCGACCACGCCCTCGACGCCGCCGGCTCCACGACGTACCGTGTCGACGTCCCCGGCGGCACCCTGAACATCACGGTCGAGCCCACCCGGGTCGTCCTCGCGGGACCGGCCCGCATCGTCGCCACCGGAGAGATGGAGTGGATCGCGTGAGCGAGTCCGACACGAACGTCGCCAGCAGGCTGGGCATCGACCCCGTGGTCGACCGCGACCTGGAGGGCGCGCACGACGGACTCGAGCTCGCCGAGCGTCAGTCGCTGCGGCGCGTCGCCGGGCTGCGCACCGAGCTCGAGGACATCACCGAGGTCGAGTACCGCCAGCTGCGGCTCGAGCGGGTCGTGCTGGTCGGCGTGTGGACCGAGGGCAGTGCGGAGGACGCCGAGAACTCCCTCGCCGAGCTGAAGCTGCTCGCCGAGACCGCGGGCTCCGACGTCCTCGACGCGCTGCTCCAGCGCCGTCAACGGCCCGACCCCGCCACCTTCATCGGCAGCGGCAAGGTCGAGGAGCTCACCGCGGCGGTGCAGGCCACCGGCGCCGACACGATCATCTGCGACGGCGAGCTGGCGCCCAGCCAGCTGCGCAACCTGGAGGACCGCACCAAGGTCAAGGTCGTCGACCGGACGGCGCTGATCCTCGACATCTTCGCGCAGCACGCGAAGTCGGCGGAGGGCAAGGCGCAGGTCGAGCTCGCCCAGCTGCAGTACCAGACCCAGCGTCTGCGCGGATGGGGCGGCAACCTCTCGCGCCAGGCCGGTGGACGCGCTGCCGGCGGCGAGGGCATCGGTGGTCGTGGTCCTGGTGAGACGAAGCTCGAGACCGACCGTCGTCGCATCCAGTCCCGCATGGCGAAGCTGCGTCGAGAGCTCACGGCGCTGCGCACCACCCGCGACATCAAGAAGGCGCGGCGTCGGCGCAACGAGGTCCCGGCTGTCGTCATCGCCGGCTACACCAACGCCGGCAAGTCGAGCCTGCTCAACCGGCTGACCGGCGCGGGCGTGCTGGTGGAGGACGCGCTGTTCGCGACCCTCGACCCCACGACGCGCAAGACGCAGACGAGCGACGGACGCGTGTTCACGATGTCCGACACCGTCGGCTTCGTGCGCCACCTGCCGCACCAGCTGGTCGAGGCGTTCCGCTCCACGCTGGAGGAGGTGGCCGAGGCCGACCTCGTGCTCCACGTCGTCGACGCCTCGCACCCCGACCCCGCCGGCCAGATCGCGGCCGTGCGCGAGGTGTTCGCCGAGATCGAGGCGCTGCACGTGCCGGAGATCATCGTCCTCAACAAGGCCGACGCCGCCGACCCGCTCGAGGTCAAGCAGCTGCTCGCCCGCGAGCCGCACGCCGTCGTCGTCAGCGCCCGTACGGGCGAGGGCGTCGACGAGCTGCTCGCCGCCATCGAGGCCGACCTGCCCCGACCCGCGGTGCGCGTCGAGGTCGTGGTGCCCTACGAGCGCGGTGACCTCCTCAACCAGGTGCACGAGACCGGCGAGATCGAGGAGCTGGCGCACGAGTCCGACGGCACCCACCTCGTCGCCCGCGTCTCCGACGACCTCGCCCACCAGCTCAACGCCCTCTGATCACGCGCCCAGCGGTGCGTCCGCTGGTCGAGTAGCGGAGGGTTTTGCTGGTCGAGTGCCTCCACGAGCGCCAGCGAGGGGAGGTGTATCGAGACCACTCCACGCTGTCGCTGGGGGTTGGTCCGCGCGGAGCTGTTGCCGGGTGGTCTCGATACGCACCGACGAGCTCGCTGGCGCTCGCCGTCGCTGCTACTCGACCAGCGGGACGTCTCGCTGGTCGAGTAGTCGGGCTGGGCGAGGAACGAGCCTGAGCCCGACGTATCGAGACCACTCTGGGCTTTCGCTGGGGGTCGGTTCGCGCTGGTCCGTTGCGGGGTGGTCTCGATACGCAGGGACTTCGTTGCCGGGTGGTCTCGATACGCAGGGACTTCGCAAGCTCGTCCCTGCTACTCGACCAGCGAACCCACCGCTGGTCGAGTAGTCGGGCTTGGCGAGGAACGAGCCTGAGCCCGACGTATCGAGACCACTCTGGGCCGTCGCTGGGGGTTGGTCCGCGCGGAGCTGTTGCCGGGTGGTCTCGATACGCAGGGACTTCGCAAGCTCGTCCCTGCTACTCGACCAGCGAACCCACCGCTGGTCGAGTGCCTCCACGAGCGTTAGCGAGGGGAGGTGTATCGAGACCACTCTGGGCTTTCGCTGGGAGCCGGCTCGCGCTGGGCCGTTGCCGGGTGGTCTCGATACGCAGCACGACGCTCGTTCCTCGCGCGTGCTGCTACTCGACCAGCGGGAGGTCTCGCCGCTTGACCACGAAAACTCTTCGCAGCGCTCGGGGCGGGCCGACGGCGTCCTGTGGACACCCGACCGACGGTGCGGAGGGGGCCGTCTAGGCTCGCTGGCATGCCTGACAGCCCGAGTGTCCGCGACGTCCTCCACGCCGCGGTCGGGGCGGTCGGGGGCACGGAGCGACCCGGGCAGGTGGCGATGGCGGAGGCGGTCGCGGAGTCGCTGGAGTCCGGGCGCCACCTCCTCGTGCAGGCCGGGACCGGCACCGGCAAGTCGCTCGGGTACCTCGTGCCGTCGCTGCTGCACCGCAAGCGTGTCGTGGTCTCCACGGCCACGCTGGGCCTGCAGCACCAGCTCGTGCAGCGCGACCTTCCCGCCCTGGTGAAGGGTGCGCACGAGGTGCTCGGCACCACACCCAGCTACGCCGTCGTCAAGGGACGCTCGAACTACGCATGCCTGCACCGGGTGCGCGAGGGGGTGCCCGACGACCAGGGCACGCTCGTCGACGTCCCGGAGGGGACGCTCGGTGCCGAGGTGCTCGAGCTGCGCGAGTGGGCCGAGGAGCTCGCCACCCAGCGGGGGAACGGCGACGGGTCGCACGGCGACCGCGAGTCGGCACCCTCGCACACCGACCGTGCGTGGCGGCAGGTCAGTGTCACGCACCGCGAGTGCCTCGGTGCCACGCGGTGCCCGCACGCTGCCGAGTGCTTCGTCGAACTCGCGCGGGAGGCCGCGTCGACGGCCGACGTCGTGGTCACCAACCATGCGCTCCTCGCCATCGACGCCATCGACGGCGTGCCCATGCTCCCGGAGTACGACGCGGTCGTCGTCGACGAGGCGCACGAACTGGCCGCCCGGGTCACCCAGGCAGCGACCGCCGACCTCGACCCGGCCATCGTCGAACGTGCCGCGCGGCGCGGACGGCCCTACACCGACGGCGAGACCGACGACCTCAGCGACGCGGGCGACGCGCTCGCGGCCGCGCTGGCCGGCGTCCAGCCAGGGCGGATCGACCACGTCGTCGACGAGCTGCACGAGGCGCTGGCGCGCGTGCGCGACGCCGCACGCGCCTGCCTGTCGGCGTTCCCTCGCGAGAAGGCGGAGGTCGAGGGTGATGCCGCACGGCAGCAGGCCAAGGCCGGACTGGAGGAGATCCGCCTGGTCGCCGACCGGATGGCGTCCCTGCGCGAGACCGAGGTGCTGTGGATGTCGGACGCTCGCGGACCGGTGCTGCACGTGGCACCCATCGACGTCTCGGGCAGCCTGCGCGACAAGCTGTTCGAGGATGCCGTACTGGCCGAAGACGAAGAGCTCCTTGCCGATCGCCTGCAGTGCGTCGCCGACCTCCTCGAGGCCGCCGGTGGCCGGACCCTCGGGCTGTTCTCCTCACGTCGCGCCGCGGAGGCCGCGGCCGAGGGCGTCCGCACGCGCCTGCCGGGGCGGGAGATCCTCTGCCAGGGCGATGCGCACCTGTCGGAGCTGACGCGCCGGTTCGCCGCCGAGGAGGAGACCAGCCTGTTCGGCACGTTGTCGCTGTGGCAGGGCATCGACCTGCCGGGCGACACCTGTCGGCTGGTTGTCATCGACCGGGTGCCGTTCCCTCGCCCCGACGACCCGCTGATGAGCGCCCGTCAGCGACTGGTCGAGAAGCGGGGCGGCAACGGGTTCATGAGCGTCGCCGCGTCGCATGCAGCGCTGCTCCTCGCCCAGGGTGCGGGACGGCTGATCCGGCGCACCGACGACCGCGGCGTGGTCGCGATCCTCGACCCACGCATCGTCACCGCCAGGTACGGCAGCTTCCTGGCTGCGTCGCTGCCGCCGCTGTGGCGCACGACCGACCGTGCTGCCGTGCTCGGCGCGCTGCAGCGGCTCGACACCTGAGGGCCCCGAGAGCACGCAGACCCCGCACCTCACGGCGCGGGGTCTGCGGGTCGGGCGACGGCGACCAAAGGACAGGGTTCAGAGACGACGCAGGACCGTCGTGACCTTGCCCAGGATCGTGGCGTGGGTGCCGTCGATGGGGGAGTAGTCGTCGTTGTGCGGGAGCAGCCAGACCTGGCCGTCCTTGCGCTGGAACGTCTTGACAGTGGCCTCGCCGTCGAGCATGGCGGCCACGATCTCGCCGTTCTCGGCGACCGGCTGCTGTCGGACGACCACGTAGTCGCCGTCGCAGATCGCGGCGTCGACCATCGAGTCGCCGCGCACCTCGAGCAGGAACAGCGTGCCGTCACCGACGAGCGTGCGGGGGAGCGGGAAGATCTCCTCGACCTGCTCCTCGGCGAGGATCGGCCCGCCGGCGGCGATCCGCCCGACCATGGGCACGTACGTGGCCTCGGGGCGCTGGTCGCCGAATCCCGTCTCGTCGACGAGGGAGTCGTCGGCCGAGCTGAGCGTCCGTCGGGCCTTGACGACCTCGGGCAGGAAGATCTCGATCGCGCGGGGACGGTTGGGGTCGCGCTTGACGTAGCCGAGGCGCTCCAGCACCCGCAGCTGGTGCGCCACGGACGACGTGCTGGCCAGTCCGACGGCGCCGCCGATCTCACGCATGCTCGGCGGGTAGCCGCGCTGCTCGATCTGGTCGCGCATGAAGTGGAGGATCTTCTGCTGGCGTCCGGTGAGACCGGTCATCTCGTCGACCGGTCCGTCGGGGAGCTCGCGCACGGAGTTGCGTGAGCCCTTCGGGCGGCCGCGGCGCGGGGCCTCGCTGGACGGGTCGACAGCGTCGTCGGCTGGGTCGTCGGCTGGGGTGTCGTCGCTCATGGGGACCACGCTAGACCTCGGGAAGGACGTTTACAAACACATGTTCGACAGCGTGTCGCCGTTCGAACAAGACCCTCCACGGGGCTCCTCGCGGGTGCGCTCGAGCTTGAAAACGGTGGCAGGGACGGGTGTCATCGGTCACGATCGAACATTTCTTCGCATGACTTCTGCCTGGAATCGCAGTGGTGACCGGGCAGAGATCGACATCCTGTTCGACAGGGGGCTGCTTTTGTCGGCACCTTCCCCTACAGTCGTACACGTGTTCGATCGAACATCTGTTCGCCGGATTCGCTGAGCAACCGCCCGCGGAGGACCGACGTTCGAATGACATCGGCAGGCGTTCGATCGACACACCAGACCTCGCACGATCCTCTTCCTTCCCCGGAGGCCCCCATGAGCACCATCTCGATCACCACGTACGACCGTCGCAGCCTGCGTCGTCCCGCCGTTGCCGCTCCTGTCCGGCTGACCCGCCGTGGTCGCCTGGTGCTGGTGCTCGCGGTCATCGCCGCGCTCGCCGTGGGTGCGGTCGTGCTCGGCTCCTCCACGGTCGCCACCGACGAGGCCGGCGCCGTGCCCGCCACGCGCGTCGTCACCGTCCAGGAGGGGCAGACCCTCTGGCAGATCGCCGCCGAGGCCAACCCCGAGGGCGACGTGCGCGACACGGTCGACGACATCATGCGCATGAACTCCCTGCCGAGCGCCGGTGACCTGCAGCTCGGCTCCGACCTGGCGGTCCCGGTCTACCAGTGACCCGGCCGTCCGGCCCCGCGCGTCGGGCACCATGGGGGCATGGCTCCCGGACCTGACGCGCACCCCCTGGTCGTCCACGTCGTCGCAGATGCGACCGACCGCGACGGCGGGCACGTGCTGGAGCGGCTCGAGGAGCTCGGCGCCGAGATCGACTGGCTCGACCGCGACGACCTTCCGCCGCACTGGGACGCCAACGGCGTCGACCTGCTGCTCCTGCTCGGTTCGGAGCGCTCCGCGCACGACCCGCGGTGGGAGTCGGTCGTCGAGCAGGAGTCCGACATGGTCCGCGTCGCCGTCGGCACCGGGACGCCCGTGATGGCGATCTGCTACGGCGCCCAGCTCGCGGCACGAGCCCTCGGCGGCACGTCGTACCGCGGCGACGGAGCCGAGGCCGGCTGGAAGCGCATCGACACGATCGACGAGGTGCTCTGCCCGGAGGGCCCGTGGGCGCAGTTCCACCAGGACGTGCTGGCCCCGCCGCCGACCTCGACCGTCCTCGGCCACTCCTGGTTCGGGCCGCAGTGCTTCGTGGACGAGGCCTTCGGCGGGCGGGTCATCGCCTGGCAGTTCCACCCCGAGGTCACGACGGCGACGTTCGCCCGCTGGGTCGACGAGGACGCCGCGCTCGTGCGCGCGGAGGGCTCGTCGCCGGCCGAGCTCAAGCGCCAGGCGCTCGCCAATGCCGTGCGGAGCCGTCAGGCCGCGCACGACCTCGTCGACGCGGCGCTGGCGTACCTGCGCGTCCGGACCTCCTAGGCGTCCGGGTCAGGACGTCGTGACGTTGAACAGCCAGGCCACGCCGAACTTGTCGTTCAGCAGGCCGAACTCGTCGCCCCATGGCGCGGGCGCCAGCGGCACCACGACCTCTGCGCCGTCGCTGAGCGCGGTGAAGTAGTCGCGTAGGCGCTCGTCGTCGCCCGTGAGCGCGATGTTGATGGCGGTGCCCATCGCGGGGTCGTCGCCACCCGGTGGCGTGTCGGAGGCCATGATGTCCAGCCCGGCGTCGGACACGAGGTGGCCGTGCATGACCAGGTCGGCCCGCTCGGGGTCGTCGCTCATGCCGTAGTCGCCGAAGGTGGCGATCGTCAGCTCGCCTCCGAGGACGGAGTGGTAGAACTCCAGCGCCGCGCGCGACTGGTCGCGGAAGTTGAGGTACGGGTTCAGGCGGATCGTCATGGACCCATCCTGCTCGCTCCTGTTCCGAGATGGAACAGAACGGCTGGATCCGCTGACGAGACGTCCCGCGACACGCGCTCCGGGGCGCCGTGCAGGAGGAGTCGTAGCGCCCTGACCTGCGCAAATGCGACCCCTGCGAATTTGTCGGAGCAGATCGGTTGACTGGCTTGCACGACCTTGTGCCGAGGCGTACCGTAGCCACTACATCTAGTGATTACACCGATGTAGTTCTCCACATCTAGTCCCACAGAGAACGATGAGTTACCCACAGGAATGACGGGGAATCCACCGGGAATCCCCAGATCCGTCCCCAGGTCGGTCGGCCCCGACCGACCCGATCAGCCCACCGAGAGGAGAGCACGATGAACTGTCCCTTCTGCAAGGACGGCGACACCCGCGTGCTCGACTCGCGCGTGGCCGACGACGGCGGCGCCATCCGCCGACGGCGCGTCTGTGGGAACTGCCAGAAGCGGTTCACGACCATCGAGCAGATGCAGCTCACCGTGCTCAAGCGCTCCGGCGCCACCGAGCCGTTCAACCGCGAGAAGGCCGTCGCGGGTGTCCGCAAGGCGTGCAAGGGTCGCCCCGTCTCCGACGACGACCTCGCACGTCTCGGCCAGCAGGTCGAGGACGCGCTGCGCGAGAGCGGGGCGGCGGAGATCGCCGCCGACGAGGTGGGGCTGGCCATCCTCGAGCCGCTCAAGTGTCTCGACGAGGTCGCCTACCTGCGGTTCGCGAGCGTGTACAAGGCGTTCGACTCCGTCGACGACTTCGCGACCGAGATCGCCGAGCTCATGGCTCGCGCGGCCGACGGGGAGCTCGCCGAGCACACGGCCCACCGTGACGAGCCCCGTGAGCACGACAGCACCACGCAGCACCCCTGAACCACTGCTCGTCCCGCGGGACGAGCGGACGCACCACAGCAGCACGGCCTGAGCCTCGGGCCCACCTTTTACACACCCTCAGCGAGACCACAGGAGCAATCTCATGACGGAGACGGTCGACGGATCGACGAGCCGGGCACAGTCCGGGCGCGCGCGTGCACGGAAGGCCAAGGGCCTGTCCATCGAGCGCGTGTACACCACCGAGGGCGTGCACCCCTACGACGCCGTGACGTGGGAGCGTCGCGACGTCGTGCAGACCAACTGGAAGACCGGCGAGACCGTCTTCGAGCAGCGTGGCGTGGAGTTCCCCGACTTCTGGAGCGTGAACGCGTCCACCATCGTCACCACCAAGTACTTCCGTGGTGCCGTCGGCTCGCCCGAGCGTGAGCAGAGCCTGCGCCAGCTGCTCGACCGCGTCGTGCTCACCTACACGAAGGCGGGCAAGGAGCACGGCTACTTCGCCACCGACGCCGACGCCGAGGTCTTCGAGCACGAGCTGACCCACATGCTCCTGCACCAGGTCTTCAGCTTCAACAGCCCCGTCTGGTTCAACGTCGGCACGTCGAGCCCGCAGCAGGTCAGCGCCTGCTTCATCCTCGCCGTCGACGACTCGATGGACTCGATCCTCAACTGGTACCGCGAGGAGGGTCTGATCTTCAAGGGTGGGTCGGGCGCCGGCCTCAACCTCTCGCGCATCCGTTCGTCCAAGGAGCTGCTCCGCTCCTCCGGCGGCACCGCGTCCGGTCCGGTCTCCTTCATGCGCGGCGCCGACGCGTCCGCCGGCACCATCAAGTCCGGCGGCGCCACGCGTCGTGCGGCCAAGATGGTCGTCCTCGACGTCGACCACCCGGACATCGTCGAGTTCGTCGAGACCAAGGAGCGCGAGGAGGAGAAGATCCGCGTGCTCCGCGACGCGGGCTTCGACATGGACCTCGGTGGCGAGGACATCACCAGCGTCCAGTACCAGAACGCCAACAACTCGATCCGCGTCGACGACGCGTTCATGCGTGCCGTCGAGGAGGGCACCTCCTACGGCCTGCGCGCCCGCACGAGCGGCGAGGTCATCGAGGAGATCGACGCGAAGGAGCTGTGGGGCAAGGTCGCGAAGGCCGCGTGGGCCTGCGCCGACCCGGGCATCCAGTACGACTCGACGATCAACGACTGGCACACGACGCCGGAGACGGGCCGCATCACCGCGTCCAACCCGTGCTCGGAGTACATGCACCTCGACAACTCCAGCTGCAACCTCGCCAGCCTGAACCTGCTCAAGTTCCTCTCCGAGGACGGCACGACGTTCGACGTCGAGCGGTTCGTCAAGAGCGTCGAGCTGATCATCACGGCGATGGACATCTCGATCTGCTTCGCCGACTTCCCGACCGAGGCGATCGGCGAGACCACGAAGGCCTACCGTCAGCTCGGCATCGGCTACGCCAACCTCGGCGCGATGCTGATGGCCTCGGGCCTGGCGTACGACTCCGACGGCGGCCGTGCGCTGGCCGCGTCGATCACGTCGCTGATGACCGGCGTGTCCTACCGTCGCTCGGCCGAGCTGGCCGGTGTCGTCGGCGCGTACGACGGCTACCAGCAGAACGCCGCCCCGCACACGCGGGTCATGCGCAAGCACCTCGCCGCCAACGACGACATCCGCACGATGCACTCGATGGACATCGCCGTGCAGCGTGAGGCCACCAAGCAGTGGGCCGACAACCTGAAGATCGGCGAGAAGAACGGCTGGCGCAACGCCCAGGCGTCCGTACTCGCCCCGACCGGCACCATCGGCTTCATGATGGACTGCGACACGACGGGCATCGAGCCCGACTTCTCGCTGGTCAAGTTCAAGAAGCTCGTCGGTGGCGGCTCGATGCAGGTCGTCAACCAGACGGTCCCGGTCGCGCTCAAGAAGCTCGGCTACACGGGCGAGACCATCGAGGCGATCATGGAGTACATCGCCGAGAAGGGTCACGTCGTCGACGCCCCCGGCCTGAAGACCGAGCACTACGAGGTCTTCGAC
>LUMS01000925.1_pt1 | contig 11677 bp, 13 predicted proteins | sample 729711 | NCBI WGS metagenome assembly LUMS01 (sample SAMN03860298, study PRJNA289734) | marine metagenome | biome: seawater column; feature: ocean; material: water; isolation source: Red Sea water column Station 192 - depth 25m | place: Saudi Arabia: Red Sea | collected 2011-10-15 | depth 25 m | reverse complement strand
CGGCAAAGGTGGTGAGCGGCAACCAACGATCGCCGAAATCGCCGGCATCGAAACCGGCGATACGTGCATAGAGTGCCCACGCCGCATTGGCCGACGCAAACAGCGCCGCAAATTCGAGCAGCGCGAGCCAGACGACCGCGTGCGGGACATAATGCTTGAACAATCGGAGCATGTTGCGCCTGGCCCTTTCGGGCTGACATCCTAAGGTCGAGGCGTGAAGTGTCGGTTAATTTTACACTCGCGCCGGACCCTATTCGGGGATGACCGCGCCGCAGACAGACGATAGAGCCAAGGTATGAGTACCGAAATTCAACCCATCATCCTGTGCGGCGGCGCGGGCACCCGCCTCTGGCCCGAATCGCGCGGCGACCGCGCCAAGCAATTCCTGCCGCTAACCGGCACCGATAGCCTGTTCCGGCAGACCGTCGCCCGCACCCCGGCGGGGGCGCATTTCACGCCGCCGGTGATCCTGTGCGGGACAGGCCATGTCGCGACCGTGCGCGACCAGATGGGCGATCATGAGGCCGCGCTGCTCGTCGAACCGATGCCGCGCAACACCGCCGCCGCCATCGCGCTTGCGGTGGCGCGCGCCGACGCCGACAGCTCGCTGCTCGTCATGCCCAGCGACCATATCATCGCCGACGTTCCCGCGTTCCACGCCGCCATCGCCAAGGGCGCGCGCCTGGCGCAGCAGGACTGGCTCGTCACCTTCGGTATCGCCCCCGATCGCCCCGAAACCGGCTTCGGCTATATCGCCAGCGGCGCCGCGCTCGGCGACGATGGTTTCGCGGTCGCCCGCTTCGTGGAAAAACCGCCGCTGGCCGAGGCCGAACATATGCTGGCGGCAGGCGGCTATAGCTGGAACGCGGGCATTTTCCTGTTTCGCGCCGGCCGCATGCGCGATGCGATGCTCACGCATTGCCGCGCGATCTTCGAAGCCGCCGACCGCGCCGTCGCCGCAGGCAGATATGACGGCGACGCGCTCTATGCCGACGCCGACGCCTTCGCCGCCGCGCCCTCCGATTCGATCGACTATGCGGTGATGGAAAAGGACGACCGCGTCGCCGTCGTCCCCGTGACGATGGGCTGGTCCGATCTCGGAAGCTGGCAGGCCGTCCACGCCCTCGCCGGCGGCAAGGATGCCGACGGCAATGCGGTCAGCGGCGATGCATTCCTGCACGACAGCCATGGCAATCTGGTGCGCGCGGGCGGCAAGCGCGTGTCGCTCGTCGGGATGGAGGGCGTCGCGGTCATCGTCGACGGCGACGACATTCTCGTCATGCCGCTCGACCGCTCGCAAGACGTCCGCGCCGCCGCCAAAGCGCGCGGTTAGGGCGCGAGGCGCGCGCCATCCCCCTCCGCGGGCAGCATGTCGACCTGCGCCGCCAATATCCGGTGGCGCATCGCGTCCCAGTCGGCGAAGCGCCAGAAGGTCGGGCTGTCGCGTCCCACAATGCGCGGATTGTCCGCCGAGGGCGCGATGGCGCGGTCGTGGAACGCGATTTCGGTCAGCGTCTCGCAATCGAAGAAAATGCGGACCATCACATCTTCGGCATAGTCGCCCGCGCTGCCCGTCACGACGCCCAGTTCGCCGCACGACAGCCGCACCAGCGTTCCGACCGGATAAATGCCCAGGCTGTCGGCGAATTGTTCGAGCAGACGGCTATCGAAATGCCCCTGCCATTGCTGCATTTCGGTCAGCGCCTCGCACGGCGTCCACGGGTCCTTGTAGGGCCGGTTCGACGTCACCGCGTCATAGACGTCGCAGATGGCCCCCATCCGCGCGAACAGCGACAATGCCTCGCCCGACAGGCCATCGGGATAGCCGGCGCCATCGACCTTCTCATGGTGCCGCAGGCAGACTTCCAGCGCCGCCTCGGGAACATCCTTCGAATTGGCAAGCAATCGGTGACCGGCGGCCGGATGCCCACGCACCGAATCGCGCTCAAGATCCGACAGCGCCCCCGACTTGGTCAAAATGTCGTCCGAAATCGCAATCTTGCCGACATCGTGAAGCAGTCCGGCGACGCCCAGATCCTGCACGACGCGCTCATCGAGTTCCAGATGCCGCGCGAAATTCATCATCAGCGCGCACACCGCCACCGAATGGAGATAGGTATATTGGTCCTTTTCCTTCAGGCGGACGAGATTGATCAACGCCTTGGGATCGCGTTCGATCGAGGCGCCGATCGATTTGGCGAGCGGCACCATCCGCCGGGCCTCGACCGCGCGGCCCAGCCGGGCCGTCTCGAACATTTCGCTGACCGCTTCGCGCGACCGTTCGATGGCGCGCCGCGCGCGGCGACATTCGGCGGCATAGCCCTTGCGCTGGCGCGGTTCGTCGCGCGGCGGCGGAGGCGGCGGCACCATGGGCTCGGGCCAGGCGATCGGCCGTGCCGCGGCGCGCGATGGCTGGGGACGCGCAGGAAGCTTCGCCGCGACCGACTCGGGCCACGGCGCGTCCGTCGCTTCATCGATGTCGCTGCGGCTCTTGTCGATGATCAGCGCGTCGATCGCGGAGGCGCGGATACGCAGCAATTGCTCCATCGTTTCGACGCGAAAGTGACGGCGCCAAAATGGGTGATCGAACCACGAGCCTTCAAAGCCGTGGACGAACATCCCGATCTGAGCCTCTTCGGGCTTTATCCGAACCAACATAACGCGCGGTCCCAACAGGTCCTTGGCATCCCCCCGATGCCAACCTCCGGCGCTACATAGACTTTCTTAATAGCGGGTATATGCGCTGCCCCGTTTTGGGACGGAAACTCAATCGCCCGCAAAATCGAAGGCGCTCACGCCGCGTTCGCCCTCGCGAAAGCGCAGCGGGCGACCGATCGGCGGCGCCGATCGCTGGACGCAGCCGGTCCGCGTGCAGCGACGACAACCAAGGCCGATCGGCGTCGCGGCGCTGCGCATCAGGGTGTTTCGGGACTGGCCCTATCTCTACGACGGCGATGTGGCCTACGAGCGACGCTATCTCGAGACCTACCGCACCAGTCCCGGCGCCGTACTGGTCGGCGCCTTCGAAGGCGACCGGCTGGTGGGGGCCGCCACCGGCACACCGCTGGCCGAACACGCCGACGAGTTCGCCGAAGCGTTCGAGGCGACCGAAATCGAGATTTCCTCGGTCTTCTACTGCGCCGAGTCGGTCCTGCTGGCGGGATACCGGGGCCAGGGCATCGGACACCGCTTCTTCGACCTGCGCGAGGCACACGCCAAGGCGCTCGGCTTCGACCGCAGCGCCTTCTGCGCGGTGATCCGGCCCGCGAACCATCCGCTCAAGCCAAAGAGCTATCGTCCGCTCGACGGGTTCTGGCAGGCGCGCGGCTATCGTCCGCTGCCCGGTGTGGTGGCAAAGTTCGGTTGGAAAGACCTCGATGCGAAGGAAGAGACCTTCAAACCGATGCAATTCTGGTTGAAATCCGGCCTCTGATCTGGCCGATTGGCCCCAAGCCGAAAGGAGCCACCCATGAAGATCGCCACCTCCGCCTACCCGCTCGACTTCTTCGACAGCTGGGCCGCCTACGAGGACAAGATGGACAAGTGGGTCTCCGAAGCGGCGGGCAACGGGGCCGAACTCCTCGTGTTCCCCGAGTACGGCGCGATGGAACTGGCCACGCTCGCCGGAACCAACGTCGCCGCCGATCTCGAAGCCTCGCTCTTTGCCGTGTCCGACCGGATGGAGGATGCCAACAAGGTGCTGTGCAAGCTGGCGGCAGAATACAACGTGCATATCCTCGGCCCCTCCGGTCCGGTGGCCATGCCCGACTCCCGCCCGGTGAACCGCGCCTACTTCTTCTCTCCCGATGGCAAGGTCGACCATCAGGACAAGCAGATCATGACCATGTTCGAGCGCGACCCCTGGGACGTGACCGGGGGCGGTCCGCTCAAGGTCTTCGAGACCAGGCTCGGCAAGTTCGGCGTCCTGATCTGCTATGACAGCGAATTCCCGCAGTTCGGCCGCGCCCTTCAGGACATCGACTTCCTGCTGGTTCCCTCCTGCACCGAGGCGCTCGCCGGCTACTGGCGCGTCCGCATCGGCGCGATGGCGCGGGCGCTCGAGAACCAGTGTGTTTCCATCATGTCCTCGGTCAACGGCGAGGCCCCGTGGTCCGAAGCGGTCGAGACCTGCATCGGGGCTGGCGGCGTCTATGGCCCGCCCGATACCGGCTTTCCGTCGGACGGTGTGATCGCCGTGGGAGAGATCGGACGCTCGGGCTGGACCTATGCCGAGATCGACCGGGAGGCCGTCGCCCACGTCCGCAACGACGGCGTCGTGCGCAACCGCACGCATTGGGCCGAACAGTCCGGCCGCTCGGATTCGGTAACAATCGTCGATTTCCACTGATTGTGGACTTGAAAACCCCGGGGTTTAAGCCCATTTAAGCGCACGGTCCGCAGACTGGCGGGCTTTACGCAATGGAGACATCATGGCCAAGGAAGACACTCTCGAATTCCCCGGCGTCGTGAAGGAACTCCTGCCGAATGCGACATTCCGGGTCGAACTCGAGAACGGCCATGAAATCATCGCACATACGGCAGGCAAGATGCGCAAGAACCGCATCCGTGTTCTGGCCGGCGACAAGGTGCAGGTCGAAATGACCCCCTACGATCTGACCAAGGGTCGGATCAACTATCGCTTCAAGTAAGCGCCGCGCGAAACGTGGCGTTTATTCTCGGATCCGGCAGCCCCCGGCGGCTGGACCTCTTGGCGCATCTTGGTCTCAAGCCTGACGCGGTGCGCCCCCCGTCCTCTGCGCCGACACCACCGTGGCCCTCGGCCGCCGAATCCTCGGCAAACCGACCGACGCGGGCGAGGCCGCCGAATTCCTGCTCAAGCTCTCGGGTCGCCGCCACGACGTGATCACCTCGGTCGCCGTGCGCCGTGGCGCGCGCATCTGGCAGAAGGACGTGGTCAGTTCGGTCAAGATGAAGCGCCTGTCCGATCAGGAGCTCAACGCCTACCTCGCCAGCAACGACTGGCAGGGCAAGGCGGGCGCTTATGGCATCCAGGGCATGGCCGGGGCCTTCATCCCGTGGATTTCCGGCTCGTTCACTGGCATCGTGGGCCTGCCACTGGCCGAAACCGCGACGCTGCTGCAGGCCGCCGGCCTGCCTGTCTATGGAGATGCCTCGTGAAAGGCCGCACCATCATCCTCGACCACCTCAAGGACCGCGAAGCCGCGGCACTGATGGTCGACGGCAAGCTCGAAGACCTGCTGGTCGAGGCCGATGCGCCCGCCCCCGGCACCATCTACCGCGCCCGCGCCGACCGGCCCGTCAAGGGACAGGGCGGCATGTTCCTGACCACCCCCGATGGCCCCGCCTTCCTGCGGCAGGTCAAGGGGCTGGCCCCGGGCGAGCTGCTGCTGGTGCAGGTCTCGGGCTACGCGGAACCGGGCAAGGCGATTCCGGTCACCACCCGGCTGCTGTTCAAGAGCCGCTACGCCATCGTCACGCCCGAGGCGCCCGGCCTCAACATCTCGCGCGCGATCCGCGACGAGGAAGAGCGTGACCGCCTGCTGGAAATCGCGCATGCCGAGATGGGCGGCGCCGAACACGGGCTGATCCTGCGCTCCGCCTGCGCCGGGGCGGACGAAGACGAGATCGCCGAGGACATCGCCGGCATGGCCTCCCTCGCGGCCCAGGTGATGGGCGACACCGGCACCGAGACCGAGGTGCTGGCCGAGGGCGACGGCCCCCATGCGCTGGCCTGGCGCGAGTGGAGCGAACCGGCCGACGTGGTGACCGAACCCGGCGGCTTCGACGATCACGGCGTGCTCGACGCCATCGACACCGCGCTCGGTATCGCCGAACCGCTTCCGGGCGGCGGCACGCTCTACGTCGAACCCACGCGGGCGCTGGTCGCCGTTGACGTGAACACCGGCGCCGACACCTCGCTGGCCGCCGGGCTCAAGGCCAATATCGCCTGCGCCCGTGCCCTGCCCCGCGTGCTGCGCGTGCGCGGCCTCGGCGGGCAGATCGTGATCGACGCGGCCCCGATGGCCAAGAAGGACCGCAAGACCTTCGAATCCTCCCTGCGCGCCGCCTTCAAGACCGATACCGACGAGACGGTGCTGGTCGGCTGGACCCCGATGGGCCATTTCGAACTGCAGCGCAAACGCGGCCGCGTGCCGCTCCGCGAGGTGCTGTCATGAGCTGCCCAATCTGCGGCGAGCCGACCGACCGCAAATACCGCCCCTTCTGCTCGCGCCGCTGCGCCGACCGAGACCTCGGCCGCTGGCTGACCGGCTCCTACGCGATCCCGTCGGAAGACCCCGAAAACCTTGAAAAGGCGCAGGAAGAAGCCGACGCCGCGCAACGCAAACCGCATTGACGCAAAGACCCTGAAAAAGGCTCTGGACACTCCCGCAACATCCGCCTAGAACGCCAAAACCCGAAGGGCAGAGCCCTTCCCCGTGCCCGGGTAGCTCAGGGGTAGAGCAGTGGATTGAAAATCCTCGTGTCGGTGGTTCGATTCCGCCCCCGGGCACCACAAAATACATTAAAAACAATGCCTTGCAGGTATCTTTGCTTGTCTAAGTCATAGCGGACTTCACCGTGGGTATCACTTGGGTAGCGCGAGGGTTGCCCTCACGTAGTACATGATGCCGAAATCTTGCACCGTTTGACGCTCAAGCGAAAATAGACTTCGGCCCAATCCAAGCTTGCTTCGCTCAACTGTATTGCTCCAAGCATTGAAAATGCGCCTAACGCTTATGGTTTCATCCGCCAAGTATCCGACGCCTTGGACGAATCACCTTGCAGGCAGGGGCGCAAGAGGGGTTATAATCGCTCAATCAAGGATATGTCAGTTGATGCAGCCGGCATAACAAAAAGGAAGTACTCGAAGTGAGACTACAATTCCTCGACCGAATTGAAGAAGAGGGTGCTTCGTGTCTGCTCTGCAAAACGTCCTTAAAGGAATACATCGAGGCCGTGCCTGATGACTTCCAGGAGTTTTTTGTGCAGCGAGGAATTGTGGCCAACAAGTTCCTCGACCAACTTTGGGATACTCTGATACAGAAAAAGCATATTCCAACAATAGTGATAGTGGCCGATCAGCAGCCCCCGAATGTAGCGCCGCAGGAAGAATTTGTTCTACAGGGCGGATTCAAAGTATTGGACGGGCTTCAAAGAACAAACCGGCTTGATATAATTTGGAACACCATCAGCTTCCTAGAGGAGGGGTTTGAAGATGAACCGAGCGAAAGCGAAGCCAGATTGGCTCGCAAATACTCACCTCGCCTAAAATCAATCGGATGCGCGCCCTCCCTGTTTATTAGAATATTGAAACACAAACGTCAATTAGCTGGTCTCGAGAGGATTGGGGATTTATTTGATCACAACTTCATTTGGATCGAGACGTGGTTCAATTTGAATGAATCACAGCAAGTTAAAAAGATGCTCATTCTTAACGCTGGACACAAAGCAGTAAACATAAAACATCAAATAGAACTGCTTTTCATCGAATATCTTGATGTTTTGCGGGCTGCGATGCCTGATGCAGAAATATATCGTGAAAAGGATATGAGCACCACGCGATATGCAAAGAGTAGAAAGCCGGGAGATTTTCATTTTGCACATTTGATTTCTGCTTTTGAGTCGTTGGCATCGGCTCGACCGATCACCACGAACTCGGACTTCTCTGCAGCGAAATCTTTTGAAGGCGAATCGGCCGGAGACTCTGATGATCTCCTTCAAGTCGATCTTGATTCCATTCAGGCTTTTGCAAGAACCATAGACGCACTTGATAAGGCACTACAATCAGAGGCCGGAACCAATTGGCTGGGACGAGAGGTTGTGTTGGTGGGCTTGTTCGCAGCAATTGGCAAGCATGCTCAGGAGAACTATGGCTCTACCACACAAGGCCTTGATTACTTCATAGAACAACTCGACAGGTATGTAGATGCGTTGGATTTGGCGAGCTTTGAGGCAATTCGGAACAGCCTTGAGCTCTCAAAAGTCAACATTGGAAACAAGAACAAGATGGCTGTTTTCAAGGCAACGCTTGATTTCCTTGATGGCAGAACCGAGGGCGCCCTCGATTGGCGAAAGTTTTTTGGCGTTCAATGAAATGAATATCAGAGAAATACTCCTGAATGCCGTTCGGCAAAAGCTTTCGGCTCCGGAGGATGCGCTCGACGCTGCGGCTGAGCACGACAGCGCGGCCTCAATTCTTGATGATGCTGCTAGAATTGATGACGCTTTGAGCGGACTAGCTAACTTGACCACTGAGGGAAACACCTTTTTAGCTGATCTTCTAGAGGTGCGACAAGACTTGAGCGATAGTGAGATTTTCTCAGAAGATATCTCGGCAGGGTGCGCGTGATTGGTTTCACCCCGAATACTGGCGAGCGTCACGCGCTCTGGTTTCTGGATTGCCGCGATATTTCTGATGTTTCTGAGGTTCTTAGAGATGGCGGCTTCGAAAGAATCGACGGCTCGAAGAAGGTTTACGCCGCGATCGCTCTAGCGATAATGCAGATGAGCGAAAACCTACTGGGTCGATGCTGGTGCTTTTGTGCAAACTCCAATCAGATAGCGCATATCTCGACGCTCAAATTTCACTTGGTTCTAAATGGCTGCACTTTGATCGATCCCAAGCCCCTACCAATATCTTCGGACCTTTCCGACATATCTGACGGTCTGGAAGTTTCGGAAGCGTATAGGCAGTATTCCGAGCCATTAGAGATTCTTGGCGAGTACAATTCTAGAGTGGCCGTATTGGATGGCTTCCTGAGTCTGTATCATGTGCTCGAAAACTTCATGCTCAGGGCTCGTATCGCAAATGTTTCGAACTCGCAGACTGGAGGTGGATTTTTCAGTATGCGCGATTTCAAAAGGCTGAATTTGGCAGCTGAGGGTAGTGAGTCATCGCACTTGGCAGAGTTGTTTCGAGATTGCTGGGACAAGCAGATCGGCGGATCCTCTCTTTCACATTTCGGATTTTTGCGTCTTGGCCAAATGGTTGGCAGCTCCGTTTTTGTTGAGAATGACTTTCATGATTTCCTTAGGAGATTAACCGTCAAGAAGCCAACTGCCGGAAACTTGAACTTAGGGAATTGGAACGATGTCAAAGAGTTTCTCCCGAAGATTGTTTATCAGGTTCGATGCTCTGTTGTTCACAATAAGGAGACTGAGTTTCATATTTCGAACCGGGAACTCGACAACGCGACAAGGCTTCTGGTGATCACAGAGCTGCTTATTCCAATCATGCGCCGCCTCTCCTTCGGTCTGCCATCACTTCTTACTGCAAACCCAATCATGTATAACTCACAAAGCATCGATCTTTATCAATAGGGTTTCTAATCTCAATTTTTGGCAGGCTGATTGGTCCTTAGATCTTCTGGTTTGCATTCGAGCTCTTCGAAGACAGTATTACTCAGCAGAAAATCATTGCATTTCTGTATTATGTATTGCAGATCGTATTTTTTCCTTCCGCGCGATGCGCATTCCCAGACGATCATTGTTCGCCAGTCATTTTTATGCAGTTGATCAAGAGCCAGCTGGTCTCTTGACTGGTTTGCTCTAATTTTCGCCACCCAGAAATCTGGCCTTGTTTCCGGCACTTTGAAGAGGTGGCAATCATGGCCGTGCCAAAAGCACCCATGGGCGAAGATGACGGCGCGATGCTTTGTGAAGACAAGATCGGGCGTTCCGGGCAACCGTTTCACATTGAGACGATAGCGGAAGCCGCGCGCGTGAAGGCCGTGCCCGATAAGGCGCTCAAGCTTCGTGCCACGCCCGCGAATGGCTTTCATGTTCCTCTGGCGTTGATCAGGTGTCAGTACGTCCATCGTGGCCTGCCTCGATTCATGGATAGGCGGCTTTGCCAGCCGCATCTGCGATGATGGCGCGTAGGGCTGCACAGATATCAGATAGGTTCATGCCCGGTTTGAGGGTCGCCGCGCCGAAGCGGAAGGTAGAGCGATATTCGGGATGAAAGAGCCGTCCGGGCATGGCAGTTTTCTGGTAAGTTGCTGCGCTCGGCTGCGGGATATGGGGTGTCAGAAGATAGGCAGCTTGAACGATCCCCCGAAAGTCACCGCCGCCAGCGTCTTCGACCAGAGCATCACGGTAAGTGTGGATGGAGCTGATTGCATCATTGAGCGCGGTGTCGATCCGATACTTGGCGTCGAGCACGATGAGCTGCGCCTGTGCTCCTTCGCCGCCAGTCGTGCCCGCGAGAACGATATCAGGCGTCATGGTGCGGCTGAAAGAACCGCGCCCGTCATCGGCCTTCCAGAATTCCTCATAGCGTTTCTGGAACATGATCTCCCATGACGGGGAGACTTTTACGGTCACGGCGCTGGCGGCGATGGTCAGTCCGCCCGCCGCATCCCGTGTGAACATTGTCCGAAAATCCACGGCTGCGGGACCGAATTCTTTCACTGCTGCATGGATCAAGCGAAGGAAGCACCACAGCTCGTAGAGCTCAAATGTGCGCGCAAGCGGAAGATCAAGGAAGTCCCCGAAGATCGCAGCCAAGCCGAGGTTAAAGTCCTGGTATCTGGCAGGTCGAAAGAGCTGAACCGCTGGCGAATGCGGAATTCGGTCGGGAGAAAGCCGCGAAGCGCGCTTGGAAGACGTGTCACCCTTGGGGGAACGCGGGCAGCACGTCCGCGCGCGAAGGATCGGATTACCTCGTCGCCTGTCGCTCGCCGCACTTGGTGATACGGCACGACGCTCTCTTCCGATCTGAGATGGCGGCGGGGCCTGCGCTCGATCTCCCGCACGACGCGCTCCAATGCGTCCATGCGTGAGCGCAGATACTCCAGCCGTGCGATTGCAGGCGGTTTCCCCTTTGACCCTTGCGCGATGCCTTTATAAAAATTGGTCAGTGAGAACAGCGCGAAGCTGTCTCGCATGATATCGACAAGCATCGTGTCGAAGTCGCTGCGGGTCAGCTTGTTACGGTCGGGATCGGTGACAAGCTCGAAGCGGATAGGGCGTTGCCCCGGCGAGCGTAGCTCGGCCGAGATTTCCCCTGCATGAAAACCCGTCTGCCAGCGCCAACGCGCATTGCCCGCGCCACGCGAGCGCAGCGCTTCGAGCGGTATGTCATCGATCAGAAGATCCGTTTCGGGTGCGCCTTCGGCGTCCTGAAGTTCGAAGATATAGCTGCGGGTTTCTTGAATAGTGCCCGGCGGGATGCTGTCTGCCGATGGCCAAACCTGCCATGCGTCGCCACTGTCTTCGGATCGAATGTGCAGCGAGGGCACGGGCGCACCTATCGGCTGGCCTGGAACGCGCCATACTCATCAAGATCAGCCCCAAGCTGATCGAGAAGAGCTTTCGAGCGCGGCATGGTGGCGAGCTGCGCCCCCAGGTCATTGAGCAAAGACCGCTGAGCTTCAGCGCCGCGCAGCTTCACAAGGAGCTTCTGCACCATGAGCTGATCGAGCACATCATCGGCCCCTTGTCCGAGACTTCCGACGGCAAAATGGTGATAGGTTACGACTTCGAGGATCAGACGATACCCGAAGCCAAGACGGTGCTGCTGCATCACGCCTTGCATCGCGACAAGGTATGGACGGCAATGGGCGCATGCCGGGGTAAGACCGGGCTCTTGAGCCTCGATCTTGGTGATATAGCCGTCCACATCGACGTCATTCATCTCGATCAGGATGGCACGGTCCAGAACCTTGTCACTGACGGGATTGGTCGTCTCGTC
>LUMS01000591.1_pt2 | contig 11689 bp, 16 predicted proteins | sample 729711 | NCBI WGS metagenome assembly LUMS01 (sample SAMN03860298, study PRJNA289734) | marine metagenome | biome: seawater column; feature: ocean; material: water; isolation source: Red Sea water column Station 192 - depth 25m | place: Saudi Arabia: Red Sea | collected 2011-10-15 | depth 25 m | reverse complement strand
CAACTACACCAAGACCATGAAAATATATATTTATCGGATAGATATTTAAATTAGTTAAGAATATTCCTGTTAAAACAAGAGCTGTACTAATCCATTTTAGATATTTTTTTATAAACATAATTATCCTTTCTTAGTGTTTATGACTTTTATGTTAAAGATTTGTTAAATATGTTGACTTTATAAGAAATTAGCTATGTATCTATGGATAAAATAACCACCGATTAGAAATATTAAACCTGCAATATAAATTATGAAAAAATTCATATTAAAAGATTTTGCAAAAAAGAAGGGTACAAAGAATAAATAACTTGCTGGTACTGCAATAAATATACTTTTCGTAAACATTACTGTTTTTTCTGTATCATTGTGCTCATAATACGAAAACAGTATCGCTATTAGTGATACCAAGGGTAAAGCAATAATAAATCCAGCGAGCTTAGGATTTTGACCAGCCAACCAACTCGAAAAAGCAACAATTAAACCTGCTGCAATAACTTTTAAAAGAAAGAATAACATTTGTGAAAATATTTTTTGTAATATGCAAATTATTTAATTGAACATTTTTTACAAAGTCCAAAAAATTCAAGGTTATATTTTTTAAATTTCATGCCAGCTTTATTTTGAAAACTTTTTAAATATTTGGATAATTTATTATCGCTTATTTCACTTACCTCTTCACAACTTTCACATATGGAGAAGGCAGTTGCTTTTGATATTTGGCAATTAGAGTTTTTACATGCAACGAAAGAATTTCTACTTTCAATTTTGTGAATTTTTCCAATTTCAACTAATTTATCTAAGGCTCTATAAACCTGTAAAGGCGCCTTAATTCCCTTTTTTTGTACATTGAATAATATTGAATATGCTTTAATTGGCTCTTTTGCTTTTTCAATTATATCAAAAATGATTTGCTGATTTTTTGATAGCATTTGCTGTTTATCCATATTTTGTATTTTATTCATAGTTAATCAGTTTTTCAATTGAACAGATTGTTTAATTTTAAATAATGACAGTATAAATAAAAATAAAGCTGCAGCTATTATTGATGGACCTGAAGAAGTATTAAATTCTAAAGAGGTAAATAATCCAATTATTACTGACAATACTCCACCAATAATTGAAAATATTACCATTTTAATTGGACTGTCCGAAATATTTCTAGCCATAGCAGCTGGGATAATTAACATTCCTGTAATTAATAATAACCCAACCATTTTTATTGAGATAGCAATAATTGCAGCCATTAAAATTGTAAATATCGCTTTTGCTCTATCAGGATTAAGTCCCTCAGCTTCTGCAAGTTCATAATTTACTGTAGATGCAAATAACGGTCTCCAAATTAACTTTAAGATTAGTAAAATAAGAGCTCCACCAAACCATATTATAATTATATCATTTAGTGTTACTGCTAATATATCACCAAAAAGTAATCCCATTATATCAAATCTAATAAATGTTAAAAATCCAATCACAACTAATCCAACTGCTAATGATGAGTGCGCTAACAATCCTAACAAAGCATCTCCAGGTAAATTAGTTTTTTTTTGAAGTTGAATTAAAATTAAAGCAATTATAGAGGAGATGATAAATACCGATAAAGCGATATTAAATTGAAAAGAGTAAGCCATTGTAACACCTAGTAGAGCAGAGTGTGCAAGAGTATCTCCGAAATAAGATAATCTTCTCCAAACTACAAAACAACCAAGGGGCCCAGTAACAATAGCAACACCTAATCCTGCAACCAAAGCTCTTATAAAAAAATCATCAAACATTTAATTTTTTTTTATTTCTCCATCGTTGGAGTGGGTATGATCATGTTTATGTTCATAAATAGCTAAAGTTTTAGAAGCCTGTTCACCAAACAACGCTTTATATTCATTGTTTCTTGCAACATCAATTGGAGAACCTGAACAACACACATGACCATTGAGACAAACTACATGATCAGTAGCACTCATAACTGTGTGAAGATCATGGGATATAAGTAAGATACCACAATTTAATTCATCAGATATTTTTTTAATTAATTCGTAAAGGGCAATTTCACCTGTAAAATCTACTCCTTGAACAGGTTCATCTAAAACCAACAATTCGGGTTTTTTTGAGATAGCTCTTGCAAGTAAAACTCTTTGAAATTCTCCTCCTGATAGACTTCCTAAATTTTTATTTTTGAGATGGATAACACCAGTTAATGACAATGCTTCATCTATATCTTCATTTTTAATATTTTCAGTTAACACCATAAAATCACTTACTCTTAGAGGTAGGGTCCAATCAATTGAGATTTTTTGCGGTACATAGCCAACTTTATTAGTATATTTTTCAACTTCACCTTCAATTTTTTTGAAAATTCCCAATGCTATTTTAGCGGTTGTACTCTTTCCAGATCCATTAGGACCTATAAGTGTAACAATTTTACCTTTTTCAACTTGAAAGGACACACTTTGTACAAGCCACTTATTCTTTATTCGAAAACCTGCATTTTTTAATTTAACTAAAATATTATCGTTCATATATTTTCACTTGACTTCATAATGTTATATTATTACATAATGTTATAATATAACAATAATTATAAACCATAAAACATGAAATATCTTAAAAAAACACCTTTAATAATATCTTTTTTATCATTTATTACATTTATAACATCAGTTAATGCGGATGTTAAAGTAGTTGCATCTATAAAGCCTATACACTCTCTAGCTAGTTATTTAATGGATGGAGTAGGAAAACCCGATTTAATTGTAGATGGATATGCATCTCCACATGGATTTGCTATGAAACCTTCTCACGCAAAAATGCTACAAGAAGCTGATTTAATTTTTTGGGTCGGTGAAGACTTAGAAGCATTTCTTGAAAAGCCTTTAAAATCTATTGCAAAAAAAGCTGAAAAAATTGAATTAATGGCAACTAAAAATTTAAATGTATTAAAATTTAGAGAAAGAAATATTTTTGACGAACATGATCACGATGATCATGGTCACGACGATCATGCAAAGAAAAAAGATGATCATGATGATCACGATGATCATGATCATGATAAAAAAGCAAAAAAAGATGATGATCATGACCACGATCATGAAACGACTAAGAAAAAAGATGACCACGATCACGATCATGATAGCCATGCAAAAAAGGAAGATGGACATGATGATCACGATGATCATGATGGACACAATCATGGAGAATTCGATCCTCACATATGGCTAGATCCTATAAATGCAAAAGCTATTTTAAATGAAATGGTTGAGCATCTAATTGAAAATGATGCAGCAAATGCTTCAATTTATAAGAAAAATTTAGATAAAGCTTTAAATGAATTAGATAAGCTTACAATGAATGTAATGACTGATTTAAATAAAAGCACAGCATCAATTGTATTTCATGATGCATATCAATATTTTGAGGAAAGATTTAATGTTAATGTATTAGGTGCTTTTACTGTGAATACAGATGTGATGCCTGGTGCTGAGCAATTAAAAGAAATTAGAGAAATTATTGAGCATGATAATGTAAGCTGTGTATTCTCAGAACCTCAGTTCAATCCTGATATTATAAATGCTGTAGCTAAGGATATGAATATTAAAACCGGTGTTCTAGATCCTTTAGGAGCAACATTAAATCCAGGAAAAGGCTTATATTTTGATTTAATCAAGAATATGTCCAGCTCATTCAAAGGTTGTTAGATAAAAATTGAATTTTTGCCATAAATAATATCTACTATTATTTATGGCAACTGTATCTCTTTCACTTGATGAAATTTATAAATTAGCAAATAAGACTCTGTTAGGTAATGGATGTGATCAAGAAACAGCTGATATTTTATCAGAACTAATTACCAATGCTGAGAGGGATGGTTCACTCTCACATGGCTTATTTCGTTTACCTGCATATGTTTCAGGCTTAAAAAGTGGAAAAATTAATGGGAAACAAAAACCAGATATAAAAAAATTAACACCCTCAGTAATTAAAGCTGATGGCAAAAATTGCTTAGCACCAGTTGTGTTAAATAAATCGATACCAGAGTTAGTAAAAGCTGCTAAAGAAAATGGTGTAGCAGTTCTTGCTATAATTAATTCTCACCACATGGCCGCTATGTGGCCTGAAACTGAAAAAATAGCTGAAGAAGGTTTGGTGGCATTTGCATGCACATCGTATAAACCCGCAGTTGCTCCTGCAGGGGCTATAAAACCATTATTTGGTACAAACCCAATTTCTTTCGCTTGGCCAAGAAAAAATAATACACCAGTTGTTTATGATATGGCCACAGCTTCAATGGCTATGGGAGAAGTGCAAGTTGCAAAGCGAGAGGGACACAAAGTTCCATTAGGTACTGGACTTACAAAAGATGGCAAAGATACAACTGATCCAGCAGAAATTGCTGATGGCGGAGTTTTATTACCTTTTGGAGGTTATAAGGGTTCAGGAATTGCAATGATGGTTGAGTTATTAGCAGGAGCTTTGGTTGGAGATAATTTTAGTTACGAAACAGCAGCTAAAGATAATAATGATGGAGGACCTCCAAGTGGTGGAGAATTCATATTAGCAATATCTCCAGATAAACTCTCAGATAAGGATTGGGATAAACATGCAAATGAATTTTTTGAAAAAATGAAATCAATGGGTGAGGTCAGATTACCTGGTGAGAGAAGACACAAAAATAGATTGGATAAAGGACCAAGAAATATAAACGAGGAACTTGTTAATAAAATTAGATCTTTAAGCTAATTCAATTTCTATAGGAGTGTGATCGGAAGGCTTTTCTCTTCCACGAGGATATTTATTAATTTTTACGTTTTTAACTAAATTGATAATTGAATTAGAAACTAAGAAATGATCAATTCTCATTCCATTATTTTTTTGCCAAGCACCACTTGTATAATCCCAAAATGTATAACCTTCTTTATCAGGATATTTGTATCTATATGCATCATGGAAGCCTAAATTAATCATTTCTCTTAATCTTTTTCTAATTTCTAATCTGAACAAGGCGTCGTTTTCATAACTTTTTGGATTATGAACATCTTCTGCTGCTGGTATTATAATAAAATCTCCACCAATAATTATATTTTCGTTTTTATTTAAATAAGATTTAAGTTTTTTGATTAAACTATCTAACCAATAAATCTTATAAGAATATTTATCTGTATCAACTGGATTACCATTTGGAGTGTAAATATTTATCAGCTTTATAGTTTTAGATTTATGTTTTATATTTGCAGTAATTATTCTTGATTGCTTATTTTTATCTTTAAAAATATCCTTCTCTATTTTTTCAATCTTTTTTTTTGAAATAATTGCAACTCCATTATAACTTTTTTGACCGAATACATGACTTTCATATTTTAGCTTTGATATATCATCAAAAGGATATGTTTCCTCTTGTGTCTTTATTTCTTGCATCATTAATATATCAGGTGAGAATTTCTTCAGGTATTCTTGAATATTAATAATACGTGCTCTTACAGAATTTACATTCCATGAGCTAATTATCATTAAAGTGAGAATGAGACGCCACAACCACACGAGGATTTGCTTTGTGGGTTGTTAATTTTAAATGAATCTCCGATTAATTCTTTAACAAAATCTACCTCAGAACCTTTTAGTAGGTCAGCTGAAGTTTTATCTATGAGTATATTTTCATGTCTTAAATCATCTTCATTTTGTGATTTATCAAAAGAAAAATCGTACTGAAAACCTGAGCAACCACCACCTTTAATTGCGATTCTAAAAAAAGAACCGTTATCTTTTGAGGATAGAAGGTGCTTTATTTGTTTTAAAGCATTTTCTGTAAATTTAATTTCTTTAATCATGATTTAACACTGATAATACTAATATAATGTCATTTTACCAAATTTAAAGAATGAAAAATTATTCAAATTTAGGACTGTTTAAATCTAAAGGTAGACTGATATTTGAGCCTAAGAATAAATACAGATCACCATTTCAAAGAGATAGAGATAGAATTATTCATTCAGCTTCATTTAGAAGGTTAAAGCACAAGACCCAGGTATTTGTTAATACAGAAGGGGATCATTATAGAACAAGAATTACACATTCTATAGAAGTTGCACAAATTGCACGATCTATTGCTAAGTACCTAAATGTAAATGACGATTTAGCAGAAACATTAAGTCTTGCTCATGATTTGGGACATACGCCACTTAATAAAATTATTGGTAAAAAAAATTTTAAAGGAAAACTTAATTTTAACAAAAATACGTCTTTAGAAGCACAGATATCAGCAATATCAGATGATATAGCTTATAATAATCATGATATACAATATGGAATTAAAGCCAACCTATTTAAATTAGAAGATTTAATTGAAATCCAATTTTTTAATGAAATTTACAAATCCTATAAATCAAATATAAAAAAAAAGGAGAAAAACATAATAATTTATCAAATTATTAGAGATTCTATTAATCTTATGGTTGAGGATGTAATCAATAATACTTTATTAAATATAAAAGATAATAAAATTAAAAAGTATAGTGATATTATTAATAATAAAAAACAAATAGTATCATTTTCAAATAAATTTAAATCAATTGAGCAAGAAATTAAATTATTTTTAAGGTTAAAAATGTACAACAATAGAAGTGTATTAAACAAAAATAATAATGGAAAAAAAATAATTACGAAATTATTTTCAGAAATTTCAAATAAACCAAAAAAATATATAAATAATTATCAAAATAAAGATCAATTTAGATCTATTTCTGACTATATATCAGGAATGACCGATCGCTATGCTATTCAACTTCATAAATCATTAAAATGAACATTTTTTCAGATTATCTTATAAAAATATTAAAATTAATTCAAAAAGCATCTAACGATAATCAACTTAAACTTCCAGAAAAATTATCTAGTATAAATGTTGATATACCACCAAATAAATTTGATGGAGATTTATCAACAAATGTAGCCATGGTGTTATCAAAACCCAACAATGCTCCTCCCATGGAAATTGCCAAAACAATTAGCAAGCTACTTAAAGAAAATGACGATAATATTGAGTCTATAGAAATAATTAAACCAGGATTTATAAATATAAAATTTAATCACAACTTTTGGGGTGAGTTTTTAAATAATATAATTAATCAAAAAAATTATGGATCTACTAGCGGAGAAAATAAAAAATATTTAATTGAATTTGTGTCTGCCAACCCAACTGGGCCTTTACATGTAGGTCACTGCAGAGGAGCAATACTAGGTGATGTTATCTCAAATTTATTAATATTTAATAATAACACGTCTTTAAAGTTAATTAAGCAAAATCTTAAAAAACTCGGAATTAACCATGATAACTTTGCTAGTGAAAGAAATTTAGTTCAAGAAAAAGAAGTAGAAAAAGTTATTGAAAAGCTTAAATCAAAAAAATTTGTTTATACTGGAAAAATTAAAGCGCCAGAGGGGGAAGATACGAAAAATTGGGTAGAAAGGGATCAATTATTATTTAAATCAACAGAATTTGGTGATGACAAAGACCGTGCTTTACAAAAATCTGACAACACATGGACGTACTTTGCAGGTGATGTTGCATACCACAATAACAAACTTAATAGAAATTATGATATTTTAGTCAATATTCTAGGAGCCGATCATGCAGGTTATATAAAAAGAATTACCTCAGTTGTGGAGGCATTATCAGGAGATAAAAATAAATTAACTTGCAAAGTCAGCCAATTAGTAAAATTAATAAAAGATGGCAAACCTTTTAAAATGTCTAAACGTAAAGGTGATTATATAACTGTTGATGATTTGATCAGCGAAGTTGGAAAAGATGCTACTAGATTTATTATGCTTAATAGAAGTAGTGATGCAGAACTAGATTTCGATTTTACCAAAGTAAAAGAAAAATCAAAAGACAATCCACTTTATTATGTTCAATATTGTTATGCTCGGATTTCATCAGTATTTAGAAATATAAGTAAAAATCTAGAAGATGAAATTTTAATTAAAAATGAACTAAAATATTCTAAAGATGAAATTAAGATTTTTAGAAAAATATCTGAGTGGCCGAAATGTATTGAAATTGCAAGCAATAAATTAGAACCACATAGACTACCAGTCTATCTTTATGAATTATCATCTGAATTTCACTCGTATTGGAATATGGGAAGAGATGATAAAGATAAAAGATTTATTGAAGAAGATGGTACTATAAAAATTGAAAAATTGGTGTTTTTAAAATCTATCGCAAATGCAATTAAAACTGGAATGAATATTCTAGGGGTTGATACTCCACAAAAAATGTAATGTTTAAGGAATTTAGGTATCTTTTATTTCTAATTGTTATTTTTTTCTTTATTTTTTTTACTGTGAGATATTACTTTTCAGATGAAAATAAAAAAAAGTCATATAGATCGTTCAATCAAATTGATAAAAAATTAGAAATTTCTACAAAAGATTTAATTATATTAAAAAGCGATACTGAGAACATTATCGATTTTGTAGAATATAAAAACAATAAAAAAACAGAAAAATATTCATTTTGGGAACTTCTCTATAATGATTAATAAGAATACTAGATCATTTATATGTGGCATTAAAGGTTACAAGCTATCTAAATCTGAAATAAAATTTTTACGTAAATATAAACCCTGGGGTATAATTCTTTTTTCGAGAAATATAAAAACTATAAAACAAACTCAATTATTAACAAAATCATTAAAAAATATTTTACAAAATCCTACACTCCCAATTTTAATTGATGAAGAGGGTGGCAGAGTTTCACGATTAAGAAAATTTATTGATAATTCTGTATTTACAAATAAATTTTTTGGAGACCTTTATAAAAAAGATAAAAAAAAATTTAATTTGTATTTTGATGTCTACGTTAAACAAATTTCATATTTATTAAGACTTCTTGGTATTAATGTTAATACAGTTCCAGTTTTAGATATATTAAGAAAAAATTTGCACCAAATTGTGGGAGATAGATCTTTTTCTTCAAATAAAAAAATTGTTTCAAAAATTGGTGATATTTGTATTGATAAATTTCATAAAAACAAAATTGCAACAATAACAAAGCATATACCTGGACACGGTCTAGCCAAGGTAGATAGTCATTTGAAGCTGCCAATTATTGATAAAAATCAAGCTTATTTGCTTAAAAATGATTTTAGTGTGTTTTCTAAAAAGAAATCTAAAATAACCATGACAGGTCATTTAATGTTTAAAAAATTGGATAGCCAATATCCAGTAACACACTCCAAAAAGATAATTAAGATAATCAGAAACAAAATAAGATTTAATGAATTGATTATAACAGACGACATTTCGATGAAAGCATTAAACAACAATATTGAAGATAATGTTATAAAATCATTCAGTGCAGGTTGTAATTTAGTTTTACATTGTAATGGAAAAATGAGTGAAATGCTTAAGGTAGCCAAAAATTCACCTAAAATTAATAACTTTATAATTAAAAAAACATCACAAATAACTAATATTATAAGCTAAATTTATTTAATGAATGATTCTTTAGAATTTAATGTTGAGTTAAATGCTTACAATGGTTCTCTAGAAGTATTGTTAGATCTAGCTAAATCTCAAAAAGTTGATTTAGAACAAATATCTATTACTAAACTTGCTGATCAATTTCATGAGTTCATTACCAAATCAAAGAATCTTAATCTTGAAATTGCTTCTGAAATTTACGACTCTAAATATACTTTAACATTATTTGAGGTTTTAAAAACTTATGCAAATATAGTTATGACCAAAGATTTTCAAAGAATGAATATTCCAAGATTACCAGTTCTTACAACAGAAGAAGGCATTAAAAGAATAAAAGAATTTTTTGGCAAATTAACTGATTGGAAAGATATATCTGAATTAATTCCAAATAATTTTAAATCAACAAAAAATTTAAAACGAACTGGAAAAGCAGGAATTTTTGCTGGCTCTTTAGAGCTAGCTAAAGAGGGTAATATTTCTATAAAGCAAAAAGAATTATTTGATAATATCTATATTAAAGAGAAAATATGAATAAATTAAAAAAAGATAACGTTTTAAATTTTCCTTCAAAAATGACTGAAATAGAAAGAGAAGTTGAAGCTATTGTTTTTGCGGCTGCAGAACCACTAAGTATAGAAACAATAGAAACTATTTAGTTTGTATTTCAAATAAGTGGTCTTTTAGAACGGCACAAAATTTATCATCATTAATGTCTCAACAAAAAACTGTTGAGAAAAAGCTATCAAAAGCGGCTATAGAAACATTAGCAATCATTGTGTATCACCAGCCGGTGACACGAGCGGAGATAGAGGAGATACGGGGTGTTGCCTTTGGCACTAATACTTTAGAAATTCTAATGGAATTAAATTGGGTTAAGCCACAAGGCAGAAAAGATATTCCAGGTAAACCTATCCAGTATGGAACTACAGATGACTTTTTAAGCCATTTTAATCTTCAAAAATTATCTGATCTTCCAACAGTGGATGAACTAGGGACTGCTGGACTTATTGATACATCTTCTGTTGATGCATCGATCTTTGGTACCGGAAAGTTTTATAAGGAAAAGCAAGAAGACAAAAAGGAAAACATATATTCTGATATCGATGAAATGTTAAATAGCACTCTCAAACCTGAAAGTGAGGAGTGAAAAAGTTTCTTTAAAAAAACAACTATTAAGGGTATAAATAAAGTATGAGTATAGGATTTTGGCAAATAGCAATTGTAGTTATACTGGTAGTTTTACTGTTTGGGAGAGGTAAAATCTCTAGTTTGATGGGCGATGTCGCTAAAGGGATAAAAAGTTTTAAAAAAGGTATGGCAACTGACCCTACAGAAGATACACAACCAAAAAATATCACAGAAAACGAAGACTCAAATAATCAAGACTCCAATAACAAAGAGTAATAAATGCCACAAATTGGCTGGTTAGAAATTTTAATAATAGTTTCTATAGCAATCATTGTAGTAGGTCCTAAAGATTTTCCTTTAATGTTAAAAAAAATGGGATCTTGGATTGGATCAATTAAAAGATATTTAAGTGATGTACAAAATCAAGTATCAGAAATTACAGATAACTCAATAGAAGATGAAAATAGTATAAAAAAATCATCTGAAAAAAATGAAAACATAAAAGATATAAATGGATAAAGAAACGGGATTCATAAGCCACTTAGTTGAACTTAGAAAAAGATTAATACATTCATTAATATTTTTATCTGTATTGTTTGTAATTTGTTATTTTTTTTCAGAGTATATTTATGGATTTTTAGTTAACCCATATGCTGAAGCGGTAAGAGATGATGGTATTGAAAGAAGATTAATATTTACAGCTCTTCAGGAAACTTTTTTAACTTATTTAAAAGTATCTTTTTTTGCAGCTTTTTTTATCACTAGTCCGTTCATTTTGATACAGATTTGGAAGTTTATTGCACCTGGACTTTATACTCATGAAAAGAAAGCAATTATGCCTTATCTAATTATTACACCAATTTTATTTCTATTAGGAGGAATGCTTGTTTATTATTTAATAATGCCACTTGCGATAAAGTTTTTTTTATCATTTGAAAGTTTAGGAGCAAGTACAAATTTACCTATTCAACTTGAAGCAAAAGTTAATGAATATCTATCATTAGTAATGAAATTAATATTTGCTTTTGGTTTGAGTTTTCAACTACCTGTAGTTTTAAGTTTATTAGCAAGAATTGGAGTTATTAAT
>LUMS01000666.1_pt1 | contig 11696 bp, 11 predicted proteins | sample 729711 | NCBI WGS metagenome assembly LUMS01 (sample SAMN03860298, study PRJNA289734) | marine metagenome | biome: seawater column; feature: ocean; material: water; isolation source: Red Sea water column Station 192 - depth 25m | place: Saudi Arabia: Red Sea | collected 2011-10-15 | depth 25 m | reverse complement strand
AACATAAACTGAATAATGCACCTGTTTTTAAAAGATGCATTGACTCTATATCCTTTATTGTTGAATTTTTTTTCATGTAAATATCCATGGATTGTCCAGCAATCAAACCCTCCAAACCGTTAGCTTTTGAAAGCATCTGTATTGATTTGATTTTCTGATTATCAGAGAGATTTTTTGACTCAGCTAGTGTTTTTACTGATAAAACTTGAAACATATCTCCAGCTAAGACAGCAGTTGCCTCATCAAATTTTTTATGCACAGTTAATTTACCCCTTCTATAGTCATCGTTATCCATAGACGGTAAATCATCGTGGATTAGTGAGTGCAGGTGAACACATTCTATCGAAAGGGCAAAGTCATCTAATATTTTCGGCTTAATATTTAAATATAAACCCATTCGACAAAGCAAGAACGGTCTAATCCTCTTTCCACCAGTTTTGGCAAAATAAATCATTGCCTTCTTAATTCGTTTATCGGGTGACTTTAATTCTTGTATATGTCTAATAAGCTTTTTATCAAAATTCAGAGAAAATGATTTAATTTGCTTTTTCTCAAAGTTTTCACTTATTTTCATTTAATTACAAGTTATCCAAGTAATGAGAGGTGTGATTATCGAAAATGAATATAATTACACCTATAAATACAAGGTAAACAAAGAAATTAATGATTTTCTTAGTTTTTTTGTTATTTATGTAGCTTTTATTGAATTTCAGTATTATCCATAGCAATAGTGTGGATAAAAAGAATAAAAACCCATTAAACAGTACACTATCTTGAAAAATAGCCATTTTTTTACCCACTATACTCCCAAAATATATTAATAAAAGTCATATTAGGTATTTTTTTTTTGCAATTTATACCTATAATCCCCTGAAATTAACAAATCCTTACATTTAGGATTCTGTTATAAGTTTTAGAACTTAAGAAAAGGAGTACTCAATGATTAAGTTTTTAAAATCTATGGCTATCCCAACAGCTGCTCTAGTAGCACTGCCAGGAATAGCTTCTGCAAGCGTTGGCTTAGCGCCAGACGACTTTGTTGGGATATCTTTTTGGGTTATCTCAATGTGTATGGTTGCCGCTACTGCATTCTTTTTCCTAGAAACTAACAACGTATCAGGTAAGTGGAAGACATCTCTTGCACTTGGTGGTCTTGTTTGTCTAGTTGCCGCAGTACACTACTTCTATATGAGAGAAGTATGGGTAACAACAGGTGATACACCTACTGTTTATAGATATGTTGACTGGTTAATCACTGTTCCATTACAGATGATTGAATTCTACATTATCCTTGCTGCAGTTGCTGCAGTGTCAGCTGGTATTTTCTGGAGACTGTTAATCGGTACTTTAGTGATGCTTGTTGCTGGTTATGCTGGTGAAGCTGGCTTCATCAACGCATGGGCAGGATTCATTGTAGGTCTAGCTGGTTGGGCATACATTTTATATGAAATTTTTGCTGGTGAAGCTGGTAAAGCTGCTGCTGACAAATGTCCTGCAGCTGTTCAAACAGCTTTCAACACAATGAGATGGATCGTTACAGTTGGTTGGGCAATTTATCCATTAGGATATTTCTTCGGTTACTTAACTGGAGGAGCTGATGCTGTAACTCTAAACGTTATCTATAACGTTGCTGACGTTGTGAATAAGATTGCTTTTGTCGCAGTTATTTGGGCTGCTGCTGTAGCATCTTCAGGCAAAAAAGCTTAATAAAGCTTTATAACCTATTTAAACCAGGCAAGGCTAACTTGCCTGGTTTTTTTTTGTCTAAATTTCATATACTTTAACTATCTTGAGCAAGAGAGTTGTAGTTATTGGTGGGGGGTTTGGAGGACTAGCTGCTGCCTTAAGGTGCAGAAAACTTGGTTTTGATGTCACGCTGCTTGAAAGACTTAACATGCTTGGCGGAAGAGCAAGAGTTTTCGAAAAAGACGGTTATAGACACGATGCTGGACCAACTGTTATAACAGCACCCTTTTTATTTGAAGAACTTTTTGAATTATTTGGTGAAAACTTAAAAGATTACTTAAATTTTAAATCCTTAGACCCTTGGTACAGATTTTACTTTCACAATGGAAAAACTTTTGATTATCGACCATCTATCGAAGATACAAATAATGAAATAAGAAAATTTGATGAGACCTTTTGGGAAATGGCAAAGCAAATACCGTCATTAATAAAACTCAAAAGTTATTTAACAGTCAGTCAATTGGTAAATAGCAAATTAAAAAATAAGTATCTGCGGAAGGCATTTTCGATACATCCTTTATTAGTTGGGGGCAATCCGTTCACTACAACATCTATATATGCATTAATACACTATCTTGAAAGAAAGTGGGGGGTGTACTTTTGCATGGGAGGCACAGGTAAAATTGTGAGAGAGTTAGAAAATTTAATGTTAAGACAGGGTATTACTATAAATAAAGAAACCGATGTAGAGCAAATTTCCATTATAAATGGTAAAGCAGAAAACGTGGTGCTTAATAACGGAAAAAAAATACCTGCAGATCTTGTGATTTGTAATGCTGATCCCCCTACAGTTTACAGTGAAATGTTACCTTCAGAATACTCTAGGGATAGCCTTCTCAAACCTAAGAAATTTACACATTACTCTATGGGCCTTTATGTTCTTTTTTTTGGATCGAAGAAAAAATTCTCTGATGTCGCTCACCACACTATTTGGATGTCTGAAAGATATAAGGAGCTGCTTCACGATATTTTTGAGAAAAAGATTTTGACTGAAGATTTTTCACTTTATCTTCATCGTCCAACAGCAACAGATGATACTTTTGCACCAGAAGGATGTGATAGTTTTTATGTGTTATGCCCTGTTCCTAATCTTCAAGGAAATGTTCAATGGAATTCAGAGGGTCCAAAACTTAAGGATAGAATAGTTGAAGCACTGGATAAAACTATTATGCCAGGACTAAAAGAAAACATTGAGGCAGAATTCTGGATGACTCCTGAGGATTTTAAAAATGATTATAGATCAAAATACGGAGCTGGATTTTCTGTGGCACCAATTTTTTCTCAATCGGCATGGTTTCGCTATCACAACAAAGATAAGAAAATACCAAATTTATATTTTTCAGCTGCGGGATCACACCCAGGTGCCGGAATACCTGGCGTATTGTGCTCTGCTAAGGTAATAGAGAAGCTTATAATTAAGGATTTCAAAGTTAGTCATTAAGGTGACATCATTTAAAACAAATACCTATAGCATTAAATCGGAAGGTAAAAGTTTTTATTGGGCAAGTTTTTTTTTACCCAAAAAAAATAGAATTGCAGCTTCAAGGCTCTATAGCATATGTCGATATCTAGATGATGTGGCAGATAATTCGAAGTTAGATACCTCTTCTCAAATAAAAAATATATTTAATCAAATAAAAGAAAATGAGAGCTCTGAGATAAATATCTTTTTTAAAAAAAATAATATTAACCTTGGTATTTTAAAGGATCTAATAGATGGTTTGATCAGCGATCAGCAGAACGTTAGAGTTACAGATGAAAAAGAATTAATAGATTACTCATACAAGGTTGCTGGAACAGTGGGTTTGATGATGTTACCAATAATTAATACCAAAGATGCTGAAGCAAGAAAGCATGCTATTGATTTAGGAATTGCTATGCAACTAACAAATATTGCAAGGGATGTTTACGAGGACGCAAAAATGAATAGGTTATATCTACCAAAAGAATGGTTAGGACAAGTCTCAATAAGTGACCTAATAGATAATAAGTTAGATGATCAAAAAAAAAAATTGATAGAATTATCTATTAAAAATTTAATAGAACTCTCTGATAAATTCTATGCAAACGGTTTTTCTGGTATGAAATTTATTCCTCTTAGAACCAGACTAGCAATATTTTTTGCAGCAAAAATTTACAAAGGGATTGGGGAAAAGATTAAAAGTTGTGGTTATGTTTACAAGCTTGAAAGAATTTATTTAAACAAATTAGAAAAGTTATGGATTACAATAATTTCTATACCTGAATTTTTATTTTTAAAAAATATTTTTAAATCCTACAAGCCAATTAGGGGCTCTTTTAAAAATGAAAATATATGATGTAGCATTTTTGGGCATGGGTGCCAGTGCCCTTGCTACTGCAAAATTAAAGTATAAGGGAACAAGTATTAGTTTAATTGGCATTGATAAAAATTATCATAGCAAAAGAAATAATTTTTTTGCATTTTGGCTGACAGATTGGATGAAAGATTTTGATAGTCTTGCACAAAAAAAATGGTTTTGCTGGAACTTTTACTTAACAAATAATCATATAAAACATGAAACTAAGGATTTACCCTATTGCACTATAAGATACCAAGATTGGAAAAATTATTGCTTAAAAGGCTTAGAAAACTTATCAATTAAAGAGTTCAATGTTCAAAGTATTACGAATTTAAAAAAATACTATGAAATCAAGCTAGAGAATGGTGAGGAAATTTTTGCTAAGAAAATTTATGATTCTCGTACACCGAAATTAGAAAATGAAAAAGTAAAACAGCATTTTTTTGGATACCTAATAGAAACTAAACAAATGATAAATAGTAATAGTGTGACCTTAATGGATTTTCGCGTTGAACAAAAAATGGGATTACATTTTATGTATTGTTTACCAATAGATGAAAATAGAATGTTAGTTGAGTCAACAGTTTTTTCTTCAGAAATCCAAGAGGATGATTGGTATCAAAAACAGATATTAGAATACATTGAGACAAAATTAAATTTATCTGAATATAAAATAGTTGATGAAGAAAAAGGGGCGTTACCAATGTATGATATTGAAAACAAATCAAGTGAAAATTATATTAATATCGGTTCAAGAGGTGGTGCCACCAAAATATCAACCGGGTATGCTTTTTCCTTTTTTCTAAAAAACATAATGTTAAATTTTGAAAATATTAATAAAGCTCATCACTCATATTTTGATAAATGGATGGATAAGGTATTTGTGAATTATCTGAAAAATAATAGTGGAACAGAGAAGGTTTTTATTAATATGGCTTACTCTTTAAATGGCAATGAATTTGCATCATTTATGATGGGTGTAGCTGATTTTCCGACAAAATTAAAGGTCATTATGTCAATGCCAAAAATTAAATTTATAAAAAGTGCATTAAGCACCATTCGTAATTAAATGTATGAATTAAGCTTTATATCTTTACTTGCTCTTTGCATGGTTTCATTCATAGGTGTGCCGCATGGTTCATTTGACGGAGCTGTAGCTGCAAATGAGTATCGTTCATTTTGGATTATGTGACTGGTCCTATCTAGGTTTGAAGAAATATAAATGGTCTGTTTCTTTAACGCATGGTTTAAATATTGTATTTGGGATTATTTTTTTTCACACTAACGAAACATTTGAGATATTTACTTTTTTATCAAATCTATCTTTTAATCAATTTCAAGAATATCTATATATTGTTTACATTTGTTACTTTTTTCTTTTGATTAGATATGCATATTTGGCAATTAAATTTACAAAATTAAGATGGGGGATTTTAGAAATGTCTATTATTTTATTGGTAATATTTTTAACAGAACCGCTCGTGGCATTTTCTATCTATTTTTGTTTCATTCATACTTTTAAACATGTTAAATCAATATTAAAAGATACATCAAAATATCTATCAAATAACAAATTTATAACTATAACTACCATCTCTTTTACTATCTTAACATGGGTCGGCGGCAGCTTAGCAATTATCTATCTTCATAAGAGTTTTTCTTTTGATGAGTCTTTTATAAAGACATTGTTTATTGGATTAGCGGCATTAACTCTTCCCCATATGACTTTCCATATGACTTTAGTAGATGTCTTTTATAGAAGAAAATTTAATTGAGAAAATTAGGTATTTTAAAGGTGACATTTTCATCCTCTTTAAAATTTAAAACTTCGATTGCATAAACTTTTTTTATCTGATCAATGAATAAATTTAATTGTTCTTCAGGAGCAGAAGCGCTGGCTGTCAAACCTATAGTATTAAATTCTGATAAATTTGAATAATCAAAGTCATTTATATTTTCAACTAGTTCACTATGTTTACAACCAAATCTTTTAGCAGTTTCGACTAACCTAATTGAATTGGAGCTATTGTGGGCACCAATCACATAAAAAGCATCAACATTTTTAGACATTTCTTGTACAGATAATTGTCTATTTGAAGTTGCATAGCAAATATCGGATTTTTTAGGAGCTAGAATTGAAGGAAATTTTTTTTCCAAAGCATCAACAATACTTTGTGTATCAAAAACCGATAAGGTTGTTTGTGTAATGTAGGCAAGTTTTTGATTTGATGGGAAATATAATTTCTCAACATCTTCAATATTTTGAACTAAAGTTAAATTGCTAATATCCTTTAGTTGTCCAGCTGTCCCGTCAACTTCAGGGTGATGTTCATGGCCAATCATAATTATCTTATATTTATTTTTTTCTAATTGAATTATTTCTTTATGAATCTTGCTGACTAATGGGCAGATGGCATCATAAAATAATAAATTATAATCTTTGGCTTTGTTAATTACTCTTTGTGCAACACCGTGCGCAGAAAAAATTACTGGTTGTTTTGTATTTTTAGGAATTTCTTCTAGCGAGTCTACAAATACAACGCCTTTTTCTCTCAAATTATTGACAACAAATTTATTATGAACAATCTCATGACGTACATAAACTGGAGCTCCATATTTCAAAAGGCTTTTTTCGACCATTTCAACGGCTCTCTCAACTCCAGCACAAAAACCTCTGTGTTTGGCAGTTATAATCTTTTTAACCACGGTAAATTGTTATCATATTATTAAGAGAAAAATTATTTTATAATTAATAAAAGTTGCTGAGCCTCAATATTTTCACCAGCTTTTACGCACAGTCTCTCAACTATTCCAGGTTGGTCTGCGTAAATAACTGTTTCCATTTTCATGGCCTCAATAGTGCATAATTTAGCACCCTTTGGCACTTTTATTCCCTCAGTAACAGCAACGTCTACAAGTAAACCAGGTATAGGGGCCGCAACATGATCTTTGTTGCTAGGATCAGCAATTTCTTTAGCTAAATCGTCAACTGCAATGGAATTATCTTTGATGTCAACTGATCTGGCCTGGCCATTCAATTCAAAATATACTGTCCTGTAACCTTTTTCGTTTGGCTCACTTAAAGTGAAATATCTTATTATAAGAGTTTTACCAGGTTCTATAGAGACATATATCTCTTCCCCTGTATTCATCCCAAAGAAATAGTTTGATGTTGGGATAACACTAGTATTACCAAATTTCTTTTTGTGTTTTATATACTCATCAAAAACCTCGGGAAAAAATATTTGTGAAATTGTATCTTTCTCTGAAATAGTCTCACTATACTTCTTTTCCAATTCCTTCGTTCTATTTTTAATTTTTAATGAGGGTAACTTTGATCCAAATCTATAATTAATTGGTTTTTTTCCTTTTAAAATTTTCTTTTGGAGTGCTTTTGGAAAACCTTTATATGGTTGACCTAATCGGCCACTAAAGAATTCGATGACTGATGCAGGAAAGCCAACATCCTTTTTAGGGTCTAAAACATCTTGAATTTGAATATTATTTGCCAACATGTAAATTGCCATATCACCAACAACCTTAGATATAGGTGTAACTTTAATTACATCACCAAATATTTTGTTCACTTCGGCATACATTGATGCAAGTTCTGGCCATCTCTCGTCTGTAATACCCATTGACCTTGCTTGCTCTCTTAAATTAGTGTACTGGCCTCCTGGCATCTGATGTAAATATACCTCTGACATACTAGTGCGAGTTTTACTTTCGAAAGGTTGGTATTGTTTTCTAACACCTTCCCAATAATTTGCAGCAGTCCTGACAACAGCAGAAGAAATTTTTGGATCTCTTTTATTGCCATCAAGAGACTCTAAAACTGCACCAAAACTAGGTTGCGATGTGAAGCCAGACCAAGAGTCAATTGCTACATCAACAATATCTACCCCTGCTTCCGAGGCATTAAGCAATGTTGCAACACCATTTCCACTTGTATCGTGAGTATGGAAATGAATTGGAATTTTTAGGCTTTTTTTTAATTCTTTGAATAAAATTTTTGCTGCCTTGGGTTTACACAAACCTGCCATATCTTTGATTGCAAGAAAGTGAACTCCCATTTTCTCAAGCTTTTGCGCCATTTTTAAGTAGTAATCAAGTGTATATTTTTTCTCTGCTGGAGACGATAAATCGCCAGAGTAACAAATAGAAGCTTCACAGATTTTTCCAGATTTTAATACTTCGTCAATAGAGACTCTCATATTTTCAATCCAGTTTAGTGCATCAAATATTCTAAAAACGTCAATCCCAGACTGAGCGGAGAGTTGTATAAACCTTCTTAAAACATTATCAGGATAGTTTGTATATCCAAGAGCATTCGATCCTCTGAATAACATTTGTAATAGGGCTGAGGGCATTTGTTCACGTAACTTTTCTAGACGTTCCCATGGGTCCTCTTTTAAGAATCTTAATGCAACATCAAAAGTTGCACCACCCCAACACTCAACTGAGAATAGATTTTTAAGTCTTTCTTCATATAAGTCAGTTATGCCTAACATATCTTGTGTTCTCATTCGAGTTGCAATCAAAGATTGATGAGCGTCTCTAAAGGTAGTGTCTGTAATCAATAATTGTTTTTCTTTTAACACAGTCTCAGCAACAGCAGATGGACCATTAGTATCTAAAATTTGTTTATATGTTTTATTGACAGTCTCTTGAGCTTTTTTTGATCTAGATATTCCATAGTCTGAGAGTTTTGCTGGTGTTGTCTCTCTTAATTTTGGTCTATTAGAGACTTCTGGGTTACCATTAACAATAACTTCGGCTAAGAAGTTTAATGTTTTGGTTGCCCTATCTTTTCGACCAGAGAATTGAAATAAACTTTTTTCACTATCTATAAATTTTGTATGGTATTTGAAAACATCGAAACCTTTGTGGTTAATTAACTTTAATAAAAAAGGTATATTTGTTTTTACACCTCTGACGCGAAATTCACTCAATGCTCTATTCATTCGTCTCTTTGCTTCAATAGGGGTTTGGCCTTTTGCAGTTACTTTAACTAAAAGAGAGTCATAATAAGGAGTAATAACCGTACCCGTAGATGCAGTTCCGGCATCTAATCTTATTCCCAAGCCACTTGCAGATCTATAAACATTAATTTTACCGTAATCTGGAGCAAAATCATTAGCGGCATCTTCTGTTGTAACCCTTGATTGGATAGCATGACCTTTCATATGAATGTCTTTTTGAGTTGGCACACCACATATATCATCTCCAATTTTAGCACCAGCTGCTAAGAGGAACTGAGCTTTTACTATATCAATACCAGTAATTTCTTCTGTTACAGTGTGTTCAACTTGAACTCTTGGATTAACTTCAATGAAGAAGAAATCTCTAGATTTAGCATCCATTAAAAACTCTACAGTTCCCGCACATGAATAATTAACTTGTTTTCCTATTCTAACACCTGCGTTACAAATCTCATTTCTCTCTTTGTCAGATAGGTAGGCAGCAGGAGCTCTTTCTACTACCTTTTGATGTCGTCTTTGAAGAGAACAATCTCTTTCAAAAAGGTGAACTATATTGCCATGCGTATCGCCAATTATCTGAACTTCAACATGAAAAGCTTTTTCGATTAACTTTTCAAAAAATACATCATCTTTTCCAAAGGCACTTTTAGCTTCTCTCCTAGCGGTGTTGATTTGATTTTCTAATTCTGTTTCTTTTCTGATCACTCGCATTCCACGACCGCCGCCACCCCAAGATGCTTTGAGCATAATTGGATATCCAATTTTTTTTGCAAGATCTTTACATTTTTTTAAATCTTTTGGTAAGGGTCCTGTGGAAGGTATGGTTGGTACTTTAGCTTTGCCTGCAGTTTTTTTAGCTTCTACTTTATTTCCAAGTGATCGCATAATCTTTGGAGAGGGTCCAACAAAAATAATATTATGTTTTGCACATTCATCAGCAAATTCTGGGTTTTCAGATAAGAAGCCGTAACCTGGATGGATGGCATCACAACCTGAATTAACAGCAATTTGTACGATGCCTTTGTAATCTAGGTAAGCCTGAATAGGACCTAATCCTGATCCAACAAGATAGCTTTCGTCTGTTTTGAAGCGGTGCAATGCAAAACGATCCTCGTACGAGTAAATGGATACAGTCCTAAAGCCCAATTCAGTTGCTGCACGAGATATTCTAATTGCAATTTCACTTCTGTTAGCAATTAATATTTTCTTAATTTGTTTCATAATGCTAAATAAGTTTATTTTTATACATTATTCTGTTTTTTTTCATAGACAATCTATAGAAAATTAGGGTTTTTTTACTTTTATAGCCTTTGTTCTGTTTGGATAACAATCTCTACAAATTTTGCATTCAACACCAAAGCAGCTTCTAGCTTTACAATATTCTCTTCCATAAAAAATCATTTGTAAATGAAGTCTGTTCCAAGTTGCCTCAGGGAATAATTTTTTAATATCTAATTCAGTTTGGACTACATTTTTACCATTTGTCAGACCCCACCTTTGTGCTAGACGATGAATATGTGTATCTACAGGAAATGCAGGGTGACCAAAACCTTGGGACATTACTACACTCGCTGTTTTATGACCAACTCCCGGTAAATTTTCTAAATCTTCAAAAGTCTCTGGGACCCTACCATTGTATTTTTTAATTAATATTTTTGAGAGTTTAGAAATAGCTTTTGATTTTTTAGGTGCAAGTCCACATGGTTTAATGATTTTATAAATTTTATTAACAGGCACCTTTGCCATATCATGGGGATTATTTGCCGTTTTAAATAGTAAAGGTGTAATCTTATTCACACGTTCGTCTGTGCATTGAGCACTTAATAAAACTGCTATTAAAAGCTCATATACATTTTTATGTTTAAGAGGGATTGGGATATTTGGATAAAATTTGTTTAAATTATCCAATACAACCTTTGCTCTTTCTTGTTTTTTCATATTATTATTGGTGTGCTATTAAAACTATTATAAATATAAATATAATTTTATAAACTTATAGAAATGACAAGAAAGCTTCATATCAAACCAAATAGGAGTCTGACAAATCTTCAAATTCTATTTTTTTTATTCATTACAGGTTTCTTGATCATTTTTATTGGTGGAAGATTTTTATTAGTCGGTGCTTGGCCGATAATTATATTTGGTATTGTTGAATTTTCTATTTTGGTCGTATGTACTTATTTTTTTGTAAAGAGTTTAAAAAAAACAGAAAAAATTTCATTAGAATCAAAATCTATGCAATTAGAGCGGCTTGATGGAGATGAGGTTATTGAACAAAACAGTTATAATTTAAATTGGTTGAAGATAAAGAATGAAAAAAATTCATTAAGCGTAAATTACGCTGGAAAGAAAAAATTCTTTGCTAGTTTTTTGAGTGAGGATAGAAGGAAAAAATTAAAAAGAATTATTGAGAAGTACAGCTCCTCGTCTAGCTAATCATATCTTTGAAGGTGTAAAAGCCTTTTTCCTTTGTTGATAACCATACTGCTGCTTGAATAGCGCCATCAGAAAAAATTTTTCTGTTGTGGGCCTTGTGTGTTAATTCTACAGACTCATTGTCACCGTGAAATATGACCGTATGTTCTCCTGGAATATTTCCACCTCTAATAGAGGAGAAACCAATTTCATTTTCTTTTCTTTGGCCTTC
>LUMS01000603.1_pt1 | contig 11744 bp, 16 predicted proteins | sample 729711 | NCBI WGS metagenome assembly LUMS01 (sample SAMN03860298, study PRJNA289734) | marine metagenome | biome: seawater column; feature: ocean; material: water; isolation source: Red Sea water column Station 192 - depth 25m | place: Saudi Arabia: Red Sea | collected 2011-10-15 | depth 25 m | reverse complement strand
GATGTTCAAAAAATCCATTTTTATGGGAACCTGGAATCATTTGCATACAACCACTTTGATCATTAGCTTTGGATAAAGCTAACCATGCACTTACTTGTTTTTCATTATTATCAAAACCCCAATAGGTAAGATCTTGATGCCAACTTACGTGTGTTTTAGTGTTTGGTTCTTTTATTATAAAAGTTGCATTATATAATAATATATTTTTACCAATTATTTCTTCGACAAAATCAAGCAATATTTTATTAGTTGCTATTTCATACACCCATTTCATTATTGTATAAGTTTTCACAATATAATGAAGTTTACCTAATTTTTTTTCTGAGTCTTCTAATTTATTTCTAAAAAAATTTGCTTCTTTTGCATTATAAATTTTTAATGGTAAAAAATAGCCATTTAGATCATAAAAATCTTTCATTCTTAAAATATTATTTAAATTGATTATTAATTCAATAAAAATTGACAATAAAAAAACCAATTAAACAAATAATTAATAAATCAAATATTAAAACAAATTCCATATTGGTTGTGACACTAATTCTTTATGGATAGAATACATTTACTCACTAAATATATATTGGTAGATTAGTGCCACATAATCTATGTACAAATTAATTTAGGCATAAATTGAGTTAAAAAGAGGCAAATTTATGAAAAAAATCAGTTGGGTAACACATGAAGATTATGACATTCCTCTACCTGAAAATCATAAATTTACTGCCAGTAAGTTTTCAGATTTATATAATGAATTAAAAATTTCAGATTTTTATCATCGTGCAAACATTCTAAGTCCTCAAAAAGCAAGTGTTGATGAGGTTTCTATATGTCATGATTTAGATTACGTATTAAAAATTAAAAATGGTACTTTATCCGATAAAGAAATAAGAAGATTGGGTTTTAAATGGTCAGAAACACTTTCTAATCGTTCCTTTTTAGCAGTTAATGGAACTCTATTAACATGCAAAGAAGCAATTAAGAATGGTATAGCAAATCATTTAGCAGGTGGCACACACCATAGTCATAGAGATTTTGGTTCAGGATACTGTGTTTTTAACGATTTGGCTTATGCTTCATTACATTTAATAAGAACCCATCAAGTAAAAAAAATATTAATTTTTGACACTGATGTGCATCAAGGAGATGGTACAGCCTCAATCCTTAAAGATAATGATAAAATTTTTACATGTTCTATTCATTGTAAAAATAATTTTCCATTTAGAAAATCAATAAGTGACATGGATGTTGAATTAGATGATAATTTAGAAGATAATGAATATTTAGAAATATTATATCAAACTCTTAATAGTTGTATAAAAAATTTTAATCCTGATTTAGTAATTTTTGATACTGGAGTTGATATTCATGAGAATGATAAATTAGGAAATTTAAAAATAACAACTGAAGGATTATTAAAAAGAGATATTACAGTGTTAGAATTTTTTAAAAATAAATCAATTCCTATTGCGACAGTAATAGGTGGTGGATATTCAAATGATAAATTAGAATTAGCTAAGAGACATAGTTTAATTTTTAAAGCTACATCAATGGTTTTTAATTAATTACATTTAGTAATAACTACTCGTATAGACTTGTCATTATAGAGATATTCAAAACAAAAATTTTTAAACGAATTAAAATGATTATTTATAATTTTTAAATTTTTTTTATTTTGATCTAAAAAAATATATTCAAATATAATTTTTTCAATAATATCCTTAGAAAAAATTGGCATTGTAATAATTTCACCATCATTAAATATTGATTTTAAATAAAATACATCTGAGTCACTATCTACTTTAGAAAATGAATTCTTTTTTATGAGAAAAAGAACATTTTCGTTCCAATCATTCTTTTGAAGATCAAAAAGTATTTTTAAATCATCGAGGTTTATTAATTTATTTGAATCTAAGGCGTGAGTATTTAGTGATAAAAAAATAAAACATAAAAAAAGTAATTTTTTCATAAAAACAAGTGTGAATTAAAGAACGATACTGATAGATATATTAATAATCTATTTATTTTCAAATATTTATGAAAACAAGAAATAAGGGGCTTATACTATCATTTGTTGGGGTTTTAATACTTAGCCCTGATAGTTTATTTATTAGATTAGTAAATTTAGATGATTTTAGTTTAATATTTTATAGAAGCGCTCTACCAATTATTACGATATTAATTTTTCTCATTTATACTTACAAAAGATCTTTTCTTAAATCATTTTATCTAATTGGTGTACCAGGGATAATCTATGCTATTCTCTATGCTATAACTCATATTTGTTTTGTATATTCAATTCAAAATACTGCTGTAGCTAATACATTAGTTCTAATTGCATCAGCTCCTATTTTTGCTGCATTATTTTCAGTTTTTATACTTAAAGAAATACCTAGTCTTTTTACATGGATAGTGATTTTAATTGCTATGCTTGCAATGATAATAATTGGAATAGGAAGCTTTACAACTACAGGATTATATGGAGATATTATGGCTCTAATTGTAGCAATAGGAATGGGTTTTAGTATGGTTCTTGTTAGATTATTTAAAAATAAAGATTTGGTACCTGCATGTTTATTAGGATGTTTAATATCAGCTCTTTACGCTCTACCATTTGGAATTAACTTTGATTTAAATAATGATCAAATTTTATTTCTTTTCATAATGTGCTTATTAATACTTCCTATTCCATTTATGATTTTAACAATTTCTCCTAAATTTGCTCCAGCACACGAAGTAGCTCTAATATTTTTATTAGAAAGTGTTTTAGGTACTGCTTGGGTTTGGTTTGTTATAAATGAAATACCTCCTCTAAATACAATTATAGGAGGAGCCCTACTGCTTGGATCTGTTACAATATTTATTTATCAAACAACTAGAAAAACTAATTAGTTTTTTTAATCTCTCTTCTTTCTCTAATAAAAATATAAATACCGCTAAAAACAATTAAAGATAATCCTAAATAAATCCAAATATCAGGCAAATCACCGAAGAAGGCATATCCAACAAGTATATTTGTGGAGATCTCAAAATAACCCAAAGGAGCTAGTTTAGAAGCTTCTCCAAGTCTTAAAGAAAGAATTATTAAAAAATGTCCTAAAGTTCCAATTGAAGCTAATGAGATAAGTAATAATAATTGTCTTAAATCTAAATTTATCCAGTAAAAAGGAACAATAAGAGATATAAAAATACAACCTACGATACCTGTAAAAAGCAAAGTAACAACAGCACTATCTGTAAAAGATAATTTTCGAGTATAAATTATGTAAAAAGCGTATGAAATTCCTGCTGCAATAGCTGAGAAAGATGCGAAATTAATTTCTATAAAACCTGGTCTTATAATGATCATAACACCAAAAAACCCAATCAAAACTGCAGTCCATCGATGAATTCCAACTTTTTCTTTTAAATAAAAAATTGATAATATTGTCACTATTATTGGAGAGATAAATGCAAGCGTTAAAGCTTCTGCTAAAGTTATAACTGAAATTGCATAAAAGAAAAAAACGGTAGATAAAAATAAAAAAAAACTTCTAAATAGCTGTACTGAAATTGTTTTAGGAAAACTAATTTCTTTTCTAAAAAATATAAATGCTAGTGGAAAACTGACTAAAAGCATAAAAAAATATCTACCCCAAACAACTTGTATGAAATGTATTTCTGAAGATAGATATTTTGCAATACCATCCATGAAAGGTAATAACAGCCAACCTGATATATTAAGAATATATGCTAACATTAATTTTATTTAAAAGATGATGGATCACAAATCTTACAAATTAAATCTCCAATTGATTTTTTAGGATTATAAGTTTGATAGAAAATATCTTTTGCAGAAATATTATTTTCAGATAAATATTTTTCTATTTCCCAATAATACCTAAAACATTTTGAACATTGTGCAGCATTTTCTTTATGTGATGGTTTATATATTTCATTCCAAAGTTTGGACATTTCATTTTGCTTATCAGGAGAAATATTTTCTGAAATAATTGATGGAATATCCATAAAACACTTAGCGCATTGTATTTCAGATGTTACATTTTTATATGGTTCATCTTTATAGTTTTTTCCTATAGTAGTTTTACCAATATATTTATCTGAACTACAATTTGGACAAAAAAAATTGATTTTATTGCTAAGCATTTTATTCTATGAATAAATTTTCATAACATTTATAAATAAAGAATAGAATTATTATTTATAATGAACCTATATCTTTCATATCTATTTATCTTTTTTTGGAGTAGTGCTTTTATAAGTGGTCAATTTATTGTGCAATCAGCAAGCCCTTTTGCAGCACTATGTTTTAGGTTTTGTATTGTAAGTGCATTTTTTTTAATTTTTTCTATTATTTTTAGGGAAAGAATAAGAATAAATCGAAATTTAATCTTTCAAGCTATGATTACTGGAATTCTTTTTCATGGATTTTATTTAGGTGGAGTATTTTTTTCTTATTCTATGGGACTTACTGCAACATTATCTGCGTTAATTGTATGCCTCCAACCTATTTTAACAAATATTCTAAGTGGACCTATTTTAAAAGAAAAAGTTACTGTTACGCAATGGATAGGAATATTTTTTGGTTTTTTAGGCACTATATTAGTTATAGGTTATGATATTGGAACAGAAATCCCAACAATAGGTGTTATTGCTTCTATTGTTGCACTTTTAGGAGCAACTTCAGCTACTATTTGGCAAAAAAAATTTACTCATGAAATCAGTCTTTCAGTTAATAATTTTTATCAAGCATTAAGTGCTGGAATATTTTTATTTATAATTTCACTTTTTTTTGAAATATCATTTATTAATTTTGATACACGTTTTATTTTATCAATTTCTTGGCAAATCATTATGGTATCCTTTGGAGCTTACGCAATTCTAATGTACTTGATAAAAAATGGAACAGCTTCTAAAACATCAAGTCTCTTCTTTCTAGTACCTCCAACTACAGCTGTAATGGCTTGGTTTGTATTAGGTGAAAAATTATTATTAATAGATATTATAGGGTTGTTAATTTGTACTTTTGGTGTTTATATAGCAACTCGAACCAATGTGAGTAAAAATGTACATAATTCTTAAAACACTAATCAGTGCAATTATAATTGTTGCTGTTTCAGAAATAGCTAAAAAATATACTTGGACTGCCGCAATTATTGTTTCTTTACCATTGACTTCACTATTGGCATTTGTTTGGTTGTATTGGGATACAAAAGACTATCAAAAAGTTATAGATCTCTCTTATAGCACAATTGTTATGACTGTACCTTCAATAGTATTTTTTATTGTTTTACCAATACTTTTAAAATTTAAACAAAACTTTGTTTTCTCTCTGATAGTTTCAATAATTAGCACTGCAATAGCTTATGCTATTTTTATGTTTATAATTAAAAAATTAAATTTTAATTTTTAATTATATTATCTTTATTCATTAAAATTGGCCTTCCATCATGTGCAGTATTTAATGGATAATAATCACCATTATATTTAACACATAATGTTAAACCATTTCTTTTTTCTTTACCTAAATTTACCTCTAAATCGACTATTACTAATTCAGTTTTTTCTAAAACTTTAATAATTTTCATAACTATCCTTTCAAAATATATAAATATATTTAGTAAGTACTATAAGATGTATCAAGTTTTATGATTAGAGTTTTACTTATATTTATTTTAATATTCTTGATTAAGAATGCTCTAGCTAATGATAAACATATAACCATAGCAAGCACAACTTCTACACACGATACAGGTTTATTAGAATATATTAACAAAGAATTTGAAAAAAAATATAAAATAAAAGTCAGAGCATTATCTCTTGGAACAGGTCAAGCAATTAAAGTTGCAATGGATGGAAATGTAGAAATTTTATTAGTTCATCATAAAAAATCAGAGCTAGAATTTATGAATAAGGGATATGGCACCCTAAGATATGATTTGATTTATTATTTGTATCAAGAGGTGATGAGAGTGGAACGCACAAAAAGGAGAAAGAGCTTTGGGAATTATCAAATATAAATATACCATTTAAAGAAACTTGGTATCTCAGTGTAGGTCAGGGAATGGGATCTACATTATTAATAGCCAATCAAAAACAAGCTTACACTCTCAGTGATCGTAGTACTTGGATAGCTTTCAATAAAAAAGAAAATTTACAAATTGTCTGTGAAAATTTACCACCATTATTTAATCAATATGGAATAATTTTAGTAAGCAATAAGATAAATAATAATTTAAATATTGAAGAGGCTAAAAAATATATTGATTGGATTACGTCAGAAGAAGCAAAAAAATTGATTAATAATTATCGAGTAAATGGAAAACAATTATTTTTCTTTAATCATAATTAGTTAATTCTACCAAAAAATGTTAATCTTGCATTTTCTGAAAGCATTGTGCCCTCTTCTTCATTATAATTAAGTGTTACTAATATTCTTGGTTTTTTAGACTCTACTGGTGTTACACGATGCAAATAATTTCTACCATAAAATAATATAAGAGTACCGGCATCAACATCTGCTTTTTGTGGTAAAATTTTTCTATCTAAAATATCTTTAATATATGATTTATCGATATAGTTTTCAGAAAAATTTCTACCTTTACTAACATATTCAAATTCACCACCTTTATCTGATGATTGTATCATTAAAGTGATAGCAAATGATGCATTATCAAAATGCCATCCTAGCTGTTGTGATTTTTGATAATAATTATAATTTATGGAAGATAAGGTATCACTGTATGGATAAATATCTTTTAAATTTAAGACACCTTTTAAAAAATTTTTAAAAATATTTGATTGATATAAAATATTTAATTTTGATTGCTGATTTAACAGATCATGAGGGACACAACCTTTATCACTAACGACCTCTCTATTTAAAGGATCATTCAAGTCACTTAATTTATCTTGTTTATTAAGTAAGATAGTATGATTTTGAGAACAATAGAAAGCTTGATCTTGTAATCCATGTGCTTCAGTAATTAATTCACTTAAGCAGTCATTTGTTAAAAAATCATTTAACATTAGTATAGAATTTTTTTTAATTTCATCATTGCAATATTGTATATATTCATCGCTATCTATTGGATGTTTTGACTTATTAACTATATCAATTATGGTATTCATTACTGACTTAATACTTATATACTAAAGTTGTAGATGTTAAATTTAAAAAATTTATATATATTTATTCAATATGGTTTGGAATTTTCAAGATAGTTATACGAAACTACCTAGTATTTTTTATAGTAAAGTTAATCCTGAAAATTTTAGTAATAAAAAATTAGTTTTGTTTAATAGTGATCTTGCAAGGGACTTAAATTTAGATTTTAGTAAATATGATGATGATGAAAAGTGTAATATTCTTTTGGGAAAAAATAAATTAAATAAAAATTACTTTTCTCAAGCTTATGCTGGACATCAATTTGGAAATTTTACAATTTTAGGCGATGGTAGAGCTGTAATTATTGGTGAACATATTACTAATAATAAACAAAGGGTAGATATACAGTTAAAAGGATCAGGACAGACACCCTACTCTAGAAATGGAGACGGAAAGGCTGCATTAGGTCCAATGATAAGGGAATACATATTGAGTGAAGCTATGCATAATCTTGGCATATCATCAACCAGAGCACTAGCTGTTATTACTACAGGTGAAAATGTATTGCGTGATAAATTAGAACCAGGTGCAATTTTAATTAGAGTAGCGAAATCACATATTAGAGTGGGAACTTTTCAATTTGGAAGCCTTTTAAAAAATAGAGAGGAATTTCAAAACTTTATATCTTATACAATTTCAAGGCTGTATCCTGATATAGATAATAATAATGATAAATATTTAAAATTTTATGAGACAATCTGTGATTTACAAATTAAGTTAGTCGTAGATTGGATGAGAGTTGGTTTTATTCATGGCGTTATGAATACCGATAATATGTCTTTATCTGGTGAAACTATAGATTATGGTCCAGCAGCATATTTGGATGAATATAATCCAAAAAAAGTTTTTAGCTCAATTGATAAAATATAAAAAATTTTTTGATCAATCTTGGTTAATAATGATGTCTATGAAATTAAATTTAGATACTAATAATAATAACGAAAAAATTGTTAAAGAATTTTTAGATTTGATGCATATTTATAAACTTGATTATACAAATACATTTTTAGATTTAGAAAATAATACTCTTGATAAAAAGATTTTTAAAAATTGGGAAGAAAAATATAAAAATAATAAATTAAGAAAATTTAAAAATGTTAATCCTCAAATTATACCTAGGAATCATATTATTGAAGAAATAATTAATGAAGTGTACAGCAATAATTACAGTCAATTATATGAATTCGAAAAATTACTAAAAAATCCTTATGAGAAAATAGAAAATAAAAAATATATTACCCCACCTCTTGAAAGTGAAAAAGTATTTGAAACTTTTTGTGGTACTTAATTAAATAGCTATATTGTATCTAAAATTTTTTTGAAAAGGATAAATTGGTTTTTCCCTAAATAAATTTTTAATTCTTTTAAAATCTTGGGTAACAAATCCATCTGTTAAAATCATAAAATTATCTGCTTTAAGTTTTTTAAGTTCTGGCGAAAGATATCCTGATTTTACAATCAATATTTTATATTTTTTTAAATTTATATTTAATTCCCTAAAATCACTCAGATAATGAAAAGGTTTTCTGTATTTAGTAAAAATTACTGTATTATTATTTGAGATTACAATCGCATTATCATTTTTTAGATAAAATTTATCAATTGAAATAGAAATTTTCTTTTTTAAGATATTATCTTTTATGACAATTTTATTTTTTTTATTTTTTAACTCTCTAAAAATTTCTTCATTATAAATTCCTGCAAATAGAGTGTTCTCTATCTTGTTTTTAAATACGTGCTCTAATACATCAATTCTACTACCTACTCCTCCAGCTGTTGGATTGTCTCCGCTATCGGCTAAAATTGTAAATCTTTTTTTATTAACTACATGAAAAATCTTATTTAACTTATAAGATTTCATATCATAAACTAAATTAAACCTATTATTCCAATAACTTAGTGCTATTTTCTTACAAATTTTTTTACCGATATTAACATCTGTACAATTTACAATTGCAGAAGCTGTTGCCCTCTTAGTATCAGCCCAAACATATCCTATAAGTAAATTACAATCATTAATCCCATTCAATTTATTAAAAATATTAAGATTTTTATAAATTTTTTTACATGGCTCAACTATTGTAGATGACATTTCACCTGAAACTAAAACTGGTATTTTTTCCCAAATAATATGATTTTTTTTATTTTTTAATATTCCATCTATTAACATTTTCAATGACCTTGAATAAGTTTGCTTAACGTCGATATGTGGGGCTGTTTTATATGCTGCAAAATAATCGATATTTTTTATAATTGAATCAGTCATCTGCCCGTGAAGATCATAAGATAATGATATTTTACAGTTTTTAGATACTTTAGAGCGAATTTTTTTAATAAAAAAACCTTCGGGATCACTAATACCTTTGACATACATCGCACCATGCATGATTAGCAAAATACCATCAATAGGTTTTGATTTTATTAAATCATTTGTGATATTGTTAATTGTTTTTATAAAAAATTTTTTATCTACAGGCCCGCCAGGTAAACTTCTATAAAATTTATTTGGTATAAATGTTATATTATTATGTTTGGAATATGGAAAATTTATATATTTTAAAAGTTTTTTTCCACTTAAAACTTCAAAATCTTTTTTATTTTGTATTAATGTTGAATAAGAGCAGCATTCAGTACTAATACCGCAAATAAAAATTTTTTTTTTCATTAAATTAACTTTTAATTAAATCAATTTTGGAAGCTAATATAAAATCATTAACTGATAATCCCTCTATTGCGTGAGTATGGACCATAACTAAACAATAACCCCATCCTATTGATATATCGGGATGATGACCATCATTAACTGACCATTCATTGAGTTCAGATAAAAACTTACTAATTTCTTTATAATCTAATTTAGGAGTGTTCCCATTGCATGGTTCACACTTTCCTGAAGATAAAGGTCTATTCATAAAATCTGGCGCCTTGTTGATTTAATTGAATTGAATATAAACTAGTTGTGGCTGTTATGTACAAGATATTTCCTTCAACTCCTCCAAATTCTAAATTTGATACTAATTCAGGGATTATAAGTTGCCCAATTAATTCGTTTTGAGGATTAAAACATTTAATTGCTTTTCCTGCACTTGTCCAAACATTACCATCTTTATCACATCTAAAACCATCGGAGAAAAAGGGTTTAAAATCATAAATTAATTTTCTGTTAATGGGTAATCCGTCAATCATATCATAAACATACAAATGTTTGATATTTTCTCCAGTATCTGCAACATATAATTTTTTTTCGTCTGGAGAAATGGCAATTCCATTTGGTCTATCAAGGTCGTCAATCATAACTTTTAAAGTATTTAGTTTAGGATCAAAAGAAAACACATTACAGCCACCATATTCTTGCTCACCAGGATATCCCTCATAATCTGATAGAATACCATAAGGTGGATCTGTAAACCAAATTGTATCATCCGATTTAACAAATAGGTCATTTGGAGAGTTAAGTTTCTTACCATTATAACTATCAACTAAGACTTCCACTTCTAAATTATCATTAGTTTTATAGATACATCTTCCTCCATGTGAACAAGAAATTACATTCTCTTCTTTATCAATAGTATTTCCATTACAATAGTTGGAGGGATTTTTATATTCAGATACTAAATCATTTGATAACTTTAGCATCCTGTTATTTGGTATATCGCTCCAGACTAATGTATCTAAATGAGGAATATAAGCCGGACCTTCTCCCCATAACATTCCAGAAAAAATTTTTTTAATTTCAGTAGACTTTACATAGTTATTGAATTGATCAGTATTTTCTACATGTTCATTATATTTATTTTTGTAAGCATAACTTGGATTTCTTGGATCTAAATCGGCAGGTAATAATTTTTTATCTGACATATTATACTTCTACACCTTTTTGTTTTTTTTGTTTATCAATTAATTGTTTTGGGAAATTTTTTGCTCTTAATTTAATTTTTGCATCTTTTTCAATTAATTTAATAATACTAGTACTAAATGATCTTTCACCTAAAATTTTCATACCAAGTTTAAATTTTTTACTTAGATAATTTCCCAGTTCTAATTTTATATTTTTTCCAAGTTTATTAAAAAGATTTATATCTTTATTGACTAGATCCATTGTAAATCCAACATCATAACTGCCTCCAAGTATGACTTGTGTTTCAGTTTCATTAACAAAACTATTTCCAGAGCTTATTTTTATAGCTTTATACGTTAAACCTAAGTCAATTTTATTTTTTTTTGCAACACTCAAAGCTTCACCTATACCTACTAAATGTAATGATGCTAAATAATTTGTAATTACTTTTAATATTGAGGCATTTCCAATTTTTCCACAATATAAAATTTCATGACCAAGCAATGATAAAATTGGGAAACATTTTTTGAAAGCTCATTTGTTGCCAGCAGCTAAAATAGATATATTCCCTGATTTAGCTCTATGTTCTCCTCCGGTAATAGGACATTCTAATACTTTTCCACCTTTAGAAATTACTTTTTTGGATAAGCTAATCATATCATTTTTATCTGTAGTACTCATCTCAATCCAGATGTGTTTGTTAGTTAAATATCTTAAAATAGTTTTTAGAACTTTGCTTACTGC
>LUMS01000493.1_pt1 | contig 11777 bp, 7 predicted proteins | sample 729711 | NCBI WGS metagenome assembly LUMS01 (sample SAMN03860298, study PRJNA289734) | marine metagenome | biome: seawater column; feature: ocean; material: water; isolation source: Red Sea water column Station 192 - depth 25m | place: Saudi Arabia: Red Sea | collected 2011-10-15 | depth 25 m | reverse complement strand
CAAATTCTAGTCCTTTTTTTTGCTCTCTTTGCGTTTTCCCCCATGGGCTTTCTCTTGGTGAGTCCAAAATTTCTTTTGAATAGACTAAATCAATATTTAACAATTGTAATTTCCTTAATAAATCTTCCAAACATTGGCAGAAGGATTCAAGATCAATCCCTAAATCAATCTTGGTTCTAGTTTTTATTCTGCCTAAACCCTCTCCAAGCAAAATAGTAGCTCCATTTAAATTACCCTTACTTAAGTGAAACTGAGAAACAGATACTTGTAAAATTCCTTGGATAACTTGTCTTTCATCACCATCTACGGAATTCCATATTTCTTCAAAAGCATCATGAGCCTCGTACCATTCATGATTGTTAAAAAGATTTAAAGCTGTAAAAAGGGAATCTTGAAAACTTTTTGCACTTTCTTCGTTCATTAAAGCAATTACTAATTTTTTTTCTTTTTATTTATTTTTCTCATTCTTATTGAATCCGGTGTTACCTCTAGCATTTCATCTGGACCAATATATTCGAGTGCTCTTTCAAGGGTAATATCAACAGGTGACTGCAAAGTATCAAGTTCTTCTGCCCCTGCAGACCTCATATTAGTCAACTGCTTAGTTTTACATATATTCAACTCAAGATCTTGAGGTCGATTATTCTCTCCAATTATCATTCCCTTATAAACTTTAACTCCAGGTTTAATGAAATAGACTCCCCTATCTTCAGCATTCTTTAATGCATAAAATGTGGCCACACCTTCTTCAAAAGCTATAAGAACGCCATTCCTTCTGGTTTCAAAGTCTCCTGTTTTAGGTTTATATTCATAAAAAGAGTGACTCATAATACCTTCACCTCTTGTTATCCGAACAAATTCACCACGAAATCCAATAAGTCCCCTTGAAGGAACAAGAAATTCTAATTGAGTTCTACCATCTGAACTTGTCTGCATGTTTTTCATCTCTGCCTTTCTAGATCCAAGTTTTTCGATGCAAGAACCAACAGATACTTCAGGTACATCTAAAACCAAAGTCTCTATAGGCTCACATTCAACATTATCAATTTCTCTGAAAATTACTTGAGGTTGTGAGATTTGAAACTCAAAACCCTCTCTTCTCATGGTTTCAATCAATATCCCTAGATGTAATTCTCCTCTTCCTGAAACTGAGAACCTGTCAGGAGAATCAGTTTCTTCTACTCTAAGGGCAACATTTGTTAAAAGTTCCCTCTCCAATCTATTTTTTAATTGTCTACTAGTAACAAATTTCCCTTCCTTACCCGCGAATGGTGAATCATTGACAACAAAAGTCATATTTAAGGTAGGTTCATCAACTTTGATTAATGGAAGAGGATGAGGAGAATCGGGACATGCTATGGTCTCACCAATATTGACGTCATCGAAACCAGAAACAGCAACAATATCACCTGCAAATGCTTCATTTATATCAATTCTTTGTAATCCTTCAAATCCTAAAAGTTTACTAACCTTACCTTTAATAGTTTTTCCGTTTTCTTTAATTAAACTAGCCTGTTGGCCATTTTTTATAGTCCCATTGTGGATCTTTCCAATTACTATTCTGCCTAAGAAATCAGAATAGTCCAAAGTAGTTATTTGTAGCTGAAGAGGCTTATTAGAGTCACCTACTGGAGGAGGAACGTGTCTGATAATAGCTTCAAAAAGAGGCATCATATTGTCACTATTAGATTCCATCTCTTCTTTTGCGAAACCAGATAAGCCACTCCCAAAAAGATAAGGGAAATCACATTGATCATCATCAGCTCCTAACTCCAAAAACAAATCAAGGACCTTATCAATTGCTATTTCTGGTACTACTCGTGGTCTATCAATTTTATTTACAAAGACTATAGGCCTAAGTCCTTTTTCTAATGCTTTTTTTAAAACAAATCTTGTTTGAGGCATAGGTCCCTCATTTGCATCAACAATAAGCAGACAACCATCAACCATTCCCAAAACCCTTTCAACTTCTCCTCCAAAATCAGCATGTCCAGGTGTATCTATAATATTAATTCTGGTATCTTTATAGTTAACTGCAGTATTTTTTGAGAGAATTGTTATCCCCCTTTCTCTTTCAAGATCATTTGAATCCATTACACATGTAGGAATAACTTCATTGTCTCTAAATATTCCTGATTGAGATAACAATGCATCTACAAGAGTTGTCTTCCCATGATCTACGTGAGCAATAATTGCAACATTTCTAATTTCTTTTATCGAAGATGACATTTATAGAATTTATATAAATAGTAGATTGGCTCTATTAAGGCTAACTCAAAGTATGCTTATTATGAGAATTTTCTGTTTAAGACTTTGAAAAATATAATCTAATTGAATAATTAATTAATCAATTAGATTTATAATTTTCTATTTGAGCTTTCAAAAACTTTTAATGCTTCAATTGACCCCTCATATCTCCAATGCCAGGGTTCGTAATCTATATATTTATTATCTTTGTTGAACGATAACTTAAAGTGAAACTTAGCTGCATTTTTTATTAGCCATCTAAAGGCGTCAGTATTTTCGAAGTCGGTTTCAAAGTCTGTCTCTCTTTGAGTAGCATCACCAATATCGATTGCGAAACCTGTACTATGTTCAGAATATCCTGGAGGGGCTGAAACTCTAGCTCTTTCTGCCGCTTCTTGATTTCTAATAGATTTTAAAGAATAAAAGATATCGTTTTGCAAATTTATTGATCTATAACCACTCAAGAAGACCAAATATATCCCATCCTTTTTGGCTTCTTCTCTCGTTTAAGTAAGTTCTTTTGGCAAGTGGTATATCAAATTGATCGATATCTTTGTTTAGTTCCAATATTTAGAAGTGAATTTGGAAAAGATATTTCGATATTAACTATTATTTTAAGAAATGCACTTTTATAAGCAAAAAAGATGTAGTTTTTATATACAGTATTATTTTTTTTTCATATGTTGAGGGTAGCTGTTATTGGTGGAGGTCCAAGTGGTTCATGTGCGGCAGAAATACTTGCTAAAGCTGGAATAAAAACTTGGCTCTTCGAGAGAAAATTAGATAATGCAAAACCATGTGGAGGAGCAATTCCACTTTGCATGGTCGAAGAATTTGATTTACCTGAGTCAATTATTGATAGAAAAGTAAGGCATATGAGAATGATATCTCCATCAAATAGAGAGGTAGATATAAGTTTAGATAGAGTTTATGGGAAAAGTGATAATGAGTTTATTGGGATGTGTAGAAGAGAAGTTATGGATGCCTTTATGCGCAATAGAGCATCAGATCTTGGTGCTACATTAATAAATGGATTAGTTACTTCTATTGATACTGGCGATAATAATCAAGGGCCATATAAGCTTTCCTACTCAGATTTTACGAATGGAGATAAAAAAGGGGAACTAAAAGAGCTTACTGTTGACCTTTTGATCGGAGCTGATGGAGCCAATAGCAGAGTCGCAAAAGCAATGGATGCAGGTGATTACAAAGTTGCTATAGCATTTCAGGAAAGAATTAAATTGCCTAAAGAAGAAATGAGTTACTACGAAGATCTTGCTGAAATGTATGTCGGAACTGATGTTTCTCCTGATTTTTATGGGTGGGTATTTCCTAAATATGATCATGTTGCTGTGGGCACAGGAACCATGCAAAAGAATCAGTCATTAATTAAAGGACTTCAAGAGGGTGTAAGAAATAGGGCAAAGAAAAGACTTGTTAATGGTGAAGTAATAAAGGTAGAAGCTCACCCTATTCCAGAGCATCCAAGGCCAAGAAGGGTAGTTGGGAGAATGGCATTGGTTGGTGATGCAGCTGGTTATGTTACAAAAAGTTCTGGAGAGGGTATTTATTTTGCTGCAAAAAGCGGAAGAATGTGTGCTGAAGAAATTGTTGAAGCATCAAAAAATGGTCAAGTAATTCCATCAGAAAAAGATTTAAAAAACTATCTTAAAAAATGGGATAAAAAATATGGCACAACTTATAAGGTGCTAGAAATCCTTCAAAATATTTTCTACAGAAATGATTCTGCTAGAGAAGCCTTTGTTGAGATGTGTGATGACATGGATGTACAAAGACTTACTTTTGATAGTTACTTATACAAAAGAGTTGTCTCCATGAAACCATTACAGCAACTTAAAATTACAATGCTTACACTTGGTTCGATTTTAAGAGGGAAAGCCCTAGCACCTCTAAAATATAAACCCGTTGATAGTGCTGTTAGGGAAAATAAAGAGGTAGAAAAAATGCTAGAAAATTATTCAATAAAGGGAGGAATTAAAGTTAAGAGTTCAAAAGTGTAAAGTCGGCAATTTTTAGAGAATAATTTCTAATTAAGCTCAACAAATTGAGTCTATTATTTCTTATTTTTAAATCCTCTGACATTATTAGGACTCCCTTTTCATTATCAAATAAATCCTCGATAGTGTTTACATTAATCTCAAACAAATTTAGAAGTTCCAAATAATTGCAATAACCTTCTGAAAAAAGTTTTTCTAATTCTCCAATAAATTCAAAAACTTTCAATTCACAATCTTTTTCAAAAAGTTTTGTGTTTACATAATCTCTTGTTGAGAGAACGTCTCTTGAAATATCACTTTTATTTGCTAATTTGCTTACCCTAGTAATTACCTTCTGGATTTCAACAAAATTATCCTTTTCGTTAAAGTTGATAATAGACTTAATCCTATTTTTAAGATCAACAATATTCAATACTCTTTTTTGAGATAATTCATCAGAAGAGCAAACGGCCTTTATTAATTTTCTTCTAAATGACTAACAATTCTTTGAATTAAAAATTCATTTAAATCATTAAATACTCTTTCTTTTGAGAAGTTTAAATTCGGAAATGCGATTTCCCAAAAATCAATAAGTTCGTTAAATAATTTATCTAAAGGTAAATCAAGTTCATAATCCCAAATTATTTTAATCACTCCATTCAAATTTCTTCTTAAAGCATAAGGATCAGATGATCCACTGGGACGTTTACCAGAAATAAATATACTTATTAAAGTTTCGACCTTATCTGCTATAGAAACTATTGCACCATATTTTGTGGAGGGCAAAGCATCTTTATAAAAAGAAGGTAAATAATGTTCAGCGACAGCCAAGCAAACATCCTCACTAAATCCCTCATATTTAAGATATTTACCACCCATTATTCCTTGCAGCTCAGGGAATTCGAAAACAATTTCGCTACATAAGTCGTTTTTACAGTATTTAGCAGCTTCTATTATTTTTTTTTCTTCTAAAGACTTATCATTTAAAAATTTAAGAATTTTTTTAGTAACTTCCTCTATCCTTTCTACCCTCTGAAATATATTTCCAAGTCCTTTCAAATAGGAAACAGATTTAAGCTTTTCATTTCTTTCGATTGAAGCAACTTTTTTGTCACTTTCTACGAAAAACTTTGCATCTGAAAACCTTGCCCTTAATACTTTCTCATTACCTTTGGCAATATTATTATTTGATTCTTCAAGACCATTTGAAATAACGCAGAAAGTTGTACTAATATTTTTTTCAGAGCTTAAATCTAGTTTAGAAAAACTTTCGTTTTTCAATAAAAGAGGAACGTATCTCTGATGACTTTTCATGACTGTTGAGAGAACTTCAACCGGAAGATCAAGAAATTCATCACTAAATTTGCCAATAATTAAGTCTGGCCATTCAACTAAATCAGTTAGTTCATTTAGTAATCCTTCTGAAAGGTCAGGTTTCAGATTTAAAGATTTAGATGCCTGATTTATTAAACTTTCAATTTTTTCTTTTCTTTCTTTTCGAATAGCTATTACTCTATTTCGTTTCAATAATTCAAAAAAATCATCAGGATTCTGAACTTCTAAAACTTCATTGATTAGCCTATGACTTTTTGTTTTATTACTTATTTTGATCTTTGGATCACATTCATCAAATTCAAAATCAAGAATTTCATCATTATAAATAGAGGCAATCCACCTAATAGGTCTTGAAAATTTTATGTTCCCAGCCCCCCATTTCATAAATCGAGGGCCTTGAAGACTCTTTACTAATTTTGGGATAATCGAAGACAAAGAAATTTTTGTTGATAGTCCTTTCTCAATTTTCTTTCCAAATACAAAATCACCCTTTTCTGTATTTTTTATTTCTAGCTCACCTACATCTATATCTAAGCTATTAGCAAATCCTAAAGCAGCATTAGTAGGACATCCATTTAAATAAGCTGAATTTGCTTTAGGCCCTTTTCTTTCTATTATCTTATCTTCTGCATAATCAACTAAACCTTCGAGAAGTAGAACTATCCTCCTTGGTGTGGAGGTAACAACTATATGTTCGAATTTGATTAACTTTTTATCCAATTCAAATTCTATTAGAGATTTAAATTGCTCTAGAACAGAATGAGAAAATTTTGCGGGCAACTCTTCTGTTCCTATCTCAAGTAAATATTTAGACAAGAAAAAAATATGACTTCACTTACTATAATTTACTACCAGTTAAATAAGCTTTTCGCTAATGTATAAAAAGAGATATGTTTTGGTCCTTTGATCAAGGTTGAGAAAGTAAAAAAGAAAAAAGATTCTGCAAAGGAAGAGACTGTTTGTTTAGCAAATGGACTAGAAGTTTCTAAATTTGAAAATTTTAAAAAAAGTAGCCAATTTCTTAAGGAACCACTTGCTACGGAATTAGTCAATGAGAGCGATCATTTTACCAATGATGCAGTTCAGTTATTAAAATTTCATGGTAGTTATCAACAAGATAACAGGGAAAATAGAAGGCCTGGCAAAAGTAAAGATTGGCAAATGATGCTTAGGTTAAGAAATCCGGGCGGTGAAGTCCCTGGGAAATTATTTTTAGCATTAGATGAATTATCTGACAAACTAGGTAATGGAACACTTAGGGCCACTACAAGACAAGCCTTTCAAATGCATGGAATCAGAAAGGAGAACCTAAAGGAAGTAATTCAAACAATAGTAAATTCAATGGGCTCCACATTAGCTGCATGTGGAGACATAAATAGAAACGTTATGGCCCCTGCGGCTCCATTTGATTCGCCAGACTATAATATTGCAAGAGCATTGGCAAAAAAAGTTGCAGATCTTCTCACCCCAATGGCTGGCCAAGGCACTTTTTTAGAGCTTTGGGCTGATGGAGATTTAGAGTACACCATAAAGCCTGACAAAGATATTGAAGCAATTAGGAAGCTCCAATTCAAAGATAATGTTTTTAGTGGGATAAAAGATGAGCCTCTATATGGTTCAACTTATTTACCGAGAAAATTCAAATGTGCTGTTACAGTTCCTGGGGACAATTCTGTTGATCTTCTTACCAATGACATAGGAATAGTTGCCTTTACTTCTAAAGATGGAAACTTAGAAGGGTGCAACTTCTATGTTGGAGGTGGTATGGGTCGCACACATAATAATGAAGAGACCTTTGCCAGAATTGCAGATCCACTTGGATATGTTGAAGAACCTGATGTTTATGAATTAATACAAAGCATTGTGGCTATTCAAAGAGATTATGGTGATAGAAAATCAAGAAAAAATTCGAGAATGAAATATCTTCTTCATAGAAAAGGTATTAAATGGTTCAAAAAGATACTTTCTGATAAGTATTTCAAAAAAGAAATTAAAAAAATCAGAAAAGAACCTGATAAGGTTCTTATTGATTACCTAGGTTGGCATAAACAAAATAAAACCTCCCATTTCGTAGGTTTACCATTATTATCAGGAAGATTATCTGGAGAGAAGAAGAATACCATCACAAGTATTGTTAAAAAATATAATTTAGATTTAAGACTCACACCTAATCAAGATATTTTACTTTGTAATATCGCCAATAAAAACAAAGGTGAAATTCAAAAATCTCTATCAAAAATTGGATACGAAAATTTAGAAAACATTAATGAAATACAAAGACACGCTTTAGCTTGTCCTGCTTTACCACTTTGTGGTCTTGCAATGACTGAAGCTGAAAGAATATTACCTGATGTATTAAAAAGGATTGAAAATTTACTATTAGATCTAAAAATACAAAAGACAATATTATTTAGAATGACAGGATGTCCTAATGGATGTACTAGGCCTTATATGGCCGAATTAGCACTTGTTGGAAGTGGGCAAAACAAATACCAATTATGGTTGGGGGGAAGTAAAAATCTGCAAAGGCTTGCTAAACCATTTTTACAAAGAATGGAACTTAACGATTTAGAAAAAACTCTTCAACCATTATTTGATAATTGGAAGAGTAATTTGGATTTAGATTTCGGAGATTTTATAAATACTCAAGATGAAAATTATATATTGAATTTACTAAATGAAAATCAATAGAATTTAAATTTTTCCATAAAGGGCATTTGCTTTTTTATTTTTCCAAGCCCATAATTGATCACCATAACTAAAATGCCACCATTCATTAGGATGTTGAGCAAATCCGAATTTAGTCATAATTTCCCTTAATAAATTTCTTCTACTATTCCAAATAATTGCTTCTTCATTCTTTATGTTTGCATAAAAATAAGGATTTGAGGTCTCATCCATTTGATCAACCATGCTTCCCATTTCAACAAGATTTCCGTCTTTATCTGATAAACAAACATCCAATGCACCCCCAGTTGAATGAGGGGGAGGACACCTAGTGTCATAAGAAGGATATGCCCAAAATTTTTCAACTTTTTTTAAAATGGATGGATAAGATTTTATATTTTCAAAAGAAATATCAATATCGGATTTTTCACACTCTAATAAAATTGCTCTTTTAAACATAAATTCCTGGACTTCTAAAGGTCGCCAACTGTCATAAATTAAAAGGTTAAAACTACTCTTTGATATCAAATAATCATTTACTTTTACTAATCTATTTACGACCTCCTCTCTTAATTTCCAAATAGAAGTTTTATCTTTGTAAGGTGCTCCTAAATGAGAGTAAGGGTGGGGATCTAAAAACTTTAGGCAGCTAGGTATAGCTATTAATTTATCTCCATTATCTTTAATTGGTATTTTATTCCAAATTTTCAATTGAAATTTGCAATTGATTTATAGTGGCATATATATCAAAAATTACAATGATAGTTTTCAATTTAAGAAATCATGAATGAATTTATTATCAGAATTATCAATAAGTATATTCCTTAAAACAATATTTTCTTTTAAATCAGGATCATCACTAACAATCTTAATAGCCTCTTCACGAGCCTTATCAATAAGAAATTTATTGTTAGGTAAATTGTCCAGTACAAAATCAGGCAATCCGGATTGTCTATATCCTAAAATCTGGCCTGGTCCTCTAAGCTCCAAGTCTTTTTCAGCAATATAAAAGCCATCATTAGATTTTTGCAAAACACAAAGTCGTTTATTTTCTAATCCATTTTTATCGGGGGTTACCAGATAACAAAAAGATTTTGTTGATCCTCTACCAACTCTCCCCCTTAATTGATGTAGCTGGGACAATCCAAATCTGTCCGAATTATAAATAATCATAATTGTGGCGTTAGGCACATCAATGCCAACCTCAATTACTGTGGTTGAAACCAATATATTAATTTCATTCTTTAAAAAAGAATTAATTACTTCATTCTTTTCTTGTGAACTTAATTTGCCATGTAATAATCCAACTTTTTTGTTAAAAAAGACCTCTTCTGATAAATGTTTGAATGTTTTCTTTGCGGAGCTTAAATTCATTTTTTCTGAATCTTCTATAAGTGGCAAAATCACATAAGCTTGCTTTCCCTTATTGATCTCATCTTCAACAATCTTGAACAAGTTAGTTAAATCATCTTCTGAAATTATTTTTGTTGTTATGGGAACTCTCCCAGGAGGGAGTTCTGTAATTTGACTCACATCTAAATCACCATAAATAGAAAGCGCAAGAGTTCTTGGAATTGGTGTTGCTGTCATTGATAACAAGTTAGTATTTTCTCCTTTATTTAGTAATCTATTTCTTTGAGTAACTCCAAATCTATGTTGTTCATCAATTACAACCATGCCTAATGCATTAAAGATGACTTTATCCTCAAATAATGCATGAGTACCTACGAGGATATCAACTAATCCATTGTTCAAATTAGAGAAAATTTCTTTTCTCTTTTTTTGAGGAGTATTCCCAGTAAGTAGTTCAACAGAAACTAAAAGGGGGTTCAAATATTTTAATAAATTTTTATAATGCTGTTCTGCCAATACCTCAGTTGGGACCATAAATGCACCTTGCAGGTTTTTTTCAATGACAAGTAAAAGAGACGCTATTGCAATTATGGTTTTACCGCTTCCCACATCTCCCTGAAGCAATCTAGACATTGGTACGGGATTAGATAAATCTTTCTTAATTTCATTTAAAACATTTTCTTGAGATTTTGTTAATTCAAAAGGAAAAGTATTTAAAAATTCTTTTAATAAAGATTTCTTTTGAGGTAATTGTTGGAGATTTACATTTTTTTTCGTCTTTCTTTTTCTAAGCAGGAACTTTATTTGAAGTAGGAATAACTCATCAAAAACCAAACGTTTTTTTGACTCAATAAGTGCCTGTTGAGTTGGTGGAAAATGAATATTAATCAACGACTCTCCTTTTGATAATAAAGATAATGAATCAAGTTGCTTTTTATTTAAAATTTCTGGATATTGCTTTGCATAAATTAGTACCTTTTTCATAAGTTTTATAAAACTCATATTTGATAATGCTTCACCTAATGAATACAAGGGTAATATTTTGCCTGAGAAATTAAAATTATCATTGTTATCCTTAAGAATTTCAATCTGCGGATCTACAAAAGTTTTGCCATACTCTGTCAATTTAACCTTACCGGAAATTGCTAATTTGGTTCCAGGAATATACAAAGATTTTTGAGATGTGAAGAAGGAGTAAGATCTAAATCTTCTTCCTAAAAAAAATTTTGTAACCTTTATTGAAGACGTTTCATCAGAAACTACAATATTCATTATTGATAAATTACTATTTTTTTTACTCTTATGAATATAAAATCTTTTAACGTTTGCAATGCACGTGTATAAATTATCTGGTTTTAAATTTATTATCTTGACTCTATTTGTATAGTCTAGATATGTTCGTGGGAAATAATTAATTAGATCTTTTATATGAAATATCCCTAATTCATTAAGCTTATTTTTATAAACTTTTCCTACATTTTTTATTAATGAAATATCTGAATCAAAAGACAAACTTGAATCAGCTTTATTCAGAAAAACATTATTAGAAATATTATTAGAACTTTCTATTTCTAGAGTTTTACCTAGTTTATAAAGATTTTTTCTTGTATCTATAATTAACCTTTTTCTTTGATTTTCATCTAATTTATTATATTCATTATATTTTTTAGAAAATTCATAAAATATCCTTAAATATTCGTCTGAGAGATTTAGGTTATCTAGTTTTTTTAATGATTCATGCAAATAATCATTAAAATATTTTTCTCTTCCTAAAGTATTAATAAATTTGTTTTCAGTTTCAATAGTAAGAGATTTTTGAAGAGGTCTTATCCAATCTTTAATTAATTTATTATTCCCGCTAATAGTCACATTTGAAAAAAGAGTTATTTTTTCAACGTATCTTATTCAAAGTTATTTCTTTTTGCCTCCAATATGTCTCTTTTTTAATCAAACGCTTAAATTGATTTTTTAGCTCATTTATTTTATTCCTTTGAATAGAAAGATTTAAATTTTTAAACTCTAATTCAACAGTAGATACATTGAAGAAAATAATGCTTGGAAAATTATTGCCATTTAATGATGATCGATTTAAATTTAATTCGAAATTAATTACAAAAGGATATGGATGTTTTATCATAAAATTTTTGCCCAATAAGTAATCAAAGGAATCTTTAGATA
>LUMS01000675.1_pt1 | contig 11778 bp, 15 predicted proteins | sample 729711 | NCBI WGS metagenome assembly LUMS01 (sample SAMN03860298, study PRJNA289734) | marine metagenome | biome: seawater column; feature: ocean; material: water; isolation source: Red Sea water column Station 192 - depth 25m | place: Saudi Arabia: Red Sea | collected 2011-10-15 | depth 25 m | reverse complement strand
CAATAAAAAATTAGTAATTGAAAAAAACAAATTTTATATTTTGAGATCAAAAGAGAAGGTTGTGATACCATCAAATTTAGCTGGAGAAATGATACCATACGATACAGGGATTGGAGACTTCAGAGCACATTATGCAGGTTTTTTTGATCCTGGTTTTGGTCTAGGTAGAGGATCATATGCAGTTTTGGAAGTAAAAACAAATGAAGTACCTTTTTTATTAGAAGATGGTCAAACTATAGCTAGAATTAAATATGAAAAGTTGAACAAAAATAGTAATATTGTATACGGAAAAGATATTAAATCAAATTATCAAAATCAAGGTTTAAAATTAAGTAAGCATTTTAAATAGAATGAAAAAAATATTAATTATTAATGGCCCTAACCTAAATCTATTAGGTAATAGAGAAGATGATATTTATGGTAAAGACAGTTTAGATAAGATTAAATCTGATTGTGAAAAAAAAGGTATAGAGAAGAAATTAGAAATTATTTTTTTCCAATCTAATAATGAAGGGGAAATAATTGATAAAATTCATGAAGTAAATGATAAATTTGATGGTCTAATTATTAATCCAGCAGCATTTACTCATTCATCAATAGCCATTCTAGATTCATTAAGAGCAATAAATAAGCCCAAGATAGAAATTCATCTTTCAAATATTTATGCAAGAGAAGAGTATAGAAAAAAAAGTATTACTTCGGAAGGAGTGCATGGTTTAATATGTGGATTTGGTGGAAATAGTTATCTTCTAGGAATTGAAGCAATATGCAAATTAATTTATAAATAAGTATGACTAAAATAGATAAAACAGATTTAGAGAATATTAAGTTAATCGTTAAAGAATCAAAAATTAATACTGTTGCTAAAATAAAAATAAAAAAAAATGATTATGAAATTGAGATTACCTCAAATGACTTCGTTGAAAACAATGTATCTGTTCAAAAATTAGAAAAAAATACTGAAGTTAAAGAGGTTGAAAATACAAATGAAGTTATAAATGAAGATAATATTGTTAAATCTCCAATGGTAGGAGTTGCTTATCTTTCTGCTGATCCAAATTCGCAACCTTATGTTAAAGTTGGTCAACATGTTAAAGCCGGTGATACTTTATTGTTAATTGAAGCAATGAAAACTTTTAATGAAATCAAAGCTCCTAGATCTGGTATTATCAAAAAAATAGTTACGTTGAATAGCCAGCCCGTTGAATATGGTGATACTCTTATAATTTTTGAATAATGTTCAAAAAAATACTGATTGCTAATAGAGGTGAAATTGCTTTACGTGTTCTTAGAGCCTGCAGAGAATTAGGAATAAAAACTGTAGCCATTCACTCTGATGTTGATGAAAATGCAATGCATGTAAGAATGGCAGATGAAAGTATTTGTGTCGGACCAGCCTCTGCACAATCTAGTTATTTAAACATACCTGCAATTATAACTGCTGCAACATTAACTGATGTAGATGCAATTCATCCTGGATATGGTTTTTTAAGTGAAAATCAAAGGTTTGCCGAAATTATTGAAGAACACAATATTAAATTTATTGGGCCAAAATCGGAACATATCAAAATGATGGGTAACAAAATTGATGCAAAAAAAATAATGGATGAAACTGGGGTGCCAACAGTAAAAGGTATAAATGACTTAAGCGATAAAAATAAAATTGAAGATTTTATAAAAAAAGTAAAATACCCAATTATAGTAAAAGCAGCGAGTGGTGGTGGTGGAAAAGGAATGAGAATTGTCACAGAAGAAGATGATTTGAATAAAGCTATAAATGAAGCAAAAATTGAAGCAAAAAAATCATTTAATGATGAAAATGTTTATTTAGAAAAATTTTTAACATCTCCTAAACATATTGAAATTCAAGTTCTTTGTGATTCATTTGGAAATGTTGTTACTCTTGGAGAAAGAGATTGCTCAATTCAAAGGAAGCATCAAAAACTTATTGAAGAAAGTCCAAGTTCAGTTCTAACAAATGAAAATAGAGAAAAAATTTCTGAACTTTGTAGAAAATCTATGAAAGAAATCGGATATGAAGGAGTTGGAACATTAGAATTTTTATATGAAAATAATGAATTTTATTTTATGGAAATGAATACAAGATTACAAGTTGAACACCCAGTCACAGAAATGGTTACTGGAATAGATCTTGTTAAGGAGCAAATTCTCGTTGCTAATGGTGAAAAACTTACAATAAAACAAGAAGATATAAAACTTAAAGGTAGTTCAATTGAATGTCGAATTAATGCCGAACATCCAGAGAGTTTTATACCATCACCTGGTAAGATAACACAATATCATCAACCTGGAGGACTAGGTATTCGAGTAGACTCAGCTGTTTACGATGGATACTCAATTCCATCCCACTATGATAGTATGATTGGTAAGCTAATTACCTACGGTGCAACAAGATCAGAAGCTCTAAAAAAAATGAATAGAGCACTAGAAGAATATGTAATTATGGGAATAAATACTAATATTCAACTACATCAAAAAATTATTCAAACTGATGAGTTTAAAAGAGGAAGTTACAACATTAATTTTATGTCAAATTTAATTGAGTAAAATAATTGATTTAAACAGCTTAATAGAATTTTATAAAAAAGCTTACTTTCCAATGGCTGATAGTAAGTATTCTGAAGAAATAAAATTTTATAAACCCAAATTAAGATTTATCATTCCAATTTCGAATTTTCATTATCCAAAGAAACTTTTTAGTGAGTTTAAAAAAACAAAATATAGTTTTAAAATTGATCAAAATTTTGCAAAAGTTATAGAGTTATGCAAAGAAATTAAAAGAAAAGATCAAGATACTTGGATTAATGAAATTATTTTAGATACATATATTGAATTACATAAAATAGGTAAATGTCACAGTGTAGAATGTTATGAAGATGATAATCTAATTGGTGGTTTATACGGTTTACATATAGGATCATGTTTTTTTGGTGAAAGCATGTTTAGTTTAAAGACCAATACAAGTAAGTTTTGTCTACTTTATTTATTGGCAATATTGAAAAAAAATAATTTTTCCATTTTAGATTCACAGTTTTTCAATCCTCATTTAGTTCAGTTTGGAGCGTATGAGATGGAAACTGAAATTTATGAAAATAAACTAAAAGAAAGTTTAGAGATTGAAAGTTTTTTTAAGGAAGTTAATAATTTTCAAGAAGTCTTATCGTTACTACAATCAACTAACCAAAGATCATAAATAGGATTTTCTAACGGAGTAACATCGGGGGAAGAAGAAATCATCCAGCCTTTATAAATATTAATATTTTCATTATTGATAGTATCGTATACATCTATCAAAACATAATCTTCAGGAATTTCAGTTGGAGGAGTGCTACCGCAATACAAAACTTCAATATTTAAAGTTTCCCATGATATTTTCGAACTTACCAAAATATCCTTAGTAGAAACTTTATTAGTAGTCTTGTTTAATAACTTAAAAGAGGCATACTTTTTTTCAATAGTCTCAGCAGAAACAGTTAACGGTAGGAGAAAAAAAAATGTTACTCTAATTAGGAGTCCAAGATTTATATTCTTCTTCTTTTTTTTCTGGGTCATAATTTTTTGAAAGAGGATGAGATGATGGGAAATATGCATCACTAGTACCAGTCATATTTGGTTTATGATTTTTTTGCCATTTGTATTTATGTGAATAGTCAATTGGCGGGTTATCAATAGATTTATGAAGCCAAGCATGCCAGTGCGGCGGTATATTTGATGCCTCTATTTCACCGACTACTTTCCAATTAATTTTTTTATTAGCATAAAAATTCTTAACCTGAATATCTTTGTAACTTGATAATTCTGTCATAATCCATTCCTCTTTTTCTAATTTAATTTTTTTATCATTAATTGGAAAACTATAATGTTTTGCTCCGTTAATTGAACAAAATATCTCTAACTTATCAATTGCATTTTCTTGGTCAAAAATTTCTGCATATAATTCAATTGAGCAAGGAGATGAAAATATTCCTGGCTTAGATGACATATCTGGTTTTTTTTCTTCAATTGGATGAGGAGCTGAGTCAGTACCTAAAAAAAATTTAGAATTATTGTGACATGCAGCTTTTCTTAATTCTATTAAATCTGTTTCGTTTTTAACAACTGGCATACAAAAATGATGGGGATTAATAGAATCATCATGAAATACATCTTTTTTTGTTAAAAGCATGTGGTGAGGTGTAATTGTTCCTGCAATATTTTCATTTTCTTTCACATAGTTTACTCCATATGAAGTTGATACATGTTCAAGTGTGATTTTTAAAAGGGGAAATTTTTTTCTAATAATGCTTAATTCATCATCTATAAAATATTTTTCTCTATCAAAAATATCTATATCTTCAGCTACTTTTTCACCGTGTATTAGTAATGGACTTTTTTCTTCTTCTAAAATCTCTAAAAATTTAAAGATTTTTGAAATGTCACTCACTCCATGACTTGAGTTTGTAGTTGCATTTGAGGGATAAAGTTTAGACCCAAAGAAAACTTTATTTTGCATACCTTTTCTAAAATCTTCTAAATCTAAATTTTCATTTAAATAACAAGGTATAAGTGGTTCAAAATTATTACTAGATGCTTTATTTAAAAGCTTTTTATAAGCAGAGGCTTTATTAGTATCTGTTATGGGAATTTCTGTATTTGGCATTGCCACACATCTATTATTTATTCTTGAGGAGAAATTAGTAACCATTTCTAACATGTCGCCTTCTCTAAAATGTACATGCCAATCATCAGGCTGAATTATTTCAATATTTTTATTCACAATAATTATTTTTTTGTAATGTAAAATAAATCTTTTCTACGCTTATAGAGTCCATATAGGACTTTGTTTTATCAATATTTATACTTTTAAAATAGTCATAGCTTTCATTTGTTCTTATAACTTGTGAATCTTGCATAAATGGACCGTAAATCACATCATTTGTTGGGCCAAATAATACTATAGACTTTAATTTTGTGGCTGAAGCCATATGTGATAATCCTGAATCATTTCCAATAAATAATTTTGATTTCTTCATATAAGCAGCAGTTTGAGTCAATGATGCACCAAATAAATTAATTATCTTATTACTATCAATATTTTTTGTTATTGCATTTAAATAATTTTCTTCTTCTGACTTTGAACCAACTAAAATAAATTTAATATTTTTATTTTGAGATAAAATTTTGATTAATAGTGAATTATAATTTTTAATACTCCAAATTTTTGGTTTCCAATTTCCACCTGGAAATATAACAAAATATTTAAAATCATCGGACAAATGTTTTGTAACTATTTCTTCTTCTTCTGTATTTGTCTCAATAAACAAATCTGAACAATCAAATTTAAAGTAATTAGATAATTGCTGTACATGGTTTAGATTAGATTTTTTTTTAAAAATAAATTTTTGCTTATGTTTTAAAAAATATGATAACAACGAACTTCTAAAATCAATAATTATATCCCACTTCTTTCCATAACAATTAGAAATTATATCTAACCAATGCATATTGTATCTTTTTTTTGAAACAGTGATTATGGTTTCTACAGATTTAAAGTTTTTGAAAATTGATTTAGCAGATGGACCAATTACAAATGTAAATTTAGTTTTAGGATATTTTTGACTAAAATAATTTATTACTCCAGTTGATAGAATTGTATCTCCAATAAGATTTGACGAAATAACAAGAATTTTCACAGAAATATTACACTTTTAATATATTCAATATATATTTAGATAATTATGAAAGATAAATACTTTTTTCATCATCTGAATTCAAGATTTTTTGAGATTTCTGGAAAAGATAGTAAATCATTTATTCAAAATTTAATTACTAATGACATTGAAAAATGTAACGATGGATCAATTATTTATTCATGTCTATTAACACCTCAGGGTAAATTTTTAGCAGATTTTTTTATATTCAATATAAATGAGATATAGAAATTAAAGAAATTAATCATCTAAATTCTTATTCATTATTTAATATAGATTATGAAGGTGATTATAATGTTTATTTAAATGATCCTAGAAATATAAACTTAGGTAAAAAACTTATAACGGATAAAAAAATTTTAATTGATAAAGAGCGATTGAAAGAAATTAATGAAACAGAATATCATGAAATTTTAATTAATCATACAACACCCTATTCACCATTTGATATTTTAGAAAATAAATCTTTATTATTAGAAAATAATTTTGATAATTTAAATGCTATTGATTGGGATAAAGGATGCTATGTGGGTCAAGAAATTACTGCAAGAATGAAATACCGTGGATTACTCAAGAAAAAACTTTACGCTTTAAAAATAAAAAGTGGAGATGTGCTAGAGGGAGATGAGTTGATAGTAGATAATAAAAAAATAGGTACAATTGTATCAAAAGCAAATTCAAATATTTTTGCAGCATTAAACATTAATTTTGTTAATGAAATAAAAAATAAAAATCAAAATTTAGTAATTAATGATTCATTATCTTTTGATTTTTTAAACTGAAAATTTTTTTCTATAAAAACTTACTGGAATTATTAAAATCATAAAAATTATTAGCATTGGAACAAATATATTATTAATTCCATAGTTGTTTGCTATAAATCCTAATGAAGCTGGAGCCCCTATAAATGTTCCGTAAACTGCAATTGAAATTATTGTTATCCCTACTCCACTATCAATTCCCTCAATTTTTCCAGCTAAACTATATGCGATAGGAACAATTGAGGATGCTCCGATACCTAATAATGAAAAACCAATAATAGCTGCATAAATACTGCTGAAATTAGATAAAATTATTAAACTTATAATCGTCGATAAAAATAAAAAGAAAATCAAAAGAAAAACTCCGATTTTATCTCTTACCCAATCACCACTAAATCTTCCGATAACCATAAAAATATTAAAACTTAGAGTTGCTAAGCCGATATAGAAACCATCAACTTGAATAAAATCTCTCATATAGAGAGCTCCCCATGCATCAACACTTCCTTCCGTTAGAGCGTTTGCCATTGCAATTAATGCTAATAAAAAAATAAGTAAGGGCCAAATAAAAAATATATTTTTTTTACTGGAGTCTTCTGATTTTGTTTCAACTTGTGACTCTAAACAAAGTACAAAATACAAACTCAAAGGAAGAAGAATGATGACATACAAAAGTATATTAAAAATAAAAGAATAATTCCACTCTAGTAAAAAGCTTGTAATTAGAGATCCAAATAAAACTCCAAGACTCCAAAATGCATGAAACCCTGACATCATTGATTTTTTTTCTCTAACTTCTAAATTTGATGCATAAACATTGCATGCTATTTCGAATGCACCATAACTCATACCAAAAACAAATGAGAAAACCATAAAAAGCCATAACTCTTGAATGAAAGGTACTGGCAACCACAAACAACCTTCGGCAATTAAGGTGCATGTTAAAATAGATTTTGTAGAAGTTTTCAGAATAAGAGCATTTGCAAAAATCATTGCAACAATTGAACCAATTGCAAATGATAACATAATATATCCAACACCAACATAATCAGTTTGAAGTTGATCCTTTATGGTAGGTATCCTAATAGCCCATAAACCTACATAACAAGCAGTTATAAAAAAAATAATTTTTATTGCATGAATATCACTAACTTTTTTCATACAATTTTATTAATTAAAATATTTTTTGTAATATTCAGATAAATTTTCGATAGAAACTCTTTCCTGTTTCATAGTATCTCTATCCCTAACAGTAACACTTTTATCTTCTAGAGTTTCAAAATCTACAGTTAAACAAATTGGTGTTCCTATTTCATCATGTCTTCTATAATTCTTACCAATGTTTCCTGAATTTTCTAAAACAACTCTACCCAATCCCAATTTCTGTAGATTAGATTTTATTTCTTTAGATAAATTAACTAATTCCTCATTATTCTTTTTGAGAGGAATAACTGCAGCTTTAATAGGTGAAAGATGAGGTTTTAGAGATAAAAGAATTCTTTTATTATCTTTATCTACATTTTCTTCACGATAAGCTTCATTTAACAAAGCAAGAACTCCTCTATCAACACCAGCTGATGGCTCAATTACGTAAGGAATATACCATTTTTTTTCTTCTAAATCTTGAACAGCTAATTTTGTAGTTGAAGAGGAGTTTTTCATAACTTCTGATGTAATTTTAAAATCGTTTTGATTTTTAGTATGAGAACCTAAGTCAAAGTCAGTTCTATTGGCTACCCCTTCTAGTTCCTCTTCACCGTGAGGAAACACATAATTGATATCAACAGTTCTTTTTGAGTAGTGAGCTAATTCATTTTTTTCTACTTCAATTTTTTTTAAATTTTCTTTTTTTATGCCTTGATTAACCCACCATTCTATTCTCTTATTTATCCAATATTCATGCCATTCATCATCAGTACCTGGTTTAACAAAAAACTCTAATTCCATTTGTTCAAACTCTCTAACTCTAAAGATAAAATTACGAGGTGTTATTTCATTTCTAAATGCTTTTCCCATTTGTGCGATACCAAAAGGAACAGTTCTAGAAGTTGAATCTAATATATTTTTAAAATTAGTAAAAATTTGCTGACACGTTTCTGGTCTTAAATATGCGAATGACGAACCATCATCTACTGGTCCAATTGCAGTTTTAAACATTAAATTAAAAGGTCTTGGCTCAGTAAGATCTTCTGATTTACAATTTGGGCATTTATTATTTTCTAATAATTGATCTGCTCTCCACCTTGACTTACATGCGCGACAATCAACTAAAGGATCGGTAAAAGTATCTTCATGACCTGAATGTTTTAAAACTACTGGAGAACTTAAAATTGAGGCATCCAAACCTTCGGTATCATCTCGTTCATATACCATTGATTTCCACCAAGCTTGTTTAAGATTATTTTTGAACTCGACTCCCATTGGTCCATAATCATATAAACCTTTGATGCCACCATAGATGTCATTTGATTGAAATAAAAAACCTCTTCTTTTGCAAAGAGAAACTAACTCTTCCATTGTTTTTGCAGTCATATAACTCTTAATCTTTTGGTTTATATTCTTTCGTTCTTGGATCTTTCTCTAAATCGATTACTGAGTCATTATTTACTTTATTATTAGTGAATTTGTCTTGTTTTTTTTTCTTAAACCTTAAAAATAATAAAATAGAGGCTAAAATTACAAATAAAACTAGAAATTTCATTACAAACCAAACCTAGAAAACATAATTCGTTCTTCAATTTTATTTAAAATTTCATCAGAATTAAATATTGAAGAAGAAAATCTACGTTGTAAAAATGATTTTTTTTGACTGATCATTTTAATTTTAATTTTTTTTCCAAACTTTTCTTCTAAAATTGGTTTTAATGCACCAATACCATCTGCTAAACCTAAATCGATAGCTTTGTTACCAACCCAAAATAAACCAGAAAAGATATCGTCTAATTTATTCTGATCAAGCTTTGAACCTCTTCTATCTTTTACATAATTAATAAAATTATCATGAATTTGTTCTTGAATATTTTTTAATCTATCAATGTCTTCCTGTTTTTCTTCTTTGAAAGGATCAAGAAAACTTTTACTTTTTCCAGATGTATAAACTCTTCTTTCAATTCCAACTTTTTTTAAAAGATCAACAAAACCAAAACCTGGTGAAATAACACCTATTGATCCAATAACAGAGTTTTGATCAATATATATTTCATCAGCAGCACATGCTAACCAATAACCACCAGAAGCTGCAACATCTTCAACGAATGCTAAAACTTTTTTGTTTTTTTCCTTTGCTAGATCAATAATCCTTTTTGCTATTAAAGAGGATTGTGTAGGAGAACCTCCAGGTGAATTAATGACCAAACCTACAACAGGAGATTTTTTATCAGCAAATAACTTATCAATTAACTTTTCTAAATTATTGATTGCTAAACCAGAGCCTGTTAAGCCTGACTGTGATGATATAATGCCAGATAAACGTAAAACCGGTATTGTAGTACTCTTCGAAAATAACCTTTTAAACATAATATCTAATAACAAATGTTAATCTTTTCTTAAAGCGTTATGTAGCATTTGTTTGTAATTTTAGTAATTTGAGTTTAAGTGCGTCAATTAAGTTAATGAATTAACATAATATTCTAATAGTTAAACAATATGGATAATGTTCTTCCACTTAGAAAAAAAGATTTTTCATTTGAAGATGAAATCAGAGAATTAACAGATCTATGCAAAGAAGATCTGGTATCCGTAAATACCATAATCCTTGATAAATTAGATAGTAATGTACCTTTAGTTCATGAAGTTGGAAAATACCTTATCTTATCAGGGGGAAAACGATTACGACCTCTTTTAACTGTTTCAAGTTTTCATATGACAAGAAATGAAACTAGTGAAATTGAAAATAAAATGAATCATATCGGTCTATCTGCAGCAGTAGAATTTATTCACACAGCAACACTATTACATGATGATGTAATAGATGAAAGTAAACAAAGAAGAGGAAAACCTACAGCAAATGAGAAATGGAAAAATAAAACAAGTGTATTAGTTGGTGATTTTTTATTCAGTAGAGCTTTTCAACTAATGACAAAATATGGAAATACTGAAACGTTAAAAATATTAGCAGATACTAGTGTTGTAATTTCTGAAGGAGAAGTTTTAGAACTTGTTAATGATAAAAATTTAGAAATAAATGAAAATATTTATTTTGAAGTTGTAAATGCAAAGACTGCCTCTTTATTTAGTGCAGCATGTCAAGTTGGATCAATTAGTGCTCTTGGAACAGAAGCTGAGGTTAATGCATTGAAATCATTTGGAACAAACTTTGGCATGACTTTTCAATTAATTGACGATGCTATTGATTATTCTTCAAACAAAAAAATATTAGGAAAAAATACTGGAGATGATTTTAAAGAAGGTAAAATTACTCTTCCAATAATATTAGCATATGGAAGATCAAATGATAAAGAAAAAAAGTTTTGGGAAAGAACAATATCTGATCTTAACCAAAATGATGGTGATTTTGAAATGGCATTAGAAATAATAAATAAATATCAATGTATTGAAGATACTCTTACAAGAGCAAATCACTTTTCAAATGTAGCTGTAGACTCAGTTGATATATTTAAAGATAACATTTACAAAGAAAAATTAGTATCTCTTGTTTCAAAAAGTGTTTCGAGAATTTATTAATTAATATTCCTCATAAGATTTAACTTCTACTAATTCAGAGCCAAAGGTTTTATTAATATCATTTTTTACTTTTGCTCTTTCATCATTTGTAAAATAGACACTTCTAGCTAAATCAATAAATGATTGATCAAATAATTTTTTTCTTTCGCACTCTCTAATATCATCTTCTATATTCCAGAGTTTAGAATTAATGTTTATCAAATTTTCTAAATAATTATTTATTTCTTCTTGTTGGACATAATTCATCAATGTCTTTTGGAGAAAATCTAATTCTTTTTTGACATGATCAAGCTTAGTTTCATCAGTTATATTTTTCTGTTTAATAATTAATATAGAAATTTTATCTACAAGTTCGCCAAGCGATATAGGAGTATTAATAAGCATTAAATTCTTTCATAAATATCTTCGTACCTTTTAATATCATTTTCATTAAGATTATCACCGTACCACATTTCTATAATAACTAAATCACGATTTTTTATATTAGCCATTCTATGAATTGCCCCTTTAGGAATAAAAATGTTCTCATTTTCTTTTAAATTTATTACTTTTTTGTCAATTGTGACTTCAGCTTCTCCTTCAGCTACAATCCAATGCTCTGATCTATGTTCATGACTTTGAAG
>LUMS01000363.1_pt2 | contig 11778 bp, 16 predicted proteins | sample 729711 | NCBI WGS metagenome assembly LUMS01 (sample SAMN03860298, study PRJNA289734) | marine metagenome | biome: seawater column; feature: ocean; material: water; isolation source: Red Sea water column Station 192 - depth 25m | place: Saudi Arabia: Red Sea | collected 2011-10-15 | depth 25 m | reverse complement strand
CGGTAGGCCCGGGCGACGGTGTTGACGGCCAGACCCAGGTCGGCGGCGAGCGCGCGCACGGTCGGCAGCCGGTGCCCCGGCGGCAGCGAGCCGTCGGCGGCGGCTGCGGCCACCTGCCGCCGCACCTGCTCGAACGGCGGTTCGGTGGCGTCGGGGTCGATCTCGAGCGCGATCACGTCGGCATCCTGCCACGCGCACCCGCACCCGACATCGCCCCGACGAGGTCCCCGACGGCTTCCCGTGGCACGGGCATGCGGGTGACGTGCAACTGGTTGTGACAGTTTCGGCCCGCCGCCGCGCCGCGGCCCCTACGCTCACGCCATGACCAGGACCGCGTTGCTCGCCCGTCCCGCCGTCGCGCTCGCCGCCGACCTGGGTCTGGCCGTCAACACCGTCGCCCGGGCCTACCGCGAGCTGGAGGCCGACGGGGTCGTGGAGACGCAAGGTCGGCGCGGCACGTTCGTGACGGCACCGGTCGCCCCCGACGGCGCCACCCGCGCGGCGGTCGAGCAGGTGGTCGCGGACGCACGGCGCGCCGGCCTCTCGCGCGACCAGGTGGTCCGCCTGGTCGAGGAGGTGTGGGGCGCGTGAGCGACCTGGCCGACGTGACCATCAGGCTCGCCCGCGAACGGGACCTCGACGAGCTGACCGACCTCTGGGAGCGCGCGGCTCGGACGAGCCACGGCTTCATGGCCGACCACGACTTCACCGACGCCCACCCCTACCTGCGCGACGCGCTGCTGCCGTCGATGGACGTCTGGGTCGCCGAGCGCGCCGGCCGCCCCCTCGGCCTCGCCGGGTGCCGGGGCACCCACCTGGAGCTGCTGTACGTCGAGCCCGAGGTGCACGGCACGGGCATCGGCACCCTCCTGCTCGACCACGTCGCCCCCACCAGCGTCGAGGTGTACGCCGGCAACGCGCACGGCCTCGGCTTCTACACGTCACACGGCTTCCGCACCCTGCGCACCCACACCACCGACGCCTTCGGCCGCCCCTTCCCCGTCGTGCACCTGGTGCGCGAGCTGTCCTGAGCCTGCGTGACCTTGCTGGTGCGGTGGCTGCGGGGGTCGTGACCTTGCTGGTGCGCTGCCGCAGGGGGTCTGGGCTCGGTGGTGCGCCGCCGCAGGAGGTCTGTGCTTGCCGGTGCGCTGCCTCGGCCTTCGCTGGGGGTGGGCTCCGAAAGGGCCTCGACCGGCAGCGGGCCTGGAGGTGGTCTGGGGTCTCGGCGTCTGGTCTGGGCTCTCGGGTGGCGCACGATTCTTCGTTTCTGCGTTCTCGGGCCAGGGTTCTGCGTTGGCGCGTCCTATCGGTGGATCTGCAACCGCAGGAGCGCCTCTGCGGTTGATGATCCACCGATAGAGGGCTGAGCGTCAGAAGCATGCTGCCTTTGTGTGGAACGGTCCGCGCAGAGGCAGAATCTTGCGTCCCCCCAACGCAAAGGGCACCCAGGATTCTGCATTCGTGCGTCCACCCCGGCACCAACCCGCAGCCCGAGACACCAGACCAGCGCGGATGCCAGCCGCCCGGTCGAGGCCCTTTCGGAGACCACCCCCAGCGAACGCTGAGGTAGCGCACCAGCGGGTCGAGACCTCCTGCGGCGGCGCACCAGCAGATCGAGGCCCCCTACGGCAGCGCACCAGCAAGGTCGCGACGACCGCAGCCAGCGCAGCAGCGGGACCAGCCCGAACTCTCCCCTACTGCCCCGACTCGTTCGGGTCGCGCCAGGTGCGCTCGAAGGGCAGGCGCCACGCGCGGGGGGCGATGAGCTGGTGCACGGCGTTGGGACCCCACGTGCCGACGGGGTAGGGGCGGACGGGCGGTGGGTCGTCGAGGAGGGGCTGGGAGACCTCCCAGAGCCGCTCGATGCCCTCCGCGGTGGTGAACAGCGTCCGCTCCCCCTTCATCGCGTCGAGGATGAGCCGCTCGTAGGCCTCCAGCACCTCCCCCGCCCGTGCGGTGTCCTGCATCGCGAACTGCATCGACAGCTTGTCCAGCCGCAGGCCGGGGCCGGGGCGCTTGCCGTAGAACGACAGCGACAGGCGGGAGGAGTCGGCGAGGTCGAAGGTGAGGTGGTCCGGGCCCGACAGCCCGACGCCCGACCCGGCCGGGAACATCGACTTCGGGGGCTCGCGGAAGGCGATGGAGATGATCCGCGCGCCCTGGGCCATCTGCTTGCCGGTGCGCAGGTAGAACGGCACGCCCGCCCAGCGCCAGTTGTCGATCTGCGCGCGCAGCGCCACGAACGTCTCCGTCTCGGAGTCGTGGGAGACGCCCTCCTCCTCGCGGTACCCCTGGTACTGGCCTCGCACGACGTCGGAGGGGCGCAGCGGCAGCATCGAGCGGAAGACCTTGTTCTTCTCCTCGCTGATCGAGCTGGAGTCCAGCGACGTGGGCGGCTCCATGGCCATGAACGCGAGGATCTGGAACAGGTGGGTCACCACCATGTCCTTGAACGCACCCGTGCCCTCGTAGAACCCGGCCCGACCCGACACCGACAGCGTCTCCGGCACGTCGATCTGCACGTGGTCGATGAAGGTGCGGTTCCAGATCGGCTCGAACAGCCCGTTCGCGAACCGGAACGCCAGGATGTTGAGCGCGGCCTCCTTGCCGAGGAAGTGGTCGATGCGGAAGATCTGGTCCTCGTCGAACACCTCGTGGATGCGGGCGTTCAGGGCTCGGGCGCTCTCGAGGTCGGTGCCGAACGGCTTCTCCATGATGATCCGCGACCGCTCGACCAGGCCCGCCTCGTCGAGGGTGCGGACGACGTCGACCGCGGCCCTCGGCGGCACGCTCAGGTAGTGAAGCCGGCGCGGGGCACCACCCAGCTCCTCCTCCAGCCGGCCCGCGACCTCCGCGAGCCGCGCGGGCCCGTCGGCGACGTTCACGTAGTGCAGCTTGGGCGCGAAGTCGTCCCACTCCTCCTCGGGCACCGGCCGTCCGAACTCGCGGCAGGCGTCCTGGGCGAAGCGACGGAAGCCGTCGTCGTCGAGGTCGTCCATCGAGACGGCGACGATCCGCGAGTCCGCTGCCAGCCTCGAGCGCAGCAGGTGCAGGATGCCGGGCAGCAGCTTGCGGCGGGCCAGGTCCCCCGTCGCGCCGAAGAGCACGATCAGGTGCGGGTCGCTCATGGGCCGAGGCTAGACCCGTCGCGTTGCGCCCGGGTGAACTCCGCGACCTCCTGCGACGCTCAGCGCGGGGGCTGCGGACTGCGTCGGGTCGCGGCGTACTCGGTGACGTCGAGACGGCCGAGCACGGTGTCGAGCACCTGGGAGTCGAAGCGTCCCTCGGACCGCAGGTCGAGGAGCGCCTCGCGCTGCTCCTCCAGCACGGCCCGCCGCAGGCGGACGAAGTCGCGGATCCGACGCTCGCGGTCCTCGCCGTCCTCCCCCGCCCACTCCCACTCCGCGGCGGGGGTGCGGCGGCGACCCCTCCTCGGCCGCCTCGGCGCAGCGGGCGTCGGCGACCTCCCCCATCGCCTCGAGGAGCGCCCTCAGCTGGGCCCGACGCTGCGGCGTCCGGTCCGACTCCGCACCGAGCCACCGCACGACCCAGGTCAGCGTCCCGCCCTGGAGCAGCAGCGAGGCGCCCGCGACGCAGAACGCGGCGAGCACCAGCAGGCTGCGCTGGGCGGTGTCGGGCGGGAGGGTCTGCGCCGCCGCGAGCGTGATGACGCCGCGCATGCCCGCCCACACGAGCACGACGCCGTCGCGGGCGCCGAGCGGCTGCTCGGTGTAGAAGCTGACGTCGGCCTCGCGACGCCGGACGAGCTGCAGGGCCCGCTCCCGACGTCGCCGCGACAGGGTCTGGGCCTGCTCGGAGGCGAGGTACTCCCGGAACGAGGCCAGGCGTGGTGCGTGCCGTTGCACCGCGCGGCGTCCCCGGCGCAGCTCGAGCAGCAGCAAGGCCACCCAGAGGGCGCGTCCGACCCACAGCACGGCGAGCGTCGCGACGGTCACGACCGCGAGCCGGCTCCACGGCTGCCCCGAGTCGTCGAAGTCGGCGAGGAGCGGACGCAGCTCCAGGCCCATCACCAGGAAGACCGCGCCCTCGAGGAGGAACGCGATGGTGCGCCAGTTCACGGCCTCGGCGATGCGGTCGTCGGCGCGCAGCTCCACGAGCGAGCGCGACCCGATCACGAGCCCGGCGACCACCACGGCGACCAGGCCCGACCCGCCCAGGTGCTCCGACGGCGCGTACGCGAGGAACGGCACCACGAACGAGATGGAGGTGGCGACGGTGGCGTCCTCGACGAGCGAACGGACGAACAGGCTGACGACCGCCACGAGCACTCCGACGACGACGGCCACGCCGACGGCCTGCACGAAGTCGAGGCCCACGTGCCAGAACGACACCGAGGCGCCGGTGGCGGCCACGGCGGTGCGCAGCAGCACGAGCGCGGTCGCGTCGTTGAGGAGGCTCTCGCCGTCGAGCACGGTGACGAGCCGGGGCGCGACCCCCGTCCGGCGGACGATCGACGTCGCGACGGCGTCGGTCGGGCTGACGATCGCACCCAGCGCGAACGCCTCGGCGAACCCGATGCCGGGGATGAGCCGCGGCAGCAGCCAGCCCAGCGACAGCGCGGACACCAGGACCAGCACCACCGACAGGCCGCTGATGGCCTTGAAGTCGCGCCGGAAGTCCACGGCCGGCATGTTCACCGACGCCGCGTACAGCAGCGGCGGCAGCACGCCCGCGAGGATCGCCTCGGGGGGCACCTCGATGCGCGGCATGCCGGGCAGGAAGGAGATGCCGACGCCCGCGACGACGAGCAGCAGCGGTGCCGCGACCCCGATCCGCCCCGCGACCGACGTGACCGTGACGATGACGAGGACACCGGCGACGGCGAGGAGCAGGAGGTCCATGCGGACCATCGTGACACCGGCGACCCATGGCGCACGGTTCCCAGGACCGGACCCGCGGTGTGGGCCTACGATCCGACCATGCGTCGCCTCACTGTGCTGCTCGTGGTCGGCCTCCTGCTCGGAGCCTGCGCGCAGGACCCCGAGCCGCCGCGCTCCTTCCCCCCGATCGGCGAGCGCGTGTGGCAGCGCTTCGACGGCACGGGCTCGGTCAGCGAGACCGCCACGACCAACGAGCCGGTGCGCGTCGTCAGCGTGCAGCTGGCCTGCACGGGCGACAGCGGCGACCAAGAGCTGACGGTCACGACACCGCTCGGCACGGCTGGACAACCGTGCCCCAACACCTCGCGGGACGGATCGATCAGCCAGAGCCTGGACGAGGCGACCGAGCCCTACCCTGCAGGCGCCCTCCCCGTTCGCGTGGACGCCCCCGAAGGAGTTCGCTGGTCCGTCGCCGTGACCGTGAACGCGGGGGACGCGGCCGACATCGTTCCGTGACGCCGTCCCTCAGATCAGTCGTCGGTCGCTCGCCCACTTCGTGAGCTCGTGCCGGCTCGAGAGCTGCAGCTTGCGCAGCACGCTCGACACGTGGGTCTCGACGGTCTTGACGGAGATGAACAGCTCCTTCGCGACCTCCTTGTAGGCGTAGCCGCGGGCGATCAGGCGCATCACCTCACGCTCGCGCTCGGTGAGGCGGTCCAGGTCCTCGTCGACCTGCGCGACAGCGAGCTCGACGGCCAGCAGGCCGAGGACCGCCTCCACGAGGTCGGCATCACCGTCAACCGCAACGCGGTGCCGAACGACCCGCGTCCGCCGATGGTCACGTCGGGCCTGCGCATCGGCACGCCCGCGCTGGCCACCCGCGGCTTCGGCGCCGAGGAGTTCCGTGAGGTTGCCGACGTCATCGCCGAGGCGCTCACGCCCGGCGACCTCGACGTCGAGGGCCTGCGCAAGCGCACCACCGCCCTCGCCGAGCGGTTCCCGCTGTACCCGCACCTCACGCCGTTCACCTCCTGACCGTGCCCGAGCCCGCCGCAGCCACCAGCCCGCCGTCGACGGCGCGACTGTGGCTGCGGCTCACGCCGCTGCACCTGTTCGCGGTCGTCGCCGTCGCGCTGTGCGTGGCCGGCGGGTTCTGGCAGCTCGGCGCGTACGAGTCGCGCCAGGGCGACGCCGTGCGAGAGTCGGCCGCCGCCGCGCCGGCGCCGATCGAGCAGGTCTGGGGTCTCGGACGTCCGTTCGCAGCAGACCTGCAGGACCGCCGGGTCACGGTGCAGGGACGGTTCGCCCCCGCCGACCAGCAGGTGTGGGTCCGCGGCGAGATCAGTAGCGGTCGCACCTGGCTCGTGGCGCCGTTCCTGGTCGACGGGTCCGACGGCGCCCTCCTCGTCGTGCGCGGCTCGAGCGACGCCCCGGGCGCGCTGCCGCCGGTGCCGTCCGGTGACGTCAACCTCGGCGTGGTGCTGCAGCCGAGCCAGGGCGGCGGCCTGCCCCTCGACGCCGACCGCGTCACGACCTCGATCACGACGCCGTCGCTGGTCAACGAGCTGCCCTACCGGCTGTGGTCGGGATACGGGCTCGTGCAGGAGTGGACCGCGTTCGCCGGATCGGGCGACCCCACCCCCGGCTTCGGCGCGCCCGTCGACCCGCCCGACCCCGACGTGTCGTGGACGGTCGGGCTCAAGAACCTCGCCTACGCGCTGCAGTGGTGGGTCTTCGCGGTGTTCGCCGTCGCGCTGTGGTGGCGGATGTGTCGCGACCAGGTCGAGGAGGCGCGGGAGCGACACACGACGGCGCGTCAGGCCGACGACCACCCCGTCGATAGCCTGACCCCGTGAGTCGCATCGCTGTCGCCTACCGGGTGCTCGCCTGGGTCGTGGGCGTGAACCTGCTCGTCGTGTTCGCCGGGTTCTTCGGCAAGATCTTCACCGACGAGGGCTCCTGGTGGAACCGTCACCAGGACGTCTTCCTCGTCATCGACCAGGTGCACGGCTTCCTGTTCATGGCGCTGCTCGTGCTGGTCGCGATCCTGGCCAGCCGGCACCGCTGGTCGCCGACGTTCACGATCACGACGATGCTGCTCGCCACGATCCCGTTCGTCAGCTTCTGGGCCGAGCGCCGCACCACGCGGGTGCTGCGCGCCGAGCACGACGGCCTCGCCGCGCCCCGCTGAGCCTCAGCGGCCGGTGAAGCTGGCCCGACCGGGGCCGTCCTGCAGGAACGACTCCATGCCGTGCTGCAGGTCCTCGGTCGCGAACAGCGCCGACGCGATCTGCGTCGTCACCTCGTTCGCCCCGGGCACGCCGCCGGTCTCGTAGGCGCGCAGGATCCGCTTGGCCGCGCCGAAGGCCTGCGTCGGACCCACCGCGACCTGCCGCACGACGTCGAGCACCGCGTCGTCGAACCCGTCGACCGGGAGGACCCGGTTGACCACGTTCCAGCGCTCGAAGGTCGCGGCGTCGAACAGCTCGCCCGTGAGCACGACCTCCTTGGCCCGGCCGACGCCCGCACGCTGCGCGAGACGCTGCGTGCCGCCCATCGTCGGGGTCAGGCCGATGACCCGCTCCACGAGGCCGAACTTCGCCTTCTCGCTGGCAAGCACGACGTCGCAGGCGAGCGCGACCTCCAGCGCCCAGGTGAGCGTCAGCGCGTGGGCCGCGAAGAACGTCGGGACGTCGAGCGCCGCGATGCGGTCGGGCAGCTCGAGCATCCGGTCGTAGAGGTCCTTGGTGTCCTCCTGCGTCTTCCGGGCGTGGAACTGGGCGACGTCGACCCCGCCGGAGACCAGCTTGCCCTCGGCTCGGACCAGGACCGCTCGGGGCAGGTCGGCCTCGACCGCGTCGAGCGCGGTGTCGAACGCGTCGTGCAGCTCGAGGGAGTACAGGTTCACCGGTGGGGCGCTGAACGTCACGACGGCGATGTCGTCGACGCGCGTGACGTCGACGCGGGGCGCGCTCACCGGCCCGCCTCGGCCGGGTCGTACACGCCACCGCGGTCGGCGGTGAGGTTCCGCGCGACGACGATGCCGGCGACGACGGCGAGCAGGGCCAGGACCAGTCGGACGGGGTGCTCTCGCATGGGCCCACGCTAGCGGGCGGCAGGCCGTCTCGCGTCGCGGTGCGTCGACCGGCCGCAGTTGTCGGGTCGTGGGAAGATGTCAAGGTCCCGTCCCGCACGATCCCCCCGAAGGACTGACGTGTCTTCCCCGCTGAGCGCTACCCTGCACACCAACCACGGCGACGTCGTGGTCCGGCTGTTCCCCGACCACGCCCCCAAGACCGTCGAGAACTTCGTCGGCCTCGCCGAGGGCACGAAGGAGTGGCTCGACCCCGCCACCGGCCAGGTCGCCACGCGCCCGTTCTTCGACGGCATCACGTTCCACCGCATCATCAGCAACTTCATGATCCAGGGCGGCGACCCGCTCGGCACCGGCACGGGTGGCCCCGGCTACACGTTCGAGGACGAGTTCCACCCCGACCTGCGCTTCGACAAGCCCTACCTGCTGGCGATGGCCAACGCGGGACCGGGCACCAACGGCTCGCAGTTCTTCATCACGGTCGTCCCGACGGACTGGCTGAACCGCAAGCACACCATCTTCGGCGAGGTCGCCGACGAGGCCGGCCAGAAGGTGATCGACGCGATCGCCGCGGTGCCGACGGACGGCTTCGACCGTCCCGTCGAGCCCGTGGTGATCGAGAAGGTCACCATCGACCGCGGCTGACATGACCGGAACGGCACCGGGGTCGCGCCCCGACGGCGCGCCCCGGTGCTACCGCCACCCGGACCGCGAGGCGCTCATCAGCTGCCAGCGGTGCGAGCGGCCCATCTGCACGCAGGACATGAACGAGGCGTCCGTCGGCTTCCAGTGCCCGGAGTGCGTCAACCGCGGCGCGAAGTCGGTGCGCCTGCCACGCACGGTCGCCGGCGGTGCGCTGCAGACCCGCGAGGGTGCGGTCTCGCTGGTGATCATCGGGATCAACGTCGTCGTGTACGTCCTACAGCTGCTCACCGGCGACCTGCGCAGCCCGCTGTACCAGCAGGGCGCGATGTTCCCGGTCGGCGTGGCCGACGGTCAGTGGTGGCGGCTGCTCACGTCGGCGTTCCTGCACCTCGGGACGCTGCACATCCTCTTCAACATGTACGCGCTCTACCTGTTCGGCCCGCTCGTCGAGCGGAAGCTGGGCACGGTGCGCTTCATCGCCGCCTACCTCACCACCGCCGTGGTCTCCGGCGTCTTCGTCATGTGGCTGTCGGCGCCGTTCAGCGGGACGGCGGGCGCGTCGGGTGCGGTGTTCGGCCTGTTCGGCATGGCGCTGCTGTTCATGCTCCGGGCACGCGAGGACGTGCGCGGCCTGCTCGCGCTGCTGGCGGTCAACGTGGCCATCGGCTTCCTCGGCCCGATCAGCTGGCAGGGCCACCTCGGCGGCTTCGTGGCCGGCGTGCTGCTGGGCGCGGTGTTCGCCTACGGGCCGCGGACGCGCCGCACGCTCGTGCAGGTGGCGGCCTTCGCCCTCGTGTGGGCGGCCGTGGTGGTCGCGGTGCTGGTGCGCTCCCAGCAGCTGCTGGGCTGAGTGCGCTGAATCACACGTCTGTCGTTCTCCCCAGCGTTGCCCACAGCTGTGAACAACACGCGTGTAACTCGCGCACAGGCGTGTCCACACCTGTGAACAACACGGGTGTAACTCGTGCACAGGGCCGTCCACACCTGTGCACCGTGGGGGCCCGGCGGGCCGGGTCGTGGACGACGAGTTTCGGATACCGTTAGTATCTGAGCATGTCGATCTTCGTCCCGGGCACGCGCGTGCTCGTCACCGGCGCGGCCTCCGGGCTGGGCCTCGCCCTCGTCACCCAGCTGGCCGAGCAGGGGAGTCGCGTGCTCGCCACCGACGTCCACGCCGAGGTCCCGGAGGTGCTGCAGGCGCTCGCGGCCGCCCACCCCGAGGTGTCCTACCGGACCCTCGACGTGACGTCCGACGTCGACTGGAGCACCGTGCGAGACCACGTCGTCGAGACGTGGGACGGGCTCGACGTGCTCTTCAACAACGCGGGCGTCGCGGCGGGTGGCCGGATCGAGCTGTCGGAGATGGACCAGTGGCAGTGGATCGTCGACATCAACCTGCTCGGCGTCGTGCGCGGCTGCCGCACGTTCGTCCCGCTGCTGAAGCAGCAGGGTCGGGGCACGATCGTCAACACCGCGTCGGCGGCCGGGCTCATCCCCCCGCCGCGCATGAGCGAGTACAACTCCGTCAAGGCCGGCGTCGTCGCGCTCAGCGAGACCCTGTTCCACGAGCTCAAGCCCTCGGGCATCCAGGTCAGCGTCGTCTGCCCCACCTTCTTCAAGACCAACCTGACCTCCTCGCTGCGCGGCAAGGACGAGTCGGCGCAGAAGTCGGCGGCCAAGCTCATCGACGGCTCCAAGCGCACCGCGGCCGACATCGCCGCCATCGTCATCGCCGAGGTCGAGAAGGGCCGGCACATCGTCCTGACCGACCGCGAGGGCAAGCTGGCCTACGCCGCCAAGCGGTTCCTGCGGCCGCTGTACTACCGCGAGATGGCCAAGGCGGCCGTGCGCATGGGCCGGAGGGACTGACGTGCGCACGAACGTGCTCATCACCGGTGCCAGCTCGGGGCTCGGCGCCGAGATGGCTCGCCAGCTGGCGGCACAGGGTCACTCCCTGGCGCTGACCGCGCGGCGCGTCGACCGGCTCGAGGCCCTCGCCGCGGAGATCACGGCGGCGCACCCCGACGTCCAGGTGGTCGTGCACGCGCTCGACGTGAACGACCACGAGCAGGTCTTCGACGTCTTCGCCCGGGCCATCCAGGACCTCGGCGGCCTCGACCGCGTCGTCGTCAACGCCGGGCTCGGCAAGGGCGGACGCATCGGCACCGGCGCGTTCGCCGCGAACCGCGAGACCGTCGAGACCAACGTCGTCGCGGCGATGGCGCAGTGCGAGGCCGCCATGGCGCACTTCTACGAGCGCAAGGCCGGCCACCTCGTCGTCATCTCCTCGATGTCGGCCATGCGCGGCATGCCCGGCTCGATGACGGCGTACGCCGCGACCAAGGCAGCGGTCGCCCACCTCGCGGAGGGCATCCGGATGGACCTCGTCGGTCGCCGCGGGCTCGACATCGCCGTGACGACGCTGTTCCCGGGCTACATCGCCTCGGAGATGAACGAGCAGGTCGAGCAGGAGCAGCGACTCATGGTCGACACCCCCACGGGGGTGCGCTCGATGGTGAAGGCCATCCAGAAGGAGGTCGACACCGCCGCCACGCCCGGCTGGCCGTGGGGCCCCCTCGGCCAGGTCCTGCGGTACGCGCCGCGCGGCGTGGTCCGCAAGCTCGTCTGACCCTGACGCTCGTCCCGTCGTGGACCGCCATCGCCCCCTCGGTGCTCAGGGACGGGCGACGGTGCTCCGCGACGCCGGGTCGACGACGGCTGCGGCGGCGACGTCGAGGGGAGTGGCCGGCATGATCGTCGCGCCCTCGTCGACGAGCAGCGGCTCGGTGAAGAGGTAGGACATCTCGGCCATCGCCCGGACGTCGGCGTTGACGACGCCGCCGGCTCGCAGCGCCCAGGCCGGCACGGCCCGCACGCGGACGTCGTCGCGGCCGGCGGCGCGGGCGTAGGCCAGTGCCAGCTCGTGCTGCGACGCGTGCACGACCGGTGCGAGCACGACGTCGGGCCCTGCGGTGGCGTCGGCCGCCGCGACCATGGCGGCGGCGAGGTCGGGCAGGTAGGTCCAGGCGTGCGGGAGGTCGACGCGGCCGAGCGGGCGCACCGTCCGGCCCGACGCCGCGGGCCCGACCATCCGGTCGCCGCCGTGCGCCATCGCCGCGCCGGGGCCGTAGAAGTCGGAGGCCACGACGCTCGTGGTGCGCGCCGTCGACGCAGCTCGACGTTCCAGCAGGGTGGCGC
>LUMS01000328.1_pt1 | contig 11780 bp, 12 predicted proteins | sample 729711 | NCBI WGS metagenome assembly LUMS01 (sample SAMN03860298, study PRJNA289734) | marine metagenome | biome: seawater column; feature: ocean; material: water; isolation source: Red Sea water column Station 192 - depth 25m | place: Saudi Arabia: Red Sea | collected 2011-10-15 | depth 25 m | reverse complement strand
TGATCCCACCAGGAACATCAGGAACTAGAGATGCTTGGAATTCTTTAGTAATGAAAAAAGGTATGACTAAAGAAGCTAAAGCTCTTTATAAAGCTGGTTTTGAAGCTGGAAATAAAAAATACAAAAAACCTCAAAAACTTTACAGAGAAGATGGTGCTGCTATTGAAGTTGGAGAAAACGATAGTTTAATCATCCAAAAGTTAACTCAAGATAAAGAAATGTTTGGTTTCTTTGGTTTCAGTTATTTCTTAGCTGCAAAAGATAAATTGCAAGCAGCAAGTATTGATGGTGGACAACCGTCATTAAAGTCTATTCAAGACTACAGTTATGCTGTTGCTAGACCTTTATTCTTCTACGTGAAAAAAGCACACGTTGGAGTAATTCCAGGCTTACATGAGTTTGTGAAAGAATTCACAACTAAGAAAGCTATTGGAAAAGGGGGTTACTTAGCAGACATTGGTTTAGTGCCATTAGACTCTAAGTTGTATAAAACAACTAGAACTAATGCTACGAAGCTAGTTGCTATGGGTAATTAATTATTCCTCAGTTAACAAATGATTAAAAAGGGGGTCTTTTTAGACCCCTTTTTTTTAAAAAAAGAGTAAAGTCCTCACTTAAGGAGATTCTGTGAACTTAATATTATTTACATTTATTGTTCTTCTAGGTTTCACAAGCTATTATTTTGGACGCAAAAAAGCATATACAATTCAATCTACAAAAAAAAGATTAACCGCATTACCACAATTTTATGGTTATTATCTTGCAATCTGGTGTGCAATACCAGCCTTTATAATTTTTTCATTATGGGCAATTTTTGAGCCCACAATTGTAAAACTATTAATCTTAAGTGATTATTCAAATCAAGGTTATCTTGATGATGAATTAAATTTATTATACGAAAAATCAAAAGCATTGTCTCGAGGGCAATTCACTGGAGAAATTACACCTTTTATTGAAGCTTCAGCTGAAAAATATTTAAGTCTTCGATCAATAGCTCAAAGTTCAAAAGTTGTTATAGTATTATCTGCAATTATTGCCTCTGTTGCTTATGCGTATAAAAGAATTTCATCTAATTCTAGAACAAGAGAACCAGTTGAAAAATTTTTGAACGCAGTTTTATTTACAGCTTCTTTAGCTGCAATATTAACTACTGTTGGAATAGTTTTCTCACTTATATTTCAAACTATAGATTTTTTTAAAGTAATTCCATTATTTGATTTTGTCTTTGGAACTCACTGGTATCCAGCAAAAGCTTTTGTTAGAGATTCTTCTGAGGCTTTAGATCCGACAATGTATTCAGATACTTTTGGAGCAGTCCCTATTTTTGCAGGTACTTTTTTTATTGCATTTATTGCTATGTGCGTTGCTATCCCAATTGGATTAATGAGTGGAATTTATTTAGCTGAATATGCATCAACTAAAGTTAGACAATATGCAAAACCATTAATTGAAATTTTAGCTGGTATACCAACAGTTGTTTATGGTTTTTTTGCTGCCCTAACTGTTGGACCATTTTTGAAAGAATTAGGAACTTCAATGGGTCTTGAAGTTTCAGCTGAAAGTGCTTTAGCAGCAGGAGGGGTAATGGGTATTATGATTATACCATTTATTTCAAGTTTAAGTGACGATGTAATTACAAGTGTGCCTCAAAGTTTAAGAGATGGAAGTTACGCTATGGGAGCAACTAAATCAGAAACAATTAAGAGAGTTATTTTTCCCGCGGCATTGCCGGGGATAGTTGGATCTATTTTACTTGGTGTTTCAAGAGCTATTGGAGAAACAATGATAGTTGTTATGGCCTCTGGTTTAGCTGCTAATTTAACTTTAAATCCTTTAGAGTCTACTTCAACGATTACAGCTCAAATTGTAGTTATTCTAATTGGTGACCAAGCTTTTGGCGACCCAAAAACGCAAGCTGCTTTTGCTTTAGGTATGTCATTATTTTTAGTAACACTTTGTTTAAATATTGTGGCCTTGAGAGTAGTTAAAAAATATAGAGAAAAATATGAATAAAAATAAAGAACAATTATTAAATAAAAGATATAAAGCTGAACAGCGATTTCGCTTATACGGTCTGAGTGCAATTTTTATGGCACTTTTATTTTTAACAATCTTTATTTTTAAAATTTTTTCAACTGGCTATTCAGCTTTTCAAAAAACATGGCTTATTGTTCCAGTAACTTTCGATGCTGAATTAATGATGTTAGACCAAAATCCTTCTAAAGAAGATTTACAGGACGCTGATTATTACGATATAGCATTAAAATCAATGGCTGATTTAGATCCAAACGCCAATGAAGATCAAGAAAATGAATTGAAGAGAATGGTGTCTTATTTTTTTGAAAAAGAAATTAAAAATGAACTTTTAAATGACCCTAATTTAATAGGAAAAACAAAGGAAGTTTATCTAACTGCTTCAGATGATTTAGACCAAGTCTTTAAAGGAAATTATCCAAGAGATTTACCTGAAGACCAAAGAAGAGTAAGCGATTATCAATTAAAAATTTTTGATCAACTTGTTGCAAATGGTAAGGTTGAAAGTAAATTTAATATAAGTTTTTTTACAAATGCTGACTCAAGAGAAGCTGAGCTAGCTGGAATAGCAAGTTCATTTATGGGCTCAATTTTTTCTATACTTGTTTGTTTAATGATAGCTTTTCCTGTTGCGGTTCTAGCTGCAATCTATCTTGAAGAATTTGCCCCTAAAAATAGATTTACTGATTTTATTGAAGTTAATATAAACAACTTAGCAGCGGTTCCATCTATAGTTTTTGGTCTATTAGGGTTAGGAGTTTTATTGGCTATATTTCAATTACCAAGGTCTACCCCATTAGTTGGAGGTATCACTTTGTCCTTAATGACCCTACCAACAATAATTATAGCTGCTAGAGCATCTTTAAAAGCAGTTCCACCAAGTATAAGAGAGGCAGCACTTGCTATGGGAGCAAGTCGAATGCAAACCACAATGCATCATACAGTTCCTCTTTCTATGCCTGGCACGTTATCAGGAACAATAATTGGTTTAGCTCAAGCTTTAGGAGAAACTGCACCCTTAATTTTAATTGGAATGGTTGCTTTTGTTAACACGATACCTGGATCACCCATGGATCCTGCTGCAAGCTTACCAGTTCAAATTTATATTTGGGCTGAAAGTGCTGAAAGGGGATTTGTAGAAAAAGTTTCGGCATGTATAATGGTCTTACTTGGCTTTTTAATAATAATGAATTTATTTGCCCAAATAATAAGACATAAGTTTGAGAAAAAATGGAGTTAAAATGATAAAGATTAAAGCAAAAGATGTTGATGTTTTTTATGGAAAAAAACAAGCGCTCTTTAATATAAGTTTAGATATTGAGGAAAATCAAGTAACGGCATTAATTGGTCCATCTGGTTGTGGTAAATCAACTTTCCTAAGATGTCTTAATAGAATGAATGATGTAATTGATATCTGTAGTGTTAAAGGAGAAATTTTAATTAATGATTTTAATATCAATGATAAAAGTTGTGATGTCGTAAGACTAAGAGAAAAAATTGGTATGGTTTTTCAAAAACCCAATCCTTTCCCAAAAACTTTATATGAAAATGTGTCTTACGGTCCAACAATTCATGGTATGGCTCAATCAAAACAAGAAATGGATGAAATTGTTGAAACTAGTTTGAAAAAGGCTGCACTATGGGAAGAGGTAAAAGATAGGTTGCATGAACCTGGAACTGGATTATCTGGAGGACAACAGCAAAGACTTTGTATTGCTAGAGCGATTTCTGTAAGACCTGAAGTTATATTAATGGATGAACCTTGTTCAGCATTAGATCCAATAGCAACAGCACAAATTGAAGAATTGATTGATGAGTTAAAAAAAGAGCACACAATAATAATTGTAACTCATTCTATGGCTCAAGCAGCACGTGTTTCTCAAAATACAGGTTTTTTTCATTTAGGACAATTGATTGAACATGGATCTACTGATAAAATATTTAAGAATCCTGATAATAAAAAAACGCAAGATTATATAACAGGGAGGTTTGGATAATGTCTGAAGCACCACATACAGTCAAATCTTACGAAGAAGAACTAAAAAATCTTAATGCTAATATAATTAAAATGGGAAGTGCATGTGAAGATTCTTTAGGTAAAGCAATTCAAGCCATTACAACAAGAGATAACAATATTGCAGAAGCTGTTATTCAAGAAGATGAAAAAATAGATAAATATGAGACTTTAATTGAACAGCAAGTTGTGAATTTAATTGCTTTAAGACAACCTATGGCAATTGATTTAAGAGAGACAGTAACGGCTTTGAAAATGTCTTCAGATTTAGAAAGAATAGGTGATTTAGCAAAAAATATATCCAAGAGAACACTTTTGCTTAACGAAAATCTTCCAAAGAACTTGGTAGACTCATTGAATAGAGTATCTACCAATGTTCAAAAACAATTAAAATCAACATTAGATGCTTATCTAGAAAGATCTGCGCCAATGGCAGTAAATGTTTGGGAAGGTGATGAGCAAATAGATGATCTAACAAATCTTTGTATGCAAGAAGTTATAAAATATCTTAAAGAAAATGAAAAAAATTTAGAAGATGGAACCCATTTATTGTTTGTAACTAAAAACATAGAGCGTATTGGTGATCATACTACAAATGTTGCAGAACAAGTTTATTATTTAGTTAAAGGCGAATATTTAGAAGGTGATAGACCCAAGGGAACAGAGCCAATTGTAACCGGAGAAAAATGATTTATGTCAGCTCATGTTTTCATAGCTGAAGATGAAGCATCAATTGTTAGTTTGTTAAAGTACAATCTTGAAAAAGAAGGTTATAAAGTCAGTCATTCAGAAAATGGAGAAGATGCTCTTAAACAAATAAAATTAAAACAGCCAGATTTAATATTAATGGATTGGATGTTACCAGAATTATCTGGTGTTGAAATTTGTAAAAACTTAAAAAAAGATAATAAGTTTAATGATATTCCTGTCATTATGTTAACTGCAAAAGGGGAGGAAGAAGACAAATTAAAAGCATTTGATACAGGTGCAGATGATTATGTAACTAAACCTTTTAGTCAAAAAGAATTGAATGCTAGAATTAAATCTTTATTGAGAAGATCTAAACCTCAATCATCATCAGACATTGTAGAATTTACTGATTTAAAAATAGATCGGATTACAAAAAGAGTTTATAGAAAAGATAAAGAAATTACTTTGGGTCCAACTGAATTTAAACTCTTAGATTTTTTTATCAAAAATCCAAAAAGAGTTTATTCAAGAGAACAACTCTTAAACAATGTTTGGGGAGAAAATATATATGTTGAGTCTAGAACAGTTGATGTTCATATTAGAAGATTAAGACAAGCAATTAACATACAAAATACAAAACCTTTAATTAGAACAGTAAGATCAGCTGGTTATTCTTTAGAATCTTGAAGATCTTTGGGTCTTATAAATTTTTTTAATACTCCCTTTTTCTCAACTTCATTCCAGGATTTAATATCAAACTCAATTTTTGCAAATGCTGCTGTTGGGAATTTATAATTCATTAGTTTAAAATTATTCGTATTATGATTTTTTGTAAGATTTCGTACTAAATTTTTCACTGATGGTTCATGGTTTATAATCAAAATTGATTTATATTCACTGGATATTTCTTTAATTTTTTTTACAATTGCATTCTCATCAACTAAATATAAATCTTTTGAAAAATTAACTTTTTTTGGCTTATTAATTTTCTTGGATAAAATTTGAAAAGTTTTTTTTGTTCTTTTTGATGATGAAATTAATGCATAATCAAATTCAAATTTTTTTTTAACAAAAAATTCACAAATCATTTTTGCATTTTTCTTGCCTCTTTTAGTAAGTGGTCTATCAAAATCATTAATACTTAAATCATCCCAACTAGATTTTGCGTGTCTCATGACGTATAATTGATACATAAAATCTAAATATATGACTGCTTTAAAAAAACAACATAAAGAAGAGTTGAAATCTAAATATATAAATAGAGAGCTTTCTTGGTTAAAATTCAACGATAGAGTACTTTTAGAGGCGCAAAATATCGAAAATCCTCTTTATGAAAGAGTAAAGTTTTTATCAATTGCTGGGTCTAATCTAGATGAATTTTTTATGGTCCGTGTAGCTGGGTTATATAGTCAAATAAAACAAGAAGTTGACTCACTAAGCTCTGATGGTTTGACACCTGAAGAGCAAATGGATGAGGTAGTGCTTGAAACTAAGAATCTATTAAAAAAACAGAACAAAATTTTTATTCAACTGATTATGGAATTAAAAAAAAATAATATCAATTTAGTTAAACCAGTTAATTTAAATACTAAGGATAAAAAAAAACTTTTAGAAATATTTAAAGAAGAGATTTACCCTTTATTAACACCATCAGCAATTGATCCTGCACATCCATTTCCATTTATAATCAATCAAGGAAGAGCAATTGTAATGAAGTTAAGAAAAAAAAATAAAAAAAGGATTTTAAACTCAATAATAGTAATACCAAAAGCATTATCTAGATTTATTGAAATTGAGTCTTCAAAAAATCATAAGAAATTTGTGATTCTAGATGATGTAATAAGTTTTTTTGCTAATGAAATTTTTCCAGATCATGATTTAGAAAAGAAAATGATTTTTAGAGTAATAAGAGACAGCGATGTAGAGATTCAAGAGGAAGCAGAAGATTTGGTTAGATCTTTTGAATTGGCTTTAAAAAGACGTAGAACGGGTGATATTGTTCGTTTAGAGGTTCTTGAAAATAGTGATAACGAATTGATAAGATTTATAACTAATAAATTAGATATAAATCCTGACTATATTTATGATGTTGCTGGCCTTGTTGGAATTCAAGATATAGATCAAATATGTAAAGTAAAAAATCCAAAATTAAGATTTAAACATTTTACACCTAGAGAAGTTGAAAGATTAAAAGAATATAATGATAATTTTTTTGAAACTATTAAAAAGAAAGATTTAGTTGTTCATCATCCTTTTGAAACATTTGACTCAGTAATTGAATTTTTAAACCAAGCAGCAAATGATAAAAAAGTTATAGCTATAAAACAAACTCTATATAGAACAACTCTAGACTCACCTATTGTTAAAGCTTTAATAACAGCTGCAGAAAACGGAAAAACAGTTACCGCTTTAATTGAAATTAAAGCTAGATTTGATGAGGAAGCTAATATTCAACTATCAAGAAGTTTAGAAAAAGTAGGTGTTCAAATTGTTTATGGTTTTGCTAAATATAAAACTCATGCAAAATCATCATTAGTTTTAAGAAGAGAACAGGGTAAAATACAAACTTATTTTCATTTAGGAACTGGCAATTATCATCCAGTAAATGCTAAAATTTATACTGATTTGTCTTTATTTAGTTGTGATAAGAAAATGGCATCAGATGTTGAAAAGTTTTTCAATTATGTAACAGGATACGCAAAACCAAAAAATTTAAATAAAATTTCTATTTCGCCAGTAAATATGAGGCAAACCTTAAATGAAAATATTGATGCTGAAATTAAAAATTCTAAAAATGGAAAATTTGCAGCTATTTGGGCAAAAATGAACTCTTTAGTAGATCCAGAAATTATTGATAAATTTTATGAAGCTTCGAATGCTGGTGTAAAAATTCATTTATTTGTAAGGGGTGTTTGTTGTTTAAGACCAGGAGTAAAAGATAGATCAGAAAACATATTTGTAAAAAGTATCATAGGAAGATTTTTAGAGCATTCTAGAATTTACTGCTTTAGTAATGGTACAAAAAAAATGCCTAATAGAAATGCAAAAGTATATATTTCGTCAGCTGATTTAATGCCGAGAAATTTAAATCGAAGGGTAGAACTTCTAGTCCCAATTGAAAATGAGACTGTTCATGAACAGATCTTAGATCAAATAATGTTGGCAAATTATCTTGATACTAATCAGAGCTGGGAACTTGAAGCTGATGGTAATTATAAAAAAATTAAATATAGTAAGAGCGATTCCTTTTCAGCTCATGAATATTTTATGAATAATCCGAGCTTATCTGGAAGAGGTAAAGCTAAACTAAGAATGCAGCCTAAACAACTGCACTTAAGATTGATTAAAAGTGGAAGTAATTAAAAGTAAAAATAGTTTAAAATTAAATCAGGCTAAATTAGCTATAATAGACATTGGATCAAACTCTATAAGAATGCTAATTTATGAAGATTTCAGTTCTTCTCGTGTGCCTTTTTTTAATGAAAAAGCAGTTTGTGAACTTGGAAAAAATTTAGATAAATCCAAAAAACTTCAAAGATCTGGTACTGAATATGCTTTAAAAGTTTTAAAAAGATTTTCTGAAATTTTAAATGTTTCAAAAATCACAAATCTAAAGATTATTGCAACAGCAGTTATAAGAGAAGCAACTGATACAAAACCTTTTATTGATGAAGTTGAAAAACTTTTTAAAACTAAGATTAATATATTATCTGGTGAAGAAGAAGCTGAATGCTCAGCTGAGGGAGTAAAAATAGGCTTTGAAAATGTCAATGGATTAGTTGCAGAAATTTAATAATCTATATTTAGTTGGAGGTACCTGGCGAGCATTATTTAAATTACATCTTTTTCAAAATAATCATCCGGTACATATAATTCATCAATATAGTATTGATAACAATGTTTTATCTAAGTTTGTTGAAAAAATTTCATCTTTTAATAAATCTAAACTTAAAACAGTTGAGTATATTTCAAAATCTAGAACAGCGTATTTACCTTATAGTTGCATTATACTTGATGAAATTATGAGAGTTACAAATCCAAGAAATATAATTTGTTCTATAAGCGGTTTGCGTGAAGGTTCTTTATCAATTGACTATTTTAAAGATGTAAAAGAATCAGAAATTTTTCATAAAGCACTTGAGAATATTGCAAAAAAAAGAGGTGATCTAGGATCGAACTATAAAAAATATTATGATTTTATTCAGCCAGTTTTTGAAGGCAATGAACATTTTAATAAGAAATTATTATATCTGGCATGTGTATTAAGTCATATGGATTGGGGATTAGGAGCATTTCAAAAAGCTGAATTGGTATTTCAAGAAACAATAAATACTCCTTTACTTAGATTGACTCATAAAGAAAGAATACAATTAGCTTTGTCATGTTATTGGCGGTACTGTAGTATCAAGTATAATCCAAAGATGGAGTATCTAACTTTTTTAAATAATAATGAAATTTTTTCAAGCAAACAAGTTGGAGCAGCATTGAGATTTTCACAATCATTGACCTCGATATCTACGATATTTCTTGAAGAGTTTAAATTGTATAAAAGAGGTAATGCTGTATTTTTAAAAATTCCATCACAACATCAAGAAATAATCTCAAAACAAGTTACTAAAAGATTTAAAGCTCTTGCTAGAGAATTATTTTTAGAACCAAGAGTAATTTACTCAAATAATTCAAGATAAATTAAATTTAATTCTATTTTTAATTGAGTGATATTTTTTTGTAACATTATTTTAATTTAAATTCATTTAACTTTAACAATAAGTAAATAATTTTGTAATTTAGTTTATGTATAAAGCACCATCAAAGTTTAAATATTCATTATTTCTTCCCCTGTTTAAATTTTGTTGATTAACTACTTTCTTCCTTCTCTTAAATGAGAAGGGAGAAAGACGATTTGGAATTAATTATTTATAGATGCAGGAGACTGCTCTGCATTTTTCTTAGCAAGCTTTTTTGCTTTTTTTTCTGCAACCTTTTTTTCTAGACCAGCAATTTTAATATTAAGGCTTGATAATTTTAAATGAGAAGAAAAAAACAAAAATTATAAAAGCAATTGATAGATTGAAAAATAAAATTACGGCAAAAGAAAAAAAATTGTCAAAAGTTAATTTGATACAACCTGAAGTTTATAAATTTTTAATATTTTTTATTAAATATAAAAACATTGCTATGTGAGAACTATTATTGAATTTTTGATTTAATATTAATTTAAATATCTCTCTTTGATTAAAAAGATGAATTCTAATACCTTGTTCTGGTTTCGAAATTTTAATTAAGTCTTCTGTGTAATAACCAGTAATTTTAGTAGTTAGTCTTCCAGGTTCAGTATAAAAAGTTATTATTTTACTCAATTTTGATCTTGATCTATATCCTGTTTCTTCTCTTAATTCCTTATATGCTGATTGCAGAGTTGTTTCCTTTTTTTCCACTATGCCAGAAGGAAACTCGTAATTAATTTTATTAATTGGAACTCTTTTTTGGGAAACTACTACATATTTGTCTTTAATCTTAGGTATTACTAATGAAAGATTAGAAGTTTTAAGATAATGATAAAACTCTTTTTTTTTAAATTTTTTGTTAATTAAACTTATTCGATTGGTAAGTTTTATATTTTTCAATTTTTTTCTAAAAATAACTTTTTAACAATAAGTACAGCAATTAACATTCCAATAAGCTCAGCTAAAATATAATAAGGAGTATTTAAATAACTAATACCAGTAAAAGACTCTGTAAATGTTCTAGCAGCCCTAATGTTGCTATTACCTCAGATGTGAATATGTAAATCCCATCTCTTGACTTAGTAGATAATTCATAAATCTCATGTTCAAAAAAGAAATTAGCTAAACCAACACCAATTAAGCAACCAACTAATTGAGCAATAATATAAAAGGGTAATAGTTTCTTTTTTAATTTACCTGTTATTGTCATTGCGATACTTACAAATGGATTAAAGTGAGCTCCTGATACATCAGCAAATACTGTAATAAGCACAAATAAACCTGCTCCTGTTGCTATAGTATTAGCTATTAACATCACAGCAACATCATTAGTTAAGTTTTCAGCCATTAAACCTGAACCAACAATAATCATTACTAAAAAACAACTGCCTAATAATTCAGCAAGAAAATAGCGGCTTTTATTTTTCATAAAGCAGTTCCTTTATTCTTTTATGAATATTATTGTAAACTTTTTCTATTATTTCATCTTTTTTATTTAAGTCGTTTGTTTCATTAAGTAATTTAACAGGATCCTCTATATCCCAATGAATTATCTGATCTTTATTTGGCCAAATAGGACAGACTTCGTTATTGGCATTATTACAAACTGTAATCACATAATCCATTTTAATTTGACCATTAATAAACTCATTAAAATTTTTAGATCTATAATTTGAAAGATCATAATGTTTTGATAATAAATAATTCTTCACATCTTCATTAATTTTTCCTGTTGGATTACTCCCAGCACTAAAACCTTTATACATATCGTCATACTCGTTATTTATTATACTTTCAGCAATAATACTTCTTGCTGAATTACCTGTGCAAACAAACAATATATTCTTCATTTAAAAAATAATCTTATAAACTCCAATAACAAATAATGGAATTTGTAATCCAAAGTTTGTTAGTATCGCTTTATCTTTGCTCATAAATCCAGCTATAGTCCATCCAACAACTCCTAATCCATGAAAATATATATTTAATGGATATATATTTAAATTTGTAAGAAGTATTCCTACTAAAACTAGAAACGTACTGATCCACTTTAGATATTTTTTTATAAACATAAAATCCCCTTCCGTTGTTATTATTTCAGTTATGTTAAGAATTTATTACAGTTTATAGGAAAAATAATTTTATTTTGTGTCTTCCCAATCAAATCTTGGAAAAGAATCAAAAATTTTAAATATGCCATCCGACCATTGATCACAGACCTTAGAATATTCAGTATCAGTGATATTTAAGCATTTTTGTGAGGCAATTTTATATTCATCTTTTTTATAGACAGCAAAATCAATAGGAGGGCCAAC
>LUMS01000248.1_pt1 | contig 11788 bp, 9 predicted proteins | sample 729711 | NCBI WGS metagenome assembly LUMS01 (sample SAMN03860298, study PRJNA289734) | marine metagenome | biome: seawater column; feature: ocean; material: water; isolation source: Red Sea water column Station 192 - depth 25m | place: Saudi Arabia: Red Sea | collected 2011-10-15 | depth 25 m | reverse complement strand
GAGATGCAGCAGAGAGGGGACTTGGAGAATATGGATGGGGAACTGACAATCGAGGGGCATCTGGTCGTCTATTACCAGCATGACCATGGAGATAGTCAGAGGCTTTTGGACCTGCGGCACTCCGAACTAATCGAGGTGGCATCATACAGCCATAGCAGTCTCAAGCACAGTCACTCGTGCGTGGACGTTCTTCAGGTAAAGGGCAAAGCGGCTAACATCAGGTCCGTGATATCCCGTCTCAATAATACCCCTCACGTGGACAAGGTTTCTTTCATCATCGCTCCGATGCGTGAGGATGGATGCTGCTAATCGTTTTTCGAGTATCGATTACAACGAGGCATTCAAGGCGATGCTCCCTGACCGACCAACGTGGAAATCCCCCCAGAGCTCAAATCCATGCTTGGTGGAGGCATGGGTCCGACCAAGCAGAAGGCCGCTCGTCTGGTAGTTGACCTGGCATCTACTGCTGGAGCTTCAGAGTTCATCCGGGTAGACAACGCCCACGTCTCCGGAGTGAGCGTGATCACCGGGGGGCATGGCCTGCGGAGGTTCCTATCGGACCTATCTGGAGATCCCAAGGGGGTGGTCTCGATACCCACGACACTGAACTCGGCAGGCTGCGACCATGAGAAGATGGATGAGATGGGGATAGATTACCCTGACTTCCTTGAGCAGCAGTTCGAGATAGTCCAAGCATACTCAGAGCTGGGCATAGAGGCCACTCTTTCCTGCACTCCCTATGACCGGGGAATAGAGAGCCCGGAAGGCATCGGTTCTTGGGCAGAGTCCAACGCAGTATGCTTCTCTAACTCCTACACTTCCCTGGTAACCAACAGAGAATCCGGGCTATCGGCCCTAGCCACAGCCCTAACCGGATGGGCCCCAAAGTGGGGTTTGCATATGGAGTCAAACAGGAGACCGAACATCTTGGTTAACGTTGAAGCAAAGATGTCCAACGTCACCGATTGGAGCATCCTCGGGGATTGGATAGGGAAGCAGATAATGCCCACCTGGGATCTTCCGTGGGGGCCCATGCCAAGGTTCGTGGGCCTCCCTCGGGCGAACTTCGAGATGCAGAAGGCGCTGACTGCCTCAGCAGCCAATTATGGCTGCCCGATGCTCTGGGCCGATGGGATCACTCCGGATGCCCCGCTCGTCGAAGAATTCCAGGGCGAGCTCAATTTCACAGATGAAGATCTTGAGCGGAGATATCGCGAACTATCTCCCAAGGGGAAGGTGGATTTGGTCGTGATTGGTTGCCCGCAGGCAAGCGTAGGGGAGGCAAGGGAGACTGCAGCAGCTATCAGGGCGAGGATGGAGCTCGGAGAGGCGATACCCAATCACAGACTATGGCTCTTCATGAGTTCCCATAATTACGATCTGATTTCATTAGACGGGACTCTAGACATACTGGAGGAGGCCGGTGCTTTGGTTCTGAGGGACACTTGCCCAGAGGTGACTCCGTACAACCGCTCAAAGTACAACCACCTACTCACCAACTCTCTCAAGGCGGAGCACTACCTGACTAGCGGCCTGAACCGCATTCCGACCAGCGTAGCACCCATCATGGAATGCGTGGCTCACGCCTTCGACGACTCTCTAATTGACGCCCCGCGCCCCGAATTAGGAAGTCAACATGCGGGTTATCGAGGAACCCGGACACCCACTCGACGGCATCCCAATCCGGGATACGGTCCTAATCTACCCCAAGGGCTCTGGGTCAACCGTAGCACCATTTGTGCTGATGGGCCTGATATACACAGGATTCGGGCCCAAAGCAATATTGAACAGAGACGTTTGCCCGCTCACCCTTCCGGCAGCATCCCTGTTGGGAGTCCCCTACGCGCATGGCTTCGAGGAGGATCCAACATTGGGGGTGAACACCGGAGACGTGGTTTCTCTGGACCTTTCATCCGGGATAGTTTCCCTGAAGGTGGAATCTAGGCATACCGAGGTTTGATGGCATCCACTCCGTGCAAGGCCCATGGCAGCGCGTCCTGATCCGGAACCATGCAGGGAACAAGACCTCGGCCTGTTCGAGATAACACAGAGGGACGGCGCTGCAAGAATCGGTAAGCTACACACCAAACACGGCATGGTCACCACTCCTATGCTACTTCCAGTAATCAATCCGAATTTGCGAACCATCGAACCAAGGGAGATGTGGGACAAGTATGGCGTCGAGGCTCTGATTACCAACTCCTACGTAATATGGAAGCATGAGGACCTGAAATCTCAGGCTCTCTCTGACGGAATCCACTCATTACTCGACTTCCCGGGGGCGGTAGTGACCGACTCGGGGACATTCCAGTCGTATGTCTATGGAGATGTGGAGGTTGGTCCAGAAGAGATAGTGTCGTTCCAGAGGGACATGGGAGTAGATGTAGGCACTATGCTCGATGTATTCGGAAGACCAGATATGACTAGAGAAGAGTTGGAGCATTCAGTTTCAGAGACCGCCAATCGCTCGGAGATCTCACTTTCCGCAGCAGGCCTGGATATGCAGCTAAATGGGCCAATACAAGGAGGCACTCACGCAGATCTCAGGGAGGAGTCATCTCTCCTGATGGGTTCTGCAGAGGTAGACGGCAAGGGATTCGCAATCCATCCGATAGGGGGAATCGTGCCTCTGATGGAACAACAGAGGTACAGGGAACTTTTCGAGATTCTACTGGCCTCCAAGGCCACACTACCACCTGACAGGCCAATTCACTTCTTCGGTTGTGGGCACCCGCTCCTATTCCCCATGTCAATAGCCCTGGGGGTGGACATATTCGATAGCGCCGCCTATGCGATTTTCGCCAGGGACGACAGACTCCTGACCCCTGAGGGCACTGTAAAACTAGATGATTTGGAAGAGTGGCCGTTCCACTCACATGCCCTTTATGCTGAGACTCCGAAGAGCATCAGGGCTATGTCTCATGATGATCGTTCTAGAATTCTGGCCGAGCATAACCTCGAGGTTACCCAGGCCGAGCTAGCAAAGTGCAGAGAAGCAGTAAGGAAGGGCACAATATGGGAGCTGGCAGAGAGGAGGAGCCACGCCTCCCCTTACCTTAGGGAGGCCTTCGTGTGGCTGCAGGAACAACTGGACGACCCCGATGACGGACCAGTCGGGGAGTCAGTGCTGCGGATGATAGCATCCAGCAACCCTCTCAGGAGTGGTGGGGAGCAGCTTGGAGAGGAAATCGAGTACAGGCCGCACATACTCCACATCCAGGCTCTTCTAGCCACTAGATGGAGGGTCCCGGGATCATGGTGGGACTCCACTACTGGCCCTGCAGAGGGAATACTCCTCCTCGAGGGAACCTCTCCTCCTTGGCGTAACAAGAAGAGCGCTCTGATTGAGCACCTGTCTAGGGAGCCGAGAACCGTGGTGATGATTTCCACGCCCATAGGGCCCATACCCTACTCTCTGGAGGATCTATCTCCATGGTGCCATCTCACCGGTCCAGAAGGGATTTGGCAACCAATAACCGATGAACATGAGATTAGTAATGCCCTTGATGAACTGGGCCTATCCCAACTTCCTCTGACAAGGATAACTCCTGAAGACGAGATAGACGAGATTCCGGATTCAGAGGATATCAGAGACTGGCTCGATAGGTGTTCAATCGTGGACAAATTATCCGTTCTTTGCTCGATTCACCCATTGGATGCCTGTAAGATGACGGATGAGATGGCCTGTAGGAGGTCCAGAACGGATAGGGTCGTCAACGTAAGTTCTGGAGACACACACATCTTGTCCCCCAGACTGACAGATGGGGGTATCTCACTCACCGTCGAGGGGGCCTCGATAGCCAACAATCTGAATGACTCACCAACCCCAGAGTTCGGGAAAACAGAGGATGAATCAGATTTCCCTGGAATTCCAAGGGTGTGCATCGTTGACGATGCAATACCATTCGTCGGAAAGGGCAGGAATGTAATGCACGGTTACATCTCAGGCGCAGACTCACACATCATCCCCGGACAACCGTGCCTGGTCGTCGACTCGAAAGGGACACTAGTTGCTCATGGAACTCCGTTGACTAACCATTTGGAGATGCAGTTCCTCAGGAAGGGAATCGCTGTCAAAGTCAGGGATGGGGCGATCAAGCAAGGCCAGTAAGGGAAACTTTCCGGGGATTCATTCAAGTGATTGTTGCACGACCAAGGCTCTACTCCCGGAGGGAGTCGGGGCTAGATAATGTCAGACGAAGAACTCCTCGGAGACGCACCGATAATCTCCACGAAGGGCCTTCGCAAGATGTATGGCCCTCACCTAGCATTGGACGACATCAATCTCGAGATCAAAAAGGGCGCAATAGGGATACTAGGGCCTAACGGTGCTGGGAAATCGACTCTTTTCAAGTGCCTACTCGGTCTCATAACCACTACTTCTGGAGAGGGGACCGTCCTCGGTCACGACATCAGGACACAGGGCGAGATAATCAGATCCAAGATAGGATACATGCCGGAGTACAACGCCCTTGACCCGAATCTCTTCGCAATCGATCAAGTCAGGTACTCGGGCGAGCTTCTTGGAATGAACACTAAGCATGCTACTCAGAGGGCGCACGAGGTCCTCGAATACGTAGGCCTGAAGGACCAGAGGTACAGGAAGATAGAGACCTTCAGCACGGGGATGCTCCAAGCAACAAAGCTGGCATGCGCCCTAGTTCATGACCCAGACATACTGATTTGCGACGAGCCAACCAATGGATTGGACCAGAGGGCTCGCTCATTCATGTTGCAGACCCTGAACAGGACTGTGAGAGAAGGCAACAGATCGGTTCTGATGAGCAGTCATGTGATGGACGATGTACAGGACCTGTGCCAAAGTATAGTGATGATTCACAAGGGTAGAATCGTAGTCCAGAGAAGCATAGAGGAACTCGTAGAACAAGTCGACAAGGAGGTCGAGATGGTGATATGGGGAGGGGCTAGTAAGATGGAGGACGAGCTTAACTCGATGGGCCTGGAACTAAGGCGTCTCGGCAGGGTAATTCGAGTCAAAGTCACTAGTGAGGAAACTATCGACCAGATTCTCCAAGCGGCGGTTTCAGCAGGAGTCCAAGTTCGCCAGATGAAGGAATACGAACCAGATCTGGAAGATATCTTCTTGCTTGTGATGGACAAGTTGGGCTCTCAGATTAAGGGAACTGGGGACCTGATGACTCCCGAACACACAGGGGGCGTTTGATTGGCTAAGGAGCAAGTCGAACTCGAAGGCGGAACCACTCGGATGGAGGCAGCATTCGGATCCGGAGACGGAGACGATGAGGCTACAGCCGTAGTCGCCAGATCACAAGCTTCGTTAGGGCAGATCTTCGAGCAGAAGTACCGTCCGTGGGATGGTGAGCTAGGGCCCAGATGGATGAGGAACTACGCTATTTTCAGACATCACGTGTATGGTGTGTTCACAGGAAAAGGACACAGGCAGTACCATCCAATGGTCAGACTGCTAATCCTGATTATCTTCCTAGCCTCACTGACTCCCATCCCTATGCTCTTCCTATCTTCATTTATCGGGGATCAGGGCGGCTTCTTCGAGAAAATGTGGGGAATCAATAGGTACAATCTGTGGGGCCAAGTTCTGGGTTATTTCCCGAGGAACCTGTGTATGTGGCCTCTCCTAACTGCCATAGTGGTAGGGGGCATGATCTCCGATGACAGGCAGCATGGAACCAGCGCTATCTACTTCTCAAGGCCCATCTCTAGACTGGATTACACAGCAATGAAGTATCTGAGCGTAGCAGTAATTCTCGGATTCGTAATCGTCTTCTCCTACTTCGCATACTACACCAGTGCCATCGTGTTCAAGTCAGAGGGTTGGGCATACCTCGCGGATACTCTCCCGATCTTCCTTGGAGGGATGCTGGCTGGAATAATCCTAGTGATAACATACACCTCGATTGGATTGGCCCTCTCCAGCATCAGCCGGAGTCGCTTCTTCGCAGCAATTGGATTCCTGAGTATTATTTACGGTACCAAACTGGTCTCCTTGCTAGTCGAACTGCAGTTCGAAACCACGTTCATGTATGCCTTGAGCCCCTACGACTGCTTGGCTCACTTGGGGCAGTTTCTACTAGGAATACCATCAAATTACGAACACCCAGTATCCATATCTGCAGTTTCCATATTGGCCATGAACTCCTTGGCAGTCTGGCTCCTAGTTTCCAGAGTGACCTCGCTGGAGGTGACAAGAGAATGACGATGGAATCTCAGGAACCTCCAGCCGTATTGATTGATCAGGCCTCGAAGTGGTACGGTCAGGTAATCGGAATCAACGATCTGTCTTTGGCCATCGACGGTGGGGTAACGGGGGTGCTGGGGCCAAACGGAGCCGGAAAGTCGACTCTGTTCAAGCTCATGATGGGCCGGATAAAGCCCAGCCAGGGCTCCATCAGACTCTTCGGAGTAGATCCCTGGACCAACACCTCCCCCTACAGGAGGGTGGGCTATGTCAGTGAGTCTGAGAAGCTGTATGAGTGGATGACTGCATTGGACTTCGTCTCGACTCTGGCCAGGCTTCATGGGATGACTAGGGAGGAAGCCACGGAAAGATCTTCTCACGTGCTGGACTTCGTAGGGCTATCAGATGTGATGCACAAGGAGCTCGGAAAGTTCAGCAAGGGAATGAGGCAGAGGGTCAAGATTGCGCATGCACTGGTGCATGATCCAGACTTGATCATTCTGGATGAACCCCTCCATGGATGCGACCCATTGGCTAGGACAAGCATAATGAGCGTAATCCGTGAAATGGGCGAGCAGGGCAAGACCATCCTAGTTTCAAGCCATATTCTAGAGGAGATAGAGAGGATTACTGAGCAGATAGTAATCCTGCACAACGGCCGATTACTCGCAATAGGGAATCTGCACGCCATTCGTGACCTACTGGATAAGCACCCACATAGGATACTCATCAATTGCGAGGATCCAAGGAGTCTAGCGGGCCTATTCATCGAAGAAGATCCGATATTCGGAGTCAGATTTCCCAGAGAAGGGCAACTAGAAATCCACACCAACAACCTATCCGCAGCTCACTCGGTCCTACCGTCCATAGTAGTGAAATCAAATCAGAAGATATCCAGCATCGAGAATCCGGATGACAATCTGGAGTCTCTACTCAACTACCTAATCAAGGAGGGGCAATGATGGACAAGAAGGGCCTAGACCTTTCCGAGACAGTTTGGACAAGGCTCGACCGCAAGGCGGGAGCAATAGTAGAGCTAACAATGAGACAACTCCGACACAGGATCTCCACATGGGTGGTATTAGGCGTGGGCGCTCTACTGATGATTCTCCTCCTCTCCTTCTACGTAGACTCCGTCAGGGAGTCTTTCGAACCCATAGACAACGATGGGGACAGTGAGGACAATGATGGGGATGGGTATCCTATGGGACAAGAGAGAAAGTATGGCACTCCTGACTGGGATCCCAACGTTTTCCCCGGAGCCAGCATCTTCATTCCCGAGAGTGACATAGACTGGAACGACGCCGAAAGGTCGTTCTCCGCTAACAAGTCGTGGGAGGGAAGAGCATTCTTCGAGGCCCGATGGATAGATCTGGAGTACAGCGGAGAGTGGTGGGACACCCACATCGAGTGGAACCCCGACGCATCAGGCGTCCCCGATCTTACCGATTGCTCAGAATGGGAGTTGGAGGAGATTTACGAGACCGTATGGAGGGATGCGTGCGACCTCGGGGACCAAGACGGGAACGGCCTGACAACATACTACGTCTCAGGCAAGTGGAGGGGGGATGGAGAAGTCATAGTTCCCGATGGGATGTACCTCTCTTGGGGGTACTGGACAGAGGAGGTATACGTTGAACCAGAACCTCCAGAGATGTACATCAACGAGGACGGAATTGACTGTTTCAACGGCCTCTCTCTTCGAGGGGTGGGATGGGAGGAGAGTAGGGTTGATTGCCCATCAGATGTGAGGCTTGGTGGGAGCCACGGATTCGATGATGACGGTGACTGCCTCGCCATGAACGACGGACTCGGCGATGACGATAACGGTAATGGGATCCGCTGCGATGTACAGTGGGTGGCGCCCAACGGAGTGGTCATCGATATCCGGTCCGACGATCTTGTCGATGAGGACCCAGATGAGCAGGAGTACATCGGAGAACTAGGCCACAGGACATTCGTAATTGCAGTCGGGAAGATGGCCTTCGTTATCCTTCTAGGATTGTTCATCCCTCTGTTCCTCTCCCTTGGATTGGTGAGGGACGAGACAGAGAACGGGACACTCCACCTTCTACTATCGAAACCCATCCATCGTGCTGAGTTCATCGTTTACAGGTTGATGGGTTATCTGGCGATTGCGGGTACCTACGTCATTGCACTCTCCCTTGTTGTGGGACTAATCGCCTCGTTGCTGGGGCCGGGCGATCAGATAATTCGACTCTCGGATTTGCCGGTATGGCTAGGGATAGGATTTGCAACGACACTGGTTCTTGCAGCATACGGTTCGATCTTCAACGCGATGGGGCTGATATCTCCCAAGTACGGAGTGTACCTTTGCATAGTGTTCGGGATTTGGGAGTTCATGATGGGGAGCTTCTCCATAGTGAACCCGAATTGGACGGTAGCGAGCGTATCCATCTCGCATTGGGCTCTGCAGATGATAGATGCTATGGTGCTTCTAGCATGGCCGGATACAATCCAATGGGCCGAGATGGACAACGCGTTCGGGATTGACTCGGGCCTCTCTGTCTTCTGGCAGCCTCCAGTCCATACGCTAGGGACGGCATCAGCGGGCGTGGCGTTGCTGAACAGCATCCTAGTCCTTTTGATAGTCTCCGTTGCTTGGATATTCATAGCAAAGTCAGTCTTCAGCAGAAGGGAGATAATGTGATTGAGATGCACCATAACCCAATCAAGTTCGAAGGAGACTTCTCATCACTGTGGCGACTAGATGTCATGCCTCCCATCTACGGTCTTTCCTGGTGGTGGTACTGGGTCCTGATTCTGGTCCCGGATCCCGACAAACCCAGTAGGTCTAGGCAGCTGATGACCCTCTGGTCTACTAAGGAGACCAAGGCAGTTCGGGTCAGCGGTCACTGGTGGGAGCCAGGTTCTAGGATGCACAAGGATGAGCATGGCGGTTTCGTCATCCCTGGGATGGTATGCGCGTGGTGGTACGATGGCGAGACAATGCACGAACCACTCACAATGCGAGAATGCCGAATGGCTGTCGTTGGCGATACTCACCCGTTGTGGCCCGGAAAGGGAGATGGGCTTGGAGCAGGAGCGGTGATCCCAATAGAGAGGGAAGACCTTTCCATGGGGATGTCCCCCGGAAACGAGTCCATGTGGGTTAGTCTTTCGAGTGACAGGGAAGCTAGGTCCCGGGGAGCGCCTTCTTCTTTCGAAGCGCAACTAACGCCATGGTGGGGCCCTCCGAGCGAACTCACATACAGGAATAACGAGATAGCACTTGGTATGGGTTACGACATACTAAGGCTACAGGGCATGAAGTCCAGATTGGTCGTAGATGGGGAGGAAATGGAGGGGACGGCCTACTTCCAGAAGGTCACAGTCCAGGCCCCATCAGTACCCTGGTTCTGGGGCATGGTACACTTTGACGACGGATCATACTTGGATTGGTTCATGCCGCACTTGACCCCACTATCCACAACCAAGGATGACAAGCCTTGGCGGAAGAGGGACGCAGTTAGAATCCCTCTGAAAAGAGCCGGAATTTTCCACGATAGGAAGCGAGGCATGACACATGAGTTCGATAATTGTGAGGTAGAGGTCAGGAAATCTGATCAGGGTCTTTTGGATTCCGATGGAGATTTACTTCCAAACTTCAGGATTAAGGTCTGGAACGACTCTTCCAAGGTCTCAATGGATATCAGGTCAGTTAGTCGCGCTAGGTGGACATTCGACCAACCAACTCGAATGGGCCTAGTTAGCCATCTGACCTACAACGAGTATCCATTCGAGGTCTTTAGACTAGAGATTGAGGATGAAGAAGGAACTAGGACCTTGTCAGACTATGATTGGATTCATGGGAATGCCGAGCACTCCTGGGGATTCTTACATTGACGAACTTGGATGGCAATCACTTAGAAACAATCATCGAAGCAGATAGAGCATGTCTGAGTTCGTTGAGCAGTTCAAGTCCAACATCGATGAGGACTCTGCTCGTTCTGATTTCCCCGAGATCACGGATTCGGAGACTCCAATCTGGAGAGGGGGGCCCGCAACGTCTTCAATGGCCGACAAGTACATCCTCTCGATTATGGTTCTCCTGGTCCATATTGCGTTCTTCCTTGGAGAACTGCTAGACACTCCAGAAGGGGAAGGACAGGCCAACTTCGTCCTATCTGTGGTAATTTGGCTGATAGACACAACGGGAGTGATGGGGTTTGTCATATGCATGCTAATTCTTACCAAGATCAATCACTATGCAAATTTCTCCACTTCTGGAAAGTGGACAACATCCTGGCTTCTGATTTGCTGCATTATCCCACTATTGTGGAAACTAATGGATGTAGTGGAGTGGATGGGGGGTTTCTTTGACTCTAGCTTCTCAAGCCCTCTTCCAGCGTGGAACTACTCTTGGTTCGCTCCATTGGGGCTCCTATCCTTCCTAGTCATGGTTTCACTTACAGTTCTGTATCAGAGATCTTTCCACTATGCTATAACAGACAAGAGGATACACATCAGACAGAGCTTCCTGTACTTCGAAACCAGTGCGCATGGGATTTCCTACCACAAAGTGGAGAATCTAAAGGCAGATCCAACAATACTGGGAAGGATACTAGGGTTTGGCAATATACACGTGGTTACAGGTTCGGGAGTAGGCTTGCAGGTTGAATCTCTGGGTGCTTCCGCAGGAGTTGCGCCCGAGATTATACAACCCCACGGGGGTAAGATGAGAATTTTCTCATTCCTTCTTGGTTGGATAACTTTGCAGAGAGATAGAACCGTAGAGGCCAGTGACCCGGCAGACTGCCTTTATGGGGTAAGGCGCCCAATGGACGTTTACCGATTGATTAACGAACTGATGGATGCCAATGTCGGACCAGCAGTTGAATAATTGAAGGCCGAAGTGAAATCAAGAACCCAACATTCCGCACCGTTCATAACCCTGAGTCCTCCCACAGACACTGAGACATATGTCGAACGAGGAAACAATCACTAAGGCGGCCCAATGCATTACTCAGGGAGATTTCATGGGAGCCATGGAAATCTTCGAGGCACACATCAACTCCAACAGAGATGACCCTGCAGGTTACCATGGCTGGGCCGAATCCGCACTATTCGAGATACAAGAGAACGGGAACTTTGACGAGAAGGGCAATGACCGGATAAACGAGGGACAGGTTGCAGCCTACTTCAAGAAGGCAGCCGCACTAGATGCAGAGAGCACGGAGTATCAGGCCGCCTATGCGAACGCACTGATTGAGTTCGATAGGATTCCAATGGCAATTCGCGAACTGAGGAAACTCAAGGACCTAGGCGACTCATCTGACGATTTCGATGTCACTCAGGATCTATACCAGGCAGCGAAAATGCTCATCGATAATATCGATTTCAAGACCAACTTCGATAGAAGTGAGGGCTTCGCAAAGCAGTTCCTTCCAGTAGCAGTCGAGTTTGCTCTCCTTGGAATGGGCTTCGCTTCCGCTGAGGAAGCCCTGGAGTACCTCCAGACAGAGTAGAGGTGAACGATTGAGCGACCGATTTCTGGTCGCCCTAGGCTATCATGGAAACTCATTCCACGGGTCACAGATCCAGCCAGATGTTGGAACCGTCGAGGGTTCCATGAGGAATGCCCTGAGA
>LUMS01000587.1_pt1 | contig 11924 bp, 10 predicted proteins | sample 729711 | NCBI WGS metagenome assembly LUMS01 (sample SAMN03860298, study PRJNA289734) | marine metagenome | biome: seawater column; feature: ocean; material: water; isolation source: Red Sea water column Station 192 - depth 25m | place: Saudi Arabia: Red Sea | collected 2011-10-15 | depth 25 m | reverse complement strand
AACGGCCACATCTACTCCAGCGACATCACGCGCGGCCTGGAGGTCTTCTCGATCGACGACCCGATCGTGAACGCGGCCAAGAAGGTCACGATGGGCACCTTCAACGCTCAGTCGCAACCAACCTATGGCGGGTGATGTCATAGGGGCATGGGAACTCGGACCCTCGCCTTCACCGTCACGCTGACCCTCGGGCTCCTGGCCCCGACCGCGCCTGCCGCTGCGGCCGACCCCCTGGAGCTCGAGGGTCGCGGTTTCGGGCACGGCATCGGCCTCTCGCAGTACGGCGCCCAGCGCGCCGCCGGCCAGGGCGTGGGGTGGAAGGAGATCGTCCGCACCTACTACCCGGGCGCACGGCTGGGGAAGGTCGGCGGTGCGGTCGACGTCCTGGTCTCCGCCGACGACGACGGGGACACCCGGGTGCTGGCCCGCTCCGGGCTCACCCTCACCAAGGTCGGTACGACGAAGCGCTGGTCCCTCCAGCGGCTGGACCGTCGCGCGAAGCAGTGGCGGGTCCGCGCCGACGGCCGGGGCCGCAGCGTGCTGCAGGCGCGCCGCGGCGGCGGGGGCTGGCGCACCAGCAAGCGGTTCGGCGGGGACGCGGAGTTCTCCGGCAGGGGGCCGATCACCCTGGTGACCCCCGAGGGCCGCACCGACTACCGGGGACGGCTGCGCTCGGCCTCGGCCGACGACTCCGGCACCGACCGGGATACCGTCAACCGGGTCTCCCTGGAGGACTACCTGCGCGGGGTCGTGCCCCAGGAGGTGCCGGCGCTGTGGGACCCCGACGCGGTGCGGGCCCAGGCGGTCGCGGCCCGCACCTATGCGGCCTTCGAGCGGGGGGAGCCGCTGGCGTCGCACTACGAGATCTGCGACACCGACCGGTGCCAGGTCTACGGCGGCGCCTCCGCGGAGCACCCCGCCTCCGACGACGCCATCCGCGCGACCCGGAAGAAGGTGCTCGTCACGGGCGGCGAGCCGATCTTCGCGCAGTTCTCCGCGAGCAACGGCGGCTACAGCGTCGCCGGGCCCTTCGACTACCTGCCTGCGCGCGAGGACCCGTGGGACCCCTTCACCTGGAGCCGGACGATCTCGGTGTCGGACCTCGAGACGGCCTTCGACACCGTCGGTGACTACGAGAGCATCGAGGTCGTCGAGCGCGACGGGCGAGGGGCCTTCGGCGGTCGGGTCGTGCGGGTGACGGTGACCGGCAGCGAGGGCTCCAGCACCGTCAGCGGCGACACCTTCCGCATCCGGCTGGGCCTGCCCAGCACCCTGCTGCGCGAGGTGCCCTGAACTACAGATCTGTAGTTCGCGCGAGGCCATTGCCGCTCCGTGTGACGCATGGTGCGATGGGGTGCTGGTGTGGTCACACCGGCCTCCTCGCCCCCCTCCGCCGGTGGGACGTCCAGGGCGAGCCGACGCTGCGCATCCAGGGCCGCGGCTACGGCCACGGCCACGGCATGTCGCAGCACGGCGCGGAGGGTGCGGCCCGCGAGGGCCTGAGCGCCGCCGAGATCCTGTCCTTCTACTACCCGGGCACCGACGCCGGGCGCGCCGCGGGTCGGATCAGCGTGCTGGTCAGCGCCGACACGAGCGACGACCTGGTGGTGCGACCCCGGCGCACGCTGCGCATGACCGACCTCGGGACGGGCGAGCACACGGTGCTGCCCGAGCAGCCCGACGGGGTGGACGTGCAGGCCTGGCGGGTCCGCCAGGACCGCAAGGGTCGGGCGAAGGTGGCCTACCTGCCCCGGGGCGCCAAGGACTCCGGCGGTTGGCGCAAGCTCCTCGTCCTGCAGGGCGAGGGGGAGTTCTACGCCAAGAACAAGCCGATCACCCTCGTCCTCCCCGGCGGCACCGAGCGGGCCTACCGCGGCAAGCTCCGCGCCGCCGCACCCTCGCAGGGCAGCCAGGCCCGCGACACCGTCAACCGGCTCCGGCTGGAGGACTACCTCCGCGGCGTCGTCCCCCTGGAGATGCCCGCCTCCTGGAGCCCCGCGGCGGTCCAGGCCCAGGCGGTGGCCGCGCGCACCTACGCGGCGTACGAGCGGGCCCACCCGCGCGCCGGTCACTACCAGGTCTGCGACACGACCTCCTGCCAGGTCTACGGCGGTGCCTCCGCCGAGCACCCCGCCTCCGACGCCGCCATCCGCGAGACCAAGGGCCAGGCCCGCGTCGTCGACGGCCAGCCCGCCTTCACGCAGTTCTCCGCCAGCAGCGGGGGGTGGACCTCCGCCGGCTCGCGGGACTACCTCGTCGCGCAGGAGGATCCCTACGACGGCCACGACGGCAACCCGGTCCACGGCTGGTCGGTGACCGTGACCGACGACCGGATCGAGTCGCAGTGGCCGGCCCTCGGCGACCTGCGCAAGGTCGAGGTGCTCTCCCGCGACGGCAACGGCCAGTGGGGTGGCCGGGTGCGCTCGATCCGGCTGACGGGCTCGCAGGGCAAGGTGACGCTCAGCGGCGATGCGTTCCGCTTCGGGCTGGGACTGCGCTCGACGTGGGTGACGGTGCGGACGGGCTGACCCGCCGCAGCACCAGCCCCACCACCAGCGCCCAGAACGCGGCGCCGACGCCGAGGATGCTCACGCCCGAGGCGGCGACCACCAGGCAGCCGATGGCGGCCAGCCGGTCCGCCGGGTCGGCGAGCGCGTCGGAGAGGGAGGCCGCCAGCGTGCCGAGCAGCGCCAGCCCGGCAGCCGATTGCACGACCCCGTCCGGGGCCGCGGCCACGAGTGCCGTCAGCGCGCCCGCGCCCGCGGCGAGCACGAGGTAGGTGAGCGCCGCGGAGACCGAGGCGCGCCAGCGCTGGTCCCGGTCGGGGCCGGCGGCCGGCCCCGCGGTCAGCGCGGCGGTGATCGCGGCCAGGTTGACCGCGTGCCCGCCCAGCGGGGCGACGAGCAGCGTCCCGAGCCCGGTGACGCCCATCGACTCCCGCTACGGGACGCGGTAGCCGAAGCTGCCCATCACCGCGACGCCGGGGACGTTCTGGGAGGCCATGGTGACGACGTACAACGGCAGCGTGACCCCGACCATCGCCTGCCACGACCACGTCGGCGCGGTGAGAGCGAGCGTGGGCAGCAGGTCCCCGGCGGCCACCGCGTCCCCGGCGGTCACGACCACCACGACCAGCGCCACGACCAGTGCGGCGGGCACCGCCCAGCGGGCCGCCCGGCGCTGCAGCACCAGCCAGGTCAGCACGACCGGCGCGACCATGGCCGGGGAGTCGGCCAGCGCGAGGACGGGCTCGACGCACAGCGGCAGCAGGACGCCGGCCAGCATCGCCCGGGCCAGGGACGGCGGGATCGCGGCCACGAGGTCGCCGAACCTCGGCACCAGCCCGGTCAGCACGACCAGGACGCCCGTCGCCACGAACGCGCCGACCGCGGCGGGCCACCCGCCCTGGACGGCGCCGGTGGTCACCAGGAGCGCCGCGCCCGGGGTGGACCAGGCCAGCGAGACCGGGGTGCGGTGCCGCAGCGCGAGCCAGAGCATCCCCAGGGCCTGGGCGACGCAGAGCGCCAGCAGGCCAGACGCCGCCTGGTCCGGGGTGGCGCCGACGGCGGTCAGCCCGGCGAGCACGACGACGAAGGAGGAGGAGAACCCGACGACGGCCGCGACCACCCCCGCGCTGACCGGGGTCCCCTGTTCGTGCATGGTGGCTCCTGCGAGGTAGTACCGTTCCGTTTACGGAACAGACTGTAGGGGAGGCCGGCGTGGCCGGACCAGGCGCGTCCACGGGAGCCCGCATCCGCGCGCTGCGCGAGGAGCGGGGCATGTCGCTCAGCGCGCTCGCGGCCGCCGCCGGCATCGGGAAGGCCACCCTCTCCGAGCTCGAGGGCGGGCGCCGCAACCCCACCCTCGACACCGTGTACGCCGTCGCCGGCCCGCTCGGTGTCCCGCTGGTCGCCCTCGTGGCGGAGGCGGGCGCCTCCGACGCGCTGAGCGACGACGCCCTCACCGCGGTCCGCCTGCACCTGCTGACCGAGCCCGACCGCACCACGGAGGTCTACCTCGTCCGCGTGCGACCCGGGGCCGAGCGCTCCTCGCCCGCCCACGCCGCCGGCGCGGTCGAGCAGCTCGTGGTGCTGTCGGGGGAGGGGCGGCTGAGCTACGGGGCGGCCGGGGAGGAGCAGGTGGTCGACCTGGTCCCCGGCACGCACGTGCACTGGCCCGCCGACGTGCCGCACGCCTACGCGTGCACGTCGTCGGTGGAGCTCAGTGCGGTCGACGTGATCGTCACGCCGACCTGAGCGGCCTCACGCGGGGCTGAGCACCACCACGAGGTCGCCGCCGTCGACCGCCTGGGTGCCCGAGAGGGCCACCCGCTGCACGGTGCCGGCCATCGGCGCGGTGATCGCGGCCTCCATCTTCATCGCCTCGATCGTCGCCACGGTCTCGCCGGCCTCGACCTGCTGACCGGCCTCGACGACGACCGACACGACGCCCTGGAACGGCGCGGCCACGTGACCGGGCGTGCCCGGGTCGGCCTTCTCCGCGGCCGCCACCTCGGCCGAGACGCTCGTGTCGCGGACCGCGACCGGGCGGATCTGGCCGTTGACGGTGGCCATCACGGTGCGGAAGCCGCGCTCGTCGGGCTCGCTGATCGACTGCAGGCCCAGGATGAGGGTCTTGCCCTCCTGCAGGGTCACCTCGTGCTCGACGCCGCTGCGCAGCCCGTAGAGGTAGTCCAGCGTGGACAGCACCGAGGTGTCGCCGTAGGTCTCGCGGGACTCCGCGAAGGACCGCGTCGGGCCGGGGAACAGCAGCTCGTTCAAGGTCCGCCGCCGGGCACTCTCCAGGCCCGCCGACTGCTCCGCGGTGAGCTCGGCCGCGGGCTGCTTCCAGGTGCGGCCGGCCAGCGCCTTGCTGCGGAACGGCTCGGGCCAGCCGCCCGGCGGGTCGCCGAGCTCGCCGTTGAGGAACCCGATGACGGAGTCGGGCAGGTCGAAGCGGCTGGGGTCCTCGGCGAACTCGGCCGGGTCGGCGCCCAGACCGACCAGCGCCAGCGCCAGGTCGCCGATCACCTTCGAGCTCGGGGTCACCTTCGGGACGTTGCCGAGGATGTCGTTGGCGGCGGCGTACATGTCCTCGACCTGCTCGAAGCGCTCGCCGAGGCCGAGGGCGATCGCCTGCTGGCGCAGGTTGGAGAGCTGCCCACCGGGGATCTCGTGCCGGTAGACGCGACCGGTCGGGGCGGTGAGCCCGGACTCGAAGGGCGCGTAGACCCGGCGCACGGCCTCCCAGTAGGGCTCCAGCGCGTTGACCGCCGCGAGCGACAGCCCGGTCTCGCGCTCGGAGTGGTCGGTGGCCGCGACCAGCGCCGAGAGCGGTGGTTGGCTGGTCGTGCCGGCCATCGAGGAGGTCGCGGCGTCCACGGCGTCGACCCCGGCCTCGATCGCCGCGGTCAGGGTGGCGAGCTGGCCGCCGGTGGTGTCGTGGGTGTGCAGGTGCACCGGCAGGTCGAAGCGCTCGCGCAGCGCGGTGACGAGGCGTCGGGCCGCGGGGGCGCGGAGCAGGCCGGCCATGTCCTTGATCGCCAGCACGTGCGCGCCGGCGTCGACGATCCGCTCGGCCAGGCGCAGGTAGTAGTCGAGGGTGTAGAGGCTCTCGCCGGGGTCGGAGAGGTCGCCGGTGTAGCAGAGCGCGACCTCGGCCAGCGCGCTGCCGGTGGAGCGGACCGCCTCGATGGCCGGGCGCATCTGCTCGACGTCGTTGAGGGCGTCGAAGATCCGGAAGACGTCGAGGCCGGTGTCGACCGCCTCCTGCACGAACGCGTCGGTGACCGCGGTGGGGTAGGGCGTGTAGCCGACGGTGTTGCGACCGCGCAGCAGCATCTGCAGGCACACGTTGGGCACGGCCTCGCGCAGAGCGGCCAGCCGCTCCCACGGGTCCTCGGCCAGGAAGCGCAGCGCGACGTCGTACGTCGCCCCGCCCCAGCACTCCAGGCTCCACAGCTCCGGGGTGGTGCGCGCGACGTGCGGCGCGACGGCCAGCAGGTCGGCCGTGCGGACCCGGGTGGCGAGGAGCGACTGGTGCGCGTCGCGGAAGGTCGTGTCGGTCACCGCGACCCGGTCCTGGGCGCGCAGGCGCCGGGCGAACTCCTCGGGGCCGACCTCGCGCAGCAGCTGGCGGGTGCCGGCCGGCGGGGCGGCGTCGAGGTCGATGGCCGGGAGCTTGGTCGTCGGGTCCAGCTCGACGGGGGCCGCGCCGTGCGGCTGGTTGACCGTCACCTCGGCCAGGTAGGTCAGCAACTTGGTGCCGCGGTCGCCGCTGCCGCGGGCCTGCAGCAGCTCGGGGTGGGTCTCGATGAAGGCGGTGGTGACGCGTCCGGCGGCGAAGTCGGGGTCGTCGAGCACCGCCTGGACGAAGGGGATGTTCGTGGAGACACCGCGGATGCGGAACTCCGCGAGCGCACGGCGGGCCTTGTCGACGGCCTGCTCGAAGGTGCGGCCGCGACAGGTCAGCTTGGCCAGCATCGAGTCGAAGTGCGCGGAGACCTCGGCGCCGGTGTAGACCGTGCCGCCGTCCAGGCGCACGCCACCGCCGCCGGGGGAGCGGTAGGTCGTGATGACGCCGGTGTCTGGGCGGAAGTTGTTGGCCGGGTCCTCGGTGGTGATGCGGCACTGCAGGGCGGCGCCGCGCAGCCGCACGGTGTCCTGGGAGAGGCCGAGGTCGGCGAGCGTCTCGCCCGCGGCGATCCGCATCTGGGACTGCACCAGGTCGACGTCGGTCACCTCCTCGGTGACGGTGTGCTCGACCTGGATGCGGGGGTTCATCTCGATGAAGACGTAGTGGCCGTCGGGGTCGAGGAGGAACTCCACGGTGCCGGCGTTCTTGTAGCCGATCTCGCGGGCGAAGCGGACGGCGTCGGCGCAGATCCGGTCGCGCAGCTCGGGGTCGAGGTTGGGCGCGGGCGCGATCTCGACGACCTTCTGGTGCCGGCGCTGCACCGAGCAGTCGCGCTCGAAGAGGTGGATGACGCCGTCGGGACCGGTGCCGTCGGAGGCCACGGCCTTCACGAAGAGCGGGTAGGGGATCTCGCTGGCCCCGGCCGCCGCCACCAGGGCGTCGACGTCGGTGTCGGGCTCGACGCTCTTCAGCGTCGGGACACCGGCGGCCTTGGCGGCCGCGATGGCGCGTGCCTTGTTGCCGGTGAGCTCGAGGACCTCCGAGCCGGGACCGATGAAGGTGATGCCCGCGGCCGCGCACGCCTCGGCCAGCGCCGGGTTCTCCGACAGGAAGCCGTAGCCCGGGTAGACCGCGTCCGCACCGGCGCGGACCGCGACCTCGACGATGCCCTCGGGGTCGAGGTAGGCGCGGACCGGGTGGCCGCGCTCACCGATCTCGTAGGCCTCGTCGGCCTTCAGCCGGTGCTCGGACCAGCGGTCCTCGTGCGGGAACACCGCGACCGTGCGCGCCCCGAGCTCGTAGGCGGCGCGGAACGCGCGGACCGCGATCTCGCCCCGGTTGGCCACCAGCACCTTGGAGAACATGTCGGGAACCTACCGACGGGGGCGCCGGATGGGGACCGTCTGTCTCGGTGACCGGCGTCACTGCGACGGCGGCGTCCGATATCCGACCTCGGCCAGGAGGTCCGGGGTGAGGGCCGCCGCGAGCACCAGGCCGTCGTGCTCCGGCACGTCGAGCACCTGCACCCGTTGGCTGCCACCGGCCGTCGTGGCCTCCAGGGTCACCAGTCCCGACCGGCGCTGGAACCAGGTGTCGCGCACGGTCCAGCCGATGACGTGCTCGGCGCCCAGCACCTCCCGGTGCCGGGCCAGGCTGCCCGAGCGCGAGACCAGGAAGCCCTCGCTCGCGAGGTGCCCCAACGACCGGGCGCGGTCCTCCCCGAGGGCGATGGCGGCCGGCAGCAGGCGTAGCCCGTCGGGGCCATCGCTCCCGGGACGCGGTCGCCCGCGCTGCGCCGTGGCCCGCCGCCGGTCAGCCGACCAGTCGCGGGAGACCGCACACGGCTCCCACACCGAAGACGTCGGCGCCGGCCAGCCGCAGCCCGAGCGGCTCACGCACGACGACTCCCGCCAGGCGGGCGTCCTCGACGGAGGTCTCACGGGTCGTGAGGAGGCCGCGGGTCAGCCGCCACTGCGTGGGGGTGCGGGTGAGGGTGAGGTCCCAGTGGGCGACGAGGTAGCCGAGCACCGCGAGCACTGCGCTGGACACGGCGGCGCCGAGCACCCCGACCGCCACCAGCAGCAGCCAGCCCCACCCGGCGGGGGCGAGGTCGGGCAGCCGGTCCAGGCGCCAGGCCGAGTCTGGCAGCGCCTGGGAGGCGACACCGAGCAGCGCCGCGGCGGCGACCACGCCGGCACTCGTGAACGGGGCGTAGCGCGCCCAGCCGGGGTCCAGCCGCAGCACCGGCCGCTCGGTCGGGGCCGCCCGGGGGGCGGCCGCCTCGGCGCCGTCGGGCGCGTGGGCCTCGTGCGCGACGCGCGCCAGCAGTGCCTCCCGCAGCTCCTGGGCCTGCGGGGCGCGCAGCCCGTCGAGCTCGAGGTCCTGCTCGGCGCCCGCCCCGGTGCCGATGCGCACCGTGGCCAGGCCGAGGACCCGGTGCACGAGGCTCGCGGTCACGTCGACGGTGCGGACCCGGTCGAGCTGGGCGGTGCGCAGCGTGCGCTGCAGCAGGCCGCGGCGCAGCTCCACGCGGCCGTCGAGGATGCGGTAGCGGGTGGTCAGGTAGCGCGCGACGCCGATCGCGACCGGGACGGCCACGGCCAGCAGCTCCCAGCCCAAGCCGCCACCGCGCGCGAAGCCGCCGGCCAGCAGCGCGCCGAGGAGGACCGGCAGGAAGCGGCGCAGCTCGGAGACCGGCTCGACGACCAGCATCCGCGGGTCCAGGCGCTGCCAGTCGCTCACGTGGCGTCCCCGCCGGCGGCCTCGGCCTTGGCGGTCAGCTCCGCGACCAGGGACTCGGCGGTGGCCTGGTCGAGCCCGCCGATGCTCAGCGCGCCGGCGGCCGACGCGGTGGTGATGGTGACGTTGGCCAGGCCCAGCAGCCGCTCCAGCGGCCCCTGGTCCCAGTCGACGGTCTGGATGCGGCTCATCGGGGCCAGGCGCCGCTCGCGGGCCCACCAGCCGGTCTGGGTGTAGGCCGCCTGCGGCGTGACCTCCCACCGGTGCACCCGGAAGCGCCAGGTCGGCACGACGACGCCGCGCACGACGGCGTACGTCGCCAGCAGGACCGGCATCCACCAGCGCAGGTCGTAGAGGTCGGCCACGACGCCGGTGGCGACGAGGGCGACGGCCAGGACGAGCACTTCGGTGCCCGCGGCCAGCTGCCACATCAGACGGGCCCGGGGGTGCACCCGGTGGGCCGGGGGGCGCAACGACGTCACGCCCCCCAACCTACGGTCTGCTGTCAGTCCTTGAGCTCGCAGATGACCTGGCCGTTGGTGACGGTGGCGCCGACCTCGGCGGTCAGGCCGGTCACGGTGCCGGCCTTGTGCGCCTTGAGGGGCTGCTCCATCTTCATGGCCTCGATGACCACCACGGTGTCGCCCTCGGCGACGGTGGCGCCCTCCTCGGCGACGACCTTGACCACGGTGCCCTGCATCGGCGAGGTGACGGCGTCACCGGAGGCGGCGGCGCCGGCCTTCTTGCCCGCGGCACGCTTGGGCTTCTTGGCACCGGCGGCCGGACCGGCCGCCAGACCGCCGAGCCCGGCGGGGATGACGACCTCGAGGCGCTTGCCGCCGACCTCGACCACCACGGTCTGGCGCTCGCCGGCCTCCTCGGCCTCGGCGGCGTCACCGGAGTAGGGCTGGATCTGGTTGTCGAACTCGGTCTCGATCCACTGCGTGTAGACGTCGAAGGAGCCCTCGCCGGAGGGGTTGGAGGCACCGACGTACGCCGGGTCCTCGAGCACCGCCCTGTGGAAGGGGATGACCGTCGGCATGCCGTCGACCTCGAACTCCGAGAGCGCGCGGCGCGACCGCTCGATCGCCTGGGTACGGCTGTTGCCGGTGACGATCAGCTTGGCGATGAGGGAGTCGAAGGAGCCGGGGACGGTCTGGCCGTTCTCGTAGCCGCCGTCGACGCGGACGCCGGGGCCCTGCGGCGGGGTCCACGCCGAGAGGGTGCCGGGCGCCGGCATGAAGTTGCGGCCGCCGTCCTCGGCGTTGATGCGGAACTCGATGGAGTGGCCACGGATCTCCGGGTCGTCGTAGCCGAGCTCCTCGCCGGCGGCGACGCGGAACATCTCGCGCACCAGGTCGATGCCGGTGACCTCCTCGGAGACGCAGTGCTCCACCTGGAGGCGGGTGTTGACCTCGAGGAAGGAGATCGTGCCGTCCTGGGCGACGAGGAACTCGCAGGTGCCGGCGCCGTAGTAGCCGGCCTCCTTCAGGATGCGCTTGGAGGACTCGTAGAGCTCGGTGACCTGCTCCTCGGTCAGGAACGGCGCGGGCGCCTCCTCGACCAGCTTCTGGTTGCGGCGCTGCAGCGAGCAGTCGCGGGTGGAGACCACGACGACGTTACCGTGCTGGTCGGCCAGGCACTGGGTCTCGACGTGGCGCGGCTTGTCGAGGAACTTCTCGACCAGGCACTCGCCGCGGCCGAACGCGGTCACGGCCTCGCGGACCGCGGACTCGTAGGCGTCGGGGATCTCCTCGAGGGTGCGGGCGACCTTGAGGCCGCGACCACCGCCGCCGAAGACGGCCTTGATGGCGACCGGCAGGCCGTTGGCCTTGGCGAACTCCACGACCTCGTCGGCGTCGGCGACCGGGTCCTTGGTGCCCGGGGCGAGCGGGGCGTTGGCGCGGTCGGCGATGTGCTTGGCCTTGGCCTTGTCGCCCAGCGCCTCGATGGCGGCCGGCGGGGGACCGATCCAGATGAGCCCGGCGTCCATGACGGCCTGGGCGAAGTCGGCGTTCTCGGCGAGGAAGCCGTAGCCGGGGTGCACGGAGTCCGCACCGGACTTCTGCGCCACGGCGATGATCTTCTCGATGTCGAGGTAGGACTCGGCCGGCGTGGCGCCACCCAGGCTGTGGGCCTCGTCGGCCATCCGCACGAAGATGGCGTCGCGGTCGGGCTCGGCGTACACCGCGACGCTGCCGATGCCGGCGTCCTTGCAGGCCCGGATGACCCGGACCGCGATCTCGCCTCGGTTCGCGATGAGGACCTTCTGCAGTGGCTTGATCTCCGGCACGTGGACTCCTGCCTGGCGTGGTGCGGGGTGGCTGAGGGCGGGCCGTGGGTGGCCCGCGACGCAGGGTATCGCCCGCCGAGCACCCGATCGGGACAGGTACGACGTTCGGACACCGACGCCCGGCGGCGACTCGCCGCCACTGGTCTGGACGTGAACCAGGTCACCATCACCGTGCACGCGTGCGCGCGTTGAACCGGGTGTGAGCGAGACGACCCCCACCCACCCGTGGGCTGCCGCCTGGACCGCCCTCAGCCCCCAGCGTCGTACCGCCCTGTGGGCGCGCGTCGTGGACCGCGAGCCGGTGGCCGAGCTCGCCGAGCGGCTCGGCCGGACGGTGGAGGACACCGAGGCGCTGGTCGCCTCCACGGTGCTGGCGTTCCGCCGCGAGGTCGTCCTCGGCATCGGCACGGGCTACGACGAGGAGTGCGGCTCGCTGGTGCTGCGCCTGGTCGACAGCGCCGGTGAGCGCCTGACCCGTCCCGAGCGCAAGGCCCTGGCCGTCCACGCCGACACCTGCCCCGCCTGCGCCCGCGCTGTCGGAGAGCTCCTCGAGCTCGACGCCCGGCTGCGTGACGGGCTGCTGCAGCTCGACGGCCCGTCGACCGCGGGCGCGAGCGGTGCGGCCGGCGTGGTGGCCGGCCCGGTCGTCCCTGCGCCCCGCGACGACTGGGAGCCGGCCTTCGAGACGCTCAGCCCCGAGCGCCGCACCGCGCTCGTGCACGGCGCCGCGGGTGCCGAGCCGCTGAGCGCGCTGGCC